>Ga0209589_1001165_pt1 | contig 42229 bp, 19 predicted proteins | sample CowpeawhiteBW_FD_187525 | JGI IMG/M metagenome (GOLD analysis project Ga0209589, IMG submission 187525) | Root nodule microbial communities of legume samples collected from California USA - Cow pea white BW (SPAdes) (version 2) | ecosystem: Host-associated > Plants > Roots > Nodule | place: USA...
ACTCCAATCCAAGTGACAACCCTTCACATTCACAATTTTACTTCATCAGATCAACTTAATCTATATTTCAACAACTCCTCCTATGCTCATATGCAAATTAAACAAATCTTGTCAAACACTTCAAACCCACTCACCCATTACTAACAACGCTAACTAACAACTCTACTTTTCCGCCCACTGTTTATCTTTATTCTTTGCTATGTTATTTACTATGAAGTTTCAATGGCAAAATATGCTGAATTTTAATCATAGAGTGAGTTATTGCCAGAGCTCTATAATGCTATCAAATCAACGATGTCAATGAAAGGATGCCAATGGGATATTCTTAACTGATGTACGCTAGTGGTCTCATTGGAGTTGTATTCCATCACAAACTAACAAAATCCTTTGAGCCAATCAACCCCCATATAACTAAACCAGTCAACCTCTATATCACTAAACCATAAAAGTTTTTTGAATAGACTGTGCTTGTCTCCCTGTTGGTGTTAAAGTATCACTCAGAGTCTCGCACAGTAAAAACAGACAAGTTAAATACTATGAGTGAAAAAAAATCCACAAATTTATTGCTTTAAAGTTTTGAGTCTTATCATGTTTTCTTCTTTGTTACCATTAGATACTACTAAGATCACGATTCTTAGAGAAAGAAGCACAAGGAATTTCATCACAACACCTAAAAACACTGCTGCACTCATTCAGCATTTTAAAAATTGCTACTGGGTACAGTATTGTATTAAGAAATAAAACAGTTCTACCTAATATGGAATGATCCAAAATATAACTCCGAAATGACAACAAGCTCATTGGATCGATTCCGACTTCAGAGCTTCTAATTGCATTTCTTCCAAAAACCAAAAGGTAAACATGCAGGCAATTTAAACTAGTATTATTGTTCTAAACAGTGATAAAACCAAAGCAGAAGGAAATTCACCAAGAGTAACCACTTTCAAAACGAGCCAGTGCGTAATTAGTGAAGAATGAGATGAAAAGGGAAAATAGGAAGTACCCAGATGGGAAATAAAGGCGAGGAGTACCTGTAAAGGAGGAAGGGGAAGAGAGATGGGAAGGAGAGGAGAGGAAGGAACAATGGAGGAGAGGAGAACGAACGTTGGAGAAACTGCTGCGGCTAACGTTGAGAGAGAGCGAAGATGGTTTTGGGGCATTCAGAATGAGAGAAGCTAAGGGAGTGGGCGCTTTCGCGGCTATGCAAAGCGATAAGGAAGCCATTATCCAATTTTCTTTTTTCCTTCACCTCTCTGTGAATACTAGTTTAAGGGAGGGACGGGAAAATACTAATCTTGTGTTATAAAAGTTTATTGTGGTGAATTTAAGTTTATTTTACTGAATTTTCGAATGGGGATGTAGCTCAAATGGTAGAGCGCTCGCTTTGCATGCGAGAGGTACAGGGTTCGATCCCCTGCATCTCCAACTGTGTTTTGTCTATTTATATTCTTTTGAAATTGGCTCAATATCACCTTTCCATTTGACACATTAGTAGGAAGGTTCTTTAAGTTAAACTCAATTAGTGTAATTTTAATTGTCATTTCTATTTTTTTTATTATAAGTTCATGTTAGTTATCACTTGATTGTAATTAAAATTTCTATATTAACATCATAAATGTTGTACTACTTATTTTAAACATGAATTTTAATTTATTATAGCTGACATGATTTCCAATAGATGTTAAAAGATTGTTTTTCCACTAAAATGATTATAATGTAGTTAAGGTTATTTATAAACTAATATTAATTAGGTGTTTTTGGCCAATATTAATTAGCTAAATATATTGCTTTTACTGAAAAAAAAACTATTTTTTTACCGGATAAGTAAAAATCATACTTACTTTGATGAGTGTTATTTTCTATTTGACATAATGAGAATTATTTATTTATTTATTGATGTATATTATAATTATTTTTTAATTCAAAATTATAATTTGTAACTAATGTCGATGAGTTATTTTTCAGTAGATATTAATTATATTCGTTTTGGATTCAAATTTATAGTAATTTTTTGTTTGTGTCATTATTTTTGTTTTATGTATTTTTTGTATTTGATAACTTCGCATACCATAATAATTAAAACACCTTATAAAAAATTAAAATTGAATAAAGTTTAACTATCTTATCGAAAAAATATTTTAAAATTAAATAATTTAAAATAAAAGTAATTTTAATTATGAGCAACTACAAAATAATTTAAGAATACTCGTGTTAAAGATGATATTCATTTTTTTTATTAATAAAAGGTGATATATATATATATATATATATATATATATATATTATTTTTTATTTATATTTTTATATTTTAAAAAAAAAAACAGATAAATGTAGTAAGACCAAAAGTTATAAACTTGTCTCGTATTGGATAATTTAAAATAAACACAAAGTATTGCTTCAGAATATTTTATAAATTGAAGTTAAGACCATAGTGCACTATATATAAATTATTGTCATTTCATAGAATGATAGGTAATATGATCAAAAAACACAAATAATCATTTAAAAAAAATACCTGATGTGGTAATTTACATCAATATATCGTATAATTAAGTATGCATTACCAAGTACATCGATAATGATTTGTATTAATGTAATTTTGAAATAAGTACTAATAATCATAAAAGTTAATTTAAAATATTTTATAGCAAAGTTTTGTAAATAAAATTATAAAATCATTTAAACTTATTGGAATGCCCATCAAATACATCCATATCTAACGAATGAAAATTTTATAGAACTATATCATAATTTAAATTATATTCAATACTTTATAAATAAAATTTCAAAAAGATTTGTGTTTGTTTAAATTCTCTGTGTCGTGTTCCTAATCTTATACTTTTTAAAAATTGACTTCGAAGTTTCATTTTAGAGAAAATTTCAACGAATTTGATACGAAAAGATCTAAACTTGTTTTGAATTAAAATCGTTTTTAAATCTAAAATCAATTCACCAACAATACTCAAAAAAGTAAATATGAATATTATTTTTTATTAATAAATTCCAATTCACGAGGAGAAAACAGCCGAAAGAAAGAAAGCTAATAAAAGAAATAAGAACTGAACAATAAATTATGGTCTGGATTGAAATCCTTGACAGTAAATGGTAAGGATCAATAGCTGAGAAACCAAGGAAAACAAAACCCAAGTTTAAAAGAAATAACAAAGCCATGGAAGAGTGAGAAAAATGAGAAACCTAACAAGGAAGAAAATGAAACATAACAAGTTACCATGTTTGGGTGGAAGGAACAGGAAAATATCTGGGTTGGATCCACACTCCTTTAAGATGACGGCTTTGAGGTTGAGTTTTTGCTTCAATGCTTTCACTCCGAATTATCATGTCGCAGAGACCACTAGAATGTGGAACTATAGTCCCGCATGTAGAAATCGAATCATTTGCCTCTAATAATCCCTTTTCTCTCTGCTCGTTCTTCAATTGAAAAATATTTTTACGTGTGGTGTAGCGCAACCTTGTCGACGAGGGAGATTTACCTGTGGACACACTTAAAGTATACATGTTCCATTGCTTGCTCTTTTTAGAAGCGTTGAAGGTAATCAGACCATTGTCTCCGTCCAAGAAATGAAATTCCTTCTTTTCATAAAACAGAGCTGTTTCTATTTTGCGGAATTCGTGCCCAGAAAAGGAGGACTTAGCCCATTCATCTTTCCCCTTGCAGAGCTTGAAGAGTTGTAATTCAGTAGGAATGGTGCAGTTAAGCACCACCACAATGCATTCTTCGCTAGTGGGGGCTGCTGAGAATGCTGCAACATGATCACATGCGTCTGTTAGAGGACAATTTGGAAGGTCTATTTTGGCTCTTGAGAAGGGGGAAAAGAAGAACAATGAACCCTGCCCAAACAGAAGCAACCATCCTTCATATGAGGCAAGACACGTTGCACCATCAATTTCTGGGAGGTTGATGGAGTAGCACTTGTTCTGGTGGCTTAGCAGGGAACACTTTGAACCTTCTCTTCCATACATGAGAAACCATGGATCACACAGAACAGATTTATCATATGGTGATACTTTCAACGAAGCAGTGTTCCAATCCTTGCAAACACAACGAAAACTCAGAAAGTCAATAAGCCCTAGACAATTCGCAATTTTTGAAAGCAGGTCACCAGGCAGATCTGACCACTTCCCACTCATTTCCTATTTCTCTGCTTCAATCTGCCATTGCACCCTTCATCCTACAAATATAAACATATATATACATACATATATCTATATATAGAATACGAACCTTGCTCTCCCCACTTTCAGTCAAGTTTGTTTTCATTTTCAGTTACAGAACAAAAAATCCCAACAACTTAAACATCTCTGTAGATATATTTTCAAGTTATGAACGATGAATTACTTTTGTGCCGAAATTAAAAAACAATGTTTATTTCATTTTAAACCTTCTGTTGTCAATCTCACCGATATATATTATTGAATTTCAAGTTGGAATCCCAATTCTAAAAATAATATACTTTTATATATATGAGCATGTATGTATATAATGACAAGAGTATCTCTCTAACCAAAGTTTCAACGATTACTATTGGAGGCTTCATTAAAATAGAGTTTAGGTTGCATTCTTACAAATTCATGACAAACTCATTTACACGTTCAAATTTATGAAGATTCCCAAACGTAAATACACTCTTTAAAGAAATTTAATTATCACACACATAACAAATCTTAATTATTATTTCATTTTCTATAAGATTATAACTAATTCTCTATTATTAGGTCCTCTACCCACTATTCTGATGACTGTCACTTTGGCCAGTCTCATTAGGCCGTGGTGGTTACAATGGTCATGGTGAGCCTAAACTTTTTCGATGATCAAGACAAATTGAAAAAATGTTATTTTAACAATTTAAATAATTATTTTTCCTTGTACACTTTTTTTATTTATTTTCTATTCTCTATTTTTATTGGCACATATTATCATGCTACGAAAGGAGTATAAAATGCAAGATGGTAACAGCCGTTTTTAATAATAAAATATAAAATTTAAATGACAAAAAAAAAAGTTAAAATAACTAATGATAATTTAAATTGTTTATAATTTCTATTTTTTTGTTCTGGAGTTCACCTTTATATAAATAAATATGAATTTGTTTTTAATATATAATAATGTCAAATTTATAATTTTTTTAAAATTCAAGATACCGTTAAAGGTATCGAAATTGATGCCTCGATGCGATACTGAGATAAATAGATTGAAAAGAAGAAATCCAGGACAAAAATAACAAAGGAATGATCAAACAAAATATTGCGACATGGTAAGTTTAGGAGTGGAAATCATATAATGATCACAAATTTCAAGATGTATCAAAAATGGGGCTTATGAGACAAAATCGAAAGAGAAGTTATATAAAGGTAAAAGAAAGCACTAAAAAAAAACAAATGCTATAATGCCAAATCCAATGATAATGGTTGTGCCAACTTGTTTGTTTTTTATCAGTTTCTATTTTATTCTGGTAATTTAGTTTCTTGTATCACATTCCAAAATTTTCAAACATCTTTTATTTAATCCACTTCCTTCTTTAATATTTCCAAAGCATGAATTCTTAATTGATGTTTCTTAATAATGATAATTCATCAAATTATATAATTGTGAGATTTGCTTAAACGGTTTACATATCAATTTTGTATTAGTTGTTAACTCATGAATTAAAACATTCTAATTTCAAAAACACTCATTTGTTGTGTTGCAATTGTCTACATCGAGTTAATTTCACGAACCGTTTTTTTTTCAGTTCAGACAAATTGTTTTCTTTCCATCCGATTCAAATGAACAAGTTTTTTTTTTTTGTCTGGTTCAAGAGAGACAATTTTTTTCCGTTCGATTTAGTGGTTCAGACGAATGGATTTTCGATCTGGTTCAGGTAAACTGGTTTTTTTTTGTCCGGTTTACGGGTTCAGACAAATCAATTTTCGGTAGGGGTGGCAATGCGGGCCGGCCCGCCCCGCATAAGGCCCGCACACCGCGGGCCGGCCCGCCCACCGCGGGCCGGCCCGCCCCGCCCCGCACATTTTATGCGGGCCGCATGTGTTGCAATTGTCTACATCGAGTTAATTTCATGAACCGTTTTTTTTTTCAGTTCAGAAAAATTGTTTTCTTTCCATCCGATTCAAATGAACAAGTTTTTTTTTTTGTCTGGTTCAAAAGAAACAATTTTTTTTCCGTTCGATTTAGTGGTTCAGACGAATGGATTTTCGGTCTGGTTCAGGTAAACTGGTTTTTTTTTGTCCGGTTTACGGGTTCAGACAAATCAATTTTCGGTAGGGGTGGCAATGCGGGTCGGCCCGCCCCGCATAAGGCCCGCACACCGCGGGCTGGCCCGCCCCGCACATTTTATGCGGGCCGCATACTCTGGCCCGACCCGCATATACGTTGGCCCGCGGCCCGCGGGCCGACCCGCTTTTTTTTTAATTTTTTTTTATGATAAAAATTTCAATGTTTAAAAATTGAGAAACTTTAAGAAGTTCACAAAATTAAGTAAAGACTTTGGGGAATTAGATGATAAATTGATAATTCAAAATTTTCATCATATTTATACTATGACATACACAATGTATTCTTTAAATTATAGCACATTAAAAATTACATAATACTTGTCTTTTTCAGTTATACAAGAATTTGAAATGTTAATGCAAGAGTCCATAAAAGAAGTAATTAATATACACAAGTGCAATTTTTTATTTTTTTTTATTTTATGCGGGTTTGCGGGCCGGCCCGCGTGGGCCGCGGACCTATGCGGGCCGAGCCCGCACGGGCCTGCGGGCCAGGCCCTAATTGCCATCCCTAATTTTCGGGCCAGTTAACACTAGCCAGTTTTCGGTCTAGTTCAGATGAACCGGTTTCCGATCTAGTTCAGAAAAAGCAATCACCGGTCCAGTTCAGACGAACCAAATTTTTTTGGTCCGGTACAGATGAACAAATTTTTTCCGGTTTAGTTGATACGAACCAAGATTTTTCAATCCGGTTCAAATGAACAGGGTTTTGCCAATCTCATTAAGTGGTTTAGTTCAATTGATTTTTAGTCCAGTTCAATCAAACAAGTTTTCAGTCTGATTAAGCGGTTCAAATGAACCACTTTCTAGATTGGTTCAAACTACCTATTTTTTGGTTCGGTTCACACAAACCATTTTTTTGTCCAGTTCAATTTTTTTAGGTCTGATTTAGAAGGATCGGTTTTTCACGACCCAGTTTAAAGGTATCGATTTTTTTTTTGTTTGATCTAGACAAACAAATTTCGTCTCAGTATGATTCAGACGAATCGCTTTTTATCGGATTGGTTAAGACAGACCGATTTTTCTTTGTTCGGTTCAAACTGATCGATTTTGTCTTCTGATTCAATCGAACATATTTTTTCCTTCCGGTTAAGATGAACCAATTTTTCTTTGTCTGGTTCAGACGAACTGTTCTTTCTCTCTCCAATTCATGCATACTATTTTCCTCTATGAAGTTCTTTCTTTGTCCAATTCAGACAAACCATTTTTTTTCTTTGTCCGATTAAGACGAACCGGTTTTTTCCAGTCTGATTCAAACTAACCAGTTTTTTAGATCCGGTTCAGACAAACAAGTTTTTTCGGTCCGGTTCAAACAAACTAGTTTTATCCGGTCCGGTTCGGACAGAAAGATTTTCTTTGGCCTGGTTCAGTTAGACCAGTTTTTTTGGTCTGGTTCAGACATGCATGTTTTTTCATATACGATTCAGACAGACTGATTTTTCCAGTTCTGTTCAAAAGAACCGGTTTTTTCTGGTCCGGTTCAGAAGAACCAGTTTTACTCCATCCGATTCAGAAGAACCAGTTTTTTTCGGTCTGGTTCAAGATAACCGATTTTTTTCTGTCCGATTCTGAAGAAACGGTTTTTTCCCGTTTGGTTCAGAAGAAACGGGTTTTTTCGGTCTGGTTCAGAGAATTGGTTTTTTCCATTCTGGATCAAACAAACCAATTTTTTTTCAATCTGGTTCAGACAAAAAGGTTTTTTTGGTCCGGTTCAAACGAACCGATTTTATCTGATTCGGTTCAAACATAACGGTTTTTTTCGTTACAGTTCAAACAAATCGTTTTTTCCGGTCTGGTTTAGACATACACGTTTTTCATATACGGTACAGAAGAAACGGTTTTTTCGGTCCGTTTCAGAAGAACCAATTTTTTCTGTTTCGGTTCAGACGAACCAGTTTTTTCCGGTCCGGTTTAGATTAACTGGTTTTTTTTCGGTCTGAATCAGATGAACCGGTTACTTTCTGGTCCGGTTCAGACAAACCGGTTTTTTTCAATTTGGTTCAGACGAAACGGGTTTTTCCGGTCTGGTTCAGAGAATTGGTTTTTTCCGGAACAAACCAATTTTTTTTTATCCGGTTCAGACAAAGGTTTTTTTGGTCTGGTTCAAACGAACCGATTTTATCCGATTCGGTTTAAACATAACGGTTTTTTCCGATCCGGTTCAGACAAATCATTTTTTCCGGTCTGGTGCAGTCAAGCAAGTTTTTTATATACGGTTTTTTTCGTTATGGTTCAAACAAATCGTTTTTTTCCGGTCTGGTTTAGACAGGCACGTTTTTAATATACGGTTCAGAAGAACCGGTTTTTTTCGGTCTGGTTCAGAAGAACCAGTTTTTTCCATTTCGGCTCAAACGAACCGGTTTTTCCGGTCCGGTTTAGATGAACCGGTTTTTTTCTGGTCCGGTTTAGATGAACCAATTTTTTTCGGTCTGGTTCAGAGAATTGGTTTTTTCTGGTCTGGATCAAACAAACCAATTTTTTTTTTATCCGGTTCAGACAAAAAGGTTTTTTTTGTCCGGTTCAAACGAACCAATTTTATCCGATTCGCTTCAAACATAACGGTTTTTATCGATCCGGTTCAGACAAATCATTTTTTTTCCAGTCTGGTTCAGTCAGACACGTTTTTAATATACGGTTCAGAAGAACTGGTTTTTTTTTGTCCGATTAAGAAGAATCATTTTTTTCCGGTCCAGTTCAGATGAACGGTTTTTTCCGGTCCGGTTCAGAAGAACCAATTTTTGAATCCGGTTCAGACGAACCGGTTTTTTCCTCGATCCGGTTCACCTGTTTTCTATCCGACGATTTCCAATCCGATGGAAACGACGATTTCCGAGCTGATTGAAAGGACGATTTCCGATATAATTAATTTTTTTTTTAATAAAGTGTGATGATGTCAAAACTTAGAATCAATAAATATTTCTCTTCATGCTGCCTTTATCAAATTTTTTTATCTAATTAAAATATTTTTTTTAGTTAAGTGTCGTATGAAAACTCAGAATCAATGTATTCTTCCTTTCAGGCGACGGGTTCCGTAAGGTTAAGTTTCTTCTTTCTTTATCTCTTTTATGACTTTAGAAATAAGAAAGGTAAAATTTTATCTAACTCTCGATCTTCATTCCCCTTTTAGCGATTAATAAAATAATATTTTTTCTTTTCTGATTCATTTGAAATTATTTTATATTTTAACAGTCATGTTAATTTTAGATATTCAGCAGAAAATATTTCCCAAAAAATATTCCGCAAATCTTATTTAGTGTTAAATATTATTAAATGCTAAGGAACCAGAGCTAGAGAGTAGAGATTATAAAAAACCCAAATCCTTAACAATTAGATGGTTTCGAACTACAACCAATCAAAATTAAAAAAAAATTACAAGCAATATAATTTAGATTTTGAAAGAAATAGGAAATCCGTGAGGAAATGGGAAAAAACTGAAACCCTAAGAAGTTACCATGTCTGATCTGGAGGAACATAGCAATATTTAGGTTGGATCCATACCCCTTTAAGATGACGGCTTTCTGATTGCTTGGGTGCCTCTATGCGTTCACTCCCAATTAACAGGTCAAAATTACCGGTATGGCGTGGAACTGTTGTTCCCACCGTAGAAATTGAATCATTTGCCTCTAAGAATCTCAAGTTACCACTACGCTCATTATTATGGCGTTGAAAAAAGTTCTTACTTATCACGTAGTTCAATACCACATCCGAAGGTGTACTTTCTGATTCCTGCACACGCACAACAAAACTCTTCCATTGAGGGCTTTCAGAAGCATCGAAGCTAACCAAACCATCCCCCTCGTCCAAAAAGTGAAACTCCTTCTCTTTGTAGAACACAGCTGTCCTCATTCTTTTGAAAGGATAACCCGCATAGGAGTGCTTGCTCCACGCATTCTCTCCCCTGCAAAGCATGAACAGTTGTAACTCAAAAGCATTCAACTGGTTAAGCACAACAACACTGCAATCTTGAGCAGTGGGGGCAGATGAAAATGCTGCAATATGGTCAGTTACTTCGGTTATTGGACAATTTGGAAGCTCTATTTTTGCCTTTGAAAATGGGCAAAAAAAGAACAAAGAGCCCTCACGAAACAGAAGTAACCATCCTTCATGCGATGCAAGGCATGCTGCCCCTTCCAGTTCTTGGATGTGGCTGATGTAGCGTTTATGCTTGCTGCTATGCAACGAACACTGAGAACCTTCTCCTTCGTAAACGAGTAACCAAGGTTCAGACTTGGAAGATTTATCTTCATGTGACACTTTTGAAGAAGCAATGTGCCAGTCTTTGCAGACACATCGGAAACTGAGAAAGTCCATGAGCCCTAGTTCACCCGCAATTTTCGAAAGTAGTTCATGAGGCAGATCTGACCACTTATCTTCTTCCGCTTCCATTCTGCTTTCAGTTGAAGTTGGATCAACGGCTGAGGTTAAATCATGTGACATTGATTCAGCCTGTGAAGCCTTCAAACAGAAGATATTCACAAGTGGTTGAAACAAATGACAGCAATAGCTAAGTGCCCTTATTATAATAGCCACTCTCAAAACTCGTCTCATCGTCGTTTCTTATATAACCTAAAAAATTTGTTGAAACAAAGGCTGCGGAGAAACTTGCTAAACTTTTGTTCACAGGTTGTTTTATATTTAAACAGTCAAACAACAGAATATTAACAGAAACAATCTGATAATACGCATACTTTAGCGATACCAAATGAATAATATCCTTTTCCTTTTTAATAATTTTTTATGAAAAATATTATTATATTTACAACAAATTTTATTTTATTAATTTACTGTACTAAATTATTATCATAAAACTATCTTAAAATAGTATGTTACTGTTGGAATTTTTAGGAATGTTGAGAAGATGAGAAATATGAGATATATGAGAGATATATGTGATATATTATACAGATAAATATGTTTTTGTATTTTATTAATATATTCTATATATAGAACAAAATCTAATAATTATCAAGTATAAAATATTTAAAATATTTTACTTCTAATTTAAAATAATAATTAATTTCTAAAACTTGAAATATATCTATAAAACAAAAATATTTTCTAAAAAATAATTTAAAAAAAAATATATTAAGTAATATTCTTAACGGTTACATATGTTTTTTAACGTAATAAAAATTCTTCTCAAAATATTAGATTTTCAAACTTCCCACTAAAACAATTTAACGCGAATTTTAAAAAAGTTATATATTGAACTCCAGCTGTTTTTATAAATTAAAAAAAAAAATTGTTCTTCCAAACATTGGTTCGTTCTTCTCCTCCATCTTCTCTATTGGTATTTCTGGTTCCCATGGTTTCCTCGTTGTTTCTCAAGCACAAATCCTTTTCGTCAACGTTGACTTGAAAAGTTAAAAAAAGTCATTGTTTACCCTCCAATAATATAATGTTTAACTTGATATTTATCTCTAATTCAAAAGGATCATCACTTAATTGATGATTCATCTCTCAAGATATAGGGAGATGATTCATCTCTCAAGAAAATAAAGAGATAAAATCAATTATTTTCTTAAAAAAATGTGATTCAAACATGGATAGTATGGATAGTTTGTTCAAGTGATATTTTTCTATATTTTGAAACTTCATATTGTATTAAATATCTTTTAAAGGTGTAATTCTCGTATATTTGATCTAACACCTCTTCACATAAAGTATAATGCATAAGTATAATAGTGTATAACATAAATGATTTAATGGGAATATATTTGGATACGCGCATTACATGCACAAATACGATACGTGTATCGGATATGATACGTATACGATACGTCGATACGTTTAAAATAATAGGATATGATACGTGATAGATACGCGATATATGAATATTGAAAAATATACAATAATTCTTACAAATATAATAAATATATAATTGTTAATGTGTGAATCCAAAATTCTTAATTAGAGATCAATTATTTTGGTAGCTAATGTTAGTGACCAATTTAAAAATCAATTCATAATTGAAATTATTTTAATTATCAATTTAGAGATTAATTATAATTTTTTTGGAACTATTTTAGTTGTCAATTTGGTTATTATAGTGACTAATTATTTTTTATCACTAAAATTGTTCACTATTCAAAGATTTTATTGTAGTATGTTATGACTTTATAAAATAGATATTTCATTGATAAATATTGTTAAAGTATCCTAAAGTATCGGACACGATACGTGTCGGACACAGATACGTGACCTAAATTGAAGTATCGGTGCATCATAAGTTACATGAAATGATTTAATTAGACTATGTTGGAATTAAGTTGATATGATGATTGTGTGAAAGAAAGTTACTTAAATATTGAGTTTGAATGTTGTAAGTATACAGTGCTGCTAACTTTTAGTTTAGTAAACACTCTTTTTAAGTCCGTACTAATTTAATTTTGTTTCTCGTATTAATAATTTTGTAACTTTATTTTTAGAAAAAAATTATATAAAATTATTTGATAACTATTTTCGTTTTGTTCACATTGTTAATGGACCATTTTATTAGATGCAATGAACGATGAAGTAATACTTCACACCCTTAACTCGATTTAATTGATCCAATGAGTAATACTTCACATGGACTGACGTTTGGATGATTGCTTTAACAAAGCAATAATTTCGGAGCAAGCGCTGACAATCATTTATACGTAGACTTTGGCCTTTATCTTTGGTATCTTTGTTACAGTTCATCTTTTGCAATAAGACAAATTACTTTTTTAGAAAATATAAAGTTTATTATATGATCCATTGTTAAGAATTTACTTAATATATTTTTTATTTATATTAGTTTTTAAGAAATAGTTTTATTTTTAAAAATATCTATTGAATTTTAGAAATTAGTTATTATTTTAGAAAGGAAATATTTTATATTTTATAATGTGTTACATTTTGTTATATATATATATATATTAATAGAGTATATAAATAAAATAAAATAACAAGTTTATCCATATAACATATCTATTTTATCTATTATATTTCTCATAGTTTCATAACCTCTAAAAATCTCCAACACTCATGATATTTTATATTGTAATTATATATAATCTAATCTTCTACATTATAATTATATGACTCTTAAAATTTCATAAATCTGCATCTCAATGCGTCTTAATTAAGTCCGTGTCAAATTTTCCATATCAAAATTGTCAAGCAAGAATATTTACTGTAATTAAGAAGAGTTCATATAATTAATATAGTTGAGATTTTACAATCTTATTATTTCTTTCCTCAATACTTTAGTTATTTTTATCTTATTTTCTGTGAGGCAGAATTTTCTTAAGTTTCACTTTTTAAGAAGTAAGGTATTAATAATTACAGAAAATAAGTTTTATTTTATTTTTATTATAATTATATGTACATTTCACAATATTCGGATTTATATACAAGTATATTAGACATTTGTTTAATTTGTTTAAATATATGTCGGTCTAAATCTACATTTTAAAAAAGAAAATTTTTCGGATCAATAATCTTTTTATTTTAATTTTTAAAAAGAATTATATAAAATTATTTAACGACTATTTTATTTATTTATTTACGTATGATTGAGAATTGATATTAAGTTATAAAAATACAAGAAAAATATAATTTTGATTCTCAATAATTTGAATTTAATATCATAAAAATCAACTCAATTATTGATTCCATTGAAGTTTTTTATTAACGACTAATGATCGAACTTCTAAGTTGTTGATTGACCGGTCTATATTAAAAAATATTATATATATTTAACATAATTTGAAAAAATAAACATAAATTTAAAATTTATGGCATAACAGAGTACTAATATGTTAAATCACGAAATATAATTTAAATAATGTGAATTAATGATCTAATTTTTAGATTTTTATAATAAACTAATTGATAAAAAAATAAAACTTCAAGAATAACACGACTCTAGAAACAAAAAATCAGGATTGGTGGATGTTTGTGGGAGGATTTTAATAACTGTGTTTGAATTATATGAGTTATTAATGTGAGTGTGACAGGATTGAGTGGAAGGGTTTATTTGAGTCACGTAATTTTGTAGCCAGATATCAGCATAACTTGTTAAACGAAAATATTATGGTAGTGACGGAAAAAGACTTACACTGGGTGACAAAAATTGTTATTGTTGTGTTGCGAGTGAGGAAAGTTATGAAGTAACAGAAAAGACATTGGTGATTTATTGGGAGTTAAGATGTGCACGTTTTAACAGCCATAATTGACTATTGCATGGCTAAACTAGATGATGAGGTTAACGCAGAGAGTGGGGTATGGGTCCTGAGGGCCCAATTTGGTGCATGCTTGTGGATCCGTCTAATCTGTGGCCGACATGGGTTGCGTCGTGCTGTGGGTTTGTTCAAACACAACACTTGAAACGAATCTTTTGGGCTTTGGTGTTTCAGAGAGGAATGGAGGGTGGCTAATCACACCGAAGTTGGTGGAGATTGACTTAGAGATGTCATAATGAATTTTAATTTGTGAGTTAATTTAGCTCATCACAAATTTAAATCGAGTTGGGTTAAGAAAAATTTAATTTTTTCAAGAGTGAGTTGAATTCAACTCGGCTCACTTAACCCATGGGTTAAACGGGTTCGAGCCGGTTTAAGGGTGGGTTAACCCACTTAACCATCAACATTTTTTTACCATTTTTTTTATTTTTTTATAATTATTTACTATTACTGATTATATATGTTTACAAATTCATATTTTAAAATGCTAGAATATTGCTCAATAATATTTGAATAGTTTGAATATTTAATTAATTTGATTGTCAAGTTATATACATTTAATCTTTAACTATAATCTTTATAGTAAATTACTCAAACAACCGTCTTATATGACAAAAATGTGTAATTTTTTTATTTATATTTTGTTGAATAGCACGACAAAAAATGTGTAATATTAGCCATATTTTCTTAGACTATATGGACACTTCATTGGAAACAATTCATCATATATTGTTGTTAAACACGATGAAAATATGGATTCTTGATTTTACTGTGATTGTTATCTCATGGGTTATTTAAAAAATTATTTAAATATTTGAATACTTAAAAATAAATGCATAAATAATTTTTATGTGGTTTGGTGAGCCATCCCACTTAACCCGTAGTGGATTGAGCCAGGTTGCAAAATTTCTAATTCACCATAAAATAAACCGAATTAAATTCAATCATTTTCAACCCGTATAAGCCGAATTAGAATTAGCTCACTTTGACATGTCTACACCTAGAGTTGTCTACCCCTAGAGTTGCGGTGAACGTAAAATTCCATACGACATATTTGTTTCTACGTTTTTAATCAAACTCCAAATAACACAGTTGCAAGTACATTTCCGTTACGCTGTTGAAATATACAAAACAATACAAAAATTACATAAATGTAGATATAAATATGAATTCTATGCATATTTTTGTTGTATATTCTAATATAACTATTTATTCAAGATAAATTATTAGAGAAATTGCTCACTCTTACTTCACGTAAGACTTTTAAATGTATAATTTATTAACGGTTAACTATCAAATTGCATCGTAACAAATTCAATACTCTTACTCCCGAATTTATCAGTAAACTAAAACATAGATAAAGCTATCGAATATAATGTTAGAGCGAATTATAACTGATTTAGATTTAAAACAATTCAAAATACTCTTAGAATTTTAAAAATAATTTAGTTTAGTTCACTAAAATTATTTTATAATTTAGTTTCAACAATTTATATTTATTGTTGAATATTCTTTCCATATAATTTAATTCAATTCAGTTGGTGTTTCTCATCCTCGCACCTTAAATTAAGTTTACAGGTAAATATCCTTAATTATTTAAGTTAGTTTCTAAAATTCGTCATCACAGATTGTCCCCAGTCAGTAATATTGAAACGGACCAATTATTTTAATTACATAGTCGTCATGTGATTTCAGATCACCACTTTATTATTTTGAATAATATTGATTATTTTATTTTAAATTTTTAGACATTAATTTATACCGTTTTTAAAAAGACAAAAAAAATAATAAAATTTTCAAGCAAAGGTAGTTTATTTATATATTTAATTTTTTAGACCACGCAATTCAAGTTTAATATTTTTTTTACTTGCAAAGTTTAAGATGAGTTTGTTTGAAAAAAAAAAAACTTTATTCTTCTTTTATAGTTTATCGCCTTGCACAACAACATTAAACATGACGTCATAAATTGTATGCAAACGCAATTATTTTTACTTAGACGATATTCTAAAGATATGTTTACTTCAAAAAATAATATAGAATTTTTATGACTAAGAATATGCGTTTTTAACACATGCCAATATTTACATATTTTCTCATATACACATATGTATATATTAAATATTAAACACGAGTTATTAAGCTATTAAAATGTGTTTTTTATTATTTTTTCAGAATTGATTGACTTTTAGTTTGTATTTTCTCACAACTTTAGAAAAAAATTAACTATTCAATCACAAAACATTAATGTATTATTGGTCAGTTAGTGCTAAATTTTCAAATGTAGAAGAAAAACTCTTTAAAGAGGTAAAATCTAAAAAGACAAAACACAGCATAACATAATTGTTTTTTCTAGATTTAGGATTAATATATTTGGCAAGTAATAGTTCTTGTTTTCTAATTTATTGAAGCAGATTCCTTTTGGTCCTCGACATTTACACTGCTATGCCAATGGAATGAAATGCACAGAAGATTTCAGTTCCCAAGCTAAAAGGTAAGTAACATTTGATTTTTCCCTTAAAAACAAAACATTTTCTTTTTGGAATCCCATAACGACCGCACACAGCGTAGACAAAATCCATCCAAGATCCCTCCTTGTAAGAGAGAGAAAATCAGTGTCCTACAGCACCCACCATGGGAACCCACCAAGCACTTCTTTTTTGTTGAGTTTCTCCGTCCTATATATGACCCATAAGCACACACAAACTGTCATTCACATTTTCTTTATCTCTTTCTCAGCTTTTAGGCTATTCATTCTTCATTCTTGTATGGGTTTCAGGGTCTCCACTCTGTGCCTGCTCACCCTGTTATGCTGCCTCTTGTCCCTGCACCAAGCAAGAGCTGCAAAATTCCACAATGTGAGTGGCTTGGGAGGGAAAAAGGCAGTAATAGCAAATGGGTGCAATTTTTTCTCTGGAAGTTGGGTGGTTGACCCTTCTTATCCTCTCTATGACTCTTCGACCTGCCCCTTCATTGATCCTGAGTTTGATTGCCAAAAATATGGAAGACCTGACAAACAGTACCTCAAATATGCTTGGAAACCTGATTCATGTTCCTTACCCAGGTAGTGTCAACTTTCTCAATCCAAGTGTTAACTTTGTTCCCAGATTCAATATTTATGGAAAAACAAAAAAGGAAGAATCTTTAATGTAATATCTTAATTATTTCTTAGTACTATTTTCAATTAGTATTAGAACTCTATTATAGGTGGCAGAGTTTGCCATAAAACTCTAGTTTTTATTTAAGTACATGATCTCTAAACAGTTACGTTCAAGTTTTGCTCGAGAAGAGAACATATTTGAGTAGTATAGTCTGTACTGGCAACATTGAAATACAGCTCTCATATTCATTTCTCCACAAAAATAGTGAAATAGTTTAGTAGTGTGTTTGGACTTACAAATAGACTAACATTATAGAAAAATGATCGTTAAAACACCAATTGTTGCTTCAGAAAACAACTGTCAACCCACCTTTTACCAAACATGCACCAACCAAGTTAATTTTGGAAGTTGTTTGATAAATGAGGCAATAAGTCTTAAATTTGATTCCGTGGAAGGGACCAACCACTTTTGTTTCCAGATTTCATATTGAATAGCACAATTAAGAAACACGTCTTAACTTTTGCCCTTGTACAATTTCATATTGTGAATCATCCTACTTAATTTTTTTTTTGCCCCTGTATTTTTTTCTTCTCCCAAACTAAAAGGAGACAAAAACTGGAAAAACTCTTGTGGAAAGTGTTTGATAAAATGGCATTTTGTTAGTGTGACTGCAATTTGTCTGGTGTAGGTTCGATGGTGCGGATTTCCTGAACAGGTGGAAGGGTAAGAAGATAATGTTTGTGGGTGACTCTCTGAGTCTCAACATGTGGGAATCACTATCCTGTATGATTCATGCGTCGGTGCCAAATACCAAGAGCAGCTTTTTGAGGAAAGAATCACTGTCCACTGTAACCTTCCAGGTTTGCTTTTGTTTTACTTTTCTTTTTACAACTTTGTCTCATTTCTGGTTTTGTGTCAATCACCAGGCGTCACTCTACACAATCCTCCCTCTTTTTCTTCATTTTTCATCTCCTTCTTTGTTTCTCCATCGCACCATGTGACTTTTTTCTTTCATAGTTTATGCCGTGTTGGTTCTTCCATCATTAATTTCCTAAGCTTTCTCCCACCCCGGTTATTATATTTATAGTTTGTTTACAGAATTCAAGCTAGATTTTGACATAAAGCTAGAAAAAAAAAGTTTCTTATTTTGGTACACTAAAGGAACATAGAGTTTGAGCTTGCAAAATACTCAATCTCCATACCAATATGATATATCTAGAAAAAAGCTAACCATACATCAAAATCAAACCTCGTGCACCTCTCTATCACACTTGTCACTTTTAAAATAAAGATATAGAGGAGAGGTAGGAATGGAGAGGCTGGATTAAATTTTTATTTTTTTTCTTTTTTTGTGTTTTATTTTTCAAAAGCTGATAGATGGAAGGCTGAACTACATGGATTTAAGAATACAAAACCCATTGCCCACAAAGTTAAGCAGATATGATGAACCAACGCTTTAATGATATACCTTTGAATAGTTCCTTGGACAGGAGAAGATTCCTTTTGCTGGGCCAGGACCAATCAAATATTCAAAATAAAGAATAGAAATAAAAGTAGTAGTAGTGATCCCTAAAGAAAAAGTTGAAGAAAAAACAGCACATAGTAATTCACGTTGCAGGGAAACCAAAATTCTACTTAATAGAGAAGGGTCTGATTTTGACACGAAATTGTAGAGTTTTATGCACTGTTGAGCTTATCTATGGTATATGACAGGCTGTGCATGCCAACCTGTGATTACAACTTGGAGGCTCCTCGCAATTATTTTGTTCATTATCTTACTTTGCTTCGTATCAATCATAGAACATGACACAAGTTGGCTAGCGTTTTCTGTTTGAAAACGATCTATATCGCATGCTAATTTTGTTAAGCTACAAAATCCATAATATTATAAATTTCAGATCTCAATCAGTAGGTAGCAATCCCTTAGTGCATTCAGGTTTGATTGATTAATCAAACGTTTTATTCTAATAACTATTCACGTGATTACTAGCAAGTTGACAAATCTTAAGTTTGAATAATCACCGTTTTCCCATGTTTAAGGTAATAGTTTCAATAAATATGCGCAGCAATATATTCCCCCGCTTTAGATTTTTTTTCATAATACTAATTTCAAACCTTTTGTTATTATGTCTCTTTCGCGTTAACTGTTTGCTGAAGATTTATTGCTTTTATTCTTTACTGATATATTTTAGAATTATAGTTAGTAATTAGTTATTAATACTTATAAAAAGATGGTATTATATTATATTCAGAAAGTGACGTTGACAGAACAGAGCATGTTTGTTGACAGTTATTATTTTTCACGTGAATACTTTTTGTATGCCAATACATGCTTCTCCTTTTGAAAACGATGTTATGGTAAAGTACTTTCTTTAATCACTTTTATACTGTGCTTATGATTGAAAGAAAATTAGAGATGAAGCATGGTAGAATAAGATAGATATGATATAAAAATAATATATATATATGAATATGAGTTGACTTTTATAAGAATTGGATTTGGATGAATGCTTTATAGTGAGTGTGAGTCCTGGTTGTTTTGCACTTTATTGTTTGGTTTGTGAAATATCTATCTCACACATATAAATGTGGGTATGATGTAAATGGAATTGAATCTGAGCCATGGAAAGTGGATAGATAATGATTAGTGTTTGGTGAGTTTGTGCAGGACTATGGAGTAACTATACAGCTATACCGCACCCCATATTTGGTAGATATAATTCGAGAAAATGTTGGGCGAGTCCTTACATTGAACTCCATTGTTGCTGGAAATGCGTGGAAAGGCATGGACCTGTTGATTTTCAACTCGTGGCATTGGTGGACCCACACCGGAAGATCTCAGGGGTATTATGCGTTTATGCAAAATATTTAATGCATACTATTAGGTGAAAGAGGATACAAAATTTCTAACATAACCTTGTTACATTAAAAGTTAACATGGGAGGGTCCATTTTATTGTATTATTACCTCGTTGTCTTTTGTTTTTGGGTGTGGCCTAACGGTTGTTGGTGATGTTCATATTCAGATGGGATTATATCAGAGATGGACCCAATCTGGTTAAGAACATGGACCGTTTGGAGGCATACAATAAAGGATTAACCACTTGGGCTAAATGGGTTGATCTGAATGTTGATACCTCCAAAACTAAAGTCTTCTTTCAAGGCATCTCTCCAACTCATTATCAGTAAGTAACTCCTTCTCTCATTTGATATGTGCAAGTGCAATATTGAAGAGCTGAATAAATATTTTTCGATAAACAGAGGGAAGGATTGGAACCAACCGAAGAGAAGCTGCAGTGGAGAGCTTCAACCACTTTCTGGATCAACATATCCTGCAGGTTTACCTCCAGCAACTACCATATTGAACAGTGTATTGAAGAAGATGAATACTCGAGTTTATCTACTTGATATTACACTGCTCTCACAATTAAGGAAGGATGCTCACCCTTCTGCTTATAGTGGGGATCATGCAGGCAATGACTGCAGCCACTGGTGCCTACCAGGATTACCTGACACTTGGAACCAGCTCCTATATGCAGCTCTCACCTCATGAAGATGAAGCTCCACACAAATTATTATTGACCCTTTTCTTCATCCCTTGGTTATATATTCAGCTAGTGTAAGAGATTTACTTGATTATTTGGGGGATAGATACTGTCAAAGGGGTAAAAACCAATTGTAAAACAAAAGTATAGGATTCTTGAAGAATAATTTACAGAATAAGTGAGGGATCAAAGTGTTGCATACCTAGATAAGTATTTTCTTTACAAGGGTGTAATATAATTTTATTGAATCACAGAATGGTGTAGCTAAGAAACTGTTTCCTTCCTTCCAAGAAAGAGAATCTAGTGGTTCTTTTGTGCTTTTCTGATAATTAATATTAACAACCAATTATCTCAGCAGTGACCAGGCATCTTAACAACCAATTACCTCAGCAGTTGACTTCTGAGAAAAGTTATGGCAATTAATATGCAAAAGGACTTTTTTATGGCATCATTGTTGCTATATCTATTTCAACAAAAAGTGAGTTTAACTATAATTAGGAAGCGTAAGTAATCATAATTTCTCTTTGCGATCGAGACAGCATAAGGACGACAAATCCTGATTGGTAAATTCATGCATTCCAATTTTCATGATATCTTTACTCATAAGCAGACAAAGAAGTCTCTACTCCCTGTAGTTTCATGGGATGAATTTATTTATAAAGAATAAAAAGAAACTGGAGTCAAAATTAATTTCTACATAAAATAATTTACAAAATTCTTTTCGTGATGGTTACCCTTTAATTTAATTTTTTAGTCGAATGAAATATATGAGTGTTAAATGGAATGAAATATAGGTGTTAAATGGGCTACTCGACCCGTTTTCCGTCATTGATTTGTAAAATGTTGGGCTGGTTAGAATGGATCCACGTAGTAAAAGGAGTCCGAATTCGCTCTACAAAGGGTGACTGACTTTTTTTTTTATAATTTTCTTTTAAATTTTTATTATTATTCTAATTTTTTTAAACTTAGTTTTATAAATTTATATAAATGTTAAAAAAATTTCATAATGTAAATGTTTTTATTTTTACTAATTAATTAATTTCACTGATTCGATAAATTAAAATAATTATTAAATTTAATTTGTGATTTAAGTTACAATATTATTGTATATTTATATTTTTAAATAATAAAATATAAGATTTTTTTTTTCAAAATACTTTTTACTTTAATTTTTAATTTTAAAAAGTAAGTGACTACGTTAACTCATTTTGTTTTGCTGGGTTGATAACTCAAAACGAGTTAATTAATTAAAAATTGTAATCCAATCTATTTTGATAGGTTAACAAGTCAACAAACAGATCATAACCTAGTTTATCGTCCCTAATGTAATATGCATTTAATTGATGGAAAATTTTATTTTATAAATACGTAAAAATAATTTTGTCAAAACGAAATCCCTATTAAGATTTATTATTTCCGCGCTATAAAGCTAAATGCTTGTTGCAAGTCCAACAAGAAATACCCTGCCCCTACATGTAAAATATGTAACAAAACTAGATTTTCTTTTTATAAAAAAATAATATATATTTCGAATTTCATTATACAAAATGAAGAAAAAATGGTTTAAGAATAAATATAATCTTTAAGTTCTTGTAACTAAATCCAAACATGTAATGGGAGTTTATTAATGCAAAAATCTTAAAGTGGGATCAATTTTAATCTTACACAGAATGTGTATAAACTTAAGGTGACCAGAATCTAAGAGGGATATTTGTACTCGTTGTAGAGAGGTGAAAATTGAGACTTTATTCGCACTGGTTCAAGCCTTACGACGTTGCATGCTCATGGATTTGAATTGTTTGGTATGTTTTTAATTCAAGTAAAGTAAAATCATAGCAAGTCCACAGTGAAACATAAGTTTTCTATTTAATTTGACCATTTTTCTCTTTCTCCTCAGAATATGGTCTGCAACCATAAATTTGAGTGGCAATTGATTGGAAGTACTTCACCAAAGAAAACATTTATCAGTCTTAAAGGGCCCAAAGAAAAAAAGTTCACACTCTTCACTGCATAAACTGGGATTGAGTCGTATATACCATCTCAAACTAAACTCAAGCACACAGCATATTCATTTTGTTTGTACTAGAGATTTTATCCGCATAAATATTACCATCTGTTCAATATTTATAGCCAGTCATTATTGTGAAGAATTGCTGGTGTTTTGAAAATTCAATGATTTCTTTACAATAATAGGCATTACTAATATTTTGGGGCCTATGTAATCGGAAAACATTGAGACACAATTTCTTACCTCAATAAGACCATCTATAGAGATAGAAATAAAATATTTATTAAAAATGGTACAAATAACTCAGAATAGACAGAAAATTTACAAGTTTCATAGTAGGGCAAGCTATGAGTATTGAATATAAAAGAGCTTAGTCTATGGATACGGATGGTAATACCTCACGGGTCATGTTCATCCGTTCATTATTCACTACAAAAAATAAATTGTAGTTTAAACTTCCTCAACTTGCATATCTTTTTGTCAAATCAATCATGAGTTTTGAGAATGAGTTCATGAAATATACACGATTAAAAACCGATTTCATGATAATACACACTTAAGATGGCAAATATTCCTCTTTTTATCATTGAAGGGATTAATATAACTACTGTTTTATCTTTCGTATACTTATTTGACTACTTAATCAATGAAATCATATTCTTGTAAAACTAATAAAACCTGGTGCTAATTAATAGACGGTACATGATTCTATTTTTTTTTTTTTTATAAAATGTTTTATGTACTACTCTCTCCATTTATGTTTTAAAGAAAATTACACTAACTGTCGTCTTACTAAACCAACGACGCATTAAATATTCCTGTTTCTAGACTACCCATAATCCAAACTCATTAAGAGTATTCCTTTCAATTCTTGGAATTGAATAATTAATTAGAAAAATAAAAACATATTAGAAAGTAACATAAAAAATATTAATTATATTCTTTAATTTAATACACGTGTTAAGCTATTAAATGTGATATAAAATAAGATGGACCAGTTACTGTTTTAATAAATTACTGGGTTCAATTACATGATTGAATTAACAGAGAAATTTTTATTGGCCATAAAATAAGTCTGAATTAACTGAATCAACCTATATGAATGAATCACGCAAAACAAAAACAATGTACTAGTATTAGAGTCGGAAATAAATATAAAAGACACCAGTATTAAGGAAGTGGGTTTGGAGGAATTGGCAATAACAGCAACGTGAGTGAGAGGAAACAATTGGTGTTACCGATTGAGTGGTTTCCCTATCCAAGTCGTTCATAAATGAATGGGTGAATTATGATTGCGTCTGGGTAAAGTGATGGCCATTCTATTGTTATTCACAAGCAAAATGTCACTATCTATACATCAAAATGGGTGCTACTAATTTTTGTGAAGCTGAGTTTGCTCCATCACTAGTAGGTTGCAGACCTGCAAAAAAATTTCTGTTGCTGGCTATGGCATTGAAGTTGGCATGACCTCGCTTTATCTCTCAATTCTTGGAATGCTCTCATTGTCTCCACATCAAACCCCCCAGCAAACTGCCAAACATCAACAGCTCATTATTATTTCAGATGGCCCATCATGCTCTATCTGTTTTGTATTATCGTTGAAACATAGATGTATGATTTACCTGATGCACTCGAAAAGCAAATCTAACTCCTTGGACAATGAGCTCCTCTTCTTCAGGACCACCACCAACTGTCTCAAGCTCACCAGAGACTCTCTTCATGTACTTCATGGCTAGTTTCACAGATGCCAGCTTGATCTGTCATCACATAAAGGTTAAGTCACAGAAGAGAAAAATTAAATAAGGTAATCAACATTTTACCTTACCAACCTAAGTACCAAGCTATCCATGTCTAATTATGTTTGTTTATTCGCATGTATGAAGGATGTGGCCTTTTCGTTACTCTATTATTTATGTAATTTAAAACGTATTAAATGTGTACTATCCATGATCCATCTAACTGCCATTTGAATGCGACAAAGATATTAATGATCAGGAATAAGGAATCTCGTTCTCTTTATTCAAGTTTAAACGACCAAGCAGACAAACAGATGGATTTTGGAGATCTGTGATTTCACATGTGCTCGTGCAGAAATTTGCAGAGACAAACAAGTAAGAATCCAACCTTTGCTTTGTCGTTTTGCTACCAGCACTGCATCTTGGTGTTACATTAGGCACCACATACAGTAGTTAACTTTGTCAATCTTTTAGCGTTCGGATTGTATTATTCCGAGACAGGATGAAATTTAATGAATTGATATTTATAAATGTGCTTACTTAAAGTGAAGTAACGAACGCTATTAAACAAATAAGACCGATACGATTCTCTTAGAAATCTACAATATTAATCATTTGTAGTAGTCTAAATCAATTGAAACAACTTTTGGCCGTTGGTCACCGAGACATCGAAGATAATAGGCTGAGGTTATCCATACTGGATGTAGTTAAAATTAAGTATATGTCACTTCACAATTGATCATAAAACTTACCTGGCTCACAAAACCATTGTCAAGCATCCACTGTACAGGTATGTGGAAGACTTTGTATCTATTTGTTGCTGACTCTCCCATTCTCGAGATATTGAAAACTCCATGCTCTAATCTGCCATAACACAGTTTTTAACGCAACATTAGAGTGTTATTTAAGGTTGTGTGCAAAAGAACGTTGAATTAACATTTTACAGATCATGTTGTTATCATATTCGCATGTGGGTCAGGAATACGCATACTTTTCAAAGAGAGCCTGCATCTTTTTGAGAGCTGGACCACATGGCTGCCGAGGATCATCACGAAATGAGGAAGCCTCAGATTCTATCTTCTTCAGATCACAATACCCAAACGCAGCCTCGCGCAGTGCATCGGCCTTCTTCTCTGGCCAATCGAAGTGTTTCAACACTGCTCGTTCATCCACCTAAAATACAAACCAACACCATAGCAAATGAATCTTCTTTTTTATCTTAATCTAAATGCTATTTGCACAACATATTGTTGTAGAAATTCTGTTTAGAAATAATATCATCCAACAATACCTACCAAATAGGAAAGCTCGTCATCAAGCCATTTAACAAAGAGCACAACGTCTTCAATGTCTGTAAATGCAGCACTCTCAACTTCTTTGATTAAGCATCTAATAAAGTCTCCTTGGGTCTCAACATCTGTCTTAATCTGAAAAATAAAATAAAATAAGGAGATGTTGTTGAACTGATCATTCAAGAAGCCGTCTTTATTTATGCTAAACTAAATTAAATTAGGCTCTAACCAAATAACTAAACCCAATAATTCTTGGACATAGTTAATGAAGGATCTTCTTTTCCCTTTTGTAGTTCGACAATTAAAAAAGTGATTCCATAAAGTGACTATCTACTTTGCGGCATTGTCAAAGTCGTGGGCACCAAATTCGAATTTAATTGCTGTCTTACGTGAAAAAAATAAAATCAATTTCAAATTAAAGCATGCTAGTCAGCATTTTGCATTTGACAATGACACTAGTGGCACATTCGTAATTTAGCAAAAAACAGGTGCCACACTTACCGCGAGCAGGTGAGACGAACGATTCTCAATTTCACCGATCATGTCACGTGGATTGGCTGCAGGGGGCAGTTCTACCACGCCGGAGAGTGATTCTCGCCGGGACTGCGATTCCCTCCTCATTAAGGAATGATAGAACTCCACCACTTCCGGCACCTTCCTGACCTTCGCCGTAACCTGCCTACTCCCCTTCGGCGGCGGTGGTGGAGGAGGCGGACCAGCCTTAGACGAAGCCTTAAAAGGAGGAGGAGGCGGCGGGGGAGGTCGTGATATCACTTTCTCTGTTTCGACATTGCCGTTCTCCGACGCCGCAGATTCAGTGTACCGCGAGCGCATTGATGAAGAAGACAACGATGGTCTCGGTGGCGGTTTGGGAACGCGAGGCGCACGTGATCTTGTTAAAATGGACTCAGTAGAATCAGCAAGCTCCACCGAGTCACGACGCGGCCTTTCACTTTCAGCCATTTCTGGTTTAAAATCTTGAACAGTTACTTCAAACTGCTTGTGGTTCACACTTCTATGATCCGACGCCGTTTTCTTCAAACTCTTGACCAAAGTGGACCTCGCTGGCACCTCCAAAGGTGCTTGAAGCCTCACCGAAGAATGCTCGTCGTTTTCCATCGAAGAATGCAGTTCATTTACCAATGCCTTGCAGACATGATCCGACGCCGTTTTCTTGAGCTCTGCAATCTCATCTTCCAACGCTTTAGTCTTTTTTAGGCTCTCTGTTTTCTCTTCTTCCATTCGGAGCTTAAGTTGTTGGAGCTCGTTCCTGAGCCTCCGGTTGTCTGCCTCCACTTGTTCCATTTTGTTGTTATTAGTTTCTATCAGTGCGTCCCTGGCGGAAATCTGGTTTTCGAGAAGGGGAACGATGGCGACGGTTTCTTTGAGGAGCTTGTGTTCGAGAAGCTCTGTTTTGAGGCGAGACTCTCTCTCGCGGAGGTCCTCGACGAGGCGGAGGAGGTCGAGGACGTCGGAGGGGCGGGGCTGAACCTGAGCGGAGGAGCGTGAGAAGTAAGTGGCGAAGGAGCGCGTGAGGGAGGATTTAGTGGCGGAGGAGTGGGGAGGAGTGGGGGGCGCAGGGGACTTGGGGAAAGCCATTGAGAGCTTGACCTTGCCAGCTACCATTGAGGTGGAATAGGAAGAGGAATAAGAATGGATTAGGGTTGTCTGGTTTGCAATGTCATTGGAAGTGAAAGGTAAGACTAAGAAAGATGTCGCTGTCCGAATGTCTGTCTGAGAGTGGGAGGGAGACAGAGAAAGAAACAGATGAAGGTCCGGGTAGAGAAGGAAGAGATTCCTGCAAAAGAGGCAAAATTCTAATCAAGTGGGGCTCCATTTACGATCATCAACGGACTTCCCCTCTACTGGGGCCTCATCTTCACTTTGCCTTAACTGCTTCACACATCAAATTAACCTTTAATCACTCTTTTCTTTTTTTCACAAATCTCACTTAATACCTTAGTTTCCGTGTCCCAAATACATTATATGATATGATGAATTAAGACACGCCATTATGATTTACTTACATCAGAATGAACTAGCTAGCTTCACAGGAGAAGGTGACGTAAATTATTTTTGTACGAATCAAAACTAACTTATATATGGACTAAAAATCAAATTTTAAAGAAATTAATAAAATTAATAAAACTAGTTTTTTATAACTTGATTTGTGCATAGTTCAATTTTAAGCCATGAAAATAATTTTTTTTTCTCTAAAAGTGCTCATATCCAAAAATAATATAATGTACGTTTAGTTTTGTGATGGATTACTGTATTTTATAGTAGAAAAAAAAAACAGTATCATATCGTTGAAATTTATTTAAAATAGACTACAACTTTGGAATCTCTTATTTATTGACTGTTTTCTAATTTATAAATGATAGTTAGAAAAATCATTATTTTCAATAAATGTGGAAGGATTTAGAACTTTATTTGGAAAGATTTAGAAAATACTTAATTGTACAAATGATTTTTTTATAAATGAAGTTGAAATATTTTATTATTAAAATGTAAGGTTTATAGATAGAAAAATTAATTAATCGAGATTTATTTTATAAAAACATATGTTTCTTTTTATCTTTTTTTTTATATCAATGTCGCCCACAAAAGTCATAATATATACAATAATATTTATGTATAGTTAAAATCATAAGTTCATCTTTTCCTATTTTTGTAAGTATTTTTAGAAATTTTACATGCATATGTTATAGAGTAGATCCGTTTGATTTAAAAGAGTTTAAGATGAATTTCATATTGTTTGATATGAAATTTTTATTAACAAATATTGTATTATGTGTGATAGAAGATTTTTCGACCTATAGGACCAAGAGACTCACTCCAAGTGAGGGAAACTTGGTTTAAAATTTTGAGTTTTATGAACTAGTGTAATTTGGTTGTAGAAATGTTGTGATCACCACACTTGAATTAAGTTATTTGATGATTATTTGAGCGAAAATTTTCAAAAGTTTGATATATCAGTTTGATTAAATTGATTCATTATATTATATTTTACAATTAAGATAATTAAGATGGATTTGTTGTGAGTGTTGATTTGATGTATATTTAATGCGAATATAATTATTTATAAAGATAAAACACTATATTGAGATGTTAAAGGTTGTGTATTGAATAAATATTCCCAAAATGTTGTTATCTTGATTTTATTAATATTAAATTCACACAGAGAATATTAAGTGACGAGAAAAAATGTAAGTTCTTATAACCTAACTTATAAAAAATGATTATATTAGGAAAACATAATTTTCTAACATATAATTATGTGTGAGTAAAGATAATCAAATTTAACACACATATTTTCTAAAAATATAATCATGTGTCTATAGTAATGTATGTTAACTTTTTATGAAATGAGACTAAACCACTTAAAGTGCTAGCTATAAACACTTGATTATAATTGTTTGTGATTGATATTTTTTAGATAAATATATGTGATGTGAAATAATTAAACTATAATTTATATTGTTTTCAAAACCATTAACTTACATCGTATTTGTGTTGTTTCAACTATTGTGATGCACAAGATTAAATAATATTTTAAGTGAAAAAATTAATTAATGACCAATTAAAGAAAACTACTTTATATTATGTATTACAAATGTCATTTTATTATAACAAAATTGTTAACAAATTAACAAAATTTATTGTTAGCATATTTGAAAATGAACGAATTATACTTATTATCATGGTTGAAAAATCATCAATTGTCAAAATTGAATGCTTATGATTAAATAACAAGGCTATAATTATTAATTAGAATATAAGATATTTTATCTTACTTTTTTGCTCTGGATTTGGTTTCATCTAAAACACGTATAAAAAAAAGCTTTGGTGATCATTGGGTTCATTATGTTATGTGTAGTTTGACATATTTTTTTGTAATAGCATTTATTTTCTCTGTTTTGGGCTTGTAATTTGGGTCAGGAGTATGATCATTCTTTTAGAATTTAGGATTTTGTATGATTTTTCTATTTTGTATAGTTTTGATGTTAACTTTTTGTTTTTTTTTTCTTTATAAGATATTTATCTTTTATAAAAGGGTTAGAACACCTCATAAATATTATTTTATAATTTATTCATTTATTGTTGATAAAAGAAAATAAATTATTTTATTTAAAAATATAACAGTCCTAAACTAAGCTTATTTTAAGTTATATCATGTAAACAAAAAATTATCGAAGGATAGTATATTATTGACTTAATTGAGATAAAAAGAGGATAATGTTTAATACTAAAGTCATTAAATGACACTTTTAGCAAAAAAGAGTCCATAATCTCATAATTTATTATATTCTTACAATTCTAATTATTGATTTTTTATCTATACTTCACTGAAAATAAAAATTAAGATGACAGTAAAATTTTTCTTCAAAAATAAATATACTTTTAATTTTAGTGAAATTGTACATATAATATTTTTAATGAATTTATCTATAAACTCATTCAGGAAAAACATCTAATAAATAAATTTGACTTTTTCACATTTAAATTTAATTTATGCGCACTATAAAATAAAAGAAAATAAAAATGTTCTCGATCGATTAGTTCATAATATAAACCAATTTCATTTTGTTCTGTTATTTTTCTCCACCAGAGAGAGTTTAGAAAAGGTTTGTCCAAAGCGCCCTAAATAAACATAATACTTTATTAAAATGAATTTTGAAATATCGATGTGCTACTTGGATTTCTAAATATATTTGTCCGAATTTAGTCTAAGATTGAGTTAGTGTGGTAAAAAGGACACCGGGGAATTTTAGTTTTCAAAGAGACCAAAAGTGCCCAATTTTGTTTTGGGCATGAAGACTTTTTCTTTGTTAGATTTAATGGTTCAAAAGTTGAAGAGTAATTAAAAGTGAAAATCGCTTTGTTAGTCCATTTTGAATTGGGCGGAAAACTAATTTGAGTTGGGGCAGAAGGGAAGAGACTTTGTGATACGGCATGCATTGCATGACACAAAAGATAATTTGGAAAAGGCTTTACACTGTTTAAAAAATAAATGACACGGAATAAAGATGATATATCTTATACACATGATGGGGGAAGGGGTATTAATATTTATTTTGTAAACATATTTGAAAATAAAAAATAAAGATTAAACAAAAGAAAGTTTATAATAATATTGAGTTTGTGTATTGCATGATTATTGATGGGTTAACATAAAACAATAAAACAAAAAATTGAAGATGGAATTGGGAAAAAATTATAAAAATGTGTGAATCGATTAATAATTTTATGAGGTATATTGAAATTCAAATATACACAGGCGCTGTGTATGTATTTTTTTAAATGCGTGATATTATATTAGTAGGTGATAATATTATAATGTTATTAAGTTAATATATATATTAAAATTATATTTATTAAAAATAAAGTGAAATATATCAGAACAGATAAAAGAATAATCATTGATAAATAAAGAAGAAGAGAAGAAGCAGAGACACATGATTTTATAAAAAGTTTGTAAAAGTAACGATCAATTTTTTAAAATTTAATAAATTGTTATATTTAAAGGATAAAATCGGTATTTTGAAAAATGGATACAAAAAGGAAAATCCCTTTTATATATTGTTATAGATAATCTTCGAGAGTTCACATATATAGAAAGTGTGTACTACTAATGTTTACAGAAGTTAAGATCAATTCATATGATTATTTGAAATTTATCTTGATTTGATTTGAGTAACATAATTAACACGGAAAAGAATAAAATAAGTAAACAAATTTAATGCATAATGTTGAATTAGTTTTTATATTAGATTGCGAAGAAGAGAAACTGTACTAATTTGATGCAATAGGTTCTCATGGATCAAGCCCACTAAATTTGTCTTATATTTTGATGGTGTGTAGGAAGAAAATTGATAGGGTGCAAGAAGAAACAACCTAATCACTTTTGTTGGTAGGCCTGGAACCCAAGTGAGGGATTCATGAAAAAAAAATAATTAAAGAGAAAAATGAAATAATATATTTGTCTAAGCATAAACTGTAGTTGGTTCCTAACGTTTTCCCGAGTGATGAAATAGGCGTTAGTTAGAAGCATGCTAGTACCTTTCTTTTTCATTACTTAGCTTTGCCACTTTAAAACTCAATTTTTATTTACAAGTTACGCAAAGGATCTAACCAATGAGCACCAAATACCTACCTTCTTCAACTTTCCAGCATCTTCATAACTCTCTGCGTGTGCCAAGTGTTGGAAACAGGTAACTTAAAAGGCCAATAGTGTCTATACAACAAAAATCTCCATGAATGGACATCAATAAATCATTACTTTTAATTATCCTCCTAATAACCAATCAGATAAAAATCACAACCATATATTCTAATTACAACTACATCATTAAAACAACACTGTCTGTGCATAAAAATCACAAAAGTTTTCTTTCAACATTTGATATAATTTTAACCTAACCGGGTCATATAGTATGGAATTATCTGTATAACATCTTTTTTAACTTTTGAAACAAAAACACTGTCTTTATCTCAAGATCTTATTAAATTTTAAATAGATAGATATTCTTTATTTATGATAAAATATAATCTTTTATTGTTAAATTGTTTATGAATTTATTATTATAGCTTTATAAAAAAAAGAATATTTTACAAATAACAAAATTCCTTAATAATTGCTAACAAATTTCAACTTTACGGAAAATTCATCCACAAATATTGCAATTTAATTTTTTTCTTTTTTCTTCTTTCCTCTTCCTCCTTCTTACTACAGCCACGCATCTCTTGTTCTCATTTCTCTTTTTCCTCCTCCAATTTTTCTTGATATAACTCACGAATGGTTTTTAATGGCAAGCAAGCTTGTACACTACTTTACTTTACATGACTTTCACAGCCATTTAGATGAACTTCAAAGGGTGAAACCTTTGCTTTTGGTTTTGAAATTGCGAAATTTGATATTATTAGGCTCACTGCTTTCTTGTTTTGGTTGTTAAATTTGTCTTCAAAACCTCCAATATTCAATCCATGATTGAGCTTTCGGATTTGTCTCTCATATAGATCATCACAGGATGTTGCTTAAAAGAATACTATTTCTTCAAAACTGATCCATAATTATAAAGTCCATGCTTTGTGGGAAAAGAAATAATGCGTAACTATAGAATTTACAAGTATATATGCAAACACGAAGTACAAGTACATTAATCAAGTTACTGTCATAGTAACACCCCTTCAATCATTTATTATACTAATGAGGATGAACAACAAAATTCTAGATCTCCATATTATTATTTTTATCTCTTTCTATTTAATTAAAAATAATTAATAATTAAATAAATTAACAGACACTTTTGTTAAATTTTATTCTAAAATTCAGTAAAAAAATATAAAATAAAAAGATTAAAAAATATCTTTCCCGTGTCATTGAATGCTTGGAAATTTTCAGTCTAAGTAACATAATATCAAATCTGAATTCTAAGAACAAAGAAACTTTATTTCTATCATTCTATGTCAGTTAACGTCATAATTGTTTTCAACAGAAAATACGTATTATTCGAAAAAAACAACATATTCCTTGTGAAGACATATATATTTTTCTCATATCTGAACCTTATATTATACACTTCACAACAAATTTACCGGCCATGATCAATAAAGCCAAGGGCGTTTCATATTTATCCCTTTTCCCAAAGTCATTTCAGGATCGAAGATATGAAGGTGAAGTTCTGTCTTGTTCAGCACAAGAAACCATCGGTAGCAGCGTTGATGAAAAGGTGTATCGGTGCGAAGAAGAAGATGGATAGCAGCATAGCAAAAAAATGGCGAGAACTCAGTGGGCAGAGTCACTGGAGGGGTCTGATGGAGCCTCTGAACATCGATCTTCGCCGCTACATCATACACTACGGTGAAATGGCTCAAGCGGCATACGATGCTTTCATCTCCGAGAAAGCATCAAAGTACGCTGGAAGCAGCAGATATGCCAAGAGGAATTTCTTCTCCAAAGTTGGTTTGACGAATGGCAACCCCTTCACGTATTCCGTCACCAAGTTTCTGTATGCAACTTCAGAAATCGATGTCCCTGAAGCTTTCATCGTGAAGTCGTTTTCTAGAGAGGCTTGGAGCAGGGAATCAAATTGGATAGGTTATGTTGCAGTGGCGACTAATGAAGGGAAAGCTGCGTTGGGTAGAAGGGACATCGTGATCGCATGGAGGGGCACTGTGAAGACCTTGGAATGGGTTAATGATCTCGACTTTGTTTTGGTTTCTGCTCCTCAGGTTTTTGGTAACAACACTGATCCTAAAGTGCATCAGGGTTGGTACTCCATTTACACCTCAGAAGATCCACGTTCTCCCTTTAACAAGAGCAGTGCCAGAAGCCAGGTACATGCACACATGTAATTGTTTCTGTTTTTTTAAGAATGATTTTTAATGTCCCACATTTCAACATTCAATTTCTGTCATAAAACTTCAATCTATCTATTTTTGATCTTGATGATGATTAGGTCCTAAGTGAGGTGAGAAGGCTGGTGGAGCTATATAAGAATGAAGAAATAAGCATAACTATAACTGGTCACAGTTTAGGTGCTGCAATTGCAACCCTCAGCGCAGTAGACATTGTTGCAAATGGTTACAACAAACCAAGTGATCCTTCTCTCAAGGCTTCCCCAGTCACTGCCATTGTGTTTGCCTGTCCAAGAGTTGGTGATAGCAACTTTCGAAAGGTTTTCTCTGGCTACAAAGATTTGACAACTTTACGCATTCGAAACGAGTTAGACATTGTTCCAAACTACCCCCTTGTGGGGTATTCGGATGTAGGTGAGGAGTTGAAGATCGATACCCGAAAATCAATGTACTTGAAGAATCCTGGGAACCCACTTAGTTGGCATAATTTGGAGGGTTACTTGCATGGAGTGGCGGGAACACAGGGAAGCAGAGGAGCGTTCAAACTTGAGGTTAATCGTGATATTGCACTTGTGAACAAGACCTTGGATGCTCTGAAAGATGAATTGCTTGTTCCCGTTTCGTGGAGGGTCGAAAAGAATAAGGGTATGGTTCAACAAAATGATGGTTCGTGGAAGCTCATGGATCGTGAGGATGATGACTTTTGATCCTTAATTCAGAATTGAGAATGCCTTAATTTCGTTTGTTGTCGATGGAATGGGAGAAAATATTATTTGATAATTGGATTTGTTTACTATAGTGTAAGAAAAACCCTGCTCTCTGTTATTTAGAATTATAAGAAAATTATGTCATTTGTGATCGGGGAACAGACTACGAACGATCAATCTTTTGATTCAAAAGCACGGCTCGGTTTGATTTTCGTTATTTAAATTAAATATAAAATCACAAAAATCAACTTTTATTGTTTTTTTAATTGATTTATCAACTTTTATTATTTTTTTAATTGATTTTTCGTGATTTTTATTATTATAAAATTTTAAAACCTTTTTTTATAAAGGTTGCCAAAATTAGTAAAATAATTATTATTATACATTTTATGATGAAAAAAAAAGTTTAAATAGAGAAATATGAACTATTGCTATATTCATAATTCCAATGTCATCTTTCATTTTATAAAAGATTATATAATTTATATTTCAAAATTACAGTACAACTTAAATAGACATATATAAAATTATAAAATAACATTTAAGATATATATGTATATATATTATAGTGGTTAACTATTATATCTAAATAAAGAAAGTGAATTTGTTTAGTTTGATTCTAGATTTTTTTTTTATCGATTCAGTCTTTAACAAAGTAGTAATGATTTTTTTTTAGTTTATGGAGAGTATGTGAATTTTGTTTTCCTTAATAAAAATAAAAATGAAAAACATAAAACAGTTTTATACTATCATTCAATATCAAAACACTCTAATTATTTATATTTTCATAATAAATACTTTGAAATTCATATAAAGAATATTTATGATTTATTGATAGGATAAATTTGTCTATAGCAATATTGCATAATCGGTAAACTCTTATTTTAATCGATGGAGAAGCCATTTGAAAAACTTACCATTACTTTTGGACTTTACGGATCCAAATATAATATTCGGCTGGTTCAGTTCATCGAGTAGATTATAATTTAGGGGACTTCTCCCTGCACCCCTAACCCTTTCTCCTGTATCCCCAAAACTTTATATATTTCCAGCTTTGCCCATAGTAAAAAGGTAACGAAGAAAGAGAAAACACAATAAAATCTCCTGCACCCCAATCAAAACTATCCTAACGCTCTGCACCCCCAAAACAAACCCAATAAAAAGCAAGAATCACCCCATCAGGAATTTTTGACTTAGCGCACCATCTCTTCTCCCTCATTCTCCTCTTCTCCCACACACATTCTCCACACAGTCTTCATCCGTCTTCTCCTCTTCTTCTACACATTCTCGCACACAGCCTCCACACAGTTCTTCTCTGGAGCATCCACACAGTGTTGAAACGGATTGTGAGATCCGTGTCGGTGGAGGATGAAACGGAATACATATTCCATTTCTTTTTCTTTTTTTTTGATTTTTACAAAAACGGATTATGGAATCCGTGGCCTGAGGGCAGGTCTAGATTTGTTATCCATAACTTCAATTATAATTTCTTAAATTAACCTTATTTATATTATTTTTGTTTCAAAATTTTAATTAAATTTGTTGACATTTATAAAATACTGATAACCTTTAATTTATTTTCATTCTCTCAATGTTTCACTTAATTGTTTTTTCATAGTAATGATTCACTTTAAATATCAATCTGTCATTACTGAATGTTTAAATCAAATTTCAAAAGGTGATGTTTCTTTTTATGTTATTTCAAACTACTAGTGATAGAAATAGAAACTCTTTGTTCCACGTGATCACACTAAAGTTTTTCTTTTTTTTAATATATATTATATTACTTCTCCCTCAGTTTTGATCACTCCTTTCTTCTGCACTCACACTTTATAAAAACATTTTTTAAATATAATAAAAATTCTTTTGGGATGAGCAATATCTCAGAAATTACAATAGCAAGTAAATTATCTGTGAAAAATATATTTTTTATTTTGTGAAACATGCTAATTGGTTTCTTCGTAATAGAGATTTTAAAATTCAATATTCATTTAGTTAATTCTTAGAACAACATTTTTAAGCAATATATAATTAAACATTTAATTATTAGCTTATTGACATGTGTTTTTGTATTTATCAAAATTATATATATTCTATTAAATTAATAGAAAAATTATGAATTTAAGAGGAGTCAGTGACACTTAAGTTTAATATTAGAATGTTTTGAACAGTTATCTATCTAGTTAGGAGCAGTTGTGAATACGATAAAAATATGGTTGTTAAACAAACGTGATCATTTCTTTCGTGAAAAACCCAAAATTATGTTTAGTTGATTCGTTTCGGTTTTCAAAAAGTAGATGAAGAGAATACAGACAAATTCGCATTTGCTTACGCTGTGAATAAATAGATATTTTAAAAAAAGTTAAAAGATTAATAAAATATAATGCCATTAACTGATTTCCTATGCATATACTAAATAAATAAACATTCTAATTCAAACAAATGGAGTTTTTTTAACGGATTGCGAAATCCGTGTCGGTGAAGATGAAACGGAATACACATTCCGTTTTTTTTTTTTTTTACAAAAACGGATTATGGAATCCGTGGAGGGCGCATGAAACGGAATACATATTTTGTTTCGTTTTTTTTTTCTCAGAAACGGATTATGGAATCCGTGTATGAGGACGCTGAAACGGATTTTAGAATCCGTTTTGGCTTTTTTTTGTTGGTTTTTCGTGAAATCCGTTTTAGCCCCATTTATCTGACAATAAAAGGATCTTGGAAAAGAAAAGAACATGAGATTAATCTGATAAGTCGCTGTCAAATTCCTCTTACAAAGATCACCCGATTATAATATCTCATCCCCTGCACCAAACTCTAATTCTCTTTTACCTTCAAATATTCCTTCCCCAAACATACAAACAAATTTTCGCGATATGTTTTGGTCCGGTGAAAACAAAAGGAAAATCCTTATCAACTCTTAAGAAACGCATTAGGCTTATGCCATTATTGAATTAAAACACCAAAAACAAAGTGTCATTGTAAGAAACTATATTATTAAATTAAGAAACCAGCTACGAATATGAGTCATGTACATATATATATATATATATATATATATATATATATATTTTTATCACAAAGAGTAAGGTTTAAAAATAATGGTGTGGGGTGTAATTTTGTTATGAATGGGGGTGCAAGCAAAAAAATCAAAATGTATGGAAAATGGATTACGAATTCCGTTTCGTAAAGTTCTGAAACGGATTCTGTAATCCGTTTCAAAAAAAATTGCAATTTTTTTTTTGAAACGGATTACAGAATCCGTTTCAGAACTTTACGAAACGGAATTCGTAATCCGTTTCCCATACAATTTGACTTTTTTTCATGAAACGGCTTACGTAATCCGTTTGGTAAATGTTTGAAACGCATGCCAGAATCCGTTTCATAAAAAATTTCGTGTTATAGTTTCTGAAACGGAAAACAAATTCCGTTTCACATCACAAACAGAAAAAAAAGCTAGTATTAAGGCTAACCTGGAGAGACGGGGAACTACCACACTTGGAGAGAAGATAACAGGATGCAGTTAGTGACAATACCACCTTCCTTCAAACAACCAACAATCACACAACTTTCAACCAGAATAACACAACGCTGAGACAGCAAGAACAAACAACATTCCTTTAAAAAAAAATTAATGAAAGTGATACAAACCGGAAGAGGGACCACCACACCAGAGACAATGAAAGAATGAAGGACAGAAAAATTAAAGCTGTCAGGGACCACAAAGAATGAAACTGAGCAAAATTTTAAATGAAAGAAGAGTGGGAGGGAGAAGAAATGGGAGAAGAAGAAATAGTGATAGTAACGTTTTGGGGGTTCAGGAATGTTGGTGACGCAGTAAATGAAATTTACTGTGTCCGTACCCACTTTCACCCACTTTCACTCATATGTTAAATAAGGGTATAAGGGTAAATTTGGGGGGTACAGAAGAACTGTTGGAGGTGCAGGGAGAAGACCCCATAATTTATACTACTAAAATGGGCTTGGGCCGTAGATATGTTTTCACCGGACCACTGAGTTTGGCAAAGATTTTACAAACTGTTTCCGAAAAATCAAATCAAGAAACGCCCTCAACTTCATTGCATTGCATTATATTGTATTATTTTGTTTTATTTTGAATTAAATGCTAATGTATCTTGTTTAACATTTTAAATTCGAATACCATGATATTTAAATAACTGTGTATATATATTTAAAGCATGATGAAACTTTATATAAACTATTCAATCCACACAGAAGTTACTCTTTATCGTTTTTAGTTAAACAGAAATTTTGGAACAATGTCACATTTATCTATTAATAATCAGACATGTATATTTTAACAAAATTTATGAGAGTACAAGCAAACTCAAATCTCAAGATTCTTAACACAACCGAACACGATCTGCATCAAGCAATCTAACTGTCATCACAATTTCTTTAGTCCCTAAACTCACCATCCAAACATAGAGAAGAGCCGAAGTCAATGGTGCAGTTGACAGTGAGTCAACAAAGAATTGCTATTGAAATGTGCAGGTCTTGCATGCTTTGAATGTGACTCATTAATTTTGTTAACATAAGGAAGAAAGGCCCTGTGTAGGAATTCAGACAATACTTATGCTACAAACAAGTGAACATTTATTATTTAGGAGGTAATTGTGAGATATTTTTTGGTGGTGCTATGAAGACTAGGGTATCTTGTAGAGAGAGGTCTTGAGGGGAGGATATGAGAATGGACCGTAAATTAGACCTTTGGCGATGTACCTATATGATGCTTCTGTCAAATGAATTCCATCCCAGTTTGCATGTGTCGATGGATCTGCACATACCTTTGAACCAATGTGACCACACCTTGCTGATATATTGAAGTTGTATGGCCCAGCTGCTCCACAGCATGCTCTCAACGCCCCACTAGAAAACCCTGCACATTCAATCAACTCATACAAATTTAGGTCACTTTTAATAATTACAAAATAAATTTCTCCAACCAAATCCAGCAATGTTGAGCGTGATTTCAAAATGGTACCACAGCATAATAAATAATTTTGAAATCATCTATGATGACAAATATCATTAGTTTGAAAGCCATCTAACATAATTTAAGATTAGTTTGATAATATAAAATTATTTCAGAAGAGCTAACCATAGTGTCCTGGTGCATGGAAGAACCGTTTGGCAGCGCCATAATAATCTGCATACAGTATCCTTGCATGAGGATTGTTTTGCCTTAGTGTCTTCAGAGCTAGCTTGAGCTCCTTGTTATGGTACTCTGCAAAACCATTGAAAGATTTCAAGCATCCATTTCCATCATAGTCCTCCTTGTTCCCGCTTCTGTATAAAGTCAGGTATAGCGCAGAGCACCCAATTGGCAAATTCCCTGGCACCAACAGCTCCCTTGCTCCTTCAGCGATCAATTCCTATCAAAACAAGGGAGGAAAGTGAAATTAATTCATCCAATAAAATGCACTCACATTGTTATTAACCACGTTTCTTAAGAAATTGAGTTCAGACTGATATAAAATGCACTTAGTTTGATATATAAGATACATTGATGGCCGTTTTTATTGCTTCAACAACAGGAGGAACGGTTGCTTGAAGTTGAGTGATATTTCCGGCAATGGCAGCGTAGTTATAATCATTGCCACCAATCTCCCCCACCAGAAAGAGAGAGCGTTCGAAGTACCTATCACAATCTGTGACATACATACAAGGGGACAATGATGAAATACATGTTTTATTGTTGAAACATCATAAGAAAAACATATGCAAGTGTTTTTGTTTGGTTTTCAGTGTTACCTAGTTTAGTGGTGCAAAGGGAGGGTTTAAGTTTCTTAAACCAGCCAAGCTGAATGTTCAATGAATTATTTGTCCAAAGAAATTTTCCAAGCCCGGCTGCAATGAAGAATTTTGTATCAAGTGCTGTGGCTCCAGCAACGGCAAAATTTACTCCAGGATGGATATTTTGGTCTTTGGTTAATGCCAGATAGGGTGGTAAATATGGCAACTTATATGCCTCAGCTGCATAAATTAAAAAATCATAACAAGTGAGTATTAGAAGAAGCAAGTCATGGTGGTTATATATATTTACACATTTACATAGCAGGTACCTATGAAATCAATTACTAGTCGTCCATCTGAGCAACGGCCGGTTGAACGATTAAAGAAGGTTTGACCATAAGGAAGCTTTCCTATGACTGGGTATGACAAGGCTCCAGAAGCAAGAAAATTGCCAGTGTCACTTAAAGAATCACCAAAATTGAAGATTGCATTATATGGGCCAGTGCTTGGACTTGAAACAACTTTCTCATGGAAACCAAAGGTTAAGGAAGTAATGACCAACAAAATATGGATCTTCATAGTGTTTCTATGAATATGTTGTTGAGAAATAACTCAAATATAAGTAGAGCATACAATTATGAGGGAAAGTTATATGAGCCACTAATGCGGTTGAGCTTTAAATATTCTCATGTGTTTTTCTAATCTTTCTCATTGATATATCTGTGATATACTATGTCAACTCTATTAGATTCAAGAAAAAAGAGTTATGAGTTGTAAGTGGTTGGACATTATTAGATTCTGATTAATTTTGACGGTGAGCAACAGAGGACGAAAGCAACTAATGGCCATCGTTGAGAATTCAACATACAAACGATTCTGGTTATATATGTCCTTCATCTTTTAGCTAACGTCTAGTTAACCCTAATTAACCCTAGTCGGGAATTTTCGCCAATATTTTATATTCGGGGCACAATATAGAGTTTCCTTAAATAGGGATGCAAATTTATAGAAAATTCAAGAAAATAAGTATTTTAGAAACTATTGGAATTGATCATTTCTAAAATTATTAAGGCAATCTAGAGAATTAAATAAAAAGTGTATGGTATATAAATTAATTTCTATTTTTTTTTTGAAGTTGTTATAATGTAAGTCTTCTATATATTATAATATGTAATTTGGAATATATATACATATATATATATATATATATATATATATATATATATAT
>Ga0209589_1001167_pt1 | contig 42210 bp, 19 predicted proteins | sample CowpeawhiteBW_FD_187525 | JGI IMG/M metagenome (GOLD analysis project Ga0209589, IMG submission 187525) | Root nodule microbial communities of legume samples collected from California USA - Cow pea white BW (SPAdes) (version 2) | ecosystem: Host-associated > Plants > Roots > Nodule | place: USA...
GTTTTCTTTTTATTTTTTATTTTTTTTCAAAAACGGATTGTGAAATCTGTTTGATTTTTTTTTTGAAACGGATTGTGTAATTCGTTTCCTTTTTTTTATTTTTTTTTTCAAAAATGGATTGTGAAATCCGTTTGATTTTTTGAACGAAATAATTGATTCAAATATATATTATATATTTACGACAGAGTAGCGTATAAAAGTAATGGGATGAGGTGGATGGGAAAATCAAAATTTATGGGAAACGGATTACGAAATCCGTTTCACAGTGTATGAAACGGATTCTGTAATCCGTTTGATAAAAAAATTTGCAAATTTTTTTATGAAACAAATTCTGTAATCCGTTTCCCATAAATTTTGATTTTTTTCGTGAAACGGCTTTTGTAAAAGTTTGAAACGCGTTATATAGTTTATGAAACGAAAAATTTCACTTCACAAGCAAACAGAAAAAAACTTTAACTCGTAAGAAGCTGCTAAGAAGGCTAACCTGGATGGGAAAAGACAACGCAGTTACTCACAACGACCTTCTTTCAAAGAACCAATGAAATAACCTTCAATCACAATAAACATAAATGCAAAGTAAAGACAACGACAGAATAAACAACATTCCTTAAAAAAAAACATAAAAGTGATACAAACCAGAGGGACCACCACTAGAGACAATGAAGGAATGAATGAAGGAAAGAAAATCTGAGGGACCACGGAACACACAGAAGAGAATGAGGGCAAAATTTGAAAAGAAAGCACTGGAGAAGAAACGGAACGCGAGCACAAAAAATAGTTGGGGGTGTAGGAGGTTGCTGACGCAGTAAATGAAATTTACTGCGTCCCTAACGACTTTCACCCACTCTGATAAATAAGGGTATAAGAGTCTTTTTTGGGAGTACAGAAGAAGTATTGGAGGTGCAGGGAGAAACCCCCTAAAAAAAACAAAGTTGTGCCTAACATTACAGTTTCTTTTTGCAACCCTACTATCTCAGTGCACACCTCCTATTCTTTTTTTGTGTACATTTTTGAACAAGAGTGGGCTAAAAAGAGTGAACACACCCCAATTACCAAGTAAAGTAGAAGGGTGAAATAAATGGACAAATGTATTATAAAAAAATGTTGTTTTTATTTTATAGTAAGTTTTTATCCATAAAAAACAAATCCCTCATTGTCATACTTTTATTTTTTTTAAATTTGATCTCATCAAATAATAAAACTTTATCTCAAGCCGCATGAAAAAAAAGTTGAAAGGGAAAATTTTTATTGAACATACTCAACCATTATTTATACTAATTTTTTTAATAAGAAAAATAATTAAAATTTTAAATATTAAAAATATTATATTTGGAATTTCTTATTGTATATTTATTTATTTGAAATATAATAATAAATTATAATTATATTTATTAAAATTAATCTCATAATAAAGATTGACCTATATTCCTTATTAGAATCTTAAGTAAGTGAAAATATTGGTCCGGCCCAAACCAAAACCCTATAAGTATATTCTTCCGAAATTAGGGTTTGCCGTCACAACCTCTGTTTCTCATTCTCTGTGTTCAGATCAGAATCAGATCGCCGTCGTTCCGTTACTTAGTGCTCATTTCCAAACATGGCGACTCAGATGAGTAAGAAGCGAAAGGTCAATAGTATCTCCGTCCGGAAACACCAATATTTCTGTTTGAGTTTCTGTTTTTCATTTTTCTGATATTTTGTGCGAATTAAATATCTGAATTGTATTCATAAACAGTTTGTTGCGGACGGAGTGTTCTTCGCCGAACTGAACGAGGTTTTGACACGTGAGTTGGCGGAGGATGGTTACTCCGGCGTGGAGGTTAGGGTTACGCCTATGCGAACCGAAATCATCATCAGAGCCACCAGAACCCAAGCCGTTCTCGGTATATATATGATTCTAGAACCTCTGTTGTTTTTGTTGAATGTTAGTTTATTGATTGTGTATTTTAATGTGTAGGTGAGAAGGGAAGAAGAATTAGGGAACTGACTTCAGTGGTGCAGAAGAGGTTCAAGTTTCCTGAGAACAGTGTTGAGCTTTATGCTGAAAAGGTGAACAACAGAGGTCTATGTGCCATTGCTCAGGCTGAGTCTCTTCGTTACAAGCTCCTTGGTGGTCTTGCTGTTCGCAGGTATGTATAGTTTTCAGCAAATTTATTCATTTATGTAATGATAATAATATTTATACAATGATAATTATATTTCTGTATTTTAGAGTTATCAATACCAGGGATTACAGATTTGGGTATTATGAATCTGTTAACTATTTTTTAATGATTATGTGGGTTGTTTAGTTTGTTATGAAATTTCAGAATTGTTTTTGGAAGGAAAGTAGGAAACTTTTGTAAATTGTTTTTGGTTAAGATGTTGGTTTTAATTTAAAGCGATGTATTTCTGGATTCTTTTATTTGAGAGTAATTTATCTTCATGTTACTGTAAATCCTACTACCTAGCAATGTATAACTCTTTTATCCTAGAGTAAGTTAAGTACTTCATAGTAAATTCTACAACTTAGTTAAGTATTTCTTTGTTGCTTCTAGTTATACCAAGGTTTGGAAGCAAAATTTGATTTTACCTTTCAAATGGCAATGTTTACATATTTACTAGAATCAAGTTTGACTGGTGGCAGGATGGATTCTTGCTACCAGATGGGAGCTTTATAATGTTGGAAGTTTGGTGAATAGACTTCATCTGCATGTCTGGCAAAATTATAATATTTGTTCATATTGAACTGTTTGTTTCAGGGCTTGCTATGGTGTTTTGAGATTTGTGATGGAAAGTGGTGCCAAGGGATGCGAGGTTAGTTTTATAGAAGCAGTTTTGTCGTATTGCTTTATTATGTTATGGTTTTGTTGTAATTGTTATTTGATTTGAGCAGGTAATTGTCAGTGGGAAACTAAGAGCTCAGAGAGCCAAGTCCATGAAATTCAAGGATGGGTACATGATTTCTTCTGGACAGCCAGTGAAGGATTACATTGATTCTGCAGTGAGACATGTTCTCCTAAGACAGGTTTGTTTCTATTTTTTTTCATGGATTCCTGATAGTTTATTTTTTGAAAGCAGGGTTTCATACATCTGTATCATTTTCCAATTCTCTAATCATAGAATGATTGTACTAATGATTTTTTTACTGTTGTCTTGTAGGGTGTTCTTGGTATAAAGGTTAAGATCATGCTTGATTGGGATCCTAAAGGAAAACAGGGTCCTAAGACTCCCCTCCCAGATATTGTCACAATCCACACTCCAAAGGAGGAGGAAGAATATGCCCGGCCTGCTTCTGTGTTGGCAACAGCTGATATTGAGGTCCCTGTTGCTTGAAAATGTTTTAATTGCTCGACTAGATTTATATTCTGAAATAGCACCTCTTTGAGTATTTGATGCCGAAGACCCAGACCGATTTTTGTAGTTTCCTATCTTTTCAAGAAACCTTATCCTTGAGTGCAAGTATTCAAGCATAGATTATTTTATATTCCCCCTCTTTCTGCTGTTTGAATTGTCTTTTTGGGTGTTATATTATTTAATGTTAAACATTTTTTGAGGTTCATGAGAATTTTAGGAAGTGCAATGCGGTATTAGATTTCGTACTGAAGTTATAAAACTTGTTCGAAAGGTGATTTAGCATTGAATTCTACTGAAAAGCAGCTTACTGTTATCTTTAACGAGGTTTTTGGAACGACTTTCACGGTTAATACTTTAGCGAAAAGAATAATTTAGATCCTCTTCCTATTGGATAGAAGGGAGAGAACAGCTTCTAAGAAGAATCCATTATCATTAATAGGAGGAAGATTGACTCAAATGTTAGAGATTAAGAATTAGTGAGAAAAGGGTTAGAGAGTAGCTGCTACAACAAGTATGTTGTCACCATTTGTTCAAGGTCGTGTCATTTATGCTTAACATAATTGTAGTTAGCACATTAACATTTGATTTTTTGGTTGTAAAAATTGTAGAATAAAGAAGGTATAGTTTGTAAGTTATGAAGGGAAACAAAATTTATGATTTAAAATATCTCTCCATTTTTCCATTATCTAATGTCAGAGTAAATGAGTTATTGATTTTTAACCCACTAAATAAATCATTTACAAGATTGTTATTTACTTGTATGCTCCCATCTCTTCAAACTAAGATGATCAAACAACTATCTTTTTCGACTCCCTTTCGTTCCCTCAATTCTTCCTTAAAGAGAGAATGTCAGTGTTAAATATTTTGGAGAGTAAGGAAATGCAGAGTGTGAGGAAATGTTTCAGGAAAAAAAAGAGTGAAACCACCTAAAATTAATTCCCTAACAAGAAATGGAAGATTTGGCTAGAGAAGTTGTAGCTTCTCTTAATCATGTAAATCTATATTATTAATAAATATTGTTGTTTGGGCTAATTTATTTTAGCACTCGTTTTCTTTCTGCAATTTAGTAAGGTATGGTAAAATGTCAGATTCTATAAATTATTCTATATATTTTCCATTGCATAATTTAGAATTTAAAACAATGTTTTATACATTGAAACAATTAAGTTAGAAATATATTTCTAAAATTTATTTTAAACTATATAACTTTTAAGTGTACTTTGAATTTGAATGATAAAATATGAAAATGCAGAATATATTTTGGAAATTCTCTTCTATAATAAACTTTTAAGAGTAAGAATTTGTTCTAATTTTCTAAACGATAGAATCTAAAATATATATTTAGATTATTTTATCAAATATTTAGACCTTGAACAATTTAGACTTCTTTTTAATACTTGACAAATGTACATAAAGAGACATAGGGTGCACAAAGAAATACCGATTGTGTTCTACTTTTTAGAGTCCATTTGCTGTTGCGCTTTCCACACGATTCTTTCCAATTCTTTAATTATTCTCTTTTTCCTTTTGACATTTAGCCGATAACCATGAAAAATTATACATAGGTACATGAGCATAGAAAATATAACAGTTTTTAGATTATCGAGCTTAATTAGAATAGTTTGATTCAGTTCCATTTCATAAAAAGACAATTTTTTGCTGAGTAGTTATTGAATGATTACAATTACTCAAATATCGCACCATGAAATTACCTAAGAAAAAGTTTGTTTCGGCTTTTAAGTAAGAAATGTTTGACTAACACTCCAAAAACATTGTCTGCAATATTTGCATTTCAAAATCTCTTGTAACTCTTCTATAGCGTATAAAAATAAATAAATGATCATAAAATACATTATTTATCAATTCATATCATATGATGGATTTCAAATTTCTTTTAATCTTATACATAAAATATATAACATGAATTTTTATATTCATTAATAAAATCTATAGTTTTGTTATTTTTGTACTTATTTTTCACAAATTATCAATAACATGAGAAGTCATACAAACTTAAATTGTTAAATGATTTTTTTTTTTTAAAACTACTACAAACTTATTCCCTTTGATGATTTCTTTGCTTCGTTTGCATTATTCTAAAAGATTAATCTCCGATGTCTATTAAAATAGATTACTCCAATCTCCGAAATTTTCATACATTACACTAATGTAATTAACTATTTTAAAAATATCTAACAGTTTTTAGAAACATTACAGTGATGCCTCTAACCTTTAATACATTATATTGATATCTTTAATTATTTAAAAATCACTACGCCCATGATTAAGTTAATGATTTATCTGTATAAAAAAATTAATATAGAAAAACATTTAATATATTTAGAAATATTTTTCAGACTCTGCAAATAGCAGTTATGGTTCAACTTCACATATAATTGACTGAATAACTGAAAAACAAGAGTATGGAATCAATAAAATTAGTATTTTAATCTAAAACTAAGTATATTTTTGGCCCCATACTGATTTTGATTGATGCTTGTATTTTAAAAAAATCTTGACAAATTAAAACTTCATAACAATAAAAAAACCCTAAACCCTAAACTTAAAAAAACAAATATTAAATTTAAAACCTTTTTTTTATCAATTTTGTAATTTGTAAAAGTAAAACTTTTATCAGTAAATATTAAATTTAAAGTAAACAAACAAGACAAAAACACATTGAATTTGATTTACTTTTTGAGAAAAACAGTTTTCCAACAGCAAAACCTGTAACAAAATTTAAACTCTCCACTGCTCAGCAAAAGAAGATTAAATCATAAAAAAACTGTTTATGCTTAAATACCAAAATTTAGAACTAGAAATCCAACAAATACTGCATAGGAATTCAACAACCTATTAACAATCAACATTTTTAAGCAACAGGAACCTCAATATCATTGGCCAAAACAGGAGCAGTAGCAATAGCAGGGTGGCTGTATTCTTCCTCCTCCTTGGGAGTGTGGATTGTGACAATATCTGGGAGGGGAGTTTTAGGACCTTGTTTCCCTTTAGGATCCCAATCAAGCATGATCTTAACCTTTATGCCAAGAACACCCTGTAAAACAATGAGGAAAATTTTATTTGCACCGTCACAACTAAGTGTAAGAAAATTAACAAAAAAGTTGAAATCCAAATGCGAAATGACATTAAATAAAATAGTATCAGGTAACGAAGAATAGCAGCAGACCTGTCTAAGGAGCACATGTCTGACTGCAGAGTCGATGTAATCCTTGACTGGTTGTCCAGAAGAAATCATGTACCCATCCTTGAATTTCATGGATTTGGCTCTCTGAGCTCTCAGTTTTCCACTAACAATGACCTGCTCAAGCCAAACAGTAATTATAACAAAATCATTGTATAAAGCAATACAAAAAACATCAGTTCAAAGAGGCTTCTGTAGACAAACCTCGCATCCCTTGGCACCGCTTTCCATCACAAATCTTAAAACACCATAGCAAGCCCTGCAACAAAGAGTTCAAGACTGTAGAGCTTCCACAGAGACAGAATAATTGTATTCGCCCAAAATAAAAACTTTAAAAGCTTCTCAAGTCCTTAAAAGCACTTTTAACAATGTAAAATATTAAAATGTGTTCCTATAGAAACAAAGTAATAAGATGAGAAGCTATCATATACATATATCATCTCAAGATACATTACCATTAAACAACCACAGAATATTGCATTTATCATGTTCCCAGAGAAGGAGTTTACAGCTGAAAAGGGGAAAGGCTAAAGTGTATGGGTGAGGGATTCATTGCTTGGAAGTCCCCAAGGACATGGTAGTCAAAATCGAGATGTTACTCGGGTCGCATAGCAGAGTATTGATTATAAATTGGGAATTAGAAACATTGATAGTAAGATCCTACAAAGTTTATGAAATACATATCCACAAAAAATCATATATAAGCACATTATTGAACTTCAGTTCAACATGATAAGCAACAAAAAAAAAGTAAATAATGAACAGTAAGCCAATAGTTGTAATTATATAGTAAGCACCCATCCTAGTTACAATAACAGTAAGACAATAGCCCCATCCTAGTTAATTAATTCTAAAATAATAATTCATATACAACATATAATCTAGCAAGTTAAAATCATACAAAGATCTTCAACCCCATTATTTCCAATTTCATCTGCTTCACCATGCAAATTAGTAATGTTAAGATCATCTAGAGGTGTACTTTCATCTTCAACTTGGATTGAAACCAAGTTTTCATCCAAATCCAAGCTGTCTACCTCGAAATCTAATCCTTCATTCATGCTCATCTTGCATGATATACTCATCATTGGGTGAACAATCATCAAGATCAATTTGAACCAGTTTTCTTGTTTGCTTCTTCTATGCTAATTTTGAATACGCCATACCAAAAGCATCATTCATTGTTTCCTTCTCTTTTTGAGGACAATACAAAGGTAAATATGATATGAAAGAAGTAACTTACCATCTAAAAGGAACTCCAATTACATTCAAATACGGAGGAATTACATGTCAAGCTCAATACATGATGGAACAATTCAGTTTTGGATGCTCATCACCATAAAACTCCCACCAATCTATTGGAGTTGATAAATTAATTGTCCTATTGGCTAAAGGTAAAACCAAAACATTTAGCTCGTTTTTTGAAATCGTCAATTTGAACATCAATCAAATCTTTCACCATCATTATTAAACATTACATTAGATCTTGTTTCATTACCAACTTAGATTTAAATCCAAGACAATAATGCATTTGAGTGTTAAGGAAATAACCTGCAACATGCAAAAGGATGTGAATTTGCTTATCCCACCTTTCATCAATAAAGTTCATTAAAAGCAAATAACTAATCAAAATATATCACACTAGTTAGTTCTCTGTTCCAAAATCACTAAATTAATAAATAATACATAGATAGTCAAATATCTTTTCTGGACAACATTGAAAGTTTTTCGTATATTCTCCTTAACTTGGTCCATTGCTTCATAAAGGAAGCCCGTGGCTGGGAATAAACAAACTGAAACATAGTTCAAATAGAGGAAACACACCCTTTAAACAAATTATGATAGTTCTCCGAAAATCCTTATCCTTCCACATCCTCAACTATTTTTCCATCATTTGCTTTTGCAAACCTATTATACTTCTATTCATTAACAGTAAACATTCTAATTAAAATTACCTAATTCTCATGAAGCCCCATAATGTCAAGTAAGATGTGGCACAACGAGTAAGAATAGGCCTCACCAAATCTTGCGAAATGGTGTAGTAGAGAAACTAGAGAAGTTCTCAAATAGATAAAGGTTGCAATTTTAATGAATTAGGAAGTTCTTCTCATAATCCTCCAATTTTAAGTCAACACAAGGTATCCAAAATAGTATTTTCCTCTTTGCAATCATCATTTGACCAACAACTTTGTAGTTTACTGCGTTATCTGCCACAGCTTGGACAACATTGTCTTCCACCACCTCTTCAACAACACTAATAAGCTATTGATCATCTCAAACTTTTGCAGCTACTGTGGATATTACAGATGTATCTATGGACTTGAAAATCATGGTTCCATTGGGGTTGTTCACTAGTAAAGTTTATTATTGTTCTTTTCTTGTCGGTCCAGCCATTGACCATAATTGTAGATCGTGTTTTCTTCAATTCATCCCTACGTGCTTGTAAAGCAAGAACATATTTTAAACTTCCTCTCATGATGCCTCTCGTGTTGCACCATGTGACTTCTCGTGGCAGCTCTTAGGTTAGGTAAAGAGGGTTTTATTGGGTTGGGATGCATGACCCGTTTTGTAACCTCTATCCTACCATGAGATTAGAGTCAAATATTTGGAGGAAGGTCAAAATACATCTCTTGTTTTACAAGCACATAGGGAGTAATGGAAGAAAACAAGATGTACGATTATGACTAATGGTTGGATTGATAAGGAAAAAAGTACAATAATAAACTTCCTAGTGAACAACCCAAAGGGAATTGTGTTTATAAAGTCCATAGATGCAACTGCTATATCCAAAACAACTAGGGAAGTTTTTGAGATGAAGGATAAAACATTGTTGAAGAGGTCCGAGAAAACAATGCCATTAAAGTTGACAGATAATGCAACAAACTACAACTCTGCTGGCCAAATGTTGATGGGAATGAGGAAAATGCTATTTTGGACACCTTGTGTCACACATTGTGTTGACTTAATGTTGGAGGATTATGAGAAGATCTCAATTTATGAAGAGACAATTCCAAAAGGTAAAAAATTGCTACCCTTATATCTATGCAAAAACTCCTCTAATTTCCCTATGTCAACATTTAACTAAAGGAAGGGATTTGGTGAGGTAGGGTGTTACCCACTTTGCTCCATCTTACTTGACATTGACATTAGGGTGCCTTCATTAGAATAAGGGTGATTTAATTAGAACGTTTACTAGCAATGAGTGAAAGTCTAGCATGTTTGCTAAAATAATTGATGGTAAAGTAGCTGAAGATGTGGTTTTAGGTAAGGATTTTTAGAAGAATATCATAACTTGTTTGAAAAATGCATTGCCTCTAATTGAAGCGCTTCTAAAAAGTCAGCCATGAGGTTCATTTTTGAAGCAATGGACAAAGCTAAGGAGTAGACACAAAAGGCTTTCAATGCTATCAAGAAAAGATATTATTCAATCTAACTTTCTATATATTTGTTTGCTAAGATAGTGATTTTTAAATTGAAATCAGAAAAACTAACTAAATGTAATATATTTTGGTTAGTCAAAGCCTTGGTGGAACATCATTGATGAAGGGTGAGACAAGCAACTCCATTTGAATGCTGCAAGTTATTTTCTTAACACCCAAATGCACTGTTCTCCTAGTTTTAAAGGAGATTTGGAAGTGAACGAAGTCTAATGAAATGTATAACTACGACTGAGGATGAACAAACTCTTATTGATGTTCAAATTGATGATTTCAAAAAACGAGGTACATATTTTGGTTGTCCTTCGGTTACTAGGTCAACCAATTTAAAGACTCCAACAAATTGGTGGTCTTACAGTGATCAGTATGCTAACCTCCAAAAATGTGTCATTCATGTATTGAGCTTGATATGTAGCTCCTCAATATCTGATTGTAATAGAAGTTCCTTTGAGATGGTTTGACTAGAATGATAAAAATTACTTATCGTTAGGTTGAAAAATTTATTGCACTCAGGATAGAAGAATTCAGACAAACGTCACTTCAATAGAAAACCAATTTTTTAAACCAAAATCAATTTCCTGATCTCCTCAAACAACCAATTTTGCAAAAGCCTCTCTAAGTACACTAAATCAATCTACCACAATAAAGCATAAGCAAGTAGTGCACAGATTCATAATACCCAAAACTAAAACCCAGCCTATCTAAAATTCAGAAATACTATAATCATTATATACATGAATAAATTTGCTGAAAATTAGACATACCTGCGAACAGCAAGACCACCGAGGAGCTTGTAGCGAAGAGACTCAGCCTGAGCAATGGCACATAGACCTCTGTTGTTCACCTTTTCCGCATAAAGTTCAACACTGTTCTCAGGAAACTTGAACCTCTTCTGCACCACTGAGGTCAGTTCCCTGATTCTCCTTCCCTTCTCACCTACACATCAAATCACAACCAATAAACTAATCTTCGATTGAACCAAAGTAACAGAGGTTCTAGAATCCCACTTACCGAGAACGGCTTGGGTTCTGGTGGCTCTGATGATGATCTCGGTACGCATAGGCGTAACCCTAACCTCCACACCGGAATAACCATCCTCCGCCAATTCACGTGTCAGAACCTCATTCAGTTCCGCGAAAAACACTCCGTCCGCAACAAACTGCACAGTCACACCGTTCAAATATTCAATTCACACAAAATATCAGAAAAAAAAAAAAAAGGAAAGAGAATTTGTTATTGTTTTTGAATCCATAAACAACTAACCTTTCTCTTCTTACTCATTTGAGTTGCCATGTTTAGAAACAAACAAAGCGGATCTGATCCTGATCTGAACACAGAATGAGAGTTAGAGATTGTGACTTCAAACCCTAGTGTGTCTCGGATATGACTTGTGGAGTTTTGGATCAGGCCCAGATAAAATGTTTTAAATTATTTAAAATTATACTTTTTACCTAAATATTATTGTTCTATGTTTTAAATGCAAAAATAATTTAGAAATACACTAAGAAAATAGGTACAAATTAATTAGGAGACTTATTACAAAAATAAGATTGATGTAATTTTTTAATAATTAATCTTAATCAAGAAAATTTACAAAAATTGGAAGGTGCGATGAGATAAAAGAAGCGGTGCAAAAAGAAGTTCCAAAATACGGCCCTATATGCTTATCTACTATGCACTATTAGGAGCCCATTTTCATATTTAAACTTCACAAATGGTCATACTTCAATTTGATTGTTACTCTAAACTCTAATTCTGGAAGGAAAGGATGTTGTTATTCATGTGTTTTTCAAATAATAGATGTTAAATTACAACATAAATTATTGCATTTGAAAAAATATGTTTTTTTATTATAAATTTTGATCTTATTTACAAAATTTCTTGTTGCATAACGCTGTGAATTTTTACAAGTAATCATGAAATATAGAGCTAATTAGATGCTTATAATTTTATGTCTGAAAAGTTAATTTATTTTACATTTTCTTTTATACTAACTTTATTATATTACAAGGCCAATTAGTGGTTAAATTTTATGGCGCAAAATTATTTGAACAGATAGTGATTAATTTAACACAATGTCATAATGATTTTATATTCATACAATACACACAAAAGAATCTCCAAACATGAGTGCTCCTTTGCATTGGTCATGTAACATTCAATAAAAGAAAATAAACACAACAAAAGAGTAATGGATATTTAACAAGTTTCTCCTTGTTTTTCTTCATCAGAACTCCCTCATTATCAGTAATAACCTTATGCTCGAAAATTTGACAGTAAAAAAATACAGTTGAAACAAGAACTACACATATATCCTAGGTAATGGTACAAGAAGAATTCTCATTTTAGACAGTGCTTAGGATTTAAAAAAATACAAAGATTATTTGCAGTACTTTGAACAACAATCATCTAGGCTAAACACCATACAGTTTGTCAGAAGAAAACAAAACTTATTGATATCTTGAATCAGTAAGACTTGTGTTTTCATATATCCAGCTTCATATTCCGTTGATCAGAGCCTCAGCAACTACAAGAATTATGCACATGCAATGAAAGAATAATGACTGCGATTTTCAGTTTTTCACCTCCTTTCACCTGCACCTGAACAACACACAGGTATTAAGTAATCAATATATTCAGAACTGAATAACATGCCCTAATAATCAGCATATACACTAAAAGTAGATCAACTAGTTTTCACCATTTCCCATGTTGGCAAATCAAATTAAAGTGTCCTGCCAATTTGGAAATTTACCAATTAAAATACAATATATCACAATGTTATGCAGATAGATAAATCATGCAAAAAGAAGTATTCAATAAGTAGTTCCTACCAAAAAGTTGCATTACTATCTCACAAGCTCCCAGTCCTCTTTTGACATGTCATAAATTTCAACATGACCATCCTCGAACATGATCTGCAAAAGCAAAAATAAATACATGTTCATATTTGGTGACAATTTTCATCTAAATTGTCAAAATCCAGACAAAGAAATCCCTTACTGAATGTTTTCGAGAATATTTATCAAACCGTTTAATGACTCCAAACCTGCAGAATTTTAAAAATGAAAATGATTAAGGATATAATGTAGTTATGACTTTATCAAGTTACCTAACTTAAGAAAACATACATACATAAACTTCAGAAGACACTGCCACAACTAATAAAGGGACAATTTTACCATACCTCTCCTTTTCAAAGAGTTTTATTCTAATAACTTCACCAATGCAATTGTGTAAGCATTTTCGGTGGTCAACACGGGAACCACCTAAAAAACCAAGTGCAACAGGGAAAGTGGTGTTTTATATATCGAAGATTAAAAGAGGAACTGATCATAGATTTTATGCACATTTACTTTCCAGAAGAAAAAAATAGTAAATATAGTACAAAATAGAGAAGCAAACGTACCAATTTGCAAACGTCCATTCTGATAAACCTGTCCAGACAAAAATACACAATTAGTCAGCAAAACAGATACTAAATTCAATAGAAGTGATTACGCTAATTAAGTAGTATGGAATGTGCCCAGTAGTTTAAGTGTTTATTCTCCCTCCTTAATGGCTAGCTTTTGTGGTGTAGTTCACCAAGGCTCTAATTAATTGGCATTAGAGTCAGTTGTCAATATCTCAAAAAGGTTAACACCTGTTAGAAGTTTGGAATTTAAGCCTAACTCAACCCCCACAAAACCGGTTTGTAAGGTGAGGATTGCATCCACTGATATATTGTGAATTGGCCTTATCTTTAGTCGATGTGGGACTTCCAACACACCCCCTCATGCCGAGGTATATTCATCTCGTGCGTGGAACAAGAAATTAGTGGACACCCCCTCATGCCAAGGTATACCCGATAACGGGTGGAACAGAGAATGTCCAAGAAATTTCACTAGGATAGGCTCTAACCTGGTTCTAATACCATGTTAGAAGTGAAATTTAAGCCTAACTCAACCCCACAAAACCGGCTTGCAAGGTGAGGATTGCACCCACTTATATATTGTGAATTGGCCTTATCTCTAGTCGATGTGGGACTTCCAACAACAACAAATAAGTTGAGTGAAGTGTCATAGAGTTATTCACTGTCTCTCTGAGAGAGTACAACGATAGAACTTTTTGGTTCTCCCTCCTTAACGCATCAATAAAATATGTAGTGTTAGTCTTTGGTTCCTACCCTTATCAATTTTCTTAAAGTTCTTATCAGTATCTAAAACACCTTTAACTTGTTAGTTTGTTAACTTTTTCATAAACTAAAATTACCTTATGCACAAGTTAAAAATATAAAAAGTAGAAAAACTATACAAGAAAACTTCTACAAATTAAGCTCGGGAAGAAGTTTATTTCAAATTTTTTCCTAATTTCCTCTCAGAAGGAGCTTGTGGAAATGAATTTCAATGAACTCGGTTTCTCTTCTCTGATTCTCTGTTCAGCAATAAATTTTCTCTCTTTGTTGTTATAAGATAATTTGTGGAAGCTCATATTTGCCATACTTCTCATTCCCATGGTAGAAGGAGGGTATCTTACGTTTCCATGGAAAAGGAAGTTACTTTCTACATGTCTACCTATCCCCAATCAATTTTTCCACCTTTTTTTTTCAAATTTTAATTAATTTTTTAAAATGCTAAATACCAACCAAATGGTGAATTGACTTCAATTAGGGTTTCAAATAGTGTGCAATAGCAGCGGAGCAGAGTGGCCAAGAGCCACTACAAGAGCTGCTACAGCGGAGCAAATTTCTAACACTCGTAACTGATCAAATAGTGGGCTGCATGGCGATGGTAGCAGTCATAATGGCAGTGCTATGTGTTGGTTCCGAGAAAACCCTCTGAATAGAGACATTACAGCTACCTCATGGGGTTATTTTTGTGGCGAGTTTATATGTAAATAGCTATAATTATATAAAGAAATTTAGAAGAGTGACCATTCCACTGTCCACTATCCCTCTATAGTGTCAGCACCACTATAGAGGGATTCAACTCAAGGTGCCGTATGCTCTTTCAGGCACATAACTTGGTGACACGGAGAAAAAGCAAAAAGTAACCGATTACTCAGAGGAGATTCACCTCAAGTGCTGTATGCTTTTAGGCATATAACTCAGTGACATGGAGAAGGAAAAAGCATAATGTAAACTCAGTGTACTGTATGCTTTTAGGAGTATAATTCAGTGACAGAAGAGAAACGCAAAAATGTTGTGAGGACAAGTCTCGATGCAGAATTTCAGACTGTATGAAGCCATTTTGTGAAGGGTATTGCACACAACCCAGTTCAATGTTTGTAAAAATGTTCCTTTAGTGTTTCAATTGGTATTGACTAAGGGATTTCCTAAAGAACAGTTTTGACATGTTTTTGGCATTCACCAACTTAAGAGAGGGTAGATAATTTTATATTTGTAATTTTTTATATCCACTGTCAAGAGTCAACACATTTAAAACGTTTTACTGCAATTCACCATTTGTTTAAATTCACTAATAAAAGCCATACTCGAACAATTCATTCAGCCACACCTACGAGGCTTGTGCAGTGGTCAAACTCAGCATTATTTAATCCTCTGTTACCCCTTTACCCCTAATTCTTGCACAAAATATGGAGTCTGTTCTTTTATATTTATTTTAATGTAAATGCAGCACTGAAATGATAGACTTACGGACCTAATAATAAGTTCCCAACGTAAACCCAAAGAAAAAGAAATGTTACATCATAAGTCACTGGAATAAATTAAAGTTTCGTAGAGATCAGAGAGAAAAGCATAGATAGCATGGCTATTTTGTATGAGAAGATGAAGCCACCTGGTATGCAACTAATTTTAATGCAGCATCTGAAGACATTTTAGGTTTGGTAGGTCGAACACCCAATTTACGCCTACATGCAGCAGCACCACAGTGACAATCTTGATCTGCACCAAACTGAACAAACCTGCAACGTAGTTAGAAACATCCCAGCCAGCCGGTGTCATGGTAGCATAACTCGGGAGAAGCCAACACCACCAAAACTTAAAGGGTGTAAACCAAAGAACAGGTAAGTGCTCATACTGGTAATCGTAAGTCAGATGCTCGCCCTTTTGTATGTCACGAGTTGCAAATATGCCAATTCTGGTTTCACCATCAATTATCCTTAAAAATGGAGAAAAAAATTCACGTTACAGGAAATGTCTAAATCCTGCAGCAACATCATCATAGAAATAAAACAATTAGTAATCAACCATTTCTGCATCTCAGTATTGGGACAGCAACTATGGTTGATGTATCTTGATTTGTTTCCCTTATATGTTGCATCTATCACCATATCTCGATTGATTTCACATAAGTAGAAATTTGTTTCCCCACGATGTTTCATGTTCCAAAGCCTTTCCTCACATGTTCTGTCATCAATGACTGTAGAGAAAAGGCAACACTTGTAAGTAGCTTTTAAAGTAGTTAAGTAAAAAATCATTTCATAAATATTGATAGGAAAATAATCACCTTCTCCAACATATTCTATAACAAACTCCCCGTGTTTGATATCTTCATCCGCCACAATACCAGAACCACATTTCTCAGTCTACAGAAATGTTAAATCTCACCATGTCAAGTGTAGATATTAGAAGAGAAATGCAAGTGATCATACAAATTCAAATAATCTAACTAGAATAAAGACATATCTATCTATGAGAACAAAAATAAAGTATTGTGATGATAGAAAAGTGGTGGAGATAGTGAGGGGAGAACGAGGATATTAAGGAATATAGTTATTTTCAAATTTTCAAAGTTACTTTTATGAATGTAAATATTTTTATTAGTTTCTTTAGCAAAATTGAATAAAATAAGGCTAAAGAACTTTCAAGACAAAAATTTAAAGAAACACACTGCAATATAGACTCAAATTAAAATGAAAAACAAGAGCAACTAAATTACATAACCATGTCAGCAGGACACATGCAAAAATTACCTCAACAAGTTTAAACGACTCTAAACAGAATCGTGATTTTGCTATGAAAAGAAAAATATAGGAATAACTTTTGAGAACTATATTATAACAAAAAAATCCTTAGCCAGAAATTTATACCTGAACCAATTTCATCTTTTTCACTGGGCGATTCTGGAATGGTTTGTTAAGACAAGAGCTCCCACATTTACAGCCTGATGAACAGCTAGACAGAAGCATACTACAGGAACAGTCAACATGATGAATAAGCTATGACTTAAAATTATGTTGAAAATTCCTAAATAATGACCAATTTTAGTGACAAAAAAATATGTTTAGAGAACAATTGGAAGACCAATTTCTTTCATAGCCCAAACCTTGGTAGTTAATGTTAGTGACCAATTTAGATATCAATTCATAATAAAAACTATTTTAGTTACCAATTTAAAAATCAATTATAATTTTTTATTCATAACAGAAACTATTTTAGTTACCAATAATTTTAGTTTATAAATTGGTCACTATAGTAACTAATTATTTTTAGTGACTAAAGTGGGTTATTATTTATAAGTTTTCTTGCAGTGTATACTTGCATATATAATATTATATGATACAATAAGCAATTAGAGGCTTTATGTTAAATAGTAAAACAAAGTACTAGGTGCACCTCTAATATCTAGAAACAATAACCCTTCCAGCCATTTTAAACATCACACAACTTCACAAGGCTAGCAATTCGCATGATTAGTCAAAGAGGTAATAACCCTTCCGATGATGGAACAAGTTCAATGCTACACCATCTCATTCCTTATTGGTTTTGAAGGGTTTGAGAATGCAACATGCTTTCCAGGACATGGTAGCTAGCTTCGGAAACAATCATTATAAAGGCTCAATCAAGCAACAATGAGAATATACAGAGCTAGCAATATTAACCATATTTCATAAACTAAGCATGCTTATGAAGAACTTAGTTAACCACACTATACAGCTCATTACACAAATACTCAAACAGACACCAAAAATAAATATTTCTGACAAAAAAAAAATGATGATTTTGGATGGTTGACTGGCTGCTGACAATAAACTTAATAAAAACATATAAATAATAGAAATAAAGGAGATTTGGGAACATTACTTAATATGGAGTAAAAACGTACTAAAAATGAGAATAAGCACAAGGTTACCCTAAAGAACATGCAAATGGAATACTTACCCACAATGGCAATCTCTACCACATACACTAGTAGATCCAGCAGAAGTACAGGAACAGAATATGCCATCATCCTCAAACCGGGATCTCTTGACCTTCTTGGTGAGATATATATCTTAAATTTGTAAAAACAAACAAATATAGACGATTATCTAAAACTCTAGCCATCTGAACAGACAAACTAAGTAAAACAGGATCACATAATTCAGAGGCATTTAGGAAATTAAAAACAACTTAAATTCGAGCAGGATCCATACATGCAAATTTACTTATAAACCATACTGCTCTACATGAAAGATACACAATTACTGTTAACATTTCAGAAGAAGTACAAAGGATACTGCGTTTTATATAGGTGTACTGCATTGGTTTCGATTTAAACCAATCTGGAAGTTCAAAGTCAACAGGTTCTTGAAGCTCCTTCAACAACTTGTTGAATACAGATCCAAAATGAGTCTGCTCAGTATTCTGTTAAACAGGAAAAAAAAAACAGGAACTAAATCAACAGACCAAAGGCAATTCATTCAAAAGGAAAAATTCTAATTGAGTTGACTAACACAATAGCAATGGACTACCAACAACATATTCCAAAAAAATTGAATCTGATATGAAAAGCCATCAAAACCAAAATAAATTATTTGATTAAATGGGCGATCTTAACTTAAAAGGACCAACTAAAGATATGGCACAACTAATCGTAAATTCTTGCTAGTAATTTCTATGCACTTGGTCAATCCCCCAGCATCATCACATAATATTTTAAAGAACTTAAGCGAATGACTAGTCAAGTCAAAGGTATTACAACAACACTAAACAACCTTTTTCATGGCAGGCATGAAATCTGATAGTGTACTTGATATTCCTATGTGATCAACCTGTATCTCAGTTTCTCAATAGAAGCTCAAACCATAAATCGGATATTGAAAATCAATACCACAAAATCCACATACAAGACTTACTTGATTCCTTCAAAGGCATACTTTGCCTACAAAATGAAGAAAAATGTATCAGCTTTAAGCAAAGTAAGACACCAAAATTTTTCCCTATGCTGAATTTCCAAAATCAATAAATCAAATCACATATAAAAAATATTTTTTTCCTGTCTATGTTAGTGCCATGGCAAACAGAAACTAGACAGGATAAGCAGGCAGAAAGATGGTTCAATATTTATTCCTTGACAAGCAAAGTTGGGAATTGAAAAACAAAAGAATACATAATGAGAAAAACTGCACAATGAAATTTAAAAAAATATAAAACAAATTTATCTAATAAAACCAACTCTATTTAATTGAAATTCATAATGAATCATTACTACCATGCCATCTTAATCTGTAAAGGGAACTCCTCCTCGTGTTACATTAATTTAAAATGAACAGAAAACTTCAAAGTCTTTATTTTTTAACCACTAATAATCAGCACTTTATCTGTCAATCAATTTAACAATTTTGAAATTTGAATGCAGAAATAAGGATCAGTATAGGAGAACTTAAAAGAATTTTAAATTAGTATTAAATTGAAAAATTAAAAGGACCCTTACATATACACAGGGTTTGGGTTCTACACACCAGCAAGGATCAATTTAATTTCCTAAATCCCATTCAGAAGAAACCCCCAATGTGCAAGTATCTACCTTTCATGAATTCCACTAAACCCATGGCCCATATTTGGGGGACAACATCAATCACCCCCACCCTTCTTCTCCTCAACTTGCTATCTGTTGACATTGGAAACTTTCAATCCTTTCAAAATCTTCCCCATTACCCAATCTTTCAACTATTTCATTATCCTGCACTGGACAAGTACTACTCTTAATACAGCCAATTGCTCCAATAAACACATTTTTTCCCCACAGATTAATAATAAACGAGTATCTGTCTCGTTTTATAACCCTTCTCACTACTTTTTCATTGCATGGAAGGCAAAGAAAATAAAAAATAAAAAGAGGAAACAAAGTTCTGAAAATTTTGCAATGGGGTAACAACTATGAAATCCTACACTCACAATTCACAATTATCCTATCCCCCCCTTCCCTCTTATGCTTTTCCCTTCACCAAACTCAAGAAAATTCCTCACAGACAAAAAAAAAAACTTTTTTGAAAAATTCAAACTTTTCCCCCCCTTTTCCTCACAAATCACAATGTTTTCTCCCCCTATTTCACAAATCACAATTGATATCCTACATTTGCAAATCACGGTTCTCTCCTCCCTCGACCGTCTTCTGCCACTTTGCCCTTCGTCCAACCAAAACAAGATCCTCAAAGAAAACAATAACTAAGCAACTGAAAAATTCAAACTTTTTTCTGCCCCAGATTTAGAATTAAACACAACAGAGTGAGGAAACCAGAGAAGGAACAGGAATTATAAACTAAACAGAGAAACGGAACAATAAGCAAGAAACACAAACAGCTTTAGCAAGTAAAAACAAAATTTGGCTCAAACCAATGAAAAGGGTTGGAATGGTAGTAAGTACAGTGTAAAAAGTTAAGAAGTACAAAAGGGTTGGAATGAAATCAGCGAGAATTGAAAAAAGATTCGTAGAAGCAGAACAAGTACAGTAAGAAGAGGGGCAAAATGGGAAATATGTGCATAATCGAAGACAAGAAGAAGAGATAACCTGAGATGGGTTTGGTGAAGAAGAAAGTGAGATTGGAAACGAAATGGAATTGACGGTGCCAATGTATATTTACACACATATATATATGTCAGTATATATATATTTGACAAACTCAAAAAACTGTCAAAGCGCTTCTTGGTTGAATCTCAGTGGAAAGCTTTTCAAACTTCAAAAATCTACTTCTGATTCAGAACTTAGGCACCAGAATAGGGTTCTGTCATTTTTAATTATATATATATATATATATATATATATATATATATATATATATATTTAATACTACTCAAATTTATTATATAATAATAATAATAAATGTTTTGATTTCATCGAATATTTAATTTTTAAAATATTTTTTTATGTTGTAATTAGTCAAATTATTTTTTAATAATACTTCAAACGATCATATAAGTTAAGGATTCAATTATCTAGAATTATACTTTTTTTCATATTAGAAAATTAAAAGAATATCAAAACTACAGTGTATACATAAAAGAATGGTAGACAAATTATATTCAAATAAAGATGATTTTCTTTAAGCGAAATAATGTAAAGGATTTTTCTCGGGAGTTTAATTATCATATATTTGATGGAATTTTTAAAATGCTGTAATTATTATGAAAGTAAGTAAATTTATTGTTATAAAATATAAAATGTGTTGAACTATCTCTTGAACTTATGAAACAGATACTCACCATGAATGATGCTTGAATGCTCTAATTTTTCATGTTCAAAATTCAAAAACACAAAATTACTATATTATTTATTTATTTTAAAAAATAATAATGTTTTTGTTTAAACTTCTGAAAATATTATACAATCTGAAATTACCATCGAGAAGTTTTCCTAGTAAATTCAAAAAAATAGTGTTCCGAAACAAAAGTATTTTTGAGCATCTTCATATACAAAATTGCCTTCTTTTTTTTCTTTTTCAAGCAACTTTTTTTATACATTTTTACTACTATTACTTTAAAACATAACTTAAAGCTTTCAATGTCATGCAAATTATAAAACTTTAACAATTTCACACAATCAAGTATAAACTTTAGGAGATTGAATAATAGATCGATAATCAAACATTTTCATTGTATTCATATCCGTAATTTGACGTGCATAATAAATTCTTGAGATTTTAGTATATTCATGAATGTATAACATTGGTCTTTTTTATTTATACAATAATTTAAAATATTCATGCAGAAGAAAGTAATTATCATACACAAGTGTAATAATTTTTTCAAGCAAGGTCCTGCACTGACTCATCATGCACCGTCCTAGTTTCGCGTGAACTGCAGACCTGTGCAGGCTAAGGCTAAAAAGTCTAAAATCTCAGCCTACTCCTCATTTTTCGTACAGGTCTATCTGCACAGTCCGAGCCTAGTTTCGCGTGAACTGCATACCTATGCAGGCTAAGGCTAGAAAGTCTAAAATCTCAGCCTACTCCACATTTTTTGTACAGGTCTGTCTGCACAACCCAGGTCTAGTTTCGCATGGACTGCGGACCTATGCAGGCTAAGCTAAAAAATCTAAAATCTCAGCCTACTCTACATTTTTCGTACAGGTCTGTCTGCACAGTCCGAGCCTAATTTTGCGTGAACTGCACACCTTTGCAGGCTAAGGCTAGAAAGTCTAAAATCTCAACCTACTCCACATTTTTTGTATAGGTCTGTCTGCACAGTCCGAGTCTAGTTCTGCATGGACTGCAAACCTATGCAGGCTAAGGCTAAAAAGTCTAAAATCTCAACCTATTCCACATTTTTTTTGCAGGTCTATCTGCACAATACAGACCCCTTTATCAATCCTACAAATAAATAGCCTTTTTAATCATAAAAAAATATTAAATAGAGTGACAATAATACACACTCCACCATTATTGTTTTTAGTTCTTTAAGATCCTTTTAGTTATTTTATGTGACATTAAATTCAAAAATAAACATTGGTCATAAAATATTGACAATTAAAAGTTATTTAGGCTAATTCAATATATAATTTTTATTTAAGAGAGAGAAAGAAATTATAGTATTATGATAAAAAAGTTTATATTTGTTCAATTTTGAATATTATCTTGTCATTCCAGTGAACCTTCAAAATGCCCTCATATTAATATATTAGAAAAGTTTAAGTATAGTTTGAAACTAAAATTAATATTCATTAATACATTTCAAAATATTCAGTATAAAATAAGTATCAAAATCTCATTTAAGAATCCAAATTAATATATATATATATATATATATATATATATATATATATATATATATATATATATAATTTAATCCATGTAAAGAGAGAGATTGTGGACCCTTTCAAATATTTAAAGTTTTCCCTCCAATCAATCACCATGCAAGCCACAAATGGTTCATTACACTTATTTTTTTATCCATATATTCTACTTTGCCTTTGTCAAAAGGAATGCAGTTTTATGGCTATGCTTTTACTCTCACCAACACACATTAGACCAAGAAGAACATAAAAACATGAATTTGTGTTGTTCACTTTCCAAACTAAATGAACCAGACTCACAATAATTTTGTGAAAGTAAAAGTTATTACACAAATTATTTAAATATGCATTTCTCTATATGGGTGTTTTAAGTGATTTATGATATAATTTTTTTTATAAAAAAAAAAACAAGGTGGTAATCTCCATATTTCAGAATTATATATTAATCCATAATGTTTTACTTTCATCGTTAGTAGAATCCACAAAAGAACTATAAAGCTGGTCAGTGTAGCATGCACAAGACGACAAGCTTAGTTATTGTCTTGTGTTTGTAATGCACAGAAAATTATTGCAATTAAAGACTACAAAGTTTTAAGTTGAAATTTCGATGTATGTGAAAACATTTCAGGATCCCTTTTCAAATGAAAAAATTTTGTGCCAAAGGTGGGAGATGAGATAATGAACTTTGAAATAATGTATGTATAATTTTAAGAATTAAAAATTCCGAGTTAAGTTTTAATTCACTTATAAACTTAGGTACTTCTAATTAATCTTTTAGTAAAAAAATTGTCTATTGTGCATCTTAAATTTTAATGTTTATTTAATTAAATGTTTATTATTTTTTTAATGATTAATATTGTATTTTATCATCTTATTTAATTGTTTTCAAGTATTAAGAAATATGGGATTTTTTTGTGTGAATATAGAGTTAGTATTATATAAAATGTAAAATAATAAGTTGTTTTCATTTCTTTAATTAAAAACTTGTTGATAATGATCATGCTCATGGTGGATGACTTCTACATTAATATTAAAACATTTATGGTTTGTCATCATGACATGTTTTTTATAGAAGATCACAATTTATAAATATTTCAACATAAAGTTTGAAGACAATGAATCATGGATATTCATTGTTATATAATACTCAACTTTATAGTTTTTATTCATCGTGAGATTTAAACTTAATTGAATTTCAAACATGTCATTGATGAAGTGACTATGACAATTCATGATTAGCTAACACTTATTTAAGGAAAACAATAAATTAATTGAATTTTAATTGTAATATAATTTTATATTAATCATAAAATCTCACATTTAAAAACTAAGAAAGATTACAAAGTAATACAACAACCATTTCGGTTAATAGAAAAAAATGAGAGAGATAAAAAGAGAGTAGAAGGTTTTACATAGAGTAAAAGTTAATGATGGTTTGGTTTTAGGCACAATTTTCCATAATGTTAAAATTGTGATTTCTTTTTCCATATTAAACCCATTTTTATAAAAAGCAAATATGCAAATGAACATGTGTTATTATTATTTTTTCAGAAAGTTAAATATGTTTTTGATATCTAATGAAATTGAAATTTGTCACTCACCGAACAAAATTTGTATACAATTTGATCTCAAGCTCTAAAGATAAATATAAATATAAATATATATATATATATATATATATATATATATATATATATATATATATATATATATATATATATATATATATATATAGCCTCGCATGCCAAATACTTTAAACTCTTGTATGTATTAAATAAGTTCAATGGTGACATTTTAGTAATTTACACCATTTGTCATGAATAATTTAAAGATGTTATTAGGTTAAAAGGACTATATCCATTTATTTTTTAAAGTTTGTGGATAAAAAATGTATAAAAATTTAAAGATAGTGACTTTCCAAATTCACCTCCAAATTTAGGTACTACAAACATATCTGACCTTTTACTAAAATAGACTTGATTATTTGCATGTTAAAAATTTGATAATATTAATTTTTATAAAAGTTAGTTAATGGATGTTTAATAAAAAATGAAAACGGATGCAAACATAGACACATGTATATTCGTTATTAAATGGAAATGAATATGAAACAAAACAATTTTAAACTATTCCCACCCCTCCTGTTTCCATTCCTGCCAGAATTTGACTTCCTAGATACTGAATTTTGATGTTCCACAACATTGTTCATAGTCGAGAATTTAACTTCTCATAAACCGAATTTTGAGTGCGTTTTCAGTGTCTGTCGACCACGGTTCATCGTTTATTCACTTATCTAAGAACTCAATTCCAACTAATTTTTTGACACCAAAAACACTATTTTATATTATGAATTCTGTTTCTCAAAAATCGAATCTTCAACGTGAACATTGTAAAGATCTATTGTTGTAGATCATGTTGACATCTTTTTGTGGTTTTTTCTTTCTTTTAAACTTGGTTTAGTGCAGAAAAAAGTCGTCAAAACACCATTTAATGCAATTTAAGATAAATTTTCGTATACATGATTTCTGTTAAGGATTTTTTTTTCCAAATTAAGCAACTTCTAGCTTAATGGTTTTTCAATTATTATGGTTAGTTTTGTAGTGTGGTCAAGGTTTTTATCACTTTTTCTATAAATTATCCCAAAAGGTCATAAATTAAGTGATTATTCTGTTTAAAATATGTTAAACCAATGAAAAGACAAATAAAGTGGTCTTTCACAAATATTTTAACTAAGCATTCGTTACAAATATTATCTTGTTCCATCTACATTCATTAGATATCTAAGCATGACAAGAAGATTGTTAATAAGATCCAAGGAGAAAACAAAACTGAAGAAATGTATAGGCCGAACGAATTTGAATTCTCTACTGAATGTTTTTGTATTATCCCTTTACCGATCCCAATTGATCTTTAAATGGGATGGGGATAAAATGAAATATACAAATTCAAAACCTAAACAAATTTTTGTGAACTTTGGGAACCAATCGACAGGTCAATGAAACTCTGTTGGATGTTCTTGATATATTCTTATACTCTTCCTTTCCTGTTGTATCCAATGCTGCATCCTCTAAGTTAAAGAAGTCTCCCTCTGATTCCTTGTGTTTCAAAGCTTGAGTTTCATTCACAGCCTAAAAAGGACAGATTTTGAAGCATGAGAAACACAGATTCAATGAATTACTTTGGACAAAAACAACCGCAGTAATCTGTACTCTTACCCCATTGTAGCAGTGTAGTGTGCAATCTTTTATACCGTGTAAGTAATCTGTGATCACACACAAAAATGTGACTAAATTTTAGCAAGAACAAAAGGTGTTAAGGTTCCTCAATTTGTTGCTAATGTAGCATTACACAAGAGTTTACTATAGCAGTACCTGAGTATGCTTTGTCCTTGAATATCAATAAACTGCGAGGCATCAATAAAACAGAGAAAGGGTGGTGTTCATCAAGCCACTTATCTTTTCCAATCTCAAAATCAGAATCTTTGTCAACATCATCCTGGGAATCTTGTTTGAATCTTGCATGGGGAGTGAAGTTCATGACAACAGGAGATTCAAGTGATAGAATGGCTACTACTGGAAAATAGGCAGGTCCATCTTGATGTGGCTTTATAGAATAAAAGAATTCATTAGGAAATAGTAAAATACACACAAATGCATTATAGAACTCACTTGTGTTTCAAAACATATAAAAATTTCAAAACAAAAAACACAAAAATCAATGATGAGATATTACATAGTCCAAAAGGAAGAACAGATAAATGGCCACAAGCAGGGTTGAGGTTCAGGACAAACCATTATGCCTTGATTAGGCTGGTATTCATTGATAAGAACATGGTTCATTGGTGATGGGAACAGCCCAGATTCATCACATATTTTTTGTGTGAGATTTGTTAACCATGGAGGCACTGTATGAGAGAGAGACTATTGATAAGTTAGCAGCATATTGAAAAACAAAACAAACAAAAGTTCCTTGCAGAAGACCAACCTTGTTTCATTAACACAATATTATCATGTATTATCATCTTTGAAAGTTGGTCAAATTAAAAACTAATCAAGTGGGAAATGAAGATCAATGATATCAATGTTTTAATCATCTTCAATTCATATTCAAAAGTCAAAGCATTTTGCCCACAAAGGAGTGAAGTTCCAGAAACAGCCCCAAAAGTATACACAAAGGCAACAACAAACTAACAATGATGAACAAAGATGATGATAGAATCATTTAATAACTTTGAGTCTGAACAACAGAGAGTGAATCAACAAAATATACCCTTCTGTTTCTGGTGTACAAATTCTTTTCATCTTGCAGCAGGTACATAAAAAGGTAAAGAAAAAGTAACTAAAAGCAGTAGTAGACCTATGTGTACACCAGGTAGGGTGTGCAGGTGCACTTCTGGTTTTGTTAAAATTATTACTAAGTATTTGAAGAAAAATTATTTTGTCTCTCCTAATCTTATATATTTGAACCCGCTGGATGATGCTCTATGATAAACCTGTGTGTAGGTGACAGTGTACAAATACACCACTTGATTTGCTCTCATTGACTTAGGGTCTTAAATCCGCCATTGACTAAAAGACTGGCATAACAGAATAGCTCAGTCATAACTGTTAGAAACTACCAAAATGCAGGTTTCTCACATCTACAAATAGAGGTTTCTAACACCCAACAGAAAAATATCTATTTGTGCAGATAGCAGCATATCTAGTCTAGATTATAAAAGAATTGCTGATTTCCTCACTTACAAACTTGAGGTAGAAGGCCCTTCTCGTGGACAACACCACCTGCAATCAACAATTACCAGACAAGTGATAAGGAAAATTTCACTTCAAATTTGCTAAATCTTTATGATTCAATTCATAGTATGAGGGTGGAAAAGATAAATATTTTTGACAAGTGCGTGCTCAAATTATTCAGAGTGTGTTTGGTATGTGGTGACCTCTTTCCAAGGCATGTTCAACACTGACACGACTCTTTCTGGTCATTGATATACAACATGTCTTAGTTTATATTCAAAGTTTGACAATAACTATTTAAAACCCTGATTCAACCACAACCTTAAAAATTGCCTTGAATGAATACAGGGACTAGTTCTAGTATAGGTACCAATATGAATACCCGTACAACAAAATTTCTAAAACTTGGTACAGAGGATATATCATATAGAAATATAAAAACATAAACATCAAAGTATTAAAATAAAAAAAGTAAATACCATTTTCATAATATTCTAAGTCAGGTGAGCAAAAACATTTAAGAACTTGGCGTTATCTGCTATGCATTATCAGATACATAACCATGTATGCAAACCTAATGAATACCGGTACCAAGTACATGTAGCTGGTATAGGTACCACAATGATTCATAATACATGACAATAACTGAGAGATAAGAAAAATAGCATAATCATAAATCATATCATCAACTCCCCCAAAACAGTAAAAAGGAATCTGCTGGGTATTGTAATACTTATAAGGCAAGTTCAGTTCCCCAATTCACTTTTTTCTCCATGATTCATTCTTTCTCAACTCCAACCTTCCAAAAGTTTGCCAAAGAACCATTTACCTCTATATCTGTTTATTCTACAAAAAAAAAAGCACAAAAAAAGGAAATTAAAAAGTGATGAATCATACCCCAATTCTGTAGCCTTCTATTCTTTAACATCTTCCACTTTGATGCAGGGGCTTCATAAATCTAACAACAGGCACAAACCCCATCATTAAAAAAAAAAAAGAATATTTAAGGAACATTAAATAGAACAATGAGAAGCAGAATGAGAGTGAGTACTACGTTGTTTAGAAGAAGGCTTTGGTCACTGTCTGTGATGAAGTCAGGAACGTAAAACAGAGTTGGCAAAGACCCAACTTTGTAATGACCCAAATTCTCTTTTTCCTCCACCATTCTGGGAAATCAAGGTTTTCGATATCTTCAAAAAAAGAAATAAAAGGAGAAACTTTATCACAACAGTGTGTTGGCAATAAGCATGCTAAATATTTAATCACTTATACACACATCAAGGGATAATGGGTTTCATAATCTGAGAGAGAAAAAGAGAGAACCAGTTGGGGCTGCCGGAGATGTGGTGCAGCGGCGGCGAGGAGATAGTCTTTCGAGTTTGGACGGTGGGGTGAATTGAAGAATTTCAGCTTTACACAAATGCAATAAATAAATAAAGATGATAAATTATTCTCCAAAACTCAATTATAATTAATATAAGTGAAGAAAAGATAAACTTAAATATAATTTTTTTAATTATTTTTATACTGTTTTAACACTGCCGTTTTAAATATTTAATTAAATGATTTTTTATTATTCATCTTAATGAAAAGTATTTTAGGAATAATTTTTTTAAACATAATTAATAGAGTTAAACCTTATTTAGTTAATTTCATCCCTCTTATGTATGATTTGCTTTAATAAAAAATGATTTGCTTTAATAAAAAACTATCAAAATCTAAAAAATCCATTTTTCAATTACAACATTCCTCCGACCAAACCGTTGTTAAAGTTCCAAGAACAGAGCATGATTTAGCTTTCGGAGCCATGCTAAGGTTCTAACAATGGCGCACAAAACCCTCTTCAGACCAACTTTAATTCTCACTCTCACACTCCACAAAGCCCCCATTTCAGTTTCATACCGTCCATTTCGCCCCTCTCAACAACAACCCTTTTCCTTCCTCAACACTCACCGAATCCCACTTCCTGCAACAGCAAGAACAACCAGCAAAACTCACATCCACACCCACTTATGGTGCTCTAATTTCAGCACCAACACGACAATTGAGGGTTCAGAAAAATGTTACCTTTACCTCACGGACGAGGATTTGTTGCGGCAGTGCGAGATGGATACCTTCAAGGCCTCAGGACCAGGTGGTCAACACCGTAACAAGCGTGAGTCCGCAGTGCGCCTCAAACACCTCCCCACAGGAATCATTGCTCAGGTTTCGCCCCTTTCCACTCTCAAAATCTCTTCTTGCTTCATTTCTCGTCATGGGGTTGTTGTTGATTCATATGTTTCTGGTTTAGGCTTCAGAAGACCGCTCCCAGCACAAGAACCGCGCTTCTGCGCTGAATCGCCTTCGCTCTCTTATTGCACTCAAAGGTATCTCTTTCACTGTTTGTGTTGAGGATGTGAAGGATATATAGATCATAGGAATTAGCTAAATAAAGAGTATGCGCAGAAGGTAACATGTTGAATTGATAAAAGATTCAAAAAATGTTCATGGTGCTCTTATACATGTTATATTGTACTGGGCACTAAACAGTAACTAATCCCAACAAATTCACTATAAGTAACTTACTCTAATAGAATTTTATAGTTCTACTAGTTTGTTTGCATGTTGTTCCTAATTTGATTGTTTGATTCATTCATTGTTTCTTGGGTCACATTGCAATTTGCACGTAATGAATCAGCTGGTTGACAACAATTTTTCGTAAGACTGCTGTGCTCAAGTTGAGTGCACTAGTTAAGTGTGAGTAAACCCTCTCTCTGGTTTGTTTGTTGAAGTTTGACCAAAGGACAAGCTTTTGGCGTTGTTCTTATTATGTGAGTCACAAGGTGAACTTTCAATTTTAATGGAAAAATGGAGAAATGTTTGTAATACGCTCTTTCTTTTTGGCTAAAATTGATTGGAATCCATATGATTTTGTAGGTCTCCCTTCTTATTTATTAAGATTCACTTTTGATTTTACAGTTTTTAATAATTTTAACCAATAATAAAGGGTTAGAAAGATCGTATTAGACGTTGTATTGATAGTATTCCTATTGGATAATAGCATAAAAAACATGTAACTTATTTAAGTAAAATCAGACTGAATATATACTGGTTCACAGTATGACTGATTGAACTGACCACTTTGGTCTGTGGTTCCAAACATTGACTTTCAAGTGTTATGGGGAGAGTTTTTATTTCTCCCCCTTTTCATATTCAGGATATATTTTGTAATGAGATAAGCAATCTTTTTGTTTATAGTAAGCAATTAGCAATCTTTTTGTTTATAGTAAGCAATTAGCAATCGTTTCTGACAGATAGCATGTTATTTTCTTGATTTAGTCAGGAAAACAGTGGATCTTGATCCTTATTCACCGCCTCGAGAACTTCTTCAAATACTTCCTCCCAAATCATCCATTAGAGGGTCAGATTGTGGTCCACAAATTGGACCTAATAACCCAAAATTTGCATTGGTATGTTGTTCGAGGCATTTGGCTCTTTGCCCCTTACTTTTTATTTATTTCTTCTTTATTTACTTATATAATCGTTCTGCTAGTTAAAATTTAAAATTTACTTGCAGCTGAACTATGTCTGCTTATGGTCCTTCTAACAGGGAATGCAAGCTCTTTTGGATCTCATTTTTGCAGTTGAGGGGTCTGTCTCGGAAGCTGCAAAGTATCTTGGGTATTTGATATTTGCATTAAGTATGAGTTTTTCTTGGGGTGTTTTCAAGCACATGGACCTCATTGGTTACTGATCATGACATTAAAGATTTATAATTTTTTTATTTAGAGGGTTACTTTTGGGGTGAACAAATGCCTTTGACGTGCACCTATGTGAATAATTGTTATTACTTTCTAATGAATGTATGCTCAAGTTGACAAAGAAAATACCACAGTAGTTTCACTATTTTCGTTTAACTGAAATATTTGCCCTTTTATTCTAGGCTAACGTGAGATGTTTATATTAATTACTGGCCTACCTATTAATTTGTTAAAAACTTTTCTTTAATTGTTTTGGTGTTTATTAATTCTATTGCAGGTTATCCACTGGGGCACTGTCTCGGTTAATCCTATCTGATGATTCACTTAGAAAGGAAGTAAATGATCTGAGGGCATCAAAGGTATACTTGTGGGAGATTCTCTTGAATGATAGCAGTATTTTATCTAATCACGTAACACTTTATTTAATAAGTGGTTACATAAAATGAAATGCATTTCAGATGGGATTGTTAGCACCCGATTCCCGATTAGGAAAAATAAGGAGGGGGCCCAAGGAATCAAGTGGGCAAGCCCCTGTTAGCTACAAATTAGGCCTTTATACTTGATAGTAGACCATGTTAGTAAAAGAGTAAAAGTGTAAAACAGCTAAAATCAGTTTATCAGTTAGATTGTGAATGATATGAATAGAGGCCAGGGCATGTAAAGTGAGTTAGTTAATCAGTGAGTTTTTTGGGTGGGAGAGACAAGATCCTTGAACACACGGAGGCTTTTGCAACACATTCTTGCTCATCTTCACTTTCGGTTCCACTGATTTAGTAGGAGAAAAATATTCAATTAATCTCTACGTTTTGAAACAGTGTCTATCAAGGACCTGTTTTTATGATATGTTCAGACTAAAATATTCACAATAAACCGTTTTTCTAATAACAAAATATATAAATATCATATGTTGTAATTTTCTTTCTATTTATTAAGAAATGAGAGAGTTAGAGGGATATGATTGACATGGGTAGTTACAGTCTGGACAGAAATTCTGTTATAAATGATACATTGTATTTTAATTGGTTATCTTAAAATTTGAATTTTGGCTTATTAACTGTCTAAAACCAGCTTGTAAGAGGGGAATTTTTCATTACATTTATATTTCATCTCACTAGTCGGTATGAGAACTCTTATACGACAACTAACCAAAGACTAAAACATTTATGGATGATTTGATGATCCGATAGCAAGCAACTTGATAGGTCCAACAATAATCACTAAGATAGATTTTGATATCATTTTACGATTAAGTTAAGTCTGACTCAATCGTATAAAACTCACTTAAAAAATGAAGTTTGTCCTCTTCGTTTATGTATACTGCTTTTGTCTTCGTTGATCTTGGGATCTTCAGCAGGTTATGTAAGGTTGTCTTCAGACAATCTGTTTAAGGTTTTTGAAGCTTTTGACAGAAACTAGGTGTCTGATTTTTTCTGTGAGAAGCTGATACAGTTATGTGCTGTAATATGTGTTCATTTTTTTTCTGTACAAAATTTTGTATTGGATTCATCAATAAATAGTTTGCTTTGAAGTATATTATTGGGTGATTGATTGATTTTTACACCCGGAGAAATTAGTTTTTAGCTTGATCTAGCTGCAATCCTAAGTTTTAAACTCCTTGAAAATCTTGTAACTAATTGCATAAAATTAAGGTAGGTAGGAACTGTTTGAAGATGAGTATCTTTCACACTTCAAGTTCAAGCATCAAATATGGGTGGATGTGTAATAAGTAGTAACTGGTAGCCACCAATAATGAAGTTTTTGTTTTTGTCTTTTTCTAAACTTTATTTGTTTGTGCCAAATGCTGAATATTCTTATTCTTGGAAAGACAAATATTCTTACATCGGCTTGGGGGCAAAGATCGTTTCAGGAAATTGAACATCACAGCATTGTTGTAGTTGTGTGCTCCTGCAAGAAACCTCAGTCCAAATATGATTTAAATATAAAAAACCTTGTGATGTGTTTCTCTTCCATTCATTGGCTCAAAAGGGATACCTTTCTGAATTATTATTGCTATCGGTTAATCTTTCTTTTTGCTATTGTGAAGGCTCAATTTTCAATGGAGATATTTTAGTTATTTCATTGCTTTGTACCCTGTTGAATGCTGGGAAATGTTTTGAAAATGCAAGGCATAATCTTTGGATGGGTATCCAACAGTGACATGCTTTCTTATTGGCTATTCTATAATGTTAGTCACTAAATTACATTCATATCAGATAATAGTTCTTCTGTTATGGAAAAAAAAAGATATGACTCCATCTTTTTCTTTTCGAATAGTATTGCTATATTTTGTTCTTAGCTTCATAAGAAAGTTCTATATTCATTTCATTTTATCTAACTACCGGGAATCTACTTTTTTGAACGTGAACAGGGTATGAAGCCTCTCAAGTAGAAGAAGCTCTCAAGTTTTCATTCCTTATGAAGGTACAATTTATTCCATTTCCTGCTAACCACACACCAACAAATTTGAGTCACCATTTTGAGTATAGTTATAGAATAAAGAGTGAAAGAGAAAAACTTCATTATCCTTATAAACTGGTCAGATAATGGAAATTATGTTTCTACTAATTGTTCTTTTGAATGATACCGCCTAAACTTCTGTTAGGTTAGTAGTGTTTTTCCCTTAGTTAAATCATATAAACTTGAATCCAGTTGCAGACTTTAGCTCTTACACTATTTTGCGTTGGATTTGAACTAAGAGGAAAAGAAAGGATAGATTTTAGTCCAATATTTAACAAATTCATTGTGAAGAACATGTAATTTCCTATTTTTACTGGAGTTATTCATGACATTAGTTTGTGCAGTGTTTTTTTCTGTTCAGATTTCTCAGATTGAGATGAAGGGTTCTTTTATTCGGAGAAGACAAATCTTTGAACCTGTACAAGATATTTTTCCATCAAAAAGCTGAGGTTGACAATGAAAAATGCTGAAGCTGGTGAGAAGAAAGGTGTCAGGTGGTTGAATTTTTAGCTTGTAGAAAACTCATTCTCTAAAACTCAATGAGCATGTTGAAAAAGCTGGTGCTTTAAGGTGTACTGAGTGAACATTGAGATGACAACCTCATAGAAGATGCATTTCTCTGAAGATCAGAACTTCTGAAACAATATAAATTTCTTGATTTGCTCACACTGTATAGGAGTTTTTGTTTCAGTTTAATTACTAATATTCTTTCGGTGGAAATGTGAAAGCACTTTTAGACTCTCAATTAGCAGAAAAATTATCATTTTTATGATTTCATAGATAATCATTGGACCCTTTGAAACAACATGGTCATTGGAGATAATCCATGATGATTTGTGATTAAATACAATGTGAAACTGTTTTAAATTGTCCTTATATAATTTATTTTCTCTTTTATTTTATATATTATTGAATTTTTCGACTGGATAAGTCTTTTATTCTTTATTTGTTTCTACAGAAACCAGTATCAAATTGTTCCTGTAAGTCATGATTCTAACAATATTTCTTCGAACACTCAATGGCATCCACTAACAAAATGAATATATAACATTTTATTGGATAAGAAACGTACATGTAATCATATTCTTTTGGATTTATCTCTTCCAATTTTACTATAGTGTTGCTTTTCAAAGGAAGACTTATGGACCCCACCTAGGTTTATTTTCGACACACTTTTTCAGTAAGATCAAATAAAATGAATTCAGAAGACAAAACTCTTTTTTTTTTTCTCAGAAGATATAATTAATTTGTGCATCTTAACTTTTTAAAAAGTTATTTGATATCTTTTTCACGAGTTGAAGTGTGTAAACAGTAATTTGAATTGATGTAAGGAAATTTGATCTATTTTATATATATATATATATATATATATATATATATATAACATTACTTTTTATCATAGATCATTGAGTGTTTTTATTGATTCTCTATATTTTATAAATTACATTTGGTTAAAAATACTTTGAAACCTTTTTTCTTTGGATAAGATTAAGAAATGTTCTTAAGAATTACTTAATAAGGAATTAAAAAAGTTGAGTAAATTTCTTTAAAAAAAATTAAGTTTGTTTTAAGTCTCTAATATTTGTGTTTGTATTTGTTTCTAATTTTGAAACACATGACTTTTTGTTTTAGTTTTAAAATAGTTCAAATAATACTTTACAAGCATTATTAGATATTGATTTTAGACTAAAGTTATATGATTAAAAACATACAATATATTTTGTGAGACAAAAAAAGTATAGTTAACAAAAAAATAAAAATCGTCACTAGTATGTTCTTAACATAATTTCTTCTTATTATATAATCTTTAACCAGGTCCAACTGTTTGAGAAATACTCATATGAGAGTGAGAAAGATTTGATATTTCTACTAGGAAGCTAAAATCTGGTTCCACAAACCATGGTTTTTGATGCAGATATGCATCTCATGCAAAGCATAATTCTTTTTGCATGTTTTTTTTGGCTTATGCTGAAGTGAAGCATAGATTTATGATCACATTCAAGTTAAAATTATTTTCAGAAGGAAGACCTGAATTCAAAACTCCAAACCAGAAACCAAACATATATGCTTTCACTGTTTTTACTTTTTACCTTTCTCAGAGTCAAATTCCCATCATGCTGTTAACAAAGTCCACAAGCAGTGGCTGATAACTGACCACTTGTTTTTAGATCAACACCAAATAATAACAAGTTCTAATTGGTTGAAATTCTCTTTTCTCCATTTTTCTAGTGTACTCTGTATATCGGACAAGTTTCTAATAAATCAATATGCAAAGTTTTCTTCTCATACTTTCAATGAAGTATTTCTGTTCTAACTTTTTCTCACTTGTGTTTTATCGAACACCAACCATATATTGCGTAGATTCTGGCTTATCTTGCTGTTTCTTGACTTTGCTTTGTCAATGAGAATATATCAGTGAATGAACAGTTTCTCATTCTCGTACTAGTCACACTGAACAGGGTGAGGGTCTGAGTCACTGTGAAGGATAACATTTGTTTAATTATAATGCATAGTTTATGTGCACTATTGGCTTAGTCCATTAGAAATTTGGCAGCCCTGAAATTGATGCCACACAACACAATAATCTTAATGCTGTTTTTACACCATCAAGTTGGAAATTGAGGAATCCTCCATAACATGGATATTCCTAGCCGCCAACAGCATATACATTGTAGCTGATTGGACGATTTCTTGCTGCATAACCAGAAAAGGAGGGTCACTGAATAAAATACAAGTGTGTGTGAACATTAGTAGTTTATTTAAGATTCAACACATTTATTCAATAGATTTATAACAGACTATTATAAAAATTACTTTAATAACAAGTTGGTTTAAATGAAATGGAATTCTATTTTTCAGGTAAGGTTTTGTATTTCAGTTGAAAAACTTTATTAAGATGGATTATAACAAAATTGAATTCACGGCTTCATTGAAAACATATTTTGATCACATTCAGATAAATGGTTCAGAAAAAAATGATATCTGTACCTGATTTTTCACATATTTTACATACCCTTCATTTTTTCTCTGCTTTCTCTCTGATATTTTGTTTGTGTGAAAATAAAAATCTATATTCAATGAATGAACAAAACAAGTTACTTTAAATTTGATTGAAACAGTATAATATAGTTGGTTCTTGCACTGTTCTTTTTCTTAATGACTTTTTTCTGTCAAGTCATCAGTTCAACACGATGGAAGCAGTGAAATAGAGAACTGAACTGACCAATGAATCTCACCAAGGTCAGTTTTACAACCCTGGTTCGGTTCATGTAATTTGACTTTATGTTATCTTTTATGTGTACTGTAAAAAAAACTATTATACCACCTTTTGTTTGGCACTATTCTGTTTGCAAATAGCATTCTCAAGGTGCTGTGTGTGACCATGAGTCTATTTTGTTTCTGTGATGAATCATGAATTTATCCCTTTTGACTTGTATGCGTTGTGTTTGATTTTAGTTGTAGCTGAAATTGTGATCTGACCAAGCTACAGTACCTTGAGGCACAAACATATAGGATTATTATTGGTAGAATAGAATATTGCAACAACACTTTTCTCCTTTGGATCTGTATGCCAGTGGGTGGGGCTTCAACTTCCCTACCAAAAGCAAAATGAAAAGTTGCATGATTGTATGGAGAACCTGTGGATGAGAAGAAAGATTTCTCAAAGTCAAAATTATTTTGTATGTTGCGAATGGCAAGAGAGTTAGATGCTGGCAGAATCATATTCTCAAAAGAATAAGGTTCTTTTTCACCTTCCACCATCTTCCACTTTTTCCCTCGTTGACTCTTTCTTCTAAAATGACATTAAAGTCTTATATGCACTCCAAAACTTCAAACCCTTCTTCTAAGCCAAACTTTATTATTCCATTTTCGTTATTATTATCATACTCATGGCACCATCTTTAACAAATGAAAAGCCTTGATCACAATTAACTCTCATCTAAGCTTTTTCCTGTGGCTAATTATTTGCTTCGTGCTTATCTATAAATAATTGCTGCCAGCTTTTAAGGAAAAAGAATTTTGGGTAGAGAGAACAAAAGGCTATAGCTAAGGGAAGATAAATGTCTTTTAAAAGGTTAAAAACTAGGAATAAGGGCAAAGCTAACCCAAGAATGCAGTATGTGTCATGACTTTTGCATGTATGACATAGCATAGCATAGCATCTCCTATAAAGCAATCATGTGCATAACATCAAAGATAAATAATCAGAAAAGGGTAACAAATGTAACAATCTCAAGGGTAGATTTTAGTAGCTTTATTCCTACAATCTAAGACCTCCTATATAGGTCACAAAGATGCAATCCATTGTATCATGTTTGAACATTAAGTGTGTGTTTGGTTTCACATATAGAAGTATTTCTTCTAAGTCAAATAAAGAACTCTTTCATGTAATTTTTACATTTTCATTTTATTTAACATGAAAAATTGAGAATAAGTAGGCCTATTTGACTGGCAGGTTCATATCATACACAAATTACTATTATGAGCATACATTCCTCTAAAGAAACTGTATCAGATGAATGCTGCATAATTTTAACCAAGCTACCATTTTACATCAATCTCTTCAATTCACACCAATTTATGATATGATCATGGTTAAAGAAAAAGGAAGAATTAGGGAGCTAAATTTGGCATTATCAATAATCTTGCTTGCATTTCTGTCACTTCAAGGGAACCAAAGAAAGGAAGCTCTTCCTTTTTGGTTATACTCGTTGACTTTGCACGTGGATTATTGCCCTTCTAATATATACGATATTGCTGTGTTGTTGCCTTGTTGGGTTTGTAGACTTCTAACCTATCACACACAACAATCTAAAAAGTAAAAACTATTTTATATGATGAATGTTCTTGTCCATATTACAATTCTGTGTTTAAAATATGAAAGATTTGATTCTGCAATTTGTACTGCTTCCAATTTTTTAAGGCCAAACTTTTTCTCACTCTTCTCCCCACCCACCTTTATATGCCTCTATTCCTGCAACTGCTTCCCTCTACACATCAAATTGTGCCATTAATCTCATATCAACATTGCAGAACTTCTTCTCCTTTTTCCTAAAAAGAAGAAGAATAATAATGGGTGTGGACATACAAGGTAAGCTTCGTTTAGCTCTTGGCTCAGTGAAAGATCATGCCTCTATTGGCAAGGCCATGATGTATCATTACCAACATGATGGCTTTTCCAACATAGAGATTGCAGTGCTGCGTGCCACTGGCCATGATAATGGCACCATTGGTGACAGATACATGCATGAAATCCTCTTTCTTGTGTCAAACTCTCCAGGGTCCATTCCTTTTCTGGCTGAAAGGATTTCACGTCGCTTAGGAAAAACTAAGGATCATGTTGTGGCCCTCAAGACCCTTGTCTTGATTCATCGCCTTCTTAGAGGGGGAAACAGGTCCTTTGAACAAGAGTTATGCAAAGCACATGTCTCAGGTCATTTACAGATTAATACAAGGTGTTTCACAAAGAGTTCTGATCACCCTTCAGCTGGTTTTCTTCACAAATATGCAGCTTATCTTGAAGAGAGGATGAGTTGGCTCATCAACCAAGCAGGGAAACTTGAACCAGTCATGTCCAAAGGGTTAGAGTTTAGGCGCTATGATGAGAAATCCTTTGATATGGCATTCAGAACATTGCCTAAATGCCAAGTGCTTCTTGATAAGGTGTTGGAGTGTTCACCACATGATATTTTGTGCTCAGATCATGGCTTGGCTCAAGCTGCTATGAGCAACACTTTGAGAGAAAGTTTCCAAGTTTACATGACATTTTCTGAAGGCATTGCAGCTCTTGTGAACATGTTCTTTGATCTAACAGCATCAGCCAGAGTCCTAGCCTGTGAAATACTCAAGACAGCTTCTCTCCAGACCCAGAAGCTTCATGATCTGTATGAAAGTTGCAAATTTGTGGTTGAAAACAAGAATTTGGATTACCCTTCTGTTCAAATAATCAGTATGAGTCATGTAGTGGCACTGGAACAACTTGGTACTCAACAAAATGAACTTGCAACTTCACATGTCTCTCTTTCTAGCATCTCAAGGCCTCCTCCAAAATCAAAAGAGATGGTAGAGTTGGAAGTGGCAGCAGAAGAAAACAGAAGGAGTGAAGAGAAAATTGATGTAAACCTGTCACCAACACCAACACCAACTCTTTTTTCATGGACACTAGAGACTAAAATAAGCATGGTGTGGGTGGTGTTTGAAGATGAAGTTCCCAATGAATCACAGGTTCTTCCAGCACAGCAAAAGCTTGGAACTGTTGATGCTGTTACTGATATGAAAAGTGAATATGGTAGGCCTAGTGTGTTCCTGAATTCATTCTCATCTACTTTTCAAACAAGCATGTCTTCAAAGGTATGAGCTTTGCCGAATCAACAAGGTTGAATGAGTACTTCAATGGTTTTGGTAAACTGAATAATACTACTGTCCAATCATTTTCCCTGTTTTACACCATGTTGTGAAGGAAAAGTACATGGTGCTATAGCTTCTGCATACTGCATAAAGAACTGTAATATGTGAGTAAACGTTACTGTGAGAAACATGGGGCAAAAGAGTTCGAAGAGTACTGAAATAGAATAGATTATTTTCAGACATGTATAATATTGTTTTCATATTTTGATTGTTTCGTGTAGGTACAAATGTTTTAGGTGATTCAACATAAAGAGAGGGAGGAAATTATTAGTGTCATCTTTTGTGGGTCATGTTTTAGTTTGGTGTTATTTTTTGTTTGTTCAGTTACTTTCTCTGTATAATAGATGTATAATTTTGTATTTGATTATTCTTGTGCAAACAATAAACATTAGGTAAAATCTATAGTCCTCTAATGTAGAAGACAATCATTAAAGTTGATATAATTTAATCCTCTAATTAAGAAAAATTACTCAAAATTTGTCTGTGATTCTTTTTGGAATATTGATGATAGCAACTTTGCTTGAGGAACTAAATGTTGATATTTTCATTATTAAGGAACTAACTATTGTTATTTTCTTAATGAACACCTTAATTATTATTTATTAGAGGTCTCTTTTATTTTTTATTATTAAGAATAATGTTAATTTTTGTTTATAAATTTTTAGGCCTAAGGTAAAAACTTCAATGGATCTTTATAGTTACTATGTGTACTTACATAGATACATGTTAAACAGTACTAAGAGATTTAATAAGCATGTCTACAATTATCAACTAATATTTGCTAAAATGTATCAAAAGTTTTTACTAAAATTTTAAAAAACTTTATAGCAAAATATCATAAACATAGCAAAATCACCTCTATTAGAGAAATGTACATATATATTAGTAGCCAAAAGTTCGAGGACATCTCAATTTGCACCAAATGGCCAGAGACACATAGGCTACTACTGTGGTATGAATCCACATAAACAAAATGACAAATCACAAGAATTAAGGATAAATAAATATAATAGGGAGTTCTAAAACAAGGTAATAAATTTGGAAGCCAGATCTAACAGGCAGTGTCCATCCAGGTATATAAATAGTCATTATTCATGGATATATATCAATCATAAATAATTAACTTAAGTATTTGAGTATCTTTGTAGGTTTCCCAGCGATGTCGCATCACATTCATATAAAAAGAACTTGTGACGAAAAAGATTAATTAAATGAAGAGTAGATATTAAAACTACATTATACATACTTGAATACATCTCGACTCGGCACGAACAAGAAATAAATGCATCCATTCTTCTTTTAGTAAAAGATATTATATTTTATCATTTAAGAATAACTCATAAATAAATTTTATGAAGAGAAAACTATAAACGATATTATTTGAGTTAAAGATACTCATTCTCTCTCTCTCTCTTTTTTTTTTTTATTTGTATGACATCTCAAACATAAAAATTGAAAGATCAAATAGATTACAATAATATTACTAAAAAACACTAAGTCTTTTGAATTGTATTCTGTGCCATAATATTCAAACTTTAAAAATCAATTCAAAGAATAATTATGTTAATATAAAAAATAATTTGTTTGAGGAGTTAAAAAACATAAATAAAATGTTTAATGTGGAATAAATCACCTAAATTAATAAAAATGATAATGGTTCTTAAAAATATTTTCATTCACAAATGAGTCCTCAGATCATCTTCTATATACTATAAATTAGAATATTTAACATAGAAAATGAAGTTCTCAACTTCTCAATTTGAGATTCTTGCTCTCTTTTCTCGCTTTTGGGAGGTAGATTTTACATACTATAACTAGAAAATTTCTCTCATTCATATCAAATTGCTATCATTTTATCTTTACTTTTATGATTTTTTTTTCTTTTCTTCATTTCTTATCCATTTCAATTTAAAAATAAATTTATATCCCGATTTAAATAATTTTCTTATGAATTTTAAATAT
>Ga0209589_1001168_pt1 | contig 42209 bp, 34 predicted proteins | sample CowpeawhiteBW_FD_187525 | JGI IMG/M metagenome (GOLD analysis project Ga0209589, IMG submission 187525) | Root nodule microbial communities of legume samples collected from California USA - Cow pea white BW (SPAdes) (version 2) | ecosystem: Host-associated > Plants > Roots > Nodule | place: USA...
CTTCTAGCCTAGCCTTGTAGTGGCGTGCTTCTCACATTTTTACCATTTCTTTCCTTTCCATTTTATGTTTTCTTCTTCCTTTAATTGTTCTTGATTTTCTATGGTTTATGTGCTTTCCATTTCCTTTATGTTTTGAATCAATCCATCATCTTCTTCTCTTGAGCTTTGTGAAAGGAACCTTCACATCTAGATAGCTTGCTATCTTAATGTCCAGTGGGGATTTCACTTAGCTTTCTTAATCAACTCACACCATATTCAATAATATTAAAAAGGAACAAGATAATCCTTCATCACCACCACCTTCTTTTCTTGCATCAAAACACAACCAAGTCCCAGATGAGAGGCGTCGCAATAAACTTCAAAAGGTTTACTCACATCTGGGATAACTAATATAGGAGCACTCGTCAACCTCCGTTTAAGCTCCTGAAAGCTCTCATCACACTTGTCCGTCCAAGTGAAAGGTTGATCCTTTCGACTAAGTTGTGTCAGAGGTGCCACTATCTTGGAGAATCCCTCTATGAATCTCCTATAGTAGCCAGCTAAACCCACGAAACTCCTGATCTTTGTTGCTGACTTGGGACTTTCCCACTTAACCACTGCCTCAACCTTCGTTGGATCCACTGCAATCCCCTGTGCAGATATCACGTTCCCCAAAAAATGAACTTCATCCATCCAGAACTTGCACTTGGACAACTTGGCATATAGTTGCTTCTTTCTCAAGACACCGAACACCAACCTCAAGTGTTCTACGTGTTCCTCCTAAGTCCTGGAATAGATAAGTATGTCGTCTATGAAGACTACGACAAACTTATCCAAGAATGGTATGAAAATCCTATTCATATAATCCATGAACACTACAGGAGCATTGGTAACACCAAAAGGCATAACCACGTACTCATAGTGTCCATACCGGGACCTGAAGGCCGTCTTCTGTACATCCTCAGCCTTTACCAATATCTGATGGTACCCTGATCGCAAATCAATCTTTGAGAACACGGATGACCCTTGCAACTAATCCATCAAGTCATCAATTCTCAGAAACGGATATTTGTTCTTGATGGTCATCTTGTTTAACTACCTGTAGTCCACACACAGACGTAAACTCTCATCCTTCTTCTTCACTAGCAATACTGGTGTTCCCCATGGCGAAGTACTTGGTCGAATGAATTGTTTCCCCAATAACTCCTCTATCTATCTCTTGAGTTCCACTAACTCTGCCGGAGCCATACGATACGAAGCCATCGACACCGGTCTAGTTCCCGGCACTAGGTCAATAGAAAAATCCACCTCTCTATTGGGAGGCGACCCTGACACTTCATCTGGAAACACATCTTCAAATTCCCGTACCACTGGTATGATAGTCTTCTCCTCTCTCCACTGCTAGATGTGTGAAGACTATGTAACACTGCGCGCCCGCTTGTAGTTCCTTCACAACCCCCTGTGATGTTAACAACTCAGCCTCCTCTAAGTCGGGGAAAAGCAACTTCTTCTCTTGGCAATCTATAAGAATGCGATTGGCAGAGAGCCAATCCATTCCTAACATCAACTCCAGCTCTATTAGAGGTAGGCATATCATATTTACTTTGTACTTGCGTCCCTCTACCTCCACCGAACACCTTGCACACAAGGACGACGTCCTGACCAAACCCGACGCCGGAATAGACACCACAAGCTCGCACTACACCGACAAACCCAACTTTTTCACACAAGCATCTGACACAAAGGAGTGTGTCGCTCCAGAATCATACAACACACAACATCTCATCCCAAACATAACACAATAACCTATAACAAGGTTACCTGAGCCTGCAGCCTCTGCTTCTGTCATAGAGTAGACTCTACCCATCGCCTGAGGCTTGTTGCCTTTGTTCCTCTGTTGGTGCTGGGTAGGAGTTTGTACTGGAGGGTGTGCCGCTGTCCTGGCAAGGGTGGGACAGTCCTTCTCGAAGTGGCCTTCCTTGCCATAATTGTTGCATCTACGGTAGCCTTCCATGCGTGGGCAGACACTCCGCAAATGAGGGCCCCTACATGTGTAGCACTGCATTCGGCCTTGCTGGGGAGGAAGGCTCCTAGACCCCTGAGACTGATGGTGAGGTCTGTCATACGGTCTCCTCCGCTCCTCATGTCTGGGCTTGGACCCAAATGGTCTACCAATCCTTTGTGGCTGTTGTGGGCGCTGACCTTCCACTTCGTTCTTCATCTTCTCCATCACCTTGGCCTTCTGCACCAGAGCAGCAAAGTCCTTGATGGATAATGGGGCCACCATCAAGCGAATATCGTCGCGAAGACCATTCTCGAACTTGTGGCATCTCCACTCTTCATCAAATGGCAGTGTATAGAAGCGACTGAGGTGCTTGAACTTCTCAGCATACTCTGTTACAAACTTCCCTCCCTAAGTGAGTTGGAGGAACTCCACCTCCTTGGCATATCTGACGCTGTCAAGAAAGTACTCAGAAAGAAACTTTCTTCTGAAAGCTTCCCAAGTAACAGGTTCTCCCCTTTACTCCATGATGGATTTCATGCTAATCCACCAACGCTCAACCTCCCCGGTGAGCATGTATACTGTGAAAGCCAGCCTGTTCTCCGTTGAGCACATCTTCGCATCAAAGATGCGCTCCAAATCCTTCAGCCATTGGTCTGCTGCATCAGTGCTAGTCTTTCCGTTAAACTTCACGGGGTAGTGCTTCAAAAAGTCCTCCAGGCTCCACTCCCTAACTGTAGGTCGTGGTTACGGACCGAAAGCGGTTGCAGCCGTCTTGTTCTCTTCCAACTGTCGGAGAGCTTCCATATGTTGCCTGTGAGCATCCTCCGCAACTACCCTAGCAGCCTCCATTTGCTGCATCACCATCTACTGCTGCTCATGCAACGCTGCTTATCGCTTCATTGATGCCTCGTGCTGCTGCATCATAGTTGTGCTCTGTTGGGTCATAGCAGCTACCATCGCTTCAATCGCTCTGGCGATATCGGGTACGTCGCCTTTAGAGGATTGGGAGGTCCTACGATGAGGTGCCATAGTTCACTAGCACACAGAAAATCACTTGGTTAGGCTTGATAAAACAAGATTTTAACTAAAAACACTCAGAGAAACACAGAGAAAGCTAAGCGAACATCCAAGTCCACAGACCTAAGGAATGACCGCTCTGATACCATAAATGTAACGTCCCATTTAATTAATAAGCGTAATTAAAGGAAGCGTCACACACAAATAGTATAGTAGTGCAGTCCTGCGGTCTTAAACTCAACCCCTACAATATCCTAGGCACACCACGATGCCAAAACTAAACTAGTTGCAACATTCAACAATAATTCCAAAAGGAAATTAAAAAGCAAACTAATACATGGGCCATAGTCTAAAAAGAAAGCCCAAAAAGAATAGATCCAGTCCAAGCAGACTATGCAGCGGAACCTCCATCACCCTGATGATTACGGGGAGCTCTCACCTCTGCTCACATCAACAAATTGATGATCATTGCAAAAGAAAAGACCACACCCCAGAACATACAAAAACACATAGTAGGGTAAGCTAGAGTAGAAAACAATTTATCATGCAGTCACATACTATCACCCAATCCAAGCAGTATTTGTAAATCATCCAACATGTTATGACTTTCTCAAGCAATACACTAGACTCTGACTCGACTCATCCGGATACATATAATCTGGTTAGATTCAGTGGATGCTTGCACTTGTGGTGGATACCTCTGCTCACCCCCGAGCTATGCGTTACAAGTGTTACAATGAATCAATCCCCCCCACACAAGGTTAGCCGTTAATGAGTTTCAGGCCTCCTGCTACTCTCACCACAAGAGTAAGTCCGCTCTAAGTGAGACCAACTGACTCCTTAGAGTGTTAGGATGTAATCCTTACCTTGAATCCTTACGTCCCGACCACTGAAGCATGACCCTGAAATCTCACCTAGAGATTTCAAGAAATTACGTACTGACCACTTACCGAACATATACAAACAGCCAAGAAATAGATACATATATCATGCATAGGAACTCCATACCAACATCCGTATATAAACCTCTCATGTATAATTCATATATAGATCATGCCAAACTCACAATTCACCATATATAAACCTCCCTTAATCATGTATATTCACCCACATCATGTTACCACATAAATATTCATTCAAAACATATGTAAAACTTGTAAGATCAGTGAGGAAACCAAACAAACGCACAGTCTCGCCCAAATCCTCGCTAAGGCTGAAGAGTCTCGCTCAAGCGAGAGGTTTCCCTCGCTCAGGCGAGCTCCCTTCGCCTAGGCGAGGGTTCAAAAAGAGGGAACAATAGCCTTCGCGTCCTCTCGCTTAGGCGAGCCCTTCTCGCCTGAGTGAGATGGACTCTCGCTCAAAATAGAGGTGCGTCGCCTGAGCGACAGTTTGCACAGGTTTTAGGGACTAGCCTCTGATACTCTCGCTTGGGCGAGGCTGGCTCGCCTGGGCGAGATTATCAGGGTTCTCCACTGTTCTCGCGTGCACAAATAACCCTTTCAACCAAAACAATATTCTTAAACATATTCAAGCAACAATAACGACGACCAATCATCTCAAACTTAGAAACAAAACCAAAACACCATAAAATCGAGATAAACACTGAGCTCTAGCTTCACTTATCTAGAAAGGGTTTAGTAGAGGACCTCGACACCACAAGAGTGAGCACATCAGCTCCAGAATAGTTTAGGGAATTGGAAAAACAACGGAACAAAACATAAGAGGAGCTCCCTACAGAATCCTAGCTGGGAAAACACGAAAATATGACAAGGAAGGGATGGTACGAGACGAAGGATAACTTACGTTGAGCAGGAAGGAGCTTTGAGCGAACTTTACAGGGACGAGGAATCAAACCCTAGCAGAGCTTCTTGTTGCGAAAGGGGAGAGTTGAGGGTTGTGTTTTCTGCAAGGTGAGGGGAATGGAAGGATTAGGGCAGACTTAGGGTCTGTTTTCCCTTTGGGTCAGTCCTTAGGCCCAAGAGTTTGGGACAACCTCTAAAATAAAAATGCAGAAAAATAAAGTGGGCTTTACATTTTTTTTCTTCATAAAATTAATTATATACATTTAAATTATTTCAATTAATAGAATTAATTATTTCAATTTTAAATATAAAAATAATAAATCTAACGCACATTAATTATTTTTAATGAGTGTTCTACTAACTATAGTTAGCATTCTACTTCCATTAATTCCAATCAAATGCTCATTCACTGACAGGATATGCGTTAATATCACTTGGAAAAACATCAATTCAATTCACTCGATTCCAATTAAAATTAAAGCACGAGATGCAATTTCACTAATGGCAGCGGAAAGCATTTTTTTTTAAATCTTTCAATTGAATCCACTCACATAACATGCAATTACTTTACGAAGCAAGACGACATCTTTCTTAAAAAAAACAAAAAGGAAAAAAATGCTTTTCATATTTCACCTTCATCGTTACAGTGAGGATTTTGTAATTGAAAGCCAAATACATGATTCCAATTAATTTGAAAGGTGCAGCGGTTCAAACGATTATCATATGCGGCTTTAAGCATAAAAACCTCTAAATATAATAATTAGGATTCATAAAACTGTGGGGGCAAAACATAAACTAGGGTTCATCGTGTAAAGAAATTCTTAAAGTTATAATTACAATTTATCATAAATCGAGAAAAACACATCATAATTCATTCCATAATATTAGTTTAGAATTTTAAGATTCATTATTCTCACACATTAATATAAATATAAATATATATATATATATATATATATATATATATATATATATAAGTCATAATAGATTCTTATTTTGATCATAAAAATTTAATGAAAATATATTTTTCGATCTCTATCATTCAACCTCTTTTTTATCTTAATCTGTTTCTCCTTTTACACATCTTTAATCGTATTATTAAAGAATTTTATGACCAAATAAATCTCTTTCAAAAATCGAAGTTCATTACATTAAATTCAATCTTATACTTTATTAAATCATATTTTGAGTTCATCATATTATTTTAAATAAATCACATAATATATTAATTCATGAATTAATTCTAAAGTTTGAAGTCACCAGTATCGACAACGAGAGGTAGTGTTTGTGGAGTTTTTTCGAAATGGTGAAATTCAGGTTACTCGGGAGTTCGGAAGTATGTTTCCGGGAGTTTGGAAGAACATTTAGGAAAAGAAAATCTAGAACAATAGTGGGAGGTACAAATTATGTACAATCTGAAAAAGTATTCAGAAGTATATATTCAATTTTTTCTCATGAAAGACTATTCCGAAATAGAAATATTTGTTTACTGGACAAACTAATCCCAAATAGTAAATGTGCTCCATTCCAGAAGTTAAACGAAAAACAAATTTAGACATTTTTGTAATGCATAAGAATAATTTAGACATTTCATAAGGATAATTAGACATTTTATTCACTAAAACTTCATAAGGACAATTTAGACATTTCGTTTGCTAATGGTAGGCCGGTAGAAAATAGGGGGCAACAAGCAATAGCTCAAAAAAGAACACTTACGTTTGCTGAACATGTTCATTTCTACTTCTTGTAACGAGTGAATTGCAATTTCCACTTCCATAAATTTAAAATAACCGTTTTACCGTTAATATTTTATTTGAAACCTGTTCGTCCTTCATTCATAATTTTTTTTCGCTGCTGGTTTCTCCACCAAAATCAAAGTACAACTACTCCGTTGGGTGACGTTGGATATATTTGTAATTTTTCATTTAAATAATAATATAATTAAATAAAACATTACACAAGGTAAAATAAAGAGTAAAGATGGGAAGTATAAATATCACTCATTACAACAAAGTTCCAGATACTTAGAGAGAAGTTTAATGTACACCACGATGCTATAGACTAAACAAGATAAAAGCTGAACAATACATACAATGAATTCTCAAGGAACGAAGTAAAACATGGACTACAATCCTAACAGAGAACTCGAAGAAGCGGGATCTGACCCAAGACGAGTTAAGCAGCAGAATCTTCATTACCCTGTTGAGCACGAGGAGTTCTTGCATCTGCTCACATCAATAAATTGATGATCATCGCATAAAGAGAAAATCACACACAGAACATACAAACAAGCAGAAAGGGTAAGCTAAAATAGAAAAATATTTTTTTATCTTACAATCGCATACACTTTCATAGCCCAAGGTACATATATCAACCAATCATGTTATGACTCGTAAACAAGCCTCTACGACTCAAGACACGACTTATCCGGATACATATAATTAGTCAGATTCACTGGATGCTTGCACTTGTGGTGGTCTCTACTGCTCTACTGAGCTAATTGTCAAAGGGTTTCATCCTACCACTCATAAGGTTAGCCTTAAAGTGTCCCATGCCTCCTGCTACTCTTACCACTTGAGTTAGTACGCTCTACGTGAGATTAACTGACTCCTTAGAGTGTCAGGATGCAATCCTTACCTTAAATCCTTAATAAATTATATAATGAGGCACCACCATGAAACTCCCACTAACAGAGGTCATGGAATGACGTCCTAACCATGAGGCACCACCATGAGATCTCACCTAGAGATTCATAGAATTACGCCCTGACCAATGAGGCACCACCACGAAACTATCGTAGAAGTACGTCCTGATCAATGAGGCACCACCATGAGATCTTGAATTACATCCTGACCAATGAAGACACTACCAATTAAATCAAATAGGATCTCCCCCATGGAATCTCCTATATTCTCACACAAGCATTTGAAGACACATATTAAAATCATACAACATATTTCTCTCTTGGAAAATAACTAATTCTTATAACTTTTATCCAATCCAACTTAACAACACATTATGCAAACAATTTGGGATTTTAGAAATAAAACTACAGCTTGTGTAGAGCTCCAAAAATGTTTTATTTATATTCAAATTAAATATGATTGAATCAAGAACCAAATGAAACAAAAACCAACTTAATTGAATAACTATAAAGAAAGTTATGCACCAAACAAGCAACAAAGGACAATGCTATCAACAACCAAACTACAGTGATCTTGCGATAAACACGGCTCTCACTAAAGAGCTTCGATTCAAGATCCGACCAGTCAAAGTCAGGAACTATGTGATAAGGATCAACTTGTTAAAATTTCAGCTCGATCCAACAATTAACGAAGTAGGAACCTTCATTTTACGAAAAGTATGCAGTGTAAAATTAAAGTAGCGCCACATCAATCAAACACACTCATTCCAGAACAAAAATAAGTACACTGTATTTCAAAGAAAAGGAGTTCTAGCTTCCCTTGCCTGGATAGAGGATAGTAAATACCACGAGCACACTTCGGAGGAGCACCACAGCTCCAGGAACAACTTAGTGAGATGGAACTAGAGTTTAACTAAATGAAGAATGGGGCCAAACCCTAGCAGAGCTCATGAAGCATTCAAGGGAGAGGGAAAGAGAAATTGTTTCTAAGAAAATGCAAGAATGAAGGAGTTAGAACTGGTTTAGGGGTTTTGGGCATCCTATGGACCAGCCCTTAGGCCCAGCAGATGGGGCTACGCCCCTTAAATTTTAGGGTAAAAGAAGAGGGTTTTACAATATTTAAGAACAAATGAATTTATTTAGAGAAAAACACTTGCATTTTTTTCTTTTATTTTTTTCGAACTGTGTAAGATTTGTGTTCGAGATCGTCAGTTCATTAACCATACCACACAAAGAATTCATGCAATGCCATTTCTTCCTGCATCCACTGTTTTTCTTCTTGCACCTCCCTAACTTTGAAACTCCCCTTTTATCCTACTCAAATTAAAAGCTCCCAATTACTTTCTCTCATCCATCTTTTCCTTCTGTCATGAACACCACCTGCCTCTCATTCTCTCATGGTTAGATGTACCTCCCTTAGTAGGAGTAGACGAACACCAACCGTGCACGGTTACTCCTCCAGAGTCATTACCGGAATGATCAATAAGGGATACATAAGTTAGAAATCATTTCGGAAGGGTCAATCCAAAATGTATTTTGTATTCGGAAATCTATCCTGGATTCAATGTATGCAATTATGTTTATCGGAATAAGTAATCCAAAATAAATTACTAGATTTTGAAGTATATTTTGAATTGCTTAATCTGAAACTCAATTATGGTTTCTGGATAAGCTAATCCGGAATAGTGCAGGCACTTTCACAGGGTTGTAATGTGCTCCCGTTAGTTCTGCAATGCCATTTTGTAACTCTCCTTACAACTTACCAACACGAAGTGAAGCGCCATATTATTTGTTTAAGAGTCCACAAATGAAAGAGAACACACCCTGGTTAACATAAAAGAACAATGTTTGATTAGAAAACACCAAAGAAAAAAACAATGTCTTATTATATGTGTGAAGCGGCAACGTTAATTCAATGGTCAAGGCTACCCATTATTATGTCTTTATTAATCTGGCACTCATAAATAGAAAGAACTCGTGGCATTAATTATATGCACGACCGTGGAATAAAAAGACAACATTGTTTAATGCATTTATTTATTGAAATGAAGCTGCAGTAGAAATTATTCTTTGAAAAATAATGGAAGCACATGCATGCATGCACTCTTCTCATCACACTGTGTGACAAACATGCTCTCATGCTCCGAGAGCCAACATCACCACTCTCTCCATTTGGTCCTCTTCCATGCTCTGAACCCTAATGATGTAGTTCCGGTAGAACACAAAGAAATATATGAAAAAGATGATCGTGTATTATTAAGTCTCTATAAAATGTTACAAGAGGTGTGATATATATACACAAAGCATTGAGAGTTTGTCAAATAAAAAACGAAAGCGTAAAACGGAATGTGACCTTTGTAAATATATATGTAATTTGTAAAGCCGAAGGAACAAATTGTAAATATAGTGCCAAGTTGAAGATGATGAGTAAAATGCAATCTGTTTCAATATGCTTGGTTCGCTCATGAAAAACAGAGTTACGAACAATATAAATAACACTTTTATTGTCATAATGTAGAGGCGTAGGATCTTTCAAATAGATACCCATATCTTCAAGTAACCAGCACAACCAAATAATCTCACAGGTAGTCAAAGCCATGGTGTGATGACTTTTATAAACGATCGAAATGTAACTTCTTGTTTCTTACTCTTCCATGATATAAGTGAATCACCAAGAAACATGCACCACCCAGTAATGGATTTCCAATCATTAAGATCATTATTCCAATCCACATCACAATAGGCACGCAAGTCTAAAGATGACGTAGAAGAAAGCAAAAGGAGACTTGAATTGAGTGTCTCAAAAATACTTGAGAATACAAAGAACAACACCCCAATGAACTGTTGTGGGAGCTTAAACAAATTAATTAACAACATGAACAACATGTGCAATGTTTGGACGAGTCACAATAAGATAAACCAGAATCCCAACAGTAGTTCAATATAAAGTAGAATTAATCAAAGGAACACCATCTGATGATGAATATCATATACTTGTCTCAAGTATCAACAATCTTGTTGTTAGTAAGTCGAGCATGCTAAAAAAGGTCATCTATATACTTGGACTAAGACAAAAGATAACCTTTGGAGTAAGAAACAACCTCATTTCCTAAAATGTAACACAATACACCCAAATCTTTCATAGAAAAACGATGGGATAATGCAGTTTTTAAAGATGCAATTCCATCAAAATCATCACTAGTAATAATCATATCATCAACATATAAGGATAACAAAATACGTCCTGTATTGGTTTTCTTGACAAATAATACAGAATCATGATGACTACAACAAAACCTAGAGAGACAATTAATGTAGAAAACTTTTGAAACCAAGCACGAGGTGGTTGTTTAATACCATAGAGGGCTTTTTGAAGTTTCAAAACTTCACCAGATTTGTAAGAGACACCTAGTGGTGGAATCATGTAGACTTCCTCATGTAGATCCCTACTCAAAAAAGAATTCTTCACATCCATTTGAAAAATCTTCCATTGAAAACTAGAAGTAACAACTATCAAGGTACAAATAGTAGTCATCTTTGACATATGAGCAAATGTTTCCTCATAATCCATGCCATACACTTGGGTATATCCTTTAGCAACAAGTCTAGCTTTATACCTTTCAACTAAGTTGTTTGACTTTGTCTTGATTTTATATACCCAACGAGATCCAATAGGACGTTTTCTTGGTGGCTATGAAACTAGATCCCATGTATAAGTCTGATGTAGAGTAGTAAGTTCCTCAACTATAGCATTATGTCAAAGTGGATTATAAACAACCTCTATATTGGATGAAGGCTCATGAAGACGGTGAATAGAGGCAATAAAAGCAACAAATGAACTAGAATAAGAGGAATAAACAAAATCCGGGAGTTGAGTAGATTTACGATTACGATTGGGTCGAACAGGTGGAAGAGGAGCCACAACCTTAGGAGATGATTGAGCAAGCATAGTAAGGGAATGTGATGAGACCGACGACACCGTTGATCGGCAAAAATGTACTCCGTTCAACAGAAATGACCTCCAAACGTCAATTGTTCGGTGGAATCGACGGGAAAACGCAGCAGAAGATCGGTTATTGAAGTGAACGCTCGAATCTCTCAGGCTTCTCACTAGATTTGTAAACCCGACGAGGTGAAACCTAATCTAGGGTTTAGAGTTGGAGCAAAGACGAAAGGGGAGTGTTGTCAACCAAGTTTTAACATTCATCTCAGCTACCTATTACATGAGATTGGCTTGCCTTTATATAGGTGAAAAGGCAACCAGAAAAGCCAACAGAAAAGATGCCATCTAACATAGACCTAACGACAAAGAAGGAGGGACTGAAGAAAGAAGGGTCTCTCGTGAGGACTACGACGAAAACCCTAACAGATGGTGAAAACACGTGAAGGAGCCAAGCGACTATGGGTAGGATGCAGACTTTGGTTGGCACACATGAGAGGAGAACCCTAATTGTGCAAGAGAAAGCGCGACACAGAGGTGAAAAACCCTAACTGAACAACGCTTGTGATGTGTGGCTCGCATTCCTCCAATAAGCATATGGGCTGGACTTAATTTGATGGCTCGAAATACACATGCTGATTATGCTAAGTCATTGGAGGTGTGGTGCCAAAAATATTGGGCTGCACGTAACAGATGGACGCCCACATAAACAAAGAGCGTTAAATGCATGATGTTGGCTTGGTGATGTCAATACAGGCCCAATATTAAAGATGTTGAAAAGGGTCTGGACGCGTGGCTGTAATAGAAGATTGGAGACTTTGCTTGATGTAATTGGGCTGCTACGTGCAGGCCCAATTAACGCCGCTTCTGAAAAATGTTGGCTGCTAGCGTGAATGAATTTGGGTCGCAGGCCCAATACCAATTGGGGAGTTTGGAAAAGTAGCTACAATTAACAAACAACCAAATTAGATCATAATTTATTTAATTAAAAATAACAGAAAAAGAAATTAAAAAGGAGTGGGCTTAGGCGTTGGCCCAATGCTATAAGCCTTATTAAGGTCACATCATTCCCTCCCTCTTGAAGAGGATTTGTCCTCAGATCTAGAGGGTTATTAAAGGCCCACAACAACGAAAGTTAGAATTCCACCAGGATCAAAAACAAATCTGCAGTAGTCATCAAATAAAATTGAATTAAAATCATAATAACCATGCAGTAAAATTGATTGGGGAATATGTGAAAATGGGCTTATAAATTTTGAAAAACTTGGTATTAGGCCCACTTCACTAAAACAATGGCTTGCACTTTGACTAAGATGATATTTGAAAAGAATTTTAGAGTCAAAGTGTGTGTTTGCACAAGATGTGGAAGAGGATGAAATAAGGGAATGAGATGGGGAACAAAATATTGGAGAGAAAAACAACTTAAAAGATTTAATGATAAAGTGAATAGAGTTTAAAGATGGGAGAACTCCTTTTGAAAATTGGAACTTAATGGAAGGAATTGGTGAAAGATTGATCACTAAATCCTTAACAATGAGTTCCCTTTTCGCTTTTGAAATGATCTTTAACTCTACCATTGGTGATTGTATTTCAAGCTCACTTTCTTGTTTTATTTTCTCTTTTTCCTCTAAGTATTTTCTCTCATTCTCTTCTTTTGCTTTTCTTAGACTCTCCTCCTTGGACTTTTCTTCCTCATCTCTTTTCTTTCTCTCTTTTATCGCTTTTTCCTCTTGTTCTCTTTTAGCACAAAGCTTCTCAAGCTCTTCTTTAGCTTGCTCTCTCTTGTATTTTTATCTCTTTCTTTGTTCACTCAAGAGCAAGTCTAAATTGTGCTTAAAATCTTTTTCTAATCTAGAAAACTTAGTGATGTTTTGGATGAATGCATCCCCAATGTCAATGAAGTCTTCTATCCTAGCTTGCTGCGCTTTAATGATCCTAAATGAAGGGGGAATGAAATGTTTCCACATGCATGTTTTTAATTCATAAAATGTATTGATGCATGATGTTCTCCCCTTTTTCACTCTATACTCCCTCTCTTTCCACCACTCATATACATGTCCTACAAACCTAAAAGTAGCATGCCTAAGAATGTTTATGTGACTATATTTACTAAACATTGGTTGCACCAATTTCTCAGTATCCCACATCCAATCTCTAAATGATATTGGTCCTATATCTTCCCCAAATAATGGAATGTCACTATGAATGATATGATGCAACTCATGACTACTATGACTACCTAAATGCACACTAGTATGCCTATCTATATGCATATGGCTAGAAAAAGAAAAACTCATTTTAAAACACTTTTGGCAAAATAACAATTTTTTTTCACAAAGAAGTTGATGAATTTCTAAAGAGAAAATAGTGGAAAAGATTTCTAGAGATACTCCCAGGAAAGGGAGGTGAGTCTCATGGACAAGCTTAGGAACCAAACCTTTCCTAGCCAGAGATCTCTAAAATTCTTTCACAAAAATTCTCAAGAAAAATTCAAAGCAAGACAAATTGTGTGAAAACAGTGTGAATAAATTAAAAACCTAAAGACCAAAATAAGGTCAACTAAGTGTTAAACACAGTGCACCTAGATATCACGGTGACCTAAAACAAAGAAGCAATCATACAAATCACACAAAATCTGGACATTGAAAACATAAAGACTGAAAACATAAAAACTGAAAACATAAACTAGACGAAAATCCTAAGTGAAAATTCAAGTGGCCTTTGGAACCCTTGAATCTCACACTACACGTTTAAAAACTATTACAATTAAATGCTAAGGATGGGATTGCTCTAAAGCATTTTCCCACCTAAGCCAAATAAAACAAAAACTGAAATAAGAAAAAAATAATTACACCACAATTCCGTGATATCGAAAACATAAGTAATACAAAAAGAACTATGCTTCTAGCTGTAGTGTGCTAGCTATTTTCCCTCTCAATCCAGTGTGTAAATGTGTCCCAACTCACACCTAGAAAATCTCTCGTGGTACACTCCTTCCAATGTCACGGTAGTGCTCCAAAAGTCTCACTCACACCTGTTTCCTCTCGGCAGTGTACTCTCACAGCTGAGTCACTCACAAGAACTCAACCTTCAAGATGAAATTGCACCTATAAGGGCTAGCAAACAATAGTGAGTGTCCAGAGCAAATAAAATTCAAGAAAAGCAAGGGCATCCACTTAAGAATAGAAAGGAAAAAAAATCAATAAAAGCTCAAATGAAAGAATGGGACAACATCAATTGAAAGATTAAATGACAAACTCAATGGAATAAGCAAGCAAGACAAGCAAGAAAACAAGCTCACAAAGAAAGAAGGCACACAAAAAGGAACCTAAGGAATATATCTAGAGTAAGATGAAAAAACTAAAATCAAACAAGACTCAAAAGAAATTGAATCAAAAGCATATGCAAATGAAAATTGAAGAGGAAAGTAGCAAATATGTTATGGAATTGTACGCTGTTTACTCAAATCAGTGAATCAAAATGTCACATTGCAGACCATAATTGCTTTGCATGTACTTTTTATTTTTTTATTGTATTTTTTTTCATCAGATTTCATTGTCAATGGACTTCTTTCTTGCTTTTAACTCTCAAAGATCTTAATCAACAACACACAACAATTTCAACGGGCTACTTCCAATTCAGTAATCAACACATATGACAGAGAACAAGTGATCCAACTAAAAAATATTCAAACATAAACATACATGACAACAAAATAGACTCAGCTAGTGCAGAACAAAAAATCAAAGGCAAATTCAAGTAATGAGAACTAATATTATGATGCAACAAAATACAACCAGAATATTAGCAGGCATTGTAGTCAGCGCAACTTAGCATCAGCTGAATCTAACACAATGCAAGGCATCACAACACAGGCAGTGCATCTGAATAAAATAGCCACACTATGTATGTGATAAAACGTAAACTGATTGAAACAGAAAAGAAAAAAAATTGTTGGTTCAAGGCAACTGATATTGCATAAACGTAATGTGTCACTGTGAATCTAATGTTCACTCCACAATGTTATCAAGCCATAAGGAGAAATAAAAAACTGACTCAACATGCCTCAGTTCAATGAACAAATTAGAAACATCACTAGAACAATTGATTTAACGCAACAGATTATGAAGAATTCATATGCAACTATTCAACCAGAGTAGTATTGTTTCACGCAAAGGCTAAACACACACATGGCCAAGTAGACATATAGATACTAAACTAGTACTAGAAAGAAAGATAAACACAAGTACTGGCACTCAAAGCAAAAAGACACGAATGCAGTTTGGAAATTAGATTAAAATAGCCAGAGACCAATCAATAGTTTCAAAATCTGGATATGAATTGATCAAAGCAAATCCGAATTGCAGAAAGAACATGAAACCCGTGAATGCTCAAATATACTGATGCAGCAGTCAACTCAATCAAGGATACTAATCCATAGGCAACAATTTGGCACAAAACAAAAATTTAAGCATCTGTGAAGGCATAGAATAATGCAATAAACAAGTGCCTATGCTTTCAGCTAAACCAAAACCTCATCAAAACTCTGAACACAATCAGATTTCAATAACTGAGATACAGTTTGATCAGCAACAATCATTGGCCAGAAATTGAATATCCAGAACAACACTAGATGCAACTAGAAAACTGACAAACGTAGGTGCAAAAAGAAACACCAAAACTGAATAGAATCAAAGACGAAGTAGTGAAAACATGAAAAATGAAACTGGAGCAGCACTGAAAAGCATCAATAAAACATGAAGAGCACGGATCAGTGGAAAATGCACTGCAGAAAATTGCTATTGATCTACTAGCAATTAAAGAACTCAACAAAACACAGAGGAAGCTAGACACAGTCAATGAACTGAACAGATGCAATTAACAACACACTTGAACAGCAAAAGAAAAAAAAAGAGGTACTATGTCTACGGAATTCATGACAGTAAAAGCAACTACACAAACTAAGACAAAATTGAGCTTATAAAACTGAAAGCAAGGTAAGAAAAAGCAATTAAACCTAATTGAATGGCATTGAAGCGGCAAATTCAACAATCTAGACATTTCATAATAGTATTGATTCAGACAAATCAGAACAAGCAAACTTGAATCAATTTCAGCAAGAAAAACATCAATAGCATAAATTAAAAACACGAAAAATCAGACGCAAGCAGAGCAAGAACAAAATGGAAGGCAAACATCTAAGAAGAAAAAACCAGAGATAAAGAAGAAACATATCTCAATGCGGTCCAAGTTCGAGTGGCTTTGAATACCACTTGATGAGACCAAGGGCACCATTGATCGGTAGAAATGTACTCCATTTGATAGAGACGAGCTCAAAGCGTCGATTGTTCGGTGGAATCGACGGGAAAACATAGCGGAAGATCGATTATTGAAGTGAACGCTTGAATCTCTCAGGCTTGTCACTGGATTGGTAAACCCGACGAGGTGAAACCTAATCTAGGGTTTAAGGTTTGAGCAGAGACGAAAGGGGAGTGTTCTCAACCAAGTTTTAACATTCATCTCAGCTACCTATTACATGAGATTGGCTTGCCTTTATATAGGTGAAAAGGCAACCGGAAAAACCAACAAAAAAGATGTCGTCTAACATAGACCTAACGGCAAAGAAGGAGGGAGTGAAGAAAGAAGGGTCTCTCATGAGGGCTACGATGGAAACCCTAACAGATGGTGAAAACAAGTGAAGGAGCCAAGCAACTATGGGTAGGATGCAGACTTTGGTTGGCACGCATGAGAGGAGAACCCTAACGGTGCTTCAAGAGAAAGCGCGACACAGAGGTGAAAAACCCTAACTGAACAACGCTTGTGATGTGTAGCTCGCATTCCTCCAATAAGCATTTGGCCTGGACTTAATTTGATGGCTCGAAATACACATGCTGATTATGCTAAGTCATTGGAGGTGTGGTGCCAAAAATATTGGGCTGCACGTAACAGATGATGCCCACATAAACAAAGAGCGTTAAATGCGTGATGCTGGCTTGGTGATGTCAATACAGACCCAATATTTAAGATGTTGAAAAGGGTATGGACACGTGGCTGTAATAGAAGATTGAAGACTTTGCTTGATGTAATTGGGCTGCTACGTGCAGGCCCAATTGATGCCGCTTCTGAAAAATGTTGGCTACTAGCATGAATGAATTTGGGTCGCAGGCCCAATACCAATTGGGGAGTTTGGAAAAGTAGCTACAATTAACAAACAACAAAATTAGATCATCATTTATTTAATTAAAAATAACATAAAAAGAAATTAAAAAAGAATGGGCCTAGGCATTGGTCCAATGCTATGTAAGCCTTATTGGGGTCATATCACATGAACAGGTAAAACCTCTGGTGCGATGTTTGTAGTTGGTGTGAAGATAGGTTCTGGAGTTGGTATGGAAGTAGGTGTAGTGTTATCAATATCAAAAGGATCAATTTTAATGACATCAGATGTGGTAAAAAATTTGAGTTAGCCGGAATAGAAAATAATGGAATATGTTCTAAAAACACATGACGTGAGACATACAATTTTTGACTATCTGGATCGAAGGAATGATATCTCTTTTGTCTAAGACCATATCCCAAAAAGACACAAAAAGTAGACTTAGCTGACAAGTTAGTACGTTCAACATGTGGTTTTAAAAGAAAACAGGTACATTAAAAAACACGCAAAATAGAGTAATCAAGTGCATGGCCATACAATTTTTCAAACGGAAACTAACCAGAATTATATGAAGTCGCGATTCGATCCACAACATGAGTTACTGTAAGAATATCTGCCCCCAAAAGACAATAAGAACATCAGTAGATAAAAAGAATGGTGTTTCAGTCTTAACAAGATGACAATGTTTTCTTTTAGCAATGCCATTTTGTTGACGAGTGTTAATGCAAGAGGTTTGATGTATAGTTCCTTTATAGACAAGTGGTAAAATAATTAAAATTGTACTCACCCCCAAGTCACAACGAAATGTTGTTATGGTAGTAGAGTGTTTTACAAAAGCATTAAAATTTTTGAAATTCATGAGATAATAAGACCAACGTTTCATACGATAGATCCAAGTGGAACGACTAAAATCATCAATAAAAGAGACATAATATCTAGAACTTCCTTTGCTTGATACCGGAGAAGGTCTCTACACATTAGAATGCACAAGATCAAAAGGAGCAGGAGAAGAAGAAATACTTTTGTTAAAAGGTAAAGCAAAAAATTTTGCTAGTTTACAACAAATTCAGAAATATCATGACTATCCAAAGTACCTAAGACTCTAGTAGATGCTAAAAACTTTAAACGAGATGCAGACACATGACCTAAATGACAGTGCCACAAATAAAAAGTTAAAGAAGAAGAGGACAAGCGAAACAAAGATAAATCGACACTAGAGGTTGTAACTATTGATTGCTTGAACGGATTCAAGACATAGAGTCTTCCTTGCCTACGACCTATCCCAATCACCTTCTGAGATGTGCGGTCTTGTACAAAACATTCAAATAGAGAGAAACACACATTATATCCAAAATCACAGATTTTTCCAACAGAAGCAAGATTCATAGTAATACCAAGTATGTAGTAAACATCATACAAAGACAAAGATGGTGTGACAATGGTACCAATACTAGATAATGGAACTGAATCACTGTTAGTAGTTACAATTGACATGGATGAGTTAGGTGATAACGAAACAAAAAGAAGGCAAATGCTATAACATATGATTAGTATCACCTGAATTAATGATCAATTTATCTGAAGATATATTTGGTGATGATGTACCTTGAGATTGCAAGGCTATGTTGGCTTGCGGTTGGGAAGAAAGGAACTTTTGAAACTGATCGAGAAAATATTGATCTAATGATGGTGCAACAATATTATCATCTAATTGTGCCGAATGAAACTATTGTGAGCGAAATTGTTGCTACTATTGAGGTGAAATTGCTGAGAAGGGTGAGATTGTTGTTGTTATGTATCATGTTGTTGTAAAGATTGTTGTTAACATCTAGCTTTATTTAGCAACAAAAGCATACTAAGATTTCTAATAATTATTCTGTTTGCAGTAAACACACTTATCAAAAGCATACTAACATGTTGAAGTTGCAAAATTAGATGAAGTAGAGGAAGGACTGGTCTTGTGATTATCATCAGTCTGAAGTCTAATTTCCTCTCCTAATAATTCATTAACAATATCATCAACAGAAGGCAGAGGGTTATGATACAAAATTGAACGATGCAAACTTTCAAAATCATTACGCAAGGCCATAAGAAATTGAACCAAACGTTGTGATTCCCTACGAACAATATATGGTGTAAAAGCATTCAATTCTGCAAGCTCAATCAAGGCAAGTTGATCCCATAGGGTTGTCATGGCAGAATAAAAGTCCTGAATGCTTATGTGATTTTGCTTCAATGCATGAATATCTGTCTCAAGTTGATACTGTTTAGCAAAAATAGACTGTGTATACAATTAAGATAAGTGATCCCATACCTCCTTTGCAGTATCATATTTTTCCAATTGAGCGTCAATCGAGCGTGTGACAGAATTATTTATCCAAGTGATAATTTTAGAGTTATTAACTTCCTGTGCCTCTAAAGTAGAAACATAATTTTTGACTTTAGTGTAAATTGGTTTTGCCTTAGCACTTGAAATATAACCTCACATCCATATTCCACGAAGAAAGCTTTTCATAACATAACTATAGTAGGAATAATTTTACCATCCAATTGCACATTAATAGCTTGAAGAGAATAATCTTTACGAGTTGCCATAATAAATCAAACACGATATAGAAATGCAAACCACACAGCGAAAGTAACAAACAAAACATAATACGATCCCAATATTAGAGGATTGTAAATACCTGGTGAAATACTTGAAAAATTGTGGAAAAAGGCTTAGGGGTTAAGGTTTAGGAAACAGGAACTATTGCAAGAATCCCTTCTCAATCGTAAAATTTTTGAAAAAGGCTTAAGGCTTAGGGTTTAGGAAAGAGGAATTACTGCAATTATCCCTTCTCAATCATAAAATTTGTGAAATAGGCTTAGAGCTTAGGGCTAAGGGTTTAGAAAAGAGGAACTAGTGCAAGAAACCCTTCTCAATCATGGATCATTTGGGGCTTTTGATACCATGTAGAAAACAAATAAATATAACAGAGGGGATTGTGTATTATTGAGTGTGTATAAAATGTTACAAGAGGTGTGATATATATACACACAAATCCATGCTAATAATTCCATGCTACAATAGTAGGCTCCATTGGTAATGCATTCTTGTAAGAAGAAGGGTATATGTACTCCTATCTTCCTTCTACATTCTACATTCCCTCAGGGAACAAGAAAGGTATCGTTGTTATGGGTGTTATAGTGCATTCCCTCAGTATTATACTTAAAGTGCATCCAATGATATGAATTTCATCATTTATAATAGCATAACTTGGTTAGAATGTTGAATATATTCTTTTGAATTGCATGGGCTTACTTGTACAAGTTTCCACATTGTTGAATCTAGATTGTTGCCTTACTCAAATGTGTGAGAGATTGTAGTGCAACTCTGAGATTTTCACAACCACTGTGTGCCATAGCTCTTACGCAAGGATAATGGTGGATCTTCAACATGATCACCCTGCCATTGCTAAAGATCGTCTACCACCGAGTGCACCGCCTATGCCATCAGCAACTGTTGCTACTTTAGTCAACGAGAGAAAATGAGAGTGGGCAGCGTTGTGACAATGTCGAGACCATCATCAATCTTCCTTTAATCAGAGTCACCAATTTTCTTCTTCAAAAATGATTGGGTAGAATTGTAGCACCACCACTGGAATGCATCTGTTGTTTCCACCGATTGGGGTCATCGTGTCACTATGATATATGCATCCCCAAACTCACCTTTAACACTTCAACCTCTTCATCGTGGTTGCCATCGAGACTTGGAGTTGTAGTTCATCTTCTAGATAACTTAGAAAGAGATCTATATGGTAAATCCTTCACTTAGTTGAGTATTGTTAGTATTTTGAGGTTGTGAAAGAAATAATTGATGAGATAGAGAAAATTGTGGAGATAGTAGAATGTTGAAATACTAGTTGTAAGAAGTATATTTTATAGTTGTGTGTTTGCAGTTGTGTTATATGTTATCTTACATACATCAAATGTTAATATACATGGGTATTTGTGACCCATAGAATATTCTAGAAAATGCTAGCCACAACTTATGTGGAATGTTCTATATTTTTGCATATGTAGAATGTTCTTGATATTTACCTCTTATCTTAGGTTTTTCTACATTGTTCTAGAATTTTGATTACATTTCAATACTTCTATCTTAGGATTTTCTATATTCTTCTAGAATTTGCATTACACTTTAATACTCCTCCTTGATGCAAATTTTGTAACTCCAAGCATAACACGTAGTAGTTCTAACCTTTGTCTTAGTAATGCTTATACGAAAATATCTGTAGTTTGATCTTCTTCCTCCATTGCCTTGACTAATTCTTTTTTTTTTGTGGCCTCTTCAAAGCTTGTAGGCTCTTGTATGACCAAGTTGCAAGATTCATATATGTCTGTCAGATATCTGTCTCGTCTTATAGTGGGTTCAAGGGATGATTCTTCTTGAGTTTGAATTGATATTAGGGTTGCAGGAGATTCTGGAGCATGTATATTGTTATCTTATTGGCTTGTAGTGGTTTGATTGATGAAATAATATATTATCTTTTCTCTTTTAGGATGGATCTAGCCCTCTCAATGACTATGAGATTATTTCTCTTTGAAACACCATTTTGTTGTGGATTATATGCGACGTGAGTTGCCTCTGTATGCCTTCATCTTCACAGAATTTATCAAACTTGTTGTTGTGATGTGAAGTTGTCCTCATTGGTCCACAAATATTGGTAAGGATAAACTCTAGTTATTCTTATGCTCTTCATGGCTTTCTTGTTGAAAATGGTAATTAGTGTTGTTTATTGAGGAGACATATTTCACATGATTCATTATTCTCTTTCAAGCATGGAAGATCTCTCATCATGTTTTTTCTAATATAGAAGCTTTAAAGCATGTTTATTGAAGTGGCCAAATCTTGTATGCCAAAACCATAACTTACCAACTTCTACCTTTATGGAAATGTTAGTTTTAGGTCTGAAGCTTATGGGAAAGCTTTTATTTCTCTCATCCATTTTTACTTCGCCAGTTTCTAACCTTCTACCGTCATAGATTTTACTTGTATCTTTCTAAAAAAAGTGAAGAGAATTCTCATTCTCCATCATTTGACCAATACTTAAAAAGATTATCTTTAGCATTGGGAACTAGTAAAATGTCCTTACCTTGTGTTTGGATGGAGCATTTCAACAATGCTTAGAAATTGAAATGCTTTGTATTTGAATTGCTTGTAATTAAATTCCATTCATTTTTTTAAATAACTTGTTTGAATAAGGAAATTAAAATACCTTACATTTCAATTTCTTGTTTGGGAAAAAAATTTGAATTTATTGTGAGATAAAATTTAATTTTAACGATAAAATTTAATTTTAACAATATTTATTTTACACTTAATTATGTTTTGAGTTCATGATAAATTTGGAAACATGCTCGACAACCCAGATGGGTCGGGCAGACCCAACTACGCAATCGGATTGGTTAGACCCGACGACCCATCCGAGCTGGACCGACTGGGAAGCCCAGACAAGCTGGGTGGCCTGATGATCTAGAGGCCTAATGGCCCATACTACACGATTGTGCCGTCAAGTTTGTCAATATGGCCCGGTCCAACCCGTCTAGGTCATTGGCCCAATGCTCCAGACGGGTTTGACGACCCAAATGGGCTCGACAATCAAGACGGGCCTGACGACCTGGACGGGCCCGACGACCTAGACGATCTCGACAATCTGGACGGGACCGAATACTCGGACGAGTCCGAATATGAAGACGGGTTCGACGACCCATACGAGCCCGTACACCTAAATGGGCCTTAAGACCCGGACTGGTCCGACGACTAGGATGGGCCTGAGGACCCAGATAAGCCCGAGGACCCGAACGGGCCGACGACTTGGATGTGCCCGACGACTTGGACACGTCTGAAGCCTTCACAGGCCTGACGACCTAGACGGGCCCAAGATGCGAACATGCTCGACAACTCGTGTGGGCCCTTTCCAACCTTGGAGTCCGTCCGGGTCGTCGGGCACGTCCGGATAGTTTGGCCCATACGAGTCATCGGGCCCGTCTGGATCATCGGGACTGTCCGAGTCATTGTCTCCGTCCTGGTCATCGGGCCTGTCAGGCTCGTCGGGCTCGTTCGGGTCATTGGGTTTGTCCGCGTTGTCCCGCACTTTTGAGTCATCAGGCTCGTTTGAGTCGTCGGGCTCATCCGGGTTGTTTGGCCCGTCTAGGTCATCAGGCCCGTCCGAGTCATCGAGCCCGTTTGGGTCGTCAAACCATTTTGGGTCATCAGGCCCGTTTAGGTCATCGGACACGTCTAGTTCGTCAGGCTCGTCCGGATCGTTAGGCACGTCTGGGATTTCAGACACGTCCGGGTCGTCAGGCCCGTCCGGGTCGCCGGGCACGTTCAGGTTATCGCGCCCGTCCGGGTCGTCGGGCACGTCTGGGTCATCGTGCCCGTCTAGATCGTCTAGAATGTGAGGTTGAGTGAGAAGAATTTCAAATGCCACCTATTTTGAGGGTATTTGAATTTCTACTAATTTAGCTAATTGAAATCCTTCAAAAAAATACTTGCATTTGAAATGCTTTTTAATTTCTCTATCCAAACAAAGCATTTCATTACAAAGAAATCTAAATTCTTCAAAAAAATGAATTGCTTCATTAAAATACTCTATCCAAACACACTTTTAATGAATTTCATACCTTTCTTTGTTTCCACCATGACGGTTCCTTTCCTCGAGACTCCATTGTGGTGCCATTTCCCAACCGAACTTTAACATGGACAGATTTATCAATGTCTTTGAAGATGCTTTGATCTTTGGCCATGTGATTACTACATCCACTATCCAAGTAGCAACTTCCTTCTCCGTTAGGAGATTCTTGATTAGCATAGAATAAAGGTTAATCTTAATTAGTTCTTTGGCAAAATTTGCTTGATGATTATTTTTATTACAATAATACTTCTTCACGTGGCCAAATTTCTTGCAGTACTGACATTGAGGTTTTTCATGATGCCAACAATCTTTTTCCATGTGACTTGTCCTTTTACAAATGCCACATGAAGGATATTTTCCTTGATGGGTCATAGAATTTTCATTATTTCTTGAAATTTCTACTCTACTTTCATTTCCTTCATATTATTTATTCTGAAATTGTAATTTTAGTTTTGATTGAAATGCATTTTCGACTGAGTCTTCTTCAAACCTTTTCAATCTTTGTTCATAAGCTTCAAAAGAGCCCATTAATTGTGTTACTAAAAATGTAGCTAAATCTTTTGTTTGTTCAATCGCAATTGCGATTGCATCATATTTTTAGGGAAAAGAAATTAAAATTTTCTCAACGATGTTTTGGTCAAGAATATTTTCCCCATTGGCTCTCATCTGACTAACTATTTCTTTTATTCTATAATAATAGTCTTTAAGGTTCTCAATTTCTTTCATTCTTATTAATTCAAACTCTCATCTTAGATAATGTAGTTTAACATTGCATACCTCATTACTTCCTTAAAACTCCTCTTGTATTGTATTCCAAGCTTTCTTTGTACTTGTGGCACCTATTATTCTTGGATAGATTGTGTCATCAACTACTTGTTGAAGAGAAAATAAAGCCCTTATTTTCCTTTAACTCCTTCTGAGTTGTAGTAAGAGTGAAATTGTCTTTTGGAATAATGAATCCCTCTTTTATAATATCCCAAAAATCTTAAGAGCAAAAGAATGTCTTCATTTTGACACTTCAAAAATCATAATTTTCTCCCGTGAAAATAGGTATTAGAATTGATGATGTTTGATTAGTAATGGCCATGGATTGAGAAAATACTTTGGAAGTAGTATAGAATGGAGATATATTATTTTTTTGAAGTAGTTGAAAAAATTATTTACACGCAAGAGATGATCAAACGTAGTTTTGGTACCACTATTAGTATTTTGAGGTTGTGAAAGAAATAGTTGATGGGATAGAGAAAATTGTGGAGATAGTAGAATGTTGAAATAGTAGTTGAAAGAAGTATATTTTGTAGATGTGTGTTTTAGTTGTGTTAGGTGTCGTCTTATAAACATCAAATGTTAGTGTACATGGATATTTATAGACTCATAGATTATTTTAGAAAATGTCAACCACAACTTATGTGGAATGTTCTCGATTTTCTACCTTTCTTAGGATTATCTACAATGTTCTAGAATTTGCATTACATTTCAATACTTCTATCTTAGGATTTCCTATATTCTTAAAGAATTTGCATTACACTTTAATAAGTATTAGTTGTGTTAACCAACAACTAATTGTCGTATACTTTAGAGGATTTGTGTAGCTTGCCTCGAGAAAGCTTGTCTACTTGTTAAAATCGATATGAGTGTAAGTTGATAGCCTAGAAAAGCTTTGTGTACTTAGACTACAGACATCTTGTACTTAGACAGTCAAGAGTGACATTTTATACTTGGTGTAAGTCGGATTTTACAATACTAACACTTGCATTATTATTTGATTAGTGAAACCCTTTGTTATTAGCATTAGAGAATTGGACATAGTCCAACTTGGGGTGAACATGTATAAAAATAGTGTTATTATTATTCTAAGGTTAGACATCTTGTTTCGTGCTTGAAATCCCTTTCAAAAGACTTGTGAACATGTTCCATAAAATCATCAAAGACTCTCACACAATGTTTTATAGACTTTTTATGAAGAAATCTATTAAAGTGAACTAGCCCCAACAATGAATAAGGTTTAGATCATAACAAAAAATTCTACTAAATGAGTAAGTCTTTTGTTAGAAGGGAATTTGTGATTAGAAGACTAAAAAAGAATGTTTAATAAAGATAGTATAATTAAGGAATTAATCAATGTGGTTTGAATATCAAAATATATGATATGCATTGTTGCTTATATGTGCTAAAATGTTTGATATTCGTACATTGTGTGTGACAATGAAAGCAAGAAATCTGGTTAATGCAAACACAAAGTCTCAACATTAGACGAGTTAAGGTATTAGATGAGTCTAACAATAACAATCATTTGGTTAAGGAATTAGGCGACCCAAGTCTCCAGACAACCTAAGTCACTATGTTAGAAGACTAATGCATTAGACGACTAATGATGAAGGTGTGACCAACCATGACACCTCCATAGAAGCACCATCAGGATCACTAGAAGCATGTCTAGAGGGGAGTCTTCTATTCCATCACCTTTATCTTTGTTTTCCATTACTTTAGTTTGAATTCCCTAAGTTGGTTGTAGTTGACTTATTTTGGTTGACTTGTTGACTTTGACCCAAAGTTGACCTTTGACCAAGATTAACTTAACTTAAACCAACATACTAATCTTGGTTTGTCTTGTTTTTGTATGTAATTAAAAGAAAGTAGAGCATGCTAGGTGACGCATGGTGATTGGAGCATGTGGAAAAGAGAGGAAAGCAAAAAGTATAAAGTAAAAGCAAAAGTAGACATGTACCTTATCTCCTTTTGCCTTTTTGGTTGATTCCTTTGAAGGCTACTTGGTCTCCTTCCTCTTTTGGCCTAGAATCCTCATAGAAATTTATCCACCAACCAATGCTTCTCATTTTGGCCGTCTGGCATTCCTAGTCTAGGAATTAGGGTTTGCTAGTTGATCCATTTCATGTTGTTTTTGCTAAAGGACCCCTATGGGCTTCTATTTAAAGGGGGCTCCTTGTCTTGTAAAAGGGTTGATCATTTTGATGTTATAAACTTGTGTTTCAACCATCCAAAACCGTGAGCTATCCTTCCATGAAGTGAACTCACCTTTTGCCTTATCTTGCTTGCAAGTGGCGACACCATCACTCATCTCTAGGGTTTGGTTGGCTTAGATCCCCCCTATGAGTGGCGTGCTTCCTCCATTGCACCACCTTCTATGCTTTCCATTTTATTTGTTTCTTCTTTCATTTTTGTTCTTTAAGTGTTGCTAAATTTGTGTGTTATTTGAATTGGAATCCAAATCTCTTCTCCATTTCATGAGCTTGAGAAATGAACCTTCACATCTAGATAGCATGTTATCTTAATGTCTAGTGGGAATTTTCAAAAAGCTTTCTTAATCAACTTCACCATATTCGAAAATCTAAAAAGAAACAAGATAATCCTTCATTAACTAATGCATTACACAACCAAGGGATATACGACCTAAGGCAGCTTATCCCATTAAAACAAAAGTATCAAACAATGTTAATGTTGAAACAATTATAATGCACTTTGATTGATGTGATCCCAACAAGGCTTATAGCTTGGGCCAACGCCTAGGCCTAAATCATGCTCAAGGCCTAATCCATGGCCCACATGCACTTTCAAGCCCAAGCCCATCAAGAGGCCCAATAACAAGGGGCATGCTAAAAGAGATCCAATTGGGCTTCATCCAAGATGGCGCAAACCCACATGGGCTTCTCACACTCTTCACATGGGCCAAAGAAGATGTGAAGATAGAACAATAGAATAGCAATAAGATTAGCCCATTGTTTAGGCCTTGTTTTTTAGAATAATAAGTCAAACAATGTGTAGTTGAATTGATAAAATTGGGCTTGACTAAGCCCAATAGGAGATTTGGCCATGAGCTACCAAAGGTCCAAGGTGGATTAAGTGGAAGTCAACATTCCTTCCTACACCTCATGGATCCAATGCATCCACGGGCTAGGAATGTTTCGTCCTTTTCCAAGGCATCATCCAATGGCTATGAGCCTTGCTCCTTCTCCAAGTCATCTTCCACGGCCAAGATTGAATGCCTTTCTCATCCAAGGGCTAAGAGTGCTTATGTGTATTTGTTTCATATAAAAGCCTAAATTTTAGGCTATTGTAATCACTCTTGAAATTTCTAATAGAATGTTTGAGAGCACCTAAGCTAGAGGTTTACAACATTTCCTCTAGCCACCTTCCACTAGTCTAGTTTCTAGTCTAGTTCTCCTTTCACCACTCCAAATTCCATTGCTACAAGAGCCTTAAACACTTGTCTCCATGCCATTTTCCACTGCCCATAGAGTTCCTACCAGCCACCACACATTGGAGCTCCATCAAATTGGTATCAAGAGCCACTCATGCTTGGAGTCTCAAGTCAGGTTCTTGGTCTATTTTTGTGTTTTTCTGGCAATTTCCGTGTTGTTCATCCATTTTTCATTGTGTTCTTTCATTTTTTGTGTTCTTCTTCCATTTTCCTTAAGTTTTCTTCAAGTTTCCTTCAAATCAACCGAACATCTATGAGTCTACATGAATTATATGGATTCAAATTGTAGATCTCCATGATTTTTGGGTCACATTTGTTCTTAGGATTCCATTTTATTTTCCAACACTGTTTTTACATTTTGGCTGCTGTTTTCTTTCATTTGTTCGATGATTCTTCTTTTTGTGTTTAATTTTTAGTTTATCATCTTTCCATGTTGTCTAGTCATGTGTAATTGCTTTGCTTGTCATCAATTCTTAGTTTAAACGGCTCCACTTTCATTTTGGAAGCTCAATCATGTTGCAACATCACACAATAAGCAATGATTATCTCAATGAAGCTTGTGGATGTTCATGCACAGATTCAGTCCATTTGTTTGCATTTTCACCGATTGATTTGTTTTTTCTAGAGTCTTAGATGTTCTTATATGGTTCATACTTGAAGTTAGATCACTTTCAAGTTCATACAAATAGCCTTCCTAAAGTTAACACAAAGGCATGTCATGTTAGTTGTTGGCATGGAGAAACTTTAACACATCTTTCAAGAGATCGTAGATGTAGACATGAGCTTTACGTTATCTTATTGGTAGATGTGAGATGAAAAGATTCACTACAACATAGTAGAATAAGAATACTAAATATTTTCTATGGTACAACATTAGGCTAAGAATGTGTTCTTATAGTTTGAGTCAGACTTATCAAATGAAACAAAGACAACAAGATTTGTTACATTTGTCAAATAAAGCACATACGTCTAATAAGATTTGTTATTTACAAAAATATTTCTTTATGACGAAGCACTTTGTGATTTATACTTTGTTTTAGAAATACTCAATCAAAGTTAATAAGAGCATGTTGGACTTTACCCTAATAGTTATCTTCCTTAACTTCTCCAATCATCTTTTCAATATCATTACCATTTGTTGTTATGGTAAATTTTTCCTTTTTATCATCCCTGGTATTTAAATTTCTTAAACCTATTACATAAACACAAAATTTGTAAGCATTATAGAATTTATGATTAACTTAATTTCACAAGTTTTTTAAAATTTAACCAAATATCACTCTTCCTTTTCTTGCTTGGAGCTCCCTTTTAAAGAGTAAAGATTCATGTATATCCATCCATGAAACGTCATTTTGTAGGAAAGGATCCAATTTTTTGGTAATCCACTCATTATTCGATTCAATGTTAGATAAACATATAGGATCACAAGTATCCTTTTTCTCTTCTCTAACCTTTTGTCTCATGCCAAATTGAAGATTATTCCTAACAAACACAAAAGCATTAAATTTATTTTTCCTTAAGCGATTTTTTCTTTTAGTATGCACTTGATCAGATATGCACCCATTTATTTTGCACCCATTAGTACAACAAGTGACACTCAAAACCCTCACAACTTTCCCACAAAAGAGATGCAATTTCAAATAAAATGCAAACATAGATAAATGACATCTTGATTGTCATGTTTTTTATGAAATCATGAAGAATAATTAAATGTTTTACTAGGTTGTTTTTTATTTCCTATTTCTACTGTCGTATTTCTTCAAGAACATTCTTAGGCTTTCTTGACTCTATGAAGTTGTTCATCAAGTTGAAATTTCATTCTTCTATTTGGGTTTGTTTTTTATATGGTGTCATAAAATCATATAAAACTTCACTATCTACATTGAAGTTTTTTGTTATTATAGAGTCAAATATATCCTGTAGAGACTCCAAAGCACTTCAAACACTATGAACCTTCAATTCTAAGGGTACTCGTCCTTCTTAAATCGGGTAGGGGTTGTATATGTAGAACACACTTTGATGCCCAAGTCAGCCAAGTGCTTTAGCAAGCAATAAATGTTATAATTAATGAAAATGTAATTAACATACCTCGCCACCATGATTAGTGTAGTGTCATCCTAGCCAAGTAGATAGGGGCTGGATACATGTCGGCTTAGTAGGCCGACATGAATTCGACCAAGGACAATTCTTGCCGAGTCTGAGGTAGCTTGGTCACATTTGGCTCTCTAAGAGCATTTTTGTTATAATAAAATCTAACAAAAGAAAAGATAAAAATAAGTAGTGAAGATCATTATTAATTTGTAATATCAAAAAGTACACTATTTTAGTTAGTTACTAAGGATTAAGGTAATATTAATTTGCAACATTATCCTCCCTAGTTTCTTCTACTATAGAATCTAATAGTTCAAAATATTGTTTAACATCTTTGATCACATTACTAGTATCAATATATTTTAAGTAAATTGTTTCACTCGAAATATCTACCAAAAAGTTGGTAAGAGACTTCCCTTTTCCAATTGTCCAACCATCACACATCAAAGTACAACCACATTTCTCCCATTGAATTCAACCTTATATTTCTCCAAACTAGCTTTGATATTGTCAATTGTCTTTTTCAAATATAATACTCTAACTTCATGAAAATTAGGTGGCCTTAAATATTATCCATATTGAACAACATATTTTATCATTTGGACAAACAAAGAGCTTCTTACTGAACTAAATAGTAAAACATTGCGAGTGATTTGCAAATGTCTAGAATCACCAACTCTCTATCTTTAAACGTTATATTCATGCTTTTTTGATTTATAAGTTTTATTTTCCCTTCTTGGTGAATTAATTCATGGCTCCTTTTTTATTACTATTTTGGATATCCATTTCTTCAACAATTTGATTCTTTTTCTATCTCGTGACAACTTAAAAAACTGGTATTTAATATCATCCAAAACAGAGGTACATGCAATGACATCTTCATTTGTTATAACAAAATGATGTTTCAATCTTGCAACATCACCCCCAACAAGTACGTGAACAATACTTGCAATTAAGTAAAAAACTACAAGAAGGAACACCCTCACAATAACTCTTATCGAGACCTTAGATTGTCCAATCTTTAAAACCCCATTAGATGATCTAACTCCAATAGACTATCCAATAGTTTTGATGATGACAAAAATTATAAGTGCGTAACACATATAAAAAATAATGAATATAAAGTAACAATATGATTAAGCACAACAAAATATGTATTGAATGCACAAGTGTTTTTGTGAAGCAAAAACAAGTAAATATATTGTCAAAAAGCAATAAATAACACAAAATAAAAGTAAACAGATAAAACTTAATGCAAAACTTAAAAAAAAGAAAACTTTTTCTTTTCTCCCATTTTTGTTAACAACAAAGAAGGATCCTAGAAAAGGTCATCATTGTTGGAAGTAAGGTGGAGATTGAGGTGAAGGTTAAGGTGGTTAACCATTATAGGAAAAAAAGGATAATGAAGGGGTTAATTGCCTTAGAAGTTAAGCAAATGAGCTTTGAATCTGGGAAACAAAGTTGGAGGCAACTTGCTCAATCTTTTGAGCTTGACTTTCCATAGCCCTGAGCTGTTTGATAGTTGCATGTCTTTCTTCATGTAAAGCATCTTGTATCATTTTTTGAACAATGTTCAGCATGGTAGATGGTCTGACAAGAGCATCTAGTTGTTGATGTTGATCTTCTTGAGCTTGGACAAGCTTTGTTACATCTAATATTGCCCCAACATGTTGAAACACTAAGGTTTCATCCTCATTCCTCAGAGCATCTTCTTATTCTTTGTTTTTAACTTCATTGTTAGCTTTCTAAGTCTCTTCTTCAGCTCTTCAAGACTCTTCTTTTTGCTTATCAACTAACCTTTGAGATTTAGCATACCATTATAAGATGAAAGATAAGTATTCCATGTGCATTTCATTCTTCATACGCCTTCATGCTATGGTAGTCTCAACATCCTCTCCCAATGTAGGATTTATATTAAGAAAAGAATCCATTGTTAGATCATAATGACCAATGACTCCTCATGGAATGGATTGGACCATATTCAATTTTACATAGGTTTCATTGTCTATTGGTAGAAAATAATTTGATCTCATATTTTTTATTTATTATACATTGGTCTTTGTTAAACAAAACTCTACTACCATTGTTACATAATTGACTTATGCTTAATAAGTTATGTTTAAAACCTTCAACTAAAAGAAAGTTATTGATAGATATAAAAGGTTTCATATTTACTCAACCAATTCCAATGATCCTCCCCTATTAGTCTCCTCCAAATAAATGACCTTGCCTCCTCTCTTTATTTGGAGGTCTTAGAATATAAACATTTTTTTAGTCATATGTTGTAAGTAGCCATTATTCATGTACCATGGTAGGGGTTTTCTTTGTCAGGTTGAACATATCAGCAAAAGGAATTATTTTTTATTTAGGTACCCATGTTTGTTTGGATCCTTTATGGTTAGTTTTTCTTTGTGACTCTTTGCTCATGAAACCACTTGACGAAGTACCTATAAATAGTATATTAGAAAATATATGAGATTTTATTTTATTCTTTTTCTCATATCCTATTTGTTCCCTCCTAGAAGTAGGCCGTCGGTATAATACTGACAGGGGAGGTATAAAAGGTGTGGTTTTGGGGCCGACATCATTGATGGATTCCTTGAGGGTCTATAGGGGAGGTCGTTTTAAGACCGACCACCTAGATAAATTCTCATAATAAATCTACGGAGTTACAAGCATAAGGCTGGCAGCATGAAATTTGGGAATATCAGAGGGAAGCATGGAAGAGAATCTGTGAAGAATCTAGAAGGATGTCTCCACAGAGACGAGGTCATTGCAAGAATCCAGAAGTATGTCTCCCTAAGATCGACGCCATTGAAGGTAGCTGATTGATGATTCAAGATTTGCAAGGATGTCACCCTAGGACCGACGCCATTGAAGGTAGCTGGTTGATGATTCAAGATTTGTGAGGATGTCACCCTAAGACCGACCTCACTATAAGAAGTTGAAATTGAGAGGAGAATATTCGAGAATATAAAGGAAAATCTTGGAGGAAAATCTTGGAGGAAAATCTCATCTACATTTGATAAATATAAACTAAATTAGGAGATATTATCTTTTTATTAGATTATTTAAGAATATTTGATTGTGTATATCTACGAAAAGTGTACCCGACTTGCTTATAAATAAGAGTGTTACTCCCACGGTCAAGGGAGGGAATTATTTTAACCTAAGTGAGTCATTAGCTATGATTAAAATATTTCCTTCTTATTGTCTTCGGTCTAAGGTCATTTTATACCCTCTTTGATCGAAACACTATCCTTGTTTTCTTTAACACATAAATACATTAAGTGCACTTCATGCATGCATTAAATGTACTTCTCCTAGTCACACAACATCCCCATAGAGTTGACAAAGCAATTTGGTGAAACAAAAAAACTCACTAACATAAAATTGGATTATCACGTCGATGATTTACTTCTGATCAAAGGACATCATACATGAAAAATATGCGGTGGCATTTTTATAATTAATCAGTCAAAATTTGTGTTTGACCCTTTCCCATCAGACATAAATTTTGGTTTCTTTCATTATGTTTTCGATTCGTAGTTGGTAAGCCCTTTTGTTATGATACATTCATTCTCTTGCACTTATGCCTCTAACGTGTTACTTAGGTTAATCTAAAGAACATCAGAAAAAGAAATCTAAAAAGCATGAACATTATTAGAACATTATTTCGTTAATTTACATCTAACTCATTGGCACCAAACATAAATTTACATATGTTTTTTGAACAGACATAAATTTACATCTCTCGAATCTACACTTGACTTAGACCTGATGTAAAAAGCCAAAAGTGTCGAACATAAAATGTCTTTTCTATGTTAATGACTTTAGCATGATTTCCAAAGAGGTCATTGATTTGATGGAAGCTTCAAAGCATATCCTCTTGGGAAGTAAGGAATAAACATTTCCTGCATCATACAATAAATGTATAGATATTCGTGAAGTATGATATCGACTTATGACTATGTGCAATCGTCTGAGAACATAATTGTTTATCAAACATAGAAACAATTAATATTGCACAATGTTATCATTTGACAGATGAAACACTTACTTCTTTCATGATATATTATCTTTGACAAAGCTTCCATTATTCAAATGAAGTATTGTTTTATGCTTTATTTTTTAGCATTAAATCAAAATTATCGAGGTTGAACTTTTTCTTAGTACAAATAATATATAGTTTTAGTAAAAAAATACTAAGGTTAAAATAATAGTCATTTATATTCTCATAACATTAGTTTGTCTAGTAAAACTTAATGAGTTGATTTATAACTAGATATAGTTCATTGTTTATAGACAAACTAAAATTAAAAAAATTGTAGAATATGATATTTCATATAACAAAGTTCACTCTACTAGAAAAAACAAGAAATTGTCTATTGATTAGAAATTGTCAAAATTGTATCGATACACCTCTAACTTTTATATATATATATATATATATATATATATATATATATATATATATATATATATTAATCTCATCTCACCTCACGAAAATAGAAAACCACCCACATAATTTTTCTTTCTTTTTATTTTAAAACCTCTTTCTAGCTCTATTGTTTTTAGTGAAAAATCAAATATTTTTATTAATCATTATTAATAAAAAATATTTATTTGCTTACTAATATAATTGACCAAGTCTTACCCAATCAATTTATAGATTTATAGATTTTATATTAATTATACTTTTGGTCTTAGAAAAAAATCACTATAAGAAAGTCCTCAATTAGGAACAAATTTTAGAAACCAAAAATAGCTACTCACTACAGTGACTAATTTAAATACCAATTTATAAAATAAAAATTATTGGTTACTACAATAGTCACTATTATAAATAAAAAATTATAACTGGTCACTAATTAATTAGAGTCACTAACTAATTAGAGACTAATTTAGAAATTAAGTCATTTTGGTAGCCAAAACCTAGGTAGCTAATTTTTACGGACAAATTTTCTTTGGTAACCAAAACCACGGTAGCCAATTTTAAAGACCAATTTAGTCACTAATTATAATTTTTTATTCATAATAGTGACTATTTTAGTAGCCAATAATTTTTAGTTTTGTAAATTAGTATCTAAATTTGTTACTATAGTTACTAATTATTATTAGTCACTAAAATTGGTCACTATTTAGAAGTTTTCTTGTAGTGAATGTAGTAAAATTTGAATAAAAAAATTAATTAATTAAAATTAAACTCTTTACTTTAATCAATAATATTTTTTCGTCCAACAAAGTTTAAAACACTCGTTAAAGTGTGACTTTGTAGGTTCATTACTAAACTACTAATAAATTTAACTCATTATTTTATTAATCAAGGTTGGCGTCTAGCAGCACTCTTTAACGACAGGATAGTATGAAGTATCTTTTACTTTAGAACCACTAGAAGATTAATATAATATTTTCTTTCATCTTTAATAGTTGTATGTTAACTATAGAATGTGGCATAACTGTAAAATTCTAATAAGTTAACACATGATGAATGACTTAAGAAACTCCTTATTTCTTTCATTCATAATACCCTGACCAAGGTCTTTATTTATATAGAGCTCTAACTCATTACCGAGAGTTGATGGATTCTTTCTTGATTAATCATTAATCCCATAAGAATTTAATCATACTCACTACAGCAAAAATTGCTTTAGGTAACAACAGAAAAATGTGAGTTAAACCACAAAAACCGTGGGCTAAAGTTTAGAAAACAATTTTTTAAGCGTAGTCTAGGGTGAGCGTAACTATAGGTAATATGCAATGGTTTTTAGTACGACAACAATTTTAAAATCGTTGCTTAAAATCACCTTAAAAGGCAATGGTTTTGATGTACATGTTTTTCAAAAACTTCACATTTTCAACATTATGAGCTCTTGGTATTTTTAGTCTAAAATCAAAGGACGGGAAGAAATTCAAATTTTTTGCGTTTTTTGAACTAAGTTTTGCACTTTCAGTCAAAAAAGGAGGGATGGAATATTCAATCTAAAACTTTAATTTTTAGTGTATTTTAGACCACATTTTTATGGATTAACCCACACTTTTTATAAGTAACATTTATATAAATGTTGCTTAAGATATTTTTAAGCCACTTCTAAAAAAATGTTGCCTTTAATATGTTTAGACCACATTTTTATACCCATGATCTCGTTTAGTGTTGTCTAAAGTCATTTTTGTTGTAGTGACTCAATAATCATTTAACTAACATCACAAAGCAGTAAATGTTCAATATCAAAGTATAATAAATTTCTTGTTTATTTCAATGATAATCTCAAGTCTAAGGAAAAAATATATTTCTTCAAAGAAATTTCTCATTGGCAATTCAAAGGTTATCTTAACTAGGGGTGGCAATGCGGGCTGGGCCAGTCTGCATTCTTTTTCGCCTGTGGATTGGCCCGATTTTTTTTTAATTCTCAAGATAAAGCTTTCGATGTTCAATACATTGGCGCGGGTCGCGGGTTAGCAGGCCGAAATTTTGCAAACCAACAGGCTCAATATCTCGGTCCTCCCCACTTTTTTGGTGGGTCTATGGGTTGGCCCGTCGGGCCAAGCCCACATTGCCACCCCTAATCTTAACCATTAGAAAATTCTTCTTTAAGTAAGTTCAATGGTCATATATCTATAAGTACCATTTATATGTGTAATTTTTAAAAATGAGATGTTTTAAACTTTATCTTATAAAGACCACTACATATATTGATTTATTCAGATTAATGATGTCCTATCCTGAATAATTCTATGATCAAGAATAATTTAAATTAAAATTATATACGACTTATTTCTCATTATTATAATCTTTATTATAATAACAAGTCTTTAATTTTAATCAAAGGCATTATCATATGAATTTAATAAATATTTCAATCAAATAAATAATAATAAACAATTTAATTATTACCAACATGACAGATTTGATCTAGCCCATACCTCAAACTCAACAACTCTTTAGTACAATTTTTTGTTTTCTCTCCTAATAGGGTTAAAGAGTCCAAAATAAAACTCATATTATATAATATTTCATTTTCCTACATATAAGGGCTATAACTCATTTTGTACCTTTTGACGATTATCTTCCTAACTTTAATTCTTGTGTTGTATTTCGCATAATACAAGTAACAAAAAAGCACATAAGATATTATCAAATGTGTAAAAGACATAGTATAATAATCTCAACCATGATACTTGGTTTTTTATAGGATACCTTAGAGGTGCGAGGGAAGTGTTTCACCGAGCCCCATGGTGGGAGTTAAATGTTCTTACTGAAAAAAATGGGTCCTTCGAGATGATGTGGAAAGCTTGATCATGGATCAAATAAGGAGAGACACATGCAAAAGATTCTCCAATGCTCAAGTAAGTAAGAGCATAAAATATATGAATATGGTATGAGAAAATTTAGTAAGTACTCCTTGTGGGAATGAGTTATATTTATTGGCAGAGGTGGACAAAAAATGTAAAGGTGGCACTTGAGTGTCAAATAAAGTTAATTGGTCAAATATTTGTTAATTGATTTATTATTTCCACATGTGCGTCAATTATCGGGTTTAATGAGATTCATGACATATTATTCTCGTATTTATACTTATTACAGTGTGATATTTATTATAAGAATAATATGTACATATTCAAGGATATTATGAGAATATTTATATTTATTTAATATTATTTTCAAATCACATGGAGGGGAAGTACATTACCCATAATCCAGTCCAACATGATATGACAAAACATGTTGAAATTGACAGACACTTTATCAAAGATAATCTTACCAAGGGCCTAATGGTTACAACTCATGTCCCTACACGATTTCAGATACTAGACATTTTCATTAAATACTATAGATAAGTTAGGATTGAATGATAATCATTTATCAACTTGATAGGTGTTTTAAGCAACAAATTATTAGGATAAAAGAATTTTCTCTATCAATATCACTATAATAATTAGGAAAAAAAGATTTTTAAAATCTTCCTATTAATTTGAACATATTTTTATTTCCTTTTGTATGAGACTCAACTCATGGATAATCCATTAGATCATCCAGTGAAGTTCAATAGACTAGACTGTCTAATTTAACTTGTCTATCTAGACATTTTAGTTAGGGTCACCTATCAAGAACATGATGAAAACCATCTAGCCCCAAAATAATTGGTTAAGAGGTTAACACACTAGAGGAAAAGGTTAGTGTAGAAGGTCAAACTTCTACCAAAGCATAAAAATTGATTTTAATCAATGATTTTAGTTAAAGCTCAATTAATCCTAATTGGACAAATCGCAACAATTAATTTAAAATCAATTATAATTCAAGAAAATTAAGATGACATGTTTTGAATGTAATTGAAAATGCATGAATTATATAGTTCAAGTCCATTCATAAGTAGGTACGTGTATTGGGATTATTTTAAAGATGATTTAAATCTCATATATAGCTGGAATAGCTCAGTTGGTTAGAGCGTGTGGCTGTTAACCACAAGGTCGGAGGTTCAAGCCCTCCTTCTAGCGTTGTTTTTAATCAAGTAAGATATATTTAGATGAACATAATCATAAAGAGCAGATTGATCCACACATTAGACAATTGAATGGTATACACATATCAAACATCTACCAAAGTTTAAAAATTGATTTTAATAAATGATTCTAGTTAAAGCTTAATTAATCCCAATGGACAAATCACAACAATTAATTTAAGATCAATTATAATTCAAGAAAATTAGTGTTAAGATTGTTTTAAATATGATTTATATCCTTTGAATAGCTGGAATAGCTCAGTTGGTTAGAGCGTGTGGCTGTTAACCACAAGGTCGGAGGTTCAAGCCCTCCTTCTAGCGTTATTTTACATTTTAATTATTTGTTTACATTTGTTCTTAAAAATTAATATTATGATAGTGATAAATAATATCACAACCTCACTTTTTTAACTAATGCAATACCATTGTTATCTATGTATATGTATAATGTAACACTTAACTTTTATTTTTAAAATAAATTTTTCATGTTTGAATTAAAACATAATTAATAAGGTAACATATAAATTATTTAAAATGTGTGTGTATATTGAAAATATATAACACGGAATCACGGTTACCACTAATTTACTCAAAACTCCTAAAATTTTATCCACGTGAAGATGAGTATCAGAGTTTTAAATTAGCCTCTTTTATAGAGATGACAAATAAACTCGACCCCATGTTTATTGTCCAAACCCGTCCCCAATCCCCGCATTGACTGTGTATGGGTATGGGTATGAGTATGGGGAATTCTCGACTTTTTCAATTGGGTATGGGGATGTACATATCCCGCCATAATACCCGTCCCTGCCACAATTCTTGATGAGGATCATCTCATCTCTAACCACTCGATCTCGTAACAACACATTCTATACTTTTCTATTTATATAATTCTTTGTCTTCCACGTGAAAGTTTAAACCTTTTTTCGTTTGATTTTCTTGCGATTTCATACTCAATTATGAGGTTTTATGCAATTCAAGTGTTCTTATATTTTTGTAAAATAGAGTCTAATCTATTTATTTATTTTGAATTATGATTTCTTCTCTTATAATTGTTTTGGAATGCTTTTTGATAATTCAAATTTGTTCTTGAATTAAAGTTCTTGTTAGTTTGCTTCATTCAAACAACTTTTGTGTTTTTTTTTATTTCCAAAGCTAAAAGAAAGAGGTTTTCTTAATTCAAGAGGTAAAAGGATGAAACCTTTGATGTATACACTTGGAACGAGTGAGGAACTTAATAAATTAATTAATGCTTGTTTTGTTTAATTAAGATCTATCTTAAAATTTAATGAATGATAATCATATGATAATTAAGTAAGAATTGAACAATGAATGAATTGAAAGAATCAATATGCTCTTTATAATTATTTTCATACCATTTACAACTTAACCTATGTTTTTAAAATGTTTAGATAGACAAGTCGAATTAGATTATCTAGTTTGTTGACCTTCACTAGACGATCTAATGGATAACCATGAGTTGGGTTTTGATGATATGATTTAATGTGTAGGTGCTCTCTAAACGTTCTAACTTGTGTTTTGTGAAGCTCAAGTATAACCAAGCTCATACGTCCTCTATAACCAATATAGTGATAGATGGTTTGATGAACCTAATGACGGTGCTAGCATATTGATTTGGTGATTATTCTAGTGACTTAAAGAAGTTGGGATTTTAAGCATAGTGAAGAAATGAAATATTTTCAAGATTGAAAATAATAGTTGATTCATGAAAAGTCTAGAGGACTAGATCGTCTTATGTTTGAATTTTCTGATATATGAATCATTGGATAGTATGATGCTTTGAAGGCCCACTAGGTTGCCTATGCACTGTACCTTTTGTAGTAGAGTTTGTTACCATTGTGCGTGAAATCGCTACAACAAAATTAGTTATTTTGGACTAAATGAATCAAAGCTTGAGATTGTGCTTTTGCAAAAAAAGAAAAAAAAGAAAAAAAGGTCAATTAGAGAAACCTATAAATATACATTCATTAGTGCTATATGAGGATCATCTCATCACTCGCCACTTGATCTCATCACAACACATTATATACTTTTCTATTTTTGTAACTTTTTTCTTGGAAGGCTAAACTTTTTTGGGATGATTTTATTGTGATTGCATAGTTAATTCCGAGTTTTTGTGCAATTCAAGTATTGTTTTTTGTTGGTATCGCACAGCGGAATGTTTGAGCGTGCGGACAAAACCAAGAGGGGGGTGAATTGGATTTTAAGTAACGAAATTAATACTTTGAAATTTTTCCAAAATTTATCAATTAAATCAATAATTAATTTCTTTAAACACAATAATAGATGAAATAAGGAGATAAAGAAGAAGATTGAACACAAGTATTTATACTGGTTCGGATCAAAAGACCCTACGTTCAGTTCTTAATCTCTCAAAAACGAGATTAACTAAATCACTAACAAGTAACAGAATTACAATCAGATATTTAAGAGTGTAAGGAAAGAAAACACCTCTCTTGAATCACACAAGAGATGAACACCTTTCTTTGACTCACAAAGAGAACCTTGACCTTAGCTTTCCTAGCAACAACAACAGCACTCAATCTCCTAGAACACCTCTCAGGAAAAGTTATCGCTCTGCCCACACTAGGTTTTTCAAAGCTTCTATTGAGAACACTCAGAGAACTCTCTTGCAATCACAACACTAGCACTCTAGCTTCTAAAAAAGGTATCTGAGAAGTAACTCTGAGGTTCCTTAAATAGAGGTTCATAAAATTAGGTCAAAAAGCTGAACAGTCGTGCCCAACTGACCAGGATAATCGATTATCACGATAATCGATTATTCTAGTGTGGTTTATGAAAAACAAATTTTTGAGCAGATAATCGATTATTCAGAGGTGATAATCGATTATTCTAGTGCTTTCTTTGAAAAAAATGGTTCAGCTCAGGATAATCGATTATTCTAAGTGATAATCGATTATCACTTTGATTTTTCGAGAAATGCCAGAATTTTCTTGTACAATACTGATTCCAACTAATCTAATTACATTTTATAAGATAACTTTAAACACAACAACACATGGTCTTCATATTGACTTCCAGATGGCTTTCAGGCTTCTTTTATCATCATCAAAATCTTGCTTCAACATTTAGACTTGTATTGCTTTTGCCAACAATCTCCCCCTTTTTGATGATGATCAAAACAATATG
>Ga0209589_1001169_pt1 | contig 42198 bp, 33 predicted proteins | sample CowpeawhiteBW_FD_187525 | JGI IMG/M metagenome (GOLD analysis project Ga0209589, IMG submission 187525) | Root nodule microbial communities of legume samples collected from California USA - Cow pea white BW (SPAdes) (version 2) | ecosystem: Host-associated > Plants > Roots > Nodule | place: USA...
ATATATATATATATATATATATATATATATATATATATATATGTATATGTATTTATATATATATATATATATGTATATGTATATGTATGTATATATATATATATATATTAGTAAAAACATGTTGGCCTAATTTTTTCTAAGTTACATATCTTGTTTTCTGTTTTCATTTTTTTAGCTTCAAGTATTGGTATGTTATCTTCTTCTAGGTACACCTCTTGACATTCTTCTCTTTCATTTTTTTGAAATTGGGCATATACATTAAACCCTATATAGACAATAACTTTTATGGTATGGTATGCTTGGTTTCAAATGATGGAATCAAAATAAGAATACTTAGCACATGGCAGTTGAGGTTTATTATTTGTTTATTTTGTTTATTTTTCAGGAATCAATTGGAGAAAGTGGGTTTGTTGATCAAAGCACTAATTAAAGAATTTTCATTGTGTTGAACGTCATTTTATATCTACTTTTATAATTATTTGGGCTTGTATGAACTTAAGTTTATTTGAACTTTATTTAAAATATATGACAATGATGTATTTTATTTTATTTTATTTCAATTTATGATCAAATATTTGTTTTTTAAATAATTTTATAAATACCCGCGGGTACCGTCGGTACCTGTGGATATAAAAAAAAATAGGCAGGTACCTGCATAACGGATACCCGACGAATATGGATACGGGTACGGGACGAATATTTATCCAGCTGATAGGGTACGGGAGAACTACTACCCGTATCCTACCCGCCCGGTTGACATCCTTGTGCACGACCATTTAGTAATTTTGTAACGTAGCCTCTCTACTAATTAAGCAACAAAATATTTTAAAAAAATATATTATTTTTCGTGTCACATCAACCATCAAAACTTATTTTTAATTTTTCTTGAACTTGACCGATAGGAATTATTTTTAGGTTTGACGACACAGTTTCTCACTCTTAGATTGTCCTACCACATAGAAAAGAATCAAGAACATCAAGTGCTAGTAGCACACCTAAATAAGCAACTTTGTTTCTTGCAATGACATCGAAAGAGGGATGGCAACAGGGCGGTGCGGGGACATGTTTCACTATCTCATACCTATTCTTGTAGAAAAATTCATCCTATTATTGGGTGGTTGTGTGTAGGAACCTTGGCTTTTGCGAAATAGTCTCCTTTTTGCCAAAATTCTTTTTGGAATGGATGGGAAGGGTCAGAAACCTCAGTCGTTAGTGGAAGAAATCAGAAGGCCTTAAAAACCATCAAGTTAAAAAAATTGATGGCCATTAACCCTTACAACAATTAATTTCGTTATTTTTATTAATTTAATTAAATTGAGAGTGAGAGTGGAGAGACTCTTGGTGCGTGGAGAATTCAAAGAGAAGGGAATTCCTTCAGGTTAGTAGAAGCAAGGGTAAACGAAGGAGTGTGAAAGAAGGGCTATGGAACTCAATTGGAGCAAGGATTTCCAGGTAAGGGTAGCTGCTCTTATCTATTTTGTGTTCGTTTGGAGATGACTTTGGATTACTTTACCCTTTCTATTTTGTTGACTACTTTCTTAACAATATTGAAGTTGTTATAGATAAGTAGTATTAATTTGATCGCTTGACGAGAACGTTATCAATCGTGTATTACGTTACATGGGAGTAGATGATGTTGCAGGTGGATCTGGTGAGGCATAGAACCAGAGCGCAGACTATCTTGGAATTTATACAGAGTTTTACTGGATATGTTACACATTGTCCTTCTCTTCCTCTTTTTTTTTTCTCTGTTTCTTCGTACACTTGCATGTCTTTTGAGATTCCATATCTTTAAAGCACTTTTCAATTTTTTTGACTTGTAAGTTAAGTAATCAACTTTGTAGATATCTAGTATTGTTGATACTCTTTGACAATTCAATATTTCACTCATTTTGTTGATAATCTTCCAAAATGTCTAAGATTTCCACGTTTTTGTAAAATATAATCCACACATTTATTTTTTCCACTTTTATTTGATAAAACCTCAAGTATCAAATAAAATCCAAAAATAAAATAACAATAACATATAAAAATAAATAAAATAAAAACATGATAATGCCAATTATCATGAAGATTCACTAAATCTATAAAGGTGTTTTGCTATAGGGCAAATAACTATGACCATACCTTATTTTTTAAGAAAAGAAAAGGTAAAATTACAACCTCTATTTATGTAGATGATATGATAGTTACAAAAGTTGACCATTATGAGATTTCTAATTTGTAAAAATATCTTGCATCTGATTTGAAATGAAATAACTTAGAAACCTCAAATATTTTTTGGGTATTGAAGTTACTAGATCAAAAGATGGTATTCTTCTTAGTCAAATAAAGCATATTCTATATTTACTATATGAAACTAGGTTGCTTAGGTGTATACCAGTTAACACTCCAATTGAGCAAAATCATATGCTTTCTCAATGCTCAAATTTGGCTAGCATAGATAGAAAGAAATATCAAAGTCTAGTGGGAAAACTAATTTCCTTGTCTCATACACGTCCAAATATTACCTAAGCAGTGAATGTTGTTAGTCAATTTATGCAAGACCCACCAAGTCTCATATGAATGTTGTTGAGAGGATTTTGAGGTATTTGAAGTCTACTCCAGAAGAAGGAATTTTCTTCTCAAATCATGGAAACCTAGAGGTAGAATGATATACTGATGATGACTGGGCAGGTTCAAAAAATGAAAGAAGGTTTACCTCTAGATACTTTAGATTTATTAGGGAAACCTTGTAACTTGGAGGAGTAAAAGACAAGCGGTAATAGCAAGATCAAATGCTAAAGTATAGAGTTTAGAGGCATGACAGTTGGGATATGTGGAATTTTGTAGGTACAAAATGTTCTATCAAATTTGAGTTTTAAATCAAAGCAACCTATGAATTTGTATTGTGACAATACATCAGCTGTAGCAATTGTACATAATTATGTCCAACATGATAGAACAAAACATGTGGAGATTGATAGACATTTCATTAAAGAGAACCTTGAAGCTGGAATAATCTTTTTTTTTTCCTTTGTAAGGTCTGAAATGTAATTAGCTTATGTCCTTACTAAAGGAGTAGCAAGTATGCCATTTAACGAGTCATTATTCAAGTTCGAAACGTGTGATATCCATACACCAACTTGAGTGGGGGTATTAAGATAGATCAGATATTCTATTTGATTAATTAGACAATTAAATATTATGATCGCTAGAAATCAAGGATTTATGTAGATATAATTATCATAAGAGAATATGAATGATAGGAATTATATATATATATATATATATATATATATATATATATATAATATTTCTCCATGAATAAAAATATATCAGAATTATTATCTGAAACTTCTCTATAAACTCTTCGTGAAAAGGTAATTCGGTAGTTATATCACTTGCGTAAAACCATTCCTCCCTGCATGACAATTCAACAAAATTTATAGACTTGCAAATGGTTAAAGAGAAGAAGAGTCTCTAGCACAGGAATCAACTCCAAAATTCTTTAATGATTTAAGCCTGGCAATGCGCAGTAGCTTCAAAGAAGGTAATTATTGCCCAAGTGGTGGAACTATCCAGCAATGCTCATTATCACTTATTCTTTGGATACCATATTGCAAAACGAAGAATGCCCCAAACAATTTGGCAAGGTGGTGCTACCATAAAATTTGATGATTATTTGCTTTAGTTTGATGACGGTTCTAACTACTTCCCTGATGAGTCCCAGTTTTTGTAAAATTTTTATGGGCTAATATTGTTTGATTGGGCTTTAGATTGCTTTTATTTCTTAGTTTTCGGCTTATATTTGATTTTTTATAGATTAAATTGCCAAAATTCCAAAAACACGTTAATTTGTAGTGTTTAGACAGATTTTTGGTAGAGTTTTAATTTTGTAAATTTCTAGCTCTTTTGAAAAATGAATTTCAGCTTGGTTCTAATTTTGTTGTATAATTTGAACATTTCAGCTTGAGATTTGAGTACAGTGTTTTGTTTTAAGGTTTGTGCAGTGTATTTGAGCATGCTACTTGGATTCCTAGTCTCGGTGCATTGAAATCTGGTGAAGTGAGAATGATCTGTTGTTAGCTGTTTTTCAAGGCTGAGAAGATAAATCCAAGTGTAAGCAAACTGCACCTACCACTGAAGAATGAAGAATGAAGAATGAACTGAAGATGTTCAGAAACAAGTTTTACAATACTGGGTAGGAAATTTTACAATGTTCAAGGGAGTTCTCTGTAATTTCAAAGGAATGGCAGATGTGTGGTGAGTTCCAAATCTTTTCTCTGCTGTTCCAGTAGTTCGATCAGTAAAAATCAGATTTGTTCTCTTCATATCATTCTTCTCCATTTTCACTTTTGCTTGAACTTTTCTGAATTGAGAAACATACACCTTAGGTTTGTTCGTATGTTTTCAATCTAGCATTTTCTTTAATTTCAATTTCTGACTGCAATTCTGGTTAATTGATCTAAAGGATCTTTATTATCTAAGAATTTCATATTTGAACTACTTAGGAATCAAAACTGAGTTTATAAAGTAACTTTTCAAAAATTTCAAATTCTATTCCAATTTCTTCTACTTTACTGTTTTTGACTTTGCTTCACTGTTTTCGTACTCATGCCATTTCAAACCTCCAACTCATAAACAACATTTTAATTCATATTCTTGCAATTAATAGGTAGTTAAGTAAGTTTTATTCGGTAATTCCATTTTCCTTCGCCAATAACAGACCAACACTGGTTTGATCCACGTATATGCTGTTTTCGATGCTTGAATCCATTTTCCTAAACTTAGAAGTTAGGTTTTCTAGCGTAGGTGATTTTTCTACTTTTGGATTTTGATTTTGCACCTATTCTCTGTAGTAATTTTTGTTTCTAATATTCAATTCATATTGCTTTAGACTTGTTTGCACGTTCATTTTGTGATTCAAACCATAGCATTCATAGAAATCAATCTCTGTTCGTAATGCATGACTGCTGTCAAGAACGAGAATACATTGTCTTAGAATAGTTGTTGTTCAGATTTAGTTTTAATTTTGAATTTGAATTTCTAGAGTTGTTTAGCAGTGCTTAATTCATATTTTATGTATTGTTTTGATCAACCAAACAAGTTACAATCATTAGTACCGCTTAAGTTCTGATTTTCGTTCTTATAGACATTTTGTCAAACAGTTTATGCATTTCATAGTTTCATTCAAGACTTTCATATTTCATGTTTTCACTTAGTTTTCTAAATTCTAAATTTCAGAAAATGTTTCATTCATAAATTCATGACATTTTAATCGTTCATTAGTTAATTCTAATCATTCTAAATCAGTTTCATGTAGACTTTGCATTTTTACACACTCTGAATACAAGCATTCTGTCACATCATTTTTGTTTACATGTTCTTCACTAATTTTAGTCTCATGCATTGTGTTTATTTTATTCTTTAGGTTAGTATTAGTTGTTCTAATAATTGGTAGCACTTTTACAGTTTAAATATCCCCAATCTTTGCATAGTTAAAATGTTAGGATAAACTTAAATTAGGAGTTATTGAACAGACTTTATGAGTGGTTACATTTGTGATGTTTTAGGAGAGGAAAATTCAAAAGTTTTATGTATTATGTTTTGGATGTTAATGGTGATTAGTGTTATGTTTTTATAATAATTGGAGACATTATGGCTTGCAGATGAAAAGCCAAGATGTAAGTCCTATAAATTGTAGTGTCTTGCTCATATGAAATACACAAGTGAAATAAATCATATTTTCAGAGATAGAGTGCCTTTGCTAACAAAGTGGTATCAAGAGCCAGTTAGCTTGAGTGTCTGAGAGTGAAAAAAGTGTGAGTGATGGCCAACAATATGTCCTTACCCCAGCTGACACAAAAATCCGACTACGATAAGTGGAACATGCAGATGAAGGCCTACCTCGGATCCCAAGACGTGTGGGATGTAGTTCAAGGTGGCTTCGAAGAGCCAGAGGATTTTGATGAACAGACAGTTGCCCAGATTGCTGCGTTGAAAAAAACACGAGTCAAAGATAGGAAAGCTATGTATGCATTGTATCAAGCTGTGGACGATGCAGGCCTTGAGAAGTTAGCAAACACTACGACTTCAAAAGAGGTGTGGGAGATCTTGGAGAAAACATATAAGGGAGATGAACGTGTGAAACAAGTTCGTCTTCAAGCTCTCAGAGGAGAGTTTGAGAGGTTGCTGATGAAGGAGAACGAAGGGGTAACCGAGTTCATATCTCGGGTGGAGACTGTGGCAAACCAACTTGGCAAGAATGGGGAGCCGTTGCCTGCAAACCGATTGTGGAGAAAATTTTGAGGTCAATGACAATTGACTTCAACAACATTGTGTGTGCTATAGAGGAATCCAAAGACCTCTCAAAGCTCACGGTGGAGGAGCTTGATGGGTCTCTAGAAGCCTATGAACAAAGAAGAAGAAAGACGAAGGAGGACTACCTTGGCCAAGCTCTCCAAGCAAGGACAAATTTCACGGAGAAAAAGGCGTTTGGAACTCAAAACACTCGGGGCAGAGGAGGAAGAGATCACAGGAGTCAAAATCGAGGTCCTGGAGGTAGAGGTCGAGGACGTAGTGGTCAAGGTCGAGATGATTACAAAGACGACACTCCCAGCCTGCAAAATTGGCGAGGCCGAGGAGGTCGGTCAGGCAACAATGGTGAGTGCTACAAGTGCGGCAAGCCCAGTCACTATGCAAATGAGTGTAGATCGGTCAAGTGTTATAATTGTGGTAAGACCGGTCATTTTGCAAAGGATTGTCGGTCTCAAAATAGGATAAATGAATCAACCAATCTTCTTACAGAAGAGGTTGAAGAACAAGCTGGAATATTGTTGATGGCCAGTAGCGAAACGAGCTTGGCACATGATGTGAAGAGCTCAGCAGATGATATGAAGAATTTGGCAAGGGAGGAAATTGATGAGGATGAGATGTTGTTGGCAAAGAGCTCGGATATCGAGCTGGGTCCGAACTCTAGCACAAACACTGAGTTTGGTTTGCGAGTCCAAAACAACTCAATCTGGTATCTAGACACTGGAGCTAGTAACCATATGTGCGGAGATGAAAATATGTTTGATGAGCTCTCCAAAATTGAAGCTGGACATTTTTCATTTGGAGACGCTTCCAAGGTGATGGTAAAAGGACGAGGTACGATATGTTTTTCTCAAAAGAATGGACGAATTGGGACAATTCGGGATGTGTACTACGTACCCGACCTCAAAACCAACATATTGAGTATGGGGAGATCGAGTACTGGAGTTGAGGGATAAACTCGAACACCTTATTACCCGAGTAGAAATGAAACAAAGCAGAATGTATAAACTGGAGCTGAAGTGTTTGAAACTCGATGTCGAGGATGAAGCAATGAAGTGGCATTTTCGATTCGGCCATTTGCACTTTGGAGGGTTGACCGAGCTAGTCCAGAAAGAAATGGTGCGTGGATTGCCAAACATAAAATTTAAGAAGAATTTTTGTGAAGATTGTGTACTTGGCAAGCACTAGAGAGCCTCGTTTCTAAAGACAACTAAGTATCAGGTGAAGGAACAACTCAGCCTGGTGCATACAGATGTTTGTGGACCAATTACTCCTGTATCTTTTAGTGGTAAGAGATACTTTTTAACATTTATTGATGATTTCTCTCGGAAGACATGGATTTATTTTTTGAAGGAGAAATCTGAAGTATTTGGAGTGTTTAAGAAATTTAAAGTAATAATTGAGAATGAAACGGACACAAAAATTAAAGCTATTCGGTTAGATAGAGGAGGTGAATACACATCAGCCGAGTTCATGAGGTACTGTGAGGAGCTTGACATTAAAAGATTGTTGACAGCTTCATACTCACCACAACAGAATGGAGTTGCTGAAAGGAAGAATCAGACAATTCTCAACATGGTTCGAGCAATGTTGAAAGGTAAGAATATGTCAAAAGAATTTTGGGCTGAAGCAGTGCAGTGTGCAGAACAGGTGTCCTCATGCAAAACTCAATGGACAGACACAACATGAAGCATGGAGTGGAAAGAAACCATGTGTATCTCACTTGAAGGTATTTGGCAGTGTAGCATATGCTCATGTTCCAGTACAACAAAGAACCAAGCTCGAGGACAGGAGTAAGAAACTTGTTTTTATTGGATATGATGAAAAAAATAAAAGGCTATATAAATTGTTTAATCCAGTAACAAACAAAGTTCTTGTGAGTCGAGATGTTGTAATAGATGAGGAGAACAAATGGAACAACTCGGTAGTGACAGTTAAGAGCATAACAACGACAAGTGGGAGCTTGGAAACTACCTTTGGAAGCCCGACAAGTGAAAGAATAAATTTGGACAATGTACCAGCAAGACAACAGGAGGTCTCTGACGAGGAAGAAGAACCATTGCAGCCCAGAACTCGGAGCCTACAAGACATATATAATACAACTAACGAGGTACATGTTGTGTGTCTTTCGGCAGAATCGGAAGATGTTAGATTTGAAGAAGCCGTGGTGAATGAGAAATGGAAGAAGACAATGGACGAGGAGATTGCTGCTATACAACGTAACAACACGTGGCAACTATTTGAGTTACCACAAGGAGCTCGGCCCATTGCAGTAAAGTGGGTTTTCAAGAAGAAAATGAATGCACAAGGTGAGATAGAGCGATATAAAGCACGATTGGTGGCAAAAGGCTATAGACAGAGGGAAGAAGTTGACTATGCCGAGGTGTTTGCACCTGTTACTAGGATGGACACTGTTCGTCTACTAATTTCTATAGCAGCTCAGAACAAATGACCCATTTTCCAAATGGATGTAAAGTCGGCTTTTCTAAATGGTGTGTTAAAGGAAGAGGTCTACATTGAGCAACCACTCAGCTACATGAGGAAAGGTGAAGAAAAGAAGGTGTTGAGGCTGAAGAAGGATCTTTATGGCCTGAAGCAAGCTCCAAGGGCGTGGAATGACCGAATCCACACTTATTTCATGGAAAATAAATATGAACAATGTTCGGTTAATGACCTTGTGTTAATGGGTAATGATGCAGAATTAATCAAGAAGTTCAAAAGAACCATGGAGAAAGAGTTTGAAATGACAGACTTGGGACACATGAGATACTTTCTCGGGCTGGAAGTCAAACAACTTGAGACAGACATCTTTGTGTCTCAAGAAAGGTATGTCGAGGACATTCTGAGTAAATTCAAGATGGCGAGGTGCAGCCCGGTTTCAACCCCAATGGAACCAGGTACAAAACTTTCAAAGTTTGATGTAGAAGATCACATAGATGCCAACAAATACAGAAGCTTGGTTGGAAATCTTCGTTACTTGACGAGTACAAGGCCGGATTTGTTACTAAGCGTTGGTATAGTAAGTCGATACATGGAGCAGCCGACCTACACACATTGGAGAGCACTGAAAAGAATATTGAGGTATGTGCGGGGAACAACATCACTCGGATTATACTACACTAGGTCGGACGATTACCGATTAGTAGGGTACTCGGATAGTGATTGGTGTGGAGATGTAGATGACCGGAAAAGCACATCCGGGTATGTATTCTTCATGAGCAACACGGCGTTTACCTAGCTCCCAAAGAAGCAACCTATAGTGACATTGTCTACATGCGAAGCTGAGTACGTTGCAGCATCATTGAGTGTATGTCATGCAATATGGCTTAGAAATCTTCTAAGCAAACTGGAGATGAAACAAAAAGGAGGGACTGTAATTCGAGTAGATAATAAGTCGGCCATTGAGTTGGCAAAGAATCCGGTCAACCATGGAAGGAGTAAGCACATTGATGTGAAATTTCATTCCATCCGAGAATAGGTGAAGGAAGGTAATGTAGAGATGGTGCACGTGGGAAGCAGAGATCAAATTGCAGACTTATGTACAAAGCCATTGCCAACTATGTTGTTCAATAACTATAAAAATCTAATCGGAATGAAGGATGGAAGAAGTATTTAAGTTTACGGGGAAGTTTTGTTAGGATAAACTTAAATTAGGAGTTATTGAGCAGACTTTATGAGTGGTTACATTTGTGATGTTTTAGGAGAGGAAAAGTCAAAAGTTTTATGTATTATGTTTTGGATGTTAATGGTGATTAGTGTTATGTTTTTATAATAATTGGAGACATTATGACTTGCAGATGAAAAGCCAAAATGTAAGTCCTATAAATTGTAATGTTTTGCTCATTTGAAATACACAAGTGAAATAAATCATATTTTCAGATATAGAGTGCCTTTGCTAACATAAAACTCACACAAATAGCTACTTAGAACAAATTTACTTGGATTTGACACCCTTGGTCTGCCCTATGCCACACTAGGGGATTTTAGGATTTTTTGCAAAATCTTAATGCAACTTGATGTTTAACATTCTCCCCTGCTATAAAACAGATGGAAAACTTTATCAAGACAGTTCATTAATTAGAGGAACTTGGTTTTGGATCTTCATGCCCAATGCAACTTTGGCTAAATCATTAATTAGATTTAAAAACTTGTATTGGTATTATGTAGTGCTTTTCCGAATATATATAACCTTGATACTAGTTCATTAAAGTAGTTGCCACCAGTCTCATCCGAACTTTGATTTCTGCTTAACTGAATTAAACTTTCTGCCATCCACAGTTTAAATACCGTCTCCTTATGTTACTCACAATATTCTTAGGAAAAATTGAACAAAAGGCAAAACATTTTTTCAAAGAACCGACAAATAGTGATAGCTCAATAATGAGGGTGGAATGAATAGTCTTTTCCTCTTTCGGCCTTTCTCTTGAAAGAGGGAAAGAGAAAAAGTTCAGAAGAAGGAAATCATTCAAAGGGAAATAATAATAGACTTTTCCTCTTTCTCCCTGAAAATCTTACTATTAGTTTAGAGTCATCATTCCAAGCCTACATGAAACTTTTCTCTTTTCTACTTTGAGCAGAGTACAAGAAAGTTATCATACACAGTTGATCTAGTTTTGCAATCAATATGGTGGAAGATTAACACATAGATACAAGATGCATTTGCTTTCGAGAATGACTAAAAATAACTAGAGATATATGTTTAATGATCCATTTTACAATGAATCTAGAAAAACTTTACCAAAATACAATAAAATCAAATTCCAGAGAAAGAGCATGAAACTGATCTAGCAGGAGAAGAAAACAAAGGTTTTGGTGGCATTTCCAAAGAATTGATGTTGCCTTCCAACATTTCCACCACTCCACTCATTGTAGGTCTATCATTGGGAAACGTTTGAATACACCATAATCCCACTATGGTCATTCTCCTAACAATCTCATTTTCTTCTATGGTCATCACTTGATCTGGTCTTACATTGTTGTCTTCCTCAAGCCTCCTATATACCAGATATGGGAAGTATATCTCACTTGTGTGACTAGCTTCAGCATTAATGTTCTTCCTCCCTCCTACCATTTCTAGCAACATCATCCCATAGCTGTAAACATCAGACTTATGGGAAACTCCACCAAAATGTCTATTGCACATTTCTGGAGCCACATACCCCATTGTTCCTCTAGTATCTGACAAGGAAATAATGCTTTCTTTCCTAGGACAAAGCTTTGCTAGCCCAAAATCTGATATCTTAGGACAAAAATTCTCATCCAAAAGAATATTATGTGGTTTTATGTCAAAATGTAAAATTCGAGTATTGCATCCCCTGTGCAAGTACTCCAACCCTCGAGCTATCCCTATTGAGATCTGATACAAATTCTCCCAACTCAATGATGCAATGGATTCTGGCCCGCTGTTGTAGATTAACTTGTCTAAGGAACCGTTAGCCATGAACTCATAAATGAGAGCTTTCTTTCGACCTTCCAAACAAAATCCTTGAAGTGTGACAATATTAACATGAGAGGTCCTACTGATGCTAGCAACCTCATTGATGAACTCTTCACCATTTCTTTTAGACACGTTTAATAATTTTACAGCCACAGGGCATCCGGTTGGTAGTTTTCCTTTGTATACTGCACCAAATCCACCTTGACCAAGTTTAACTTTGAAGGAATTAGTCATTTTCTTCACTTCTGAAAATGTGTATCTTTTCAATGCTACAGATCCGTGATCTTTCAAGAATTCTTCAATATTTAGGTCACTCTTTGTAGTCCAACAAAGATTTACCAGTGGAGTTAATGACTTGTATCGAAAATAAAAAATTATGATGCATATCATGAATCCTCCCAATATTGCACATATAACACCTGTTAACATATAAAAAGGGGATTTTAGAGTTAAGAAATAATCAACACTCATTTAACTTGGGAATTCACTTCTTACGAATTTAATTAATATGAATTCAAGAATCTAAACCTAAATTAATTAGAGGCATAATATAATGTTATTTCTTATGAATTAATTCCAAGAAAAGATAAAATTAGTTTTGAAATATTATTGGAGTTCGTTTAGCATTTCTAATGCGAGTAAATAGTTAAGTTAAAAAAATTAAAAAACATAAAATTATGTTAAAGTCTTTTTAATGAATAAATAATTGTGTGAGTATTGGATTATTGTCGGATTAATCAATTTTATTAGAGTATACTTAATGTCGGACGGCAATAGAGTCAGCTTAATTGACTCTGAGACGCAAAAATGTAAATTTTTTATAAAAATTAGAAAGTATAAAATAAGTTATCTTTTTAATAAATAACTAATTATGTCATTGTCATATCAATAAATTTTATGATGACACCTAATATTTTTAATAAGAAAAATTATGTATTTCACTGTCAGACTATAATGAGACAACCAAAACTAAATAAATAAGGATAGTTTCAACCAAGTTGATACCAACCTTATTTATTTTCTCTATTTATATATGCTGAAATTAATTTCAATCCTAGTTTATAAACACTCTGTTTTTCAGTTGTAACTACTTTGTAGTAGAACATAATTTTCATAGTTAATAAAATAATTTTCAGTTTTCATTCAGATCATAGTGTTTGTGTGTATGCTATACGTGTGAGAAATAAAGAGAATGGAGTGAGAAGCACTTATGTTGTGATGATGGAAAGGGAGAGCGTGAATGTGGAAGGCTCTGGGTTCTGAACCCTAACACAGAGGTGCACAGAGATAAATAACCTTGACTTTTTTCTTGCGTAGGTTCTAAAAGGAAGGTTGTTGGTGGACAACAACTTGAATCCTTTATTCAAGCATGTGGCATACAATGAAGAGTTGGGCCAAGGAATTAGGCCAGGTTTGACAGTGGTATCGAGAGCAATGTTCGATTCTGGGAAAGAGAAGCTGGAGGCATGGTTGCTGGTAATGGTAATGGGGTTTCTTTTCAAACTTACCTATTCTTGATGGAAAAAATTATGATCATTGGGTCATAAGAATGGAGGCCATTCTTGGTTATCAAGAATTGTGGGAGGTTGTCAAGGAGGGTGCTAAGGAGAAGGACGAAGCCGCAAATAAGAAGAAAGATTGCAAGGCTCGATGTCTCTTGCATCAATGCGTAGATCTAGTGAATTTTGAAAAGATTGCCAAGGCCAAGACAGCAAAAGAATGTTGGGTAATCCTGCAGAGGGCTCACGGTGGTGCTGAAAAAAATCAAGAAAGTAAGGCTGCAATGTATAAGAAGGCAGTTTGAGTTGGCTGAGATGGAAGATTCAGAAAAGGTAGCAAACTATTTTAATAGACTGCAATTATTGGTGAATCAGATTAAGAGCTGTGGGGAGGCTGTCACAAAGATCAGTGTGGTGGAAAAGGTTCTATGCACTTTGAGTGATAAATTTGATAACGTGGTTACAACCATTGAAGAGTGTGGCAGAGATATGAAGACTCTGTCAATAGAGGAGCTGTAGGCCACATTAAAAGCACATGAAATGAAGCGTTCAGTAAGAAGTTCAGAGAAAAAGGGTGAATAACAGGCTTTAAAAGCCTAGATTAGCAAGAACAGAGGTTTTGGCAGGGGCAAATGGAAGAGTAATAGAGGTGGTGGCAGATTTGGTAGAGGTGCTCATTTCTTAGTCCAAGAATCAGGTTCTGGTGAGCAATCAGAACATAAAGTTTAGGGTGGACGTGGATCTTGGAATAATAGAGGAAGAGGCGGAAGAAAGAATGTTGACATGAAGAAAATTCAGTGTTATAATTGTGGAAAATGGGGCCATTATGCAGCAGATTGCTGGCATGGAAGAGGGAAGCAGAAAAAGGTCTCAGATGATGCTGAAAGGCATGTGGCTCAAAATGATTCAGAGGAGAAACCTGTGGTGCTAATGGTGACAACTAGTGAGGAAGAGTTTGGACGTGAAAATTGGTTTCCTGATACTGGATGCTCTAATCACATGACTGGGCATAAAGAATGGATATCAAACATAGACACCACCAAGTCCAGCATAATAAAATTGGCAGATGATAATATGATTAAAGCTGAAAGAGTCGGGAATATGGTAATTAAGAAAGATGATAAATAAACTATGGTGATTGAGGATGTTTTATATGTACCAAGAATGAAATGCAACCTGCTGAGTGTAGGACAACTGGTGCAGAAAGAATTTTCAGTCTTCATGAAAGAGGAAGTGTTGAAAGTTTATGATGCTAGGAAACGACTTGTGCTGAAATCGCCCCTAGCGAAGAATAGGACATTTTAGACAAGGCTCATTCTGCTAGCGAATCAATGTTTAAAGGCAACCACAATAGAGGATGTGAGTTGGTTATGGCATAGGAGGTATGGTCATCTGAATTTCCCCAGTTTGAAGAAATTAGCAGGTAGAGGGATGGTAACTGGACTGCCTGAAACTCTAATTGTTCCAAGAAAGGTTTGTGAAGGTTGTTTGGTGGGCAAACAACCCAGGAATGCTTTCAAAAAGCATATGCACGTGAGAACAAAAGGTTTGGTACAAGTGGTTTATTTTGATGTTTGTGGACCATTCGAACAAATGTCACTTGGACAAAATAAATATTTTGTAACATTTATTGATGAATACAGTAGAATGATCTGGTTGTATCTAATAAAGGCAAAATCAGAGGTGTTCTCTGTTTTCGAAAGGTTTAAATTGATGACAAAAAATCAGAGTGAAAAAATGGTGCAGATTTTAAGAACAGATGAGGGAAAGGAGTATTTGTCTAATGAGTTTGAAGCTTACTGTAGTGAAAATGGTGTGTTACATGAAGTTACAACACCATATACTCCACAACATAATGGAATGGTAGAGAGAAGAAATAAAATGATATTGAACATGGCCATAAGTATGACAAAACAGAAGAAATTGCCTCACTCATTATGGGGGGAAGCTATTTCAACAGTTGTTTACTTGTTAAACAAGTGTCCTACGTTAAAGTTGGAAAACAAAGTTCCAGAGGAGGTTTAGAGTGGTAGTAAACCAGGGGTTAAACATCTAAAATTTTTTGGCTCGAAATGTTACAAACATGTGCCAGATATTAAGAGGACAAAGTTGGCAGATAAGAGTGAAGTTATGATCCTGGTTGGATATCATTCTACTAGAGCATACAGGTTGTATCACCCTGTGACAAAACAAATCTGCATAAGTAGAGATGTTGTTGTTGATGAAGAGGAAGCGTGGAATTGGAGTGAGGATGAGACATGATCAAAACAGAAGATAATGGAGTACCTTGAAGAAGAGGGAGCAGTTACATATGTAGTAACAAATGAAGCAAATCAACATATTGAGCCATAAACACACAGATGTGCTAGGCAACGCAGGCAACTAAGATCCTTGGTAGATTTTGAAGTATATTCTAATGATGCAATAACTAGTGATGGAGATTTAGTTCACTTTGCATTAATGGCAGAAGCTGAACCAGTTGGCTATGAAGAAGCCATGAAATAAGAGAAGTGGAAGAAGGCTATGATAGAGGAGTTGAGTGCCACTAAAAGAACCAAAACCTGGGAGCTAACAGATTTGCCTCACAACAAGAAAAGTATAGATTTGAAGTGGGTGTTCAAGCTGAAATTGAATCCTAATGGCAGTATAGATAAAAGGAAAGCAAGTTTGGTGGTTAGAGATTTTTTACAGAAGTCTTTGCTCCTGTTGCAAGAATTGAAACAATTCGAGCAATAATGGCATTGGCAAATGGGAGGAAGTGGCTCATGTTCCAAATGGATGTCAAATTGGCTTTCCTAAATGGACCACTTGAGGAGGAAGTTTATGTTACTCAACCACCTGGTTTTGAAAAGAAAGGAGAAGGATAAGGTGTACTAGCTGAGGAAGGCTCTTTATGGCCTTAAATAGGCACCCAGGGCCTGGAAAAAGAGAATTGACTCATTTATGGTTAGTCATGAATTTAAGAAGTGGAGCATTGAGTGTATGTAAAACATGAGAGGAAGTCTGAATTGGTGTTGATGTGCATATATGTGGATGATTTGGTCATTATTGGGAACAATATCAATGAGATTGAAGAATTTAAGAAGTTGTTGATGAAATAATTTAAGATGACAAATCTGGGCAAACTTAAATATTTTTTGGGAATGGAATTTGTAGAAACAGAACAGGACTTGATCGTAAACCAAAAGAAGTATGCTTCAGAGATTTTGGCCAGATTTGACATGAAGGAATGTAACATTGTTGTTACATCAGTAGAGGGAAAGTTCACAAACATTGCAGAAGGTGAAAGTGAAGAGAGTGTGGATGGCACCTTATACAAATAGGTGATTGGATCACTTAGATACTTATGCAATAGCAAACCTGATATCTGCTTTGCAGTTGGGGTGTTGAGCAGATTCATGCAGAAACCGTAGAAGAAACACTTGCTAGCAGCTAAGAGAGTGATGAGATACATTAAAGGGTCTCTGGATTTTGGAATTTTATTCCCGAATCAAGTACAAAATAGGTTGATTTGCTATTCAGATGCAAATTGGTATGGAGATGGCACAGATAGGAGTAATATTGGCTGCATTTTTTTGTTCATGGGAGCACCAATTTCTTGATGGAGTAAGAAACAATTAGTGGGGGCTCTATCCACGTGTGAGGTTGAATACATTGCAGGGTCAAGTGCAGCTTGCCAAGTTGTTTGGCTGAACTCGGTTATGAAGGAAATGGGAATTGAATTGGAGAAACCTATTGCACTTTTGGTAGACAACAAGTCAGCAATAGATTTGGCCAACAACCCAGTTTCACAAGGGAGAAGTAAACATATTGAGACTCAATTTCACTATATAAGAGATCAGGTGAACAATGGAAAGCTTAAATTGATTCATTGCCCTACACAACTACAGATAGTTGATATCTTGACCAAACCTTTGAAGAAGGAGAGGTTCAAGATGCTCAGAGAACAAATAGGAGTTATAGCGTTGGAATTAAGGGAGGATGTTGAAATTAATTCCAACCCTAGTTTATAAACACTATGTTTTCAGTTGTAACTGCTTTGTAGCAGAACAAATGGTGTACTCCTCTATATAAGAGTACCTATAAAACGTTTCCAAAGTAATAAAATAATTTTCAGTTTTCATTCAGATCATAGTGTTTGTGTGTATGTTATACGTGTGAGAAAGAGAGAGAAGGGAGTGAGAAACACTTACGTTGTGACGGTGGAAAAGGGAGAGCGTGAATGTGGAAGGCTCTGGGTTCTGAACCCTAACACAGAGGTGCACAAAGGTGAATAACCTCGACTTTTCTCTTACGTAGGTTCTAAAAGGAAGGTTGGTGTGTTGTGTTTGGTGGACAACAACTTGAATCCTTTATTCAAGCACGTGGCATACAGTGAAGAGTTAGGCCAAGGAATTGGGTCAGGTTTGACAATATATATTTAAATTATTGTATGCTAAGCAAATACTAATTTATATTTTATGAATTTGTGTGTCTTTAGGAGAATTAATGGGAATGATAGATGATTTTTAACCTAAAGACCTAGATTTAAAGAAAAAAATCTCCTTGTTCACAATTTTCTTCACTTACTTTTTATATAAATCTCCTCATTCTTATCTTCTTTATATAGAGATGTCAAAATTAATTTTAATTTGTAAGCCAACCTAGCTCGAAATGGTGATGAGGTTCGGATTTAAAAAATTTTAGTTTTTCATTTTAATACATGGGTTGAACTGAACTCACTTCACTTAACTAGTTGGTTCAAGTCGGATTGAAGGTGAATTGAGTCATAACCTACCAACAACACTTTATTAGTTTTTTTACTATTTTTATAAATTTTTATTATAATTATATAAATTCACATTTTTTATCTTTTAAAAGATTATAATATTGTTGAATAATCTTTGAATAGTTTAGATGTTTAAATATTTTGTCATCCGGACTCATCTCGATAACTCACATTCTTTTTATTAGCTTCTTCATTCATTCTCATCTTTCCATACTTGGTCACTCCCCCCTCCCCTTTGCTCTTTCTGTATATATAAAAGTAAAAGTTTATAGTTACGATGATCTGTATGTGTTTGTGCATTTTTGTGTTTCTGCATTAAGAACAAAAGATTTTTGGTGAATATGTTGACTATAAATTATATGCCTATTCTTTTACCTAGTAACGCAAAGATTTTTGTTACAATTTAATACTGACACGTTAAGAATCTTGCTTGATTTTTGTTTCTTATTTAGCTTTTCAAAACTGTTTTATAATCAATTTTGAACAACTGTCTTTGAGAATGGAAAAAATTTGTATGATAACGAATTTAAAAACTGTTTTATAGATGAAAAAAATAAAAAAAGAGATCTAAAAGTGAGGAGAATTCTGTCTCGTTCTTTAAATTTTGAGAGGAATAGAGCAAGTTTAGACCACAGATTGAGGAAAAACAAAACTAAAAACGAAGAAAACATTTAATCAGCTTTTATATTTTAGCTTTTAAAAAAACAGTTTTTGAAAACTATTTTAACAAAACAATTTTCAAACAAATTGTTTATTTTTTTAAGAACTAAAAAGCTTATTCTAAAGGATAGAATTTCTTAAATTATTTTTCTAGTTTTTTAATTAACAAAATATATGTGTTGGATTCATTAATAAAGGAGATGACATGATCAAGTATTACGTTTTTGTAATAGATGTACTATAATGGTGGAATTTAGGGATATAAAAAGATAAAATTACCTAAAATGACTTTCCATTTCCAAAATCGGTGGTTACCTGCACCAATAAGTTGGAGAAAAAACCAAAGTCATCACATTGTTGTGAGTGAAGTCTTCCTGGAAAATATCGTATTTGACAACAATAACTTGAAATTGAAAATGGGTGACAAAATATATACTTTGTCTTGCTTTTTTTCATACTTAGTGTCTTATTATTATAAATTGTAATGCAAATTTTAGAAAAATCTAGAAAATCTTAAGATAAAAGTATTAAAATGTAATGAAATTCTAGAACAAAGTAGAAAAGCCTAAGATAAGAAGAAAATATCACGAACATTCTACATAGGCAAAAATCTAGAATATTTCACACAAGTTGTGGCTAGTATTTTCTAGAATAGTTTATGGGTCTATAAATACCCATGCACTCAACCATTTGATGTAAGACAAGAAGTAAGACAACATCTAATACACCACTCACTAGATAACATACTACTTCCAACTACTACTTCTACATTATACTATCTCCACAATTTTCTCTATTTCATCAACTATTTTTCACAACCTCAAAATACTATCTCAGTGGTACTAGAGTTACGTTCGGTCATCTACTGGCGTAGATAAATTTTTCAACTACTTCAGAAAAAGATATAACTCCATTCTATGCTACTTCCAAAATATTTTCTCAACCCATGGCCATTACTAATTAAACATCATCAATTCTAGTACCTATTTTCATAAGAGAAAATTATGATTTTTGGAGTGTCAAAATGAAAACATTCTTTCACTCTCAAGACTTATAGGACATTATAGAGGAGGGGTTGATTATTCCAAAAGACACTTTCACTCTTACTGCAGCTCAAAAGAAGGATTTTAAGGAAAGCAAGCAAAAGGTTCAAGGGCTTTATTTGCTTTTCAACATGCAGTTGATGACATAATCTTTCACAGAATAATAGGTGCCATAAGTGCAAAGTAAGATTGGAACACAATACAAGAATAGTTTCAAGGAAATGATGAGGTACGCAATGTTAAGCTTCATTATCTAAGATGAGAGTTTGAATTAATAAGAATTAAATAATTTGAGACCATTAAAGACTACTATTCTAGAATAAAGGAAATAGTTAGTCAGATGAAAGCCTAAGGGGAAACTATTCTTCACAAAAAAATCATTGAGAAAATTGTAATTTCTATTCCCCAAAAGTATCTGAGACCATTAAAAACTATTATTCTAGAATAAAGGAAATAGTTAGTTAGATGAAACCTTGAATGAAACCTATTCTTGACAAAAAAATCGTTGAGAAAATTGTAATTTCCATTCCCCAAAAATATGATGCAATCGCAACTGCGATTGAACAAACAAAAAGATTTGGTTACATTATTAGTAACCACTAATGACCTCTCTTAAAGCTTATGAACAAAGATTGAAAAGGCATGAAGAAGACTCAGTCAAAAATTCCTTTCAACCAAAACTAAAATTATTGTCTCAAAATAAAGAATATGAAGGAAATATAAGTAGAAGCGAAAATTCTAGAAATAAAGAAAATTCTAGAAGCTTCTTTATGACTCTTCATGTCACATCTATAAAAAGATAAGTCACTTGGAAAAAGATTGTTGACATTATAAGGCCCGTGGAATTTAATTAATTAAATAATTAATTAATAAATGCGGGTAGTGGGAGCCTTTATGACATTTAATTCTGACGTGTATGACGTGAAAAAGTACTAGCTCAAATGGTTGAGAGTACTTAATTTATGTGAGAAGAGTTGGGTTTAAGTCCTATGTATGCCAATTGTGTGTTATTTGATTTATTATCATTTTTTATAATATGTTTGATCATGTTGAGTGATAATATAATCATAGAATTATATTAGTCATCATGAAACATGAATTGGTTAAATGGTTGTGCATTGATTTGACGTTGGTATGGTATGAGTTGGAACCTTGGTGAGACCAAATTAAGCTTTCTTTTTGCGAATTTTATATTTGGCATGAATGTGAAAAGTTAGAGAAAAGCCTAGCTGAATGGGCAACAGAGGCTGAAAAACAAGCCATAATGAACCAATGAATGGCAATAAACACCAACATTAAACCATTTTCGTTTTATGCCATTAACCTAGATTAAGTCTCAATTAAAAAGCCAATTAGTGGAGAGAAAGAGGGTTTTCTAAGTTTTCCATTGTAGAGCATTATGAGGAGTGATTTTTCAGAGAGGAACTGTGGTGTGTGCGTGAATAGAGGACTGAATTGGAAGGGAATCCAAGGGAGACCATTAGTGATCAAGGGAACTCTCCAAATTTCCATTTTTTGAGCAAAAGGATCCAAGTTAGAGGTGTTTTACTCCTTATTGTTTATGTGTGTGAATAATTGCATGATATATAGTATGAAATGCATGAATATTCTCTGTTTCTGCTTGAATTGTTGTGTTTCTGGAGATATTCTAGAAACTGCCTGGCAGGCTATGCATAGCCACCAGGAGACACATCTTGTTTTGGTGTTTCTATATTCCTGCAAGGAACCGCTTGACGGTGAAGCCTTGTACCGCCAGGCGAAGAAAGCCTATAACCCATTTATGGGTTTCGTTGATGAACTGTCTGGCGGTTATGAACACCCGCTAGGAGATGCGAGTTGAATTGACTCAAATTTTATGTTTTTCATGTTATGGGAGGATTCTAATCGGGGGAAATCATGTTCTAATTGTTTATGAATGGTTAGGCATCATATAACCTTGAAATCTAGGTGATTGGGAGCTAATTAGGTGAAAAATTCGTAAATATGATGTTAGGGTTCGAGAATTTGGGATTTTTCGTATTGATTAATTTATGTAATTAAAAATAAGGAAATTTTGTGTATTTGGAGATTTAACATAGGACTATTAATCATAAGTACATGATGGAAGTGACATTGAGTGGAAAATTGATGAACCAGGAGGGTTTATTGGAGTTAGAACTCGTGCAGAGTGCGAAACCAGTTCTGGAACTGCCAGAAATGATGCATCGCCTGGCGGCTTGAGGCTTGCCGCTAGGTGATAATAGTGCACTTGGAAGTTCAAGTAAAATAGAATAAAGGAAAAATATGTTAAATTGGAGATACTATAATGAGGATGCTTTAAGATGTAATGGTAATGCATGAGATGGGTTGAAGTTTGAGGGAATATAGCTTTTGGGGTACAACTTGAAGGTATATCAAATTGTATAGGTTGTCTTAAGAAAGCATGGAGTACGAATGATTTAAATGTACTATGTGTGGAGAAATATGGTACAATTATGAGTTAGAGTTCCTAATGGAGTATGGAATAAGTGTACTTAAGATATATAATAGTTTATGAGAATGTTAAATCTGTGAGGTAGTGTATTGTACGGGTAAAGGCAGTGTATTACTAAGTAAACAATGATAGAGATGAATATTTGGAATTGTCTATGTGACAAAGGTGAGGCGATGCAAAGGTATGAAAGGATTTATGCTAACTCGGATTATTAATAGTTATAGGTAACTAAGTTGAAGGTAAGTTGGATAAGTGGTAAATGGAGAGGGGGTGTGCAAATGTGCCTGAACTATAGTTAAAAACCAGTACTGCACAATTACTGGTGTGGCGCCTGACGGTGGCGTAGGACCCGTCAGGCGATAGCTACGATAGTAGAGGATCCATGGAACGCGTGCGCCTGGAGGTAAGGGTAGCTCCGCCAGGCGATGACTGCAGTGATGGTTTTTCAGAGGCGCTACGTGTTTGGCGGTACGTGTCCCCCACCAAGCGGTCTGGAAGCGGGTAGCGCTTGGCACCTCGTGAGCAGCGCCAGGCAGTTTTGCTGTAGTAGATTGGGGTTATGTTGGCTACGATGTGCGTGATCTACAAGGCTCCTAGGATATCTTAAAGGTCGACTTGCTAGTGTTCCTTGAGTAGTGGCTCGGAACATATCCCTTGAGTTGAGCTCAAGATAGGGGTTAAGCACGTGGCATTCCTTGAGTTGTGGCTCGGAATGGTGTCCCTTGAGTGTAGCTCGGGATGATGGATGAATACGAGGGACTCTTGAGTTGAGCTTGGGTTGACGAGTGTTGCATGTGTGAGTGTGCTGCTTGTGGCCAGTATGGATGGGTCCAGATAGATTGCCTTCCTCAGTAATTAGTTGACAAGTTTGGTAGTCTTGAGATGTTACGAACTATGTTCGTATTTGGGAACTCCACCTGACATTACAGTGTGTGATCCGTAGCATGGTGTCTCGCACGTGCTCTATCGGTTGTGGTCGATAGGTATGGAAGCAAGACACTTTGAGGTACTCACTAGAAGGCGTAGAACACGATTAATATGGTTGTGGCCATGTGATATGGAATCAAAGGAAGGAATTCCTTTGGTGTGTTTGTGTGATATATATAAATGTGTTATATATATATATATATATATATATATATATATATATATATATATATATATATATATATATATATATATATGTTTATTCTGTTAGCTCACCATATCTCCTTGTGTATGGCGATGATCGTATGTGCGATAAGCAGATGATGTTTAGGTGGATCTGGTGAGGCTTAGAGTCGGAGCGGGGCTAGACTAGGATCGAGATTTTTACACAGAGTTTATTATGTTTTATAATAAGTTGTAATAATTGACATTATTATGCTTGGATTTTATTATGGATTTTATATTGAGTTATAATAGAGATTTTAAGAACATTTATTACTAAATAAAAGTTTGAAATTTATCGCATTTTTGGGAAAAAGGATTTATATTAATGAGATTTTATTTTCTTATTTTATTTTATTATTTAAACCCGTAATAACCGGCTGGGATGTTACAGACATCATGGAAAACCTCAGTGTCAATAATACTGCAAGAAATTTGGTCACGTAGACAAGTATTGTTGCCATAAAAGTAAGCATCAAGGAAACTTTACCGACAAATATGTTTTAGTCGGTAAATTTGAGTTACCGATAGATTTTACCGACGAATTTTCATATTTTATTTTCACACCCAAAGCTGACCTTAAAAGAAGACGAGAAGAAGGAAAGAAGAAAAGAAGAAGAAGAAGGAGAAGAAGAAGAAGAAGAAGAAGAAGGAGAATAAGAAGTAGAAGAAGAATGAGAATAAGAAGTGGAAGAAGAATGAGAATAAGAAGTAAAAGAAGAAGAAGAAGAGAAGGAGGAAGAAGGAGAAGAAGGAGAAGAAGAAGGCAGCGGCGATGGCGAGGACGACAACGACGAAGAAATAGAAAACGAAAAAAAGTGAAAGAAGGAAGAGGAAGAAGATGAACAATGCATGTTATTTACTAACGGATTTTTTGATAATTATCGACGGCCTTTTTCAATGGTAATTACTGATGGAACATGATTTTCGTCGACAAAATTTTACCGACGAGTTTTACTGACATATTTTTTACCGTCGATAATCCGTCGGTAATGTTGATTTAGCGACAGATTTTGACCGTCGGTAATATCAGTTTTTCTTGTAGTGTTACTCAATGCTAATAAAGAATCTCCTAGTGGAGGAGGAAGTTGGTGCTTGGATAGTGGATGCAGTAATCACATGGGCAAAGATCAAAGCATGTTCAAAGACATTGATAAATTTATCAATGTCAAAGTTTGGTTGGAAATAACACCATAGTGCAACCTCTAGGCAAAGGAATTTTCATGGTGGAGACAAAGAAATGTATAAAATTCATCAAGGAAGTTTTACTAGTTCCCAATCTCAAAGAGAACTTTTTAAGTATTTGCCAAATGATGGATAATGGATATTCTCCTTTCTTTGAGAAAGATACATGCAAAACTTATGACACTAAAATGATAGAAATTGGCCAAGTTAAAGGGGAGAAAATATATAGAAGCTTTCCTATAAGCTTCAAACTTGGAACTAATATTGCCATGAAGGCAAAAGTTAATGACTCATGGCTTTGGCATAAGAAATTTGGCCACTTCAACACACAGGCCTTAAAATGATGAGATATCTCTCATGCTTGATGGAGAATATTCAATCATGCGAAGGATATCTCCTCTATAAACAACATCGATTACCATTCTCGACGGACAAAGTATGGAGAGCAAAAGACTTACTAGAGTTGATCGATACTAATGTTTGCGGACCAATGAGAATACCTTCACATCACAACAATAGGTATTTCGTCTTCTTCATTGATGACTTCTCTAGAATGACTTCTCTAGAATGACATGGGTTTATTTCTTAAAGGCAAAGTCAGAAGTCTTTGGAATATTCAAGAAATTTAAGGCCCTTATCGAGAAGCAAAGTGAGAAACAGATACAAGTACTTAGAAGTAATCGTGGAAAGAAGTAAAGATCTCGGGAGTTTAATAAATTCTGCGAAAATGAAGGCATATAGGGACAAGTCACAATCACATATACTTCACAACAAAATGGTGTGTCAGAAAGAAAGAATCGCACACTCATGGAGATGGCAAGATCAATGGTAAAAGAGAAAAGTATGCCTAACACCTTTTGGGCTAAAGTAATCTACACCGCAATTTACATTTTAAATAGATGTCCAAGTAAGGCAGTCCAAGACAAGACTCTTATTGAAGCATGGAGTGGACGAAAGCCATCAGCTAAACACCTAAGAGTATTTGGATCTATCTACTACATACATGTTCCTGATCAAATGAGACAAAATATTCTTGGGATATAGCACACAATCAAAAGGCTATCGAGTTTACAGCCTACAAACAAAAAAACTCGTCATTAGTCGAGATGTTGAAGTTGATGAAAATGCTTCTTGGAATTGGGAAGAAGAAAAAGTTGTTAAAAGTAACATTTTAGTTCCAACGCAACAATCTTAAGAAAAAACTCAAGAAAAGGCGAACTTTAACTACGCTTTCTCCACCTCCACAACAACAACTAGAAGATTCTTCACTAGAGTCCACTTCAAGACAAGTAAGATCTTTGGTAGACATATACGAAACCTACAATATGGCCATGATTGAGCCTAACTACTTTGAAGAAGAATCAGAGCAAGAAGTATGGGTCGAGGCTATGAAAGAAGAGGTTAAAAAGATTGAGAATAATAACATTAGGGAGCTCGTAAACTATCCTTAGGAAAAAAACATCATAGGAGTAAAATGGGTATATAAAACAAAGTTAAATCCTGATGGAACTATACAAAAGCACAAGGCCAGATTGGTCACAAAAGGCTACTCACAACAACTAGGAATCGACTACAATGAGACATTTGCTCCAGTCGCACAACTAGATAGAATAAGAGCTCTAAGAGCCCTTGTAGCACAAAAAGGATGGAACATCTACCAACTAGATGTCAAATCAACTTTTCTAAATGGAATGCTCAAAGAAGAGATTTATGTTGAACAACCACAAGGCTTCATCAACAAAGGCAATGAAGGCAAAGAACTAAGACTAAAAAAAGCCTTATACGGCCTAAAGCAAGATCCTCGAGCATGGTATAGCCAAATTGATCAATACTTCATCGATCAAGGATTCGGGATTAGTAGAAGTGAGCCAACACTATATATTAAGACACAAGGTCAGTATCACCTCATTATCTCTTTATATGTAGATGATCTTTTCTATATAGGAAACAATATGAAGATGATGACAGAATTTATAGAAGACATGATGAAGACATTTAAGATGATCGATTTTGGGTTGATGAACTATTTCCTTGGTATAAAGGTGAAACAACAAAGAGAAGGTAAATTTATCTCTCAAAAGAAATATATTAAAGCCCTATTGAACAAGTTCAAGATGTATGATTGTAAACTTGTCGCTACTCCATTGGTAAAAAAGAAGCTACAAAAAGATGATGGGGCATAAGAAATAGATGCATCACGCTACATGAGTTTGATTAAAAGTCTCTTGTATGTCACAACCGCACAACCAGACATTATGTATGCTACAAGTCTTCTATAAAGTTTCATGCAAAAGCCAAGTCTTATTCATTATGGAGTAGGAAAACTAATTTTAAGATATCTATAAGGCACAAAGGAGTTTAGAATATGGTACAAAACCATGACTAACTCAAGGATGATCGGTTACACTAATAGTGATTGGGTAGGGTCAATAGATGACATGAAGAGCACCTTAGGCTATGCTTTCTGCTTGAATCGGGAATATTCTCTTAGGCATTAAAGAAGCAAACAACCGTGGCACAATCAATAGTTGAAGTAGAATACGTGGCTGCTGTTGAAGCAATGAGTCAAGCTATATAGCTTCGAAAGATATTCAAAGATATAGGAGAAAAACAAAGTGGACCTACTACAATCAACTATGATAATAAATCAACTATCGTAATGACGAAGAACCTAATGGATCATAGTAGAATAAAACACATAGCAATTAAATATCAATTCATCAGAGAAGTACAAACAAATATGAAGATCTCACTCGAGTATTGCACAACGGAAGACCAAATTGTAGATATTTTTACAAAGGTGTTACCAAGACGAAGGTTTAAACTACTACACGCTATGCTTGGAGTTACTGAATTTGCATCAATGAGGAGTATTAAAGTGTAATGTGAATTCTAGAAAAATATAGAAAATCCTAAGATAAAAAGTATTGAAATGTAATGAAAGTTCTAGAACAAAGTAGAAAAGACTAAGATAGGAGGAAAATATCAAGAATATTCTATATAGGAAAAATTCTAGAACATTCCGCACAAGTTGTGGCTAGCACTTTTTAAAATAGTCTATGGGTCTATAAATACTCATATACTCAACCATTTGATGTAAGACAACAAGTAAGACAACATCTAACATACTAGTCACAACTAGATAACATACTACTTTCAACTACTACTTCCACATATCTTCACAATTTTTTCTATCCCATCAACTATTTCTTTCACAACTTCAAAATACTATCACTTATAAAGTAAAACTTTAGTAGAGAAAAAAGAACTGGATCAAATATATTCATTTTAATCATAGCCATTTATGCACAAGCAAACATGCTTATGAAATGAAATTCTCTTATCTATGATTGTAAGTCATGTGGCTTTACAATGGGTATATAATGTTACATCAATGCCAGAACTTAATTTACTATAGGATAAATAAAAGTAATAGATATTTGAAAAGGAAGATATAATTACTAACCTGATGGTGATGGTTTTAATGTTGATGATGGCGATAAAGGTGACCTAGGAGGTGTTAATTTTGGTATTGGTGACAACGATGGTGATGGTGATGGTGACGGCGGTGATGACGAAGAAGGAGTAGGTGACAAAATTATATTGGGTGATGGTGGTAATAAGGAAGGGGTAGGTGATACATCAATGGGTGATGGGGTTGGTGTTGATGATGGTGACAAAGAAGGGTTAGACGCTAAAATTACAAGTGTTGGAGTTTGTGATAAAATAGGTAATGAAGATGACAATGGTAACAATTGTGGTGAGGGTGGTGATGGGAATAAAATAATTGGTACAGATACCCGTTTAAATATTGATGGTGGCGACAAAGAAGGTCCAGGAGTTAAAATAATGGGTGATGGTGTTAATTTCGGTGTTGGTGATGGTAACAAATGGTTAGAAGATGAAATTATGGGTGCAAGAGTTTGTGATAAAAAAGTTAGTGGTGATGGCAATGATGATAATCGTCGTGGTAATGATGGTGATAGAAAAGTTGGTGTTAGTTTAGGTACTAATGATGATTGAGAAGGGCTAGTCGAGAAAATAATGGGTGAAGGTGAATGAGAAGGGTAAGATGATAAAGTTAGAGTTGTAGGAGTTTGTGATAAGAAAGTTAGGGGTGATGACAACGGTAATAATTGTTGTGGTGATGGTGATGTCAAAAAAATTGGTGCTGGTATCGGTTTAGGTATTGATGATGGTGATGTTGATAAAGAAGGATTAGTTGATAAAATTATAGATTTACAATTTTGTGACAAAAAGATTAATGGTGATGACAATGGTAGTGAGAAAAGTGATAAAAATGTAAGTGATGGTTTATGTTGAGATTTAGGTATTGATGATGGTGATAAAGGGAAAATTTTGCGTGATGATGATAACAAAAAAGGATTAGAAGATGAAATTATAGGTAATGAGCTAAGTGGTAAGGATGAAGAAGCTTTTGATTGAGGTAATGATGCTAATAATTTTTGTTGTGAAGATAGTGGTGATTGTTGTGATGAAGTGGAGAGAGCTGATGACAATGTTGTGATGTCATAACAACTTCGACCTCTACAGCAGCAGCCTGTTTAACAGTTTTTTATGTAAATGTATATTATAAATGTAGATTTCCCATAATATGCTCAATACAAGCTAGTAAATTTACCCTCTTATTTATTTAAAATTAATAATAATAAATAAAATTTTGATAATATTAGATACTAATTTAAACTTAAATTTAAAAGTAATTAAAATTTTTCATTAATAATAAAAACTATTTTAAATATTAAATTTTAGTTTATAAAATTTTGTTTAACTCACTACTAAAAAAACTCATATTTTCTATTAATTTTGTTTTAATTTTTTTAGAAAATATTTATAAATTTTATAAAAAATTGTTACCATTTTTTTTATAAATATTTTATATAAAACATTTTTCGCAATAAATTTTATAGAAAATATTTACGAATTTTATAATTTTATAAAAAATAATTATCCACGAAAAAATTATTTGTCAATTAAAAAAATAACAGAAAAAAAAAATTTCTTACTAATTCTTTTGACAAATTTCCAAACAAATTATCATATAGAATTTTTAGTAATAACTTAATTAATAGAGTAATTAATTATTATTTAATTCTAGTTTTAGTTGATATTTAACGACAATATTATCGTAATAAAAATACATTCAAGTCTTACGTAAAGGAAATTACAATAAGCAAAAGTATATTTAAGCATTATTCTAATTACCAGTCAAGATTAGATTTCCAACAAGAATCTTCAGAAGTGATTAAAAATAAGAAAGAGAAAATCGCACAAAACATACTTTTCTTATCATTGCTTGTTCTGAAGACATGGCACCAGCCATCGTTGACAATTTTTACTGTAATCCAGTTTCTGTTCCCTTGCCTTTTACCTGCAACAAGTAACCCAATAATTAGTCTAATATTAAAGTAAACCTTTTATATTTAATTTAACATAAAATTTACGCTCAATTAATATATTATGAGTTAGTCTTATTTATAGTCACTATGAAGTCTTCAATAAAATTAAAACTTAATTACATAAAAAAAAGAACAAAACAAAACACAATAAACAACCAACTCAACTATAAACTATGAAAACGGACAATGTTCTTTCTGATATATATGGTTGCATGCTTCTACAAAAAATGCTTAAGTCTAATTAAAAAGATATTATAACAAGACTTACATTTAAGCAAGAACAAAGCGTTAAAATTGATATGACCCCTGCAACTTGGAAGAAGAAGTGTTGCAGTAACAGAGAAAAGAAAAAGAAGAGGGAGAGTGCGGAACATGTTGAAACACTACGAGTTTCAATTCAAGTGAATGAAAATTTTGATCAAAGTGTCAAAGAGTGTGTTACATTATATAGACCAAAGCCTGGTAGGTTATTTATTTTCATGAAACTAAATGCAAAAAAAAAAATATAATTATTATTCATAATGTTGAAATAAGTTTTTGTTCGTTCTTCAAAATATGTTTTTTTCATTTTCTTATTCTTCCTAGTAGTTATTTTCTTATTGTCTCTATAATGTTGCATTTTGTATTTTGTATTTTTATCTCTAATGTTACACTGACTATTAACTTGGCACGAGAAAAATATAAAATAAAAAAAATTTCAAGACAAAAAAGATAAAAGTATTTTGAAGACCAACATCTTATCCAACGTCTTTTCGTTTGAAAAGAAAAAATAAAAAATGAAAAAGTCTAACTTTCAATTTTGTTCTGTTCTTCTTCGGTTGTCCGCATAAGTTGAATTGAAACCGAAAAGTTTGTGAATTTTATGTCCAGGTTTTAAAGAAGGGGGCCATGGTCTAGCTCTATTCTCAGGTCTGGTCAACACAGCGTAATTAACGCTTAACTATCAAGATATTTATCGAGGAAATTTAGGTACTTTTATTACTCATATTTAACTACACTTTTTTTTTAGTAGATGATAAATAAACTCCTATCTATGAATGTAAATACTTTTATTCAATAAATATATATGATTATATAAATTCCATTCAAAAAATGAAAGCAGATGATATTTGAACTTCCATATATACACCCTTTTCCAAATATGTATGTTAAGATAAGTGAGGTTTTGGTCATGAAGTTCCTATTGCTATAAAGATTCAAATAAATGAGAAAAATCTGACCCACAAAAATTAAAATTGAGTCTCTTATGTTAAAGATATGTGTGAACAAATTTCCTCCAAGTTTAACCTCTTCTATCTAGACTACTAATTAACAAATTTTCCTTAACTCGGTTAACGTGTTAACGAAATAGTGGCTAGGATGATTCATTCTTATGACATGGAATACTATTCAATAACGTAACTGTTATTTTATTATGCTGACCTTTTAATTTTAATTAAAGAGTTTAGAGTTTATAATTTGATATTTAGAAAATGTTTTATACAGTTTTTTTATTACTTGTACGAATAATATATATTATAATATGATTTGGAGAATTAGGTTTCTTAATTTATTCATAAAATGAATAAATATTTCTCAATTGTCTCCTTGCTACTTGATTGAGAGAATAAATGTATCACTAATTAACCTGAAAAAGACGAGGGTAGCAAAATAATCGCTCAAATTGGGGAAACATGCAAACATTTTATTTTTCATAATTTACTTTTGTGACGGAATATATTTCGCCATAATTTGTGGCAAAACATAATATTCTTCACTAACAACATCCAGATTCTTATGACAGATGTGTTTCTACAATAGATATGCGAATTGGCTATTTGATTATTCAGCAAATATATTATTTTTATACTATAAAATATTCTTCATAAACCATGAAATTCATCATTTAATAAAGTCTATTATTTAGTAATAATAATATATGTTCCAAAATATTTTTTAAAATTGAGATAAAAAATTTTAAAACAGTAAAATTTTTCGTAAGTTGAAAAGATTATTCAATTTCGTTTTCTGAATTTTCGACCGATATTTTCTTTTTATCGTTTACAAATATTTTAATTATTCGTTGGATATGATGTGTTCATCAAGTATTCGATCCGTGAGAAAATTATTTACTTTTCTATCAGTTTAAGTTTCATTTTTTTATCTTTTAAAAATAAATTTTATTTTATTTAGATAGATTTTTTTGACGGTACATATTTAAAGCTATTACAAAATATCACAAAAACAAAATGTAACATTATTTTTCTTGCATTAAGGCTTAAACCTTACCACAATCTTAGGATTCCTTGGATGGATATTCTACAATGTTGTCCATTAAGTTTTCGTTATCAGTTTCTTTGCATACTATGGAACTAGGGGGTGTACATGGAGAAAAGGGTTCCGAGATCAAGTTAGCAAAAAGCTCTCAAAAAGTCAAAATTCATATTAAGATATTAATGAATTGTGTATCCCTAATTATCTGGATCCACCTTTATTTATAGAAAATTAATTGTCCTTGTAGCGTATTACCAGTTAATTGTAGGCCTAAGTTTTTGGGCTTTAACCAGGTTTAATTGCCTTTGACTAAGCCTGATTGGGTTTGACTAGACTTAATTGGGCCTGCGTTTTAGGCCTTGTTCCCTTTGAACATACTTCATTAAGTTATGTTCTATTTTTGTGTAAGTTGAAGGTTCGCCAACATACCGGCATATTACATTTTTCTGTCTGTTTACTTGGTATCCATTTGTGTATTTGGTCGAACATTCGTATTTTCTCTCTTTTTTGGCTGATGGTTCCAGATGATTGACTAGTTTTGTCGTTATATAGGAAACCTTAAATACATGAAAAATATATAGTTAACGTCCTGCCCTTTTATTGATTTGGGAAGTGTCCAATTTTTTTGGTCTTATGAGTACATACTTATGTTATGTCGTTATGTATCAGGTTGTGTTGTTATTTACGAGTCTTTGGTTGACGACGTGTCCTACTCCTAAAATACAATTATGGTGTAGTAGCAATTATTAACTATAACAAAACAATACTTGTGTATCTAGAATGGTTTGTGTCTACAAAATTAAGGTGGTGAGAATTTTTAATTACTAGTAATAAAAATTATTTACAGTAAAAATTTCGGTTCTCCATTTCTATCAATTTTATAAATCTTACAATTGATTAAATGATATTTTAGATTGATATATTAACAACAAAAATGTTTTAAACTTTGCAATAAAGTAATGTCGAGATTAAAAAAAAATTAAGTGTCTATTAAATCGTTATAGAAGAAAGAAGTTTCTTTAACATGAAATGAGAAGTTGACTCCATAAGCTGTCTTGATCGAAAGGAATAACTTTTCAATTATATTGCCTTTATGGGAGACAACTAAGCTTTCAATCATTTGAAAAATAAGAACTAAAAGCACAAATTAAAATAAATTAAAACTCACAAAATATCCAAAATAATTTTTTTTAATTCTTATGAGTTATTTTCTCCATTTTGATGTAGGCATGAGAACTTTGTGTGAGGATAGTCCAATCTAATTTTATAGTTTAATTACGGAAATTTAATTTTATAGGCTAATTTTCTCTATTTTGATGTAGGCATGTGGAATAATTCGAAGTGTTCTTGCATGGACAATGTTAAATTATTACGGGACCTAAACCTTATTTTACCACAATTTTCAAGCTTCTCGGATGGATACTCCTCAGGGTTATTCGTAACCCGATATTTGACAGAACATGGGGGATTACCTGTAGAAAAGGTTATGACGATCAAGTCAGCACATGCTCTCAAAGTCAAATATCAGATTATGCACTAATGACAATGCGTACCTTTCATTACAAAAAGACTTAGTATTACAAAAAAAAACTTAGTATTTATCTTTACCGATGGATTTACAGCATATATAAATGTTGAATTTACCAACAAATATATAGTAGACCACTGATTCGTCGGTAATGTCATCGGTAGGTGGATGACCGAGGTTGTGAGAGAGGCTGCTAAATTTGTGGTTGCACCATTGAGGAAGGTAAGTGGCAATGTCTAAGAATGCACCCCCTGCCAAATTTGTGTTATGTTCTTAAATTTTAAGATTGTACCGCGTGCTTAGCTTGTGTTTCTTATGTAATGGTTGTTTGGCTGCTTATGAACGAATTGTTATGGTTGCATCTAGCTTCTGGGTAATTCATATAGGCTGCTAAAACATATAGGTTATGTTATGGTTGTTTTTGGCTAATCTTCATCATGGTCACCCACTTCAGATTGTGCAATGCTCTAGTTTTTATGCATTTGTTGAGTTGAGTTGTAAAATGTTGATGTTGTGTGATTCACAAATAACACTTGGTAGCCTTAATGTAAGGAGTAGTTGGTTGTGAATGTATTTCTTTCTTGAAATGAATGAGCTTTCTTTTTCTCTTTTACTCTTACTACATGAACATAGTTAAATTTGTGTATTGGTGTTTAAAAATTTGTGCACGTGTCCTTTTGGGTTTTCCCACATGATTGGTTTGTCTAAAGGTAGTTTCACTAAGTTAAAATCAATGTTTTCACATTCTGTAGCTGTTTTTGGTTTCACGTTCTGTTTTGTCTTTGGTTTGAGTAGTCAAATTCAGTTTTGTTTCACGTGAGTGCTGCCAAGAGTTTCTATGGTTGTGTTTGTCCTTTTTGCGATTTTTCTGGTCTTTGGTTTGAGTTGTCAAATTCAATTTTGTTTCACGTGAGTGCTGCCAAGAGTTTCTATGGTTGTGTTTGTCCTTTTCGCGATTTTTTTGCTATGCAATAGGAATGGTTCACGATCCTGCTTAGTAGTGTTTAGTGCAGGGGTTTATTAGGATGGTCATGCATTTAAATTGTTAGTGTTTGAGATGGACTTAGGGTAGATTTATCGACTTGGGGCTTGGGGTAGATTTATGGACTTGGGGCAGATTTCTAGCAAGGCTTGATTAACTTCTACTGCACATAATTTAATCAACTTGTTTTTAACTTGTTTGAAGATTTATAAAGTGATTTTGGCAGATTTTTGGAGTTCTCTACTCCTTATTTTGTCAAATTTATGGAAACCTACTGCACATAAATTCTTTTTGGCTTTGTATAACTTTAATTTCTCACATGTTTGTTACTTTGTCTAAACTGTTGTAGATTTACTTACTTATTAATTATGTTTGTTTCTAATTGCACTTTGGTTTTAGAAATGTTGTGCCTAGCTGAGAAATTTTGGTTTATTTGATTTGCTAGGTGGCAATTTGATTGTGATTAATTGGAGAAAGATTATTCTCGAATTGAACTTCAATTGGGTAGTCTAGGTGATAGTTGGAAAGTCTATTAATTCGTCGTGCCATGTTCATATTGTATAACTTCTAAGGAAACCATCACAAATAAGATGTTCCCTAACTTGAGTTGCATTCAACTTTCTCTTATTCAAATAGTTGACACAAAGACATCTAAACTTCACCTCATCATCACTTCTACTCTCAAAATGTTGTGCAAAATGTATAAATTCTTCTACTACATTCTCATACCCAACACTGATGCGTGGTAAATTAATCCAATCTCGATCCATACGTATATATACTGAAATTACGTGAACAATTTCAGTAATCTTTGAATCAATGCTCATGTTGCTTGTGTAATCAAGTTGTGACTCTATCCCATTCAAGAAGATTCACTTTCTTTATTTTATTGGTACATCTTACTTTTAAAATACATATCTTAAATTTCACGAAATTTTGCCAGCATTTCGCATTGGTCTTCAGGATACACGAAATGAAAGTGATTATCAACCACAATCAAATATACACCCGAATATCAATACAAAACGTAGTTGACAAATATTTATGAATTTTAAGATATGTATTTTAAAATATGTATGCACTAATAAACTACTACAAGTTATTAATCTCCTTAAATTGTCCAATCGGACAATTTAAGATTCAATAAATTTAAATTATTAGTATTGTATCCCCTTATATTATTTTTTTAAAAAAATGTAGCTTCTTCAAAATGAAAAGTCGGGGACAATACATAATTTTCGTATTAAATCTCAAACGGAAAACTAAGGTTAACTCACACTATAAGAAAATCAAACAACATATTTAAACATTAATTAACCACAAATATATAACAATTTAGAACGGAACCTAGGAGCGTGAAAGTTGAATAACAATTGAGAATCGAAACCAAAGAGGATGCACAACATGAGAACTCAAAATTCCACAATGCAAGATTACCTAACAGTAAGAAAACTCAAACTACTATAATTCATAACAAAAATAAAAACCAAAGCAACGTACACAAACCAAAACGCCAAAAAAAACCAAAACGCGAAGGGAAACCATTTTTCGAACTCACCGGCAGCGAGAAACGATAATGCAATCAACGACAATGGATGGCGCGACGTAAGCGACGCTGCACGACGAACGACGGTGACAACTGGTCAATGACGGAGCTAGATAGTTGTGGTGGTAGAGAGTACAAAGGTTTCACGCGGAAAGAATTGTAGGAGACAATGAACAGTGAGGGTTCACGAATGCGAAATTATAATAGGCTTTATGACCTTAGTTCATATAATAACTGAGGCCTAAAGTACTTACTACCTCTATCCAATAATACCTGAGGCCAAATCATCTGACGCTGGTGGCATTTTTTGAAAATTTTGGTTACTGGATTGCCTTATAGGCTTCGGTTCATTTCTAACCAAAGCATAAAATCATTTACTGCACCAATTTTTAGGGGACCCAAGGCAAAAAAGTTAGACAAAATTGCAAAAATGCCACCGCCTCCTTATAGCTTCGATTCCGCTATAACCGAAGGCTATAAGGCGAGCTAAAAAGTCAATTCTGCACTAGTGGGAACGTCCCTTTTCCAATCTATCTCTTTGCTTTTCTTTCTCCTCTCACACTTGGAACCTTATGGTCAGAGACATCACCCTAAGGGAAACCAACGTCCATTAAGTTGATTTTTATTTTATGTCTATTTTATTTTATTATAACTTCCCATAATAGGATTTGGGCCTAATATCTTATTAAATCACATTTGAGCCCATCATAATATTTTTAATGAGTCACAAAATAGAATTAATTCATCAATTAAATCTAACAGTTTCCCATTTGACTCATATGATCTCATAACATTATGTGATTTAATACATAAACATAATGTGCATTAAAAGACTTTACATAAATTGGTTCCATCAATATTCTTAATTAAATATATAGAAACAACAAGAGTCATGACAATTGCACATCATTCAATTGACGTGTTCCCTTATGTACTATTGTATGTCTCTTTCTCCATAATATGACTTTAGAATGTGAATTCCATAATGGGTTCAAACATAATATCATTTCAATAACAATAACAATAACCTAATTTGTTTTCTTCATCATAATTTCCATGCATAAGCATAAAGAAGAAGACACAAATTTCATGAACTTATTATACATCAAAGACCTTAAAGTGCCACATAAGTATTAATAACATTATAACATTCAACATTTAACATTCACTAGTAGACATAATGCCCATATTACTTACATGACTAACAAATAATTTGGGCGATAATCCTTTTTGTCAACGGGTCAACAATAAGATTTGTGCTAATATATTATATTGATACTCTATGTTTTTGAACTTCTTCTTTAACGAAAAAAGTATCTCTATTCCATATGCTTAGCACCTTTGGAATACTTGTTCTTAGAAAAGAACACTACTGCAAAATTATTACAATAAATTTTCAACGGTTGGCAATAGTGTCGACTACTCCAAGTCCTGAAATAAAGTTCCGCAAATGATAATGATGGTGTTGGAACCACAATTAAAAGGATTCTACAAATTATTCAATATGAAAATTCTGCATGGAAGGTTTTTTATTTTGCAAAGACCTTTGTGATCCTACTAAGGAATAGGGTGTTAAACCAATAGTTAAATTTGAGGGAGATTGAAGAAGATAAATAAAAAGACTATTGGTGTGATCATACAAAGGATGTATAAAGTGATACTCTTGCTTACATCTTATGAAAAAGATTAAATGAGTAGGTGTACTAGAACAAAGATTGTATTAGATGATGAGATACTAGCATTGTTGTTGCTTAGCTCATTATTAGACAGTTGGGAGACTAATTTGGTGGTATCTTTGAGTAACTTTGCTTCTAATGGCAAATTGATTTTTGACGTGGTCAATAATAGCCTTTTAAATGAAGAAACTAAGACAAAGGGTGGAAGTAAGGTTATGTCTTATACTCAAAATGAAGCTTTATAGTTAATGATCGTAGCACGTCAAGAAGGAATTTGAGGCCAAAGAAAGATACCATATGTTTCAATTATAATAAATTAGGACATGTGATTAAAAAGTGCAGAATTCTCAAGCGAGAGAGATCACGGAATAGAGGAAACAATAATAATAAAGGAGAACATAAAATAAAACCACCACTACAATTTTATCGAATGGTGAATCCTTTATTGTTTATGATGACTCTATTAATCTCACAAACCAGGAGTATGAGTTAGTGGCTCTTGTGCCTCACTCCATATTATGCCACATTGTGTGTGTGCGTGTGTGCATGTATGTGTGTGTGTACTTATACCATATAGCAATGGTATGTTAGAAACAACAGAGATTGTGGAAAAATTAACCACTCAACAAGAAGGATCAAGGGCATGTACGTCCTATGTTAATGACTCACAATGGCATCAAGGGGATCAAATACTGGGCCAATAAAAAACTAATCAAATATGAACTACGGTCCAACAAAAAATAAATCATTCATCTTACGGACAATTAGGGCTCAACTAATTCTCTAAGCTTGGATCTTTACCCTTATTTCCAAGATCAGGAAACAGTGAAGAAATGTTGGGAGAGTTATATGATAAATGGAAATGAAATATGAACTTTGAAATAGAAATTCAAGAGACCGAAAGATGACCTCAAAATTGTCACTTTTAATAAAATTGTTGTGACAAATTAAAAAATAATGACAAATAATATATAAGTAATGATAAATTGTATAAATATTGTAATTGTGTGATGACACAAATATTCTTAACGGATGAAAGACATATCATACATTCAAATGAAGAAAAAGTTAATATTTTTCTTTCTAATATTGACTCATATATATGCGTGAATTTTCCATTAAATATTTAAAATAGTTTGTAACAAGTTATTATCGACAAAAATAATATAGCAATCTAATAATAAATAGTTTGTCACTAAATGAATAATTATTAATTTATAAGTATTTAATAAATTTCATGTTAATTATATATTCTTATCATAAGAAAAACAATTATTATGTAACTGTTTTCGATAATTATTTATAAAATAATTTTTATTTTTCAATGTAACTATTGTGAGACTTTTTTAATCTTGTCAGTATTATACATAATATTTATGATAAATTAAAATTTAGTAATAAATGATATATAACTTGTAATAAAATTTATATTTGTAAAAAGATTTATATTTTTGTACAATATTAATATTTAAATTTTTTGGGTAATTAAAGTAATAAAAAAGAGACAAGATTAGAAAAGATAGAAAAGTGATATAAGGAGAAAAGATAAAAAGCAGATAGGAGGGCAGTGGAAAAGATAAAGAAAAGAAAAGAGAAAGAGGGGCGGCAAAAAATGAAAGATAGGAAAAGCAGATAGCGACGGAAAAACTGAGGGGGAGATAAAACAAAAACAGAGAAAGAGGAGGAAACTTAGTTGAAAATGAAGAAGACATAATAACATAAAGATCAAAACGATAAAGAAAAAAAAGATATCAGAGGTATTCTCTCTTCTTTGTTTTCTTTTGCACCTTTTTCTTTTCTATCATTTTGGTCTTTCTATTTTGCATTTAGCATGCTGACCACCATTAGCATGCTGACCACAAATATAATTATTAAGAAAATTACATTATCTTCACTTTATGCATTCAATTAAAGGTAACCGTGACAAACATTGTAGGTGTTAATATTTTTTTCTACACTTAATTAACTTCTGAAATTTTTTCTAAAATTATTATTAATAAAGTATTGTAGGGAATCTCTTGTGTTTTTTAATGATTTTCAACATTCGGTAATAAACTTAGTTACTGTATATATTTATCGATTATCAATAATGAACAATAATAATTTGTTACCAAAACAACTTGACATACGTTATACAATAAAAAAGTAACCTACAACAAACTAAGATTTAAGACTACGAAAACTTATATATAATAAACCTACCTATAATATGGAAACTTCGGTACTAAAACATCGTTAGCAAGTAAATATTGATTTGATGATGTGCTCAACCTTCAACATTATCAACACCTTGAATCAGTAAGAAGATTAAGGATCATTTCTCAACACAGAGCGTGGACCTAAGAAGTTCAATTTTTTTGTTAGAATATATTCATCTAAACATCCATTTTGTATTTCTAATAAAAATCCAAATACGCATAAGACACATAAATCCTCATTTTTACTAATTTACGAATTTTAAAATGAAAAACTTGATGTAACTGTTCAATAGTTATTAAAGGATTAAAAAAAATAAACTCAGCAAAAAAGGCTTTTTGAATTCGATGAAGTTCCCTGCTGACATCAACCACATCCATTCTTTCTTTTGGTGATTCCATGGCACAGGCAAGACCGATCCTAAAAAGTGAAACTAAGCATTTCTCAACATTTGGATTCAGATTCCAATCATTATCCCCAATTGGAATAAGTCGAAGATCCAAAATTTGAAAAAGTTCACTGGGAAATGACATTGCAACGAAGTTACAAATATTTTGACCATCATCATGTTAGGAGATATTTTCTATGTTTTAAAATTGCAGATTTGTTATGTTTTATTTAAATTTTTGTTGAATAACGATCTTATGCCGACCGAATTTCAGGAATTGTGAGAACTAAATATTAACTACCTATTATTAGAAAACTGCCCATTAGTTTTCAGTAGAGTAAGGGACAGTTTTTTCTTTTATTTTGCAGTTTATTTAAACAGTATAATTTGATGAAATAAACAACACAGTTTCAGATTGCATACAGAGAACTTTTACTTACCATAGTTACGTTCACACTTCAAACATTTCATCCGTTGGTCTTTTCTCAGTAAACATTTCCAACATCAGAATTCCAAAGCTGAACATGTCGCTAGAAGTTGACACTTTAGCACCCACTATATATATATATATATATATATATATATATATATATATATATATATATATATAAAACTATCAATGTATAATACTAAGAAATAACATATTCAAAGCACACAATTATGAAAATTGAAAGGATTTTTTTCTTAAATAGAGCTAATAATAGATAGAAGAAGAAAGAGGAAGAAAAGAGTATAAGAGAGAAGGAAGACTAATTTTGTGTGTGTTTTATTACTAATAGAAAAAGTCCTATTTATAAATATAAAATGTAACTCAAAAGCATATATACAAATTAAATAGTTAATACAAATATTTAAATCTCATAAACACTAGAAGAATAAATGTTAATTACCCACGACATTTTGCCGACGGATTTATATCCAATGGTAATGATCACTTACCGACGGAATTATCGATAGATCAACCTTTTAATTTTATTGACAACCTATATCTGTCGGTAAAGTCTACGATGAAATTGTTGATTTAGTTTACCGACAGAATTACCGACAGATATTGGTTTTGAATGTGCCGACGGATTTATCTATTAGTAAAGTCAGTGATAAAACTGTTGAATTAATTGATCGACAGATCGTAGCCATCGTCGATTAAATCAGAATTTCAATTGAGATTCCCTCCCCCAATTTCACTTTCTCTTTCTCTCCACCATAATCACTTTCTCTCCCTCCCTCGAAGCCAAAAGCGTTGTCGAGCCATCAGTGGCCTGAGTGTTCGTGTTTGCCGCTCCCTATGGCCTGAGTGTCCTTTGTTAGTTTTGAAATGGTTGAAAAGCCAAGAAGGGGGGTTGAATTGGCTAGTTAAAACTTTAGGCTATTTTTGCAAGCTAAAAATCACTTTTTATTGAATCAAATAGATCACCAAGTTAGGATGCAAACAGTACTGAACTGTACACTTTCAGTCGATCAAAAACAGAGTTAACATATTGATTTTACTAAACAGATTTTGTTCTGGTATAATCAATCGATTGAAACAGAAAAACAGTCAACTGAAATACTAGAAAAAATGCAGAAATGCGAATTTGAATTTTAAACCAGAAACAATGCTCAAGAATGATCAAGATCAGTTCCAAATGATTATACAAACATGCTCAATGCTTCAGATGCTATGAAAACATGCAAGAACATGAAAAAGATGATTAAAGC
>Ga0209589_1001171_pt1 | contig 42175 bp, 28 predicted proteins | sample CowpeawhiteBW_FD_187525 | JGI IMG/M metagenome (GOLD analysis project Ga0209589, IMG submission 187525) | Root nodule microbial communities of legume samples collected from California USA - Cow pea white BW (SPAdes) (version 2) | ecosystem: Host-associated > Plants > Roots > Nodule | place: USA...
GGAAAAAAAAAAAACTTATATCCACGTGTATTTAGCCTACAAAATTACAAAAAATTACAAACTTAACCAGGACCATAACACAAAGTTCAAAATCAAAAAATTATATGACATAATAAAGAAAATACTTAAAAAAAAATTATAGCCAAAAATTAATAAATGGCTAAAAAAAACTTCTGCCTTTCAAAAACTGCTCGTATATTTCTCATATAGGATAAAAAACTTCTCGTAAACTGCATGCTCAAAAACTGTCTTTTTCCTTCACTGCACTATGAGATTCTCTCAGAAAATGCAGATATGCACACTCACTCTCATTTCACTCTGCGCTCTATCTTTCTTCTCAGTTTATTGTTCTCAATATCTAACTTCAGGTTACCACGAAGCATCACTTTTCCATCGTTGAAAAACCCGGTTTTCTTTGCACCATCCTCACTTCTTTTTCTTCATTTGAGACAGATACATCACGAATTCCCTTGTTCGCGTTTAGTTGGTGGGATGACAAGGGCACATTCGAGGCCGGTGACACAGCAACAATCAAAGTAAAAGTGCTTGAGAATGCTGATAAGATTGACAAAAAAGTTTTCAACCCCACACTAACTGTGAATGGAAAGGAAGGGAACAGTTCCTACGTGTCTACTGTGTTGTCAGATTTCGAAGGAGACCCAAATGAATGGAAGATCTTCTTCACCCCCATCAGGGTTGGATTGTTTAATGTACTCCTCACTGAGGAGCGTTATAAAGTTGATGATTCATCCTTGCATTTCCAAGTTGAACCAGGTTTACTTTCTAAACTGTTTAACATAACTGAATGTTTCATTCGTAGGTTGGTAGGTTTTGACAGAACTGAAACTAACTACCCTTTTAAATCACTTCAAGGATTTTGTTGAAGTAAAAGAAAAACATCACTCTTTAATGGGAATGAAGATAATTTTGTTCATTCTAGTTTATGTGCCAGATAGTTAAGTAATGCTTGATATTATTGTCCTACTGAAGGGAACATGTACCCTTCTGTGTGTGTTGCATCATGGAAGGGTGTGAGACATGAGTATGAAGCTGGTTCAAAAGCTACGCTTATGGTGCTACTTAAAGATGCATTTGGGAACGGTATCTCTAAGACGACTCAAGTTTCCTATTTGCCTGATTTTAAGTTGTCTGTTTTGCATGAAAATGGTTCTGTTGCAAGTGCTCCAGATATCTTTAACATGGGGTGGACTGAGTTTGATTATATAGTGATTGAGTTTATTGTCACGAAAGCTGGAAAGTTCTCATTGAGCTTAGAAGGAGGAAATCAAACCTTGAAGGGTTCTCCATTACCATTGAAGGTGAATCCAGGTTGTGTGCTTTTGTTTCAATCATAATTAATTTCTTTCTATCATATTTCGACCACCTTGATTACATGCTTGTGAGGTTGAAATAGAATAGTGAAATAATTTGTTCAAGTTACTATTGTTATAGATTGTAGATATAGTGAAATAATTTTCTTCTTCCATATGTCATTTTGTTACTTCTACAAGAAAATCTACAATAGTTTGACTTCTCTCTCTTTCAATTGCCAGGAGCTATAGATGTCTCTAACTGTATAGCCAAATGGAACATTGAATCTCATGCATGGCAATTGTCTTCCAAGATGGAAATCTTTATACATCAGTTAGATAAATACGGAAATCTGGTTTCTGGATTGTATCCTTTTGATTTTGAAGTTGTTGAAACTGACACAAACTTGTCGATACCGATATCAGATCTCCATTTTCAAGGAGTGGATGCTGGAATTCAGTTGTTTTCGTTTAGCAATTTTGAGCCAGGGAACTTCCTATTGACAATATATGATTCCAAGCATAATAAAAGCATTTCCAACATGCCATATGGTTATACTGTTTTTATAGGTAAAGTTTCATTCCGAGTCTCTTGAAAAAATAGATTTGTCATTTGTAACATCATTTACTATTTACATTTACTATTACTGATATAAACATTGCATTTTTCCTTCTCCCTCATCCCTCTTTCTATCTGGCTTTTCACTTTTAGTAGTTTCTTACACCGTAGTTACTTGCAAATAATTTCAGAATGAAAATCTAATTTCTTTGTCATGTTCCTTTTCAAACAGGTTACTGTGATGGGGTTAAAAGTGTTGTTAACGGATCAGGTTTAAATGATTCAGTAGCTGGTGTAAAGGAAGAATTCTCTGTGTATTTGAATGACATCTATCAATATCCTTCCCCTGTTCAAGCAAACATACTTCAAGTACAAATTTTAAGAGAAAATGACTCGTACAGAGTTATGCCATTCATATATGCTGTGCTTGACAGTAATGGTATTTTCAAAGATAAACTTCTTGCTATATTCCTGTATGAAATTGATTATTTCATTTTTATTGTCATAATTGTATTTGACATCAGGGAGCAGAATAGCTTCAGGAGTGAGATATGATGGTATCGGTCGCATGGAAACTGTGCCATCACCTTCAATAGTGCTGAGAAACAATGTAAGGAAGACAATAGTTAATTTTTGGTGCACAATTTGTAAAGACTCTAATGAAGTTTCACAATGTTTTCAGTCAAATGGGAGCGGGAGCTTTATCATGGCAAGTGATTTTCGTGTGAATTACATACCAGAAAAAAGTGGACTTTATGATATTAATGTATATTGTGGAAACATATTATTGAATGAAGGACATTCTTTCCGAAAAGAGGTAAAAGCAGGTACAATAATATGCATTATATGAAAAGGAATGATTTCATAAGGTTGGTATTAGCTTATGCAAAGAAAAAAAAATACTTACATGCCTCGAAGATTCTTGCATAGCGGAATCTGTTATATATAGTGCATTCATGGAACAGCATAAGCTTATAGTGCTTAATTAGCTCATGATCAAAAATACTTCAATAGGATATAATTTTATTGCAAGGTTCATCTGAGTTTTGCTCATAATTTTCACATATATTTGTTGTTTTCCACCCAATCATTTCTCATGATGTACACCTAGCTTGGTGCAGGTGAAGTAAATGTTTCCTTGTCAAGTGTCGTGAGGTTTTCTCCAAAGGTGCCAAAGCTGTTCAAAAATGAAATAATAGTCCAGCTTGTGGATTCATATTTAAACCCTGTCCTCTCCCAACAATCAAGGTTGAAATTGGAGATTGCTTCTGCTAATAGTTCTGGCTTTTCATCTTTGGACATTACAGACAATAAGGATGGATCATACAGCTGCAGTTACATGGTCAAAGATGTTGGAACTTACGACATTTGTGCTTCCTTTGATGGCAAACGTTTCTTATCATGTCCCTTGAGTATCAATGTGTACAGCAGTAAGTTCAAACAACATGCACCTTATAATTTTACCCTTTTGCAGTTATATATATATATATATATATATATATATATATATATATATATATATATATATATGTGTGTGTCCTAATTATTATATCTCTATATGCTGATATATTGCTGCTGTTAATGGGACCTTTTCTACACACATTCCATTATCTGACCAGTTTTCAGACCAAGTGAAAACTTTTTAGGGATTCTTTTTGCTTGATTTGCAGGTGAATATTTTCCAAAAGCCAACAATGATACAATATCTATTTGGGAGGACCAATCCATTGCCTTTGATGTCTTAGCAAATGATTATTTTGCTGGTGATGATGCAAGTATGGTTGAATTCTCAAAAGTAAGATATCTTGTGAATGCATACTGAAAACTCTTCATAACCGTGTTTTTCCTATTATACATATATTTGTTGATTCTAACATTCACCAGTAAAAATCCTATTTATGTCAGTCAGGTCACGGTTCACTTATACAGAATGGAAGGATCTTTCGTTACACTCCTTATAAAGGGTATTATGGAAATGATTCCTTTTGGTATACAATTTCTGATATAAATGGAAATCTTGCTTCTGCTACGGTGTGCATTTTTGTTCTCAATGTTCCACCTCAGTTTGTTTCTGCTCCAAATCAACTACAAGCAACAGAAGATTTAATAAGTCCTAGATTTGGGTATGTATAAGCTACACATGTATAAACATTTCTTAGAAAATGGTTTAATTGTGTGAAATCTTGTTGTGCCTCTCTTGCAGTGGTTTCACCGGGTTTGAGATAACTTATTCAAATCCTATGGAAAATATTTCTGTGAATCTTAGTGCTCAATCTGGAATTGTGCTTCTGTCTCCCATGGCTATGCAATTTGGGCAAGTAATGTGGAGTGAACTTACAGTTGACATGGGAAATGAAACTGCAACCAGTTTAATAATAGAGGGCTCTGTGGAAGTAATTAATTTTGCACTTCAGTCAATTCAGTATCTGGGGTATTTTTTACACCTTTGTTATTGCTTAAATTCACTGAAACAATTTATTCCTGGTGTATTGTTACTAGTTTGTAAAACATTTATCATGTAGAAGTGTAGATATGGTTTTCAATTATTGTTTGTTGTTACTGTTGCTAATAATCCTGGTGCATTTTGTTCTTCAGAAATGAAAATTTTTATGGAGGAGATACCATTCAAGTCTCAACCAGGAATAAGAACGGAGTAAATTCAGTAGGTGTTCCAATTTTCGTTGATCCTATCAATGACCCTCCATTTATTAGAGCCCCCTACTTCATCATATTGAGGAGTAATGAAGATGAGACCCTTATCTTTGACCAAGAGAAAGACAAGTTTGACTTTTCCATTGGAGATCCCGATCTTCTTACTTTTCCTGGTATGGTATTCTTTCAATAAATATGTCTGCGTGCTTAAGATTTGCGCAATAAAACATGCAGTTGGATGAGACAGCCATTTTTATGTTCATTTCTGGGGCAATTGCTGTTAAACAACAAAACATGCATAATTGTACAAATGGTCTTTTCTTTGAGATTGATTGCATGGAATATCAAATTCAGAGACTCTTGTTGCAAGTCATAAATATATAGACATTAGATTCAAAAGCTGCTAAAGGGAAAACTGGCAGTGGTATTGATGGTTTATTGTTGAAAGTCACACAGCGACTAAATTAGAGTTGAAATCAATTCACAATATATAAGTAGATGCAAATCTTATCAATAAACAAACTGGTTTTGTATAATTGAGTTAACTTAAAGTTCACCTTTTACCATGATATTAGAGTTATGAGTCCTAAAGAAATTTTACCTATATCAACTAAAGATGAGACTAATTCATAATATATAAGTAGCTGAAAACCGTAACGATGATAATGTCATAAAGAAGATGGGTCATTTCAGGTGGTGAGGCTCACTTTTTTGTGACGTTCTCCATGGAAGTAAATGATGGATGGTTAGTGGCAAACCTACCAGTTCATTTGATCAATACAACTGAATTGAAGCACAGAATTAATTATCAGTGGCAGCCTCTTCAGACATATGTTACTATCTCAGAGCACTTTATGGTCAAAGCTCATGGAATCAGATTTCAGGGCACAATCAATGACTGCAACAGTGTTATGCAACAACTGTTCTATCATGTGAGTGATTTTCTTTAGTTTTCTTTTCTACCTTCAAGTTTGAGGGCCAAACACGGTCTTCAATACACAAAATCATTGCCTTCTGTTCCTTCACCGCAGCTTCATGACACATGTTGCAGAATTTATGAAAATTTCTACTGCATAATTATCTTGATTTTATACAGGGAGGTGAACATGGAGCTGTTTTAACAATGACATTAAATGACATGGGAAACTACGGATGTTATCCAGATTGTGCAGATGGCATGTCAATGCCATTATACGCAGAAGTTACAGTAAATTTAATGAGAAAACAACCAATGAGTTCATTTCTGGCTCACAGTAAGTTCTATATTTCATAAGCTTAGGTAACTTTTAATGATAATAAGGTTCTTAGTATATATTTTAGAGTCTTTCATCTTATCATAATGGTTTCCATAATCTTTTATTTCTGACTTATAATCTTGTTCTATCTGCTGTAACAGCATTAGGATCAATCATTGTCATTGAATTTGTTATCATATTCTCTCTTGGAGCCTTGCTTCTGTATTTCACCTGTAAATGTGCAATTCTTCTTGCACATGAAAGAAGAAACAGAGAGAAAAGGTCTTCAGAGTTATCTACTTCCCAGAGTTTCCCCACAGAAACTGTAAATGTGCATATATAGCCACATGAATTACTAAGTGTGTTGCAGAACTATTATAATTATTGTGAGATTACGATGATAGTTATCTTGAAAACTACACTTACATGCAATACAGAAAGATTTAAGAGTTTGGAAGGTATACATGGGAAAGTTAAAGGAGAAAATGGTTAATGATTTCTTTGCAGAAATGGTGTTTTCTGTTCAGTTAAGTTTACTCTCTTCAGTGATTCAGTTAACTGATTATACTTAATCTGTAATAACTCAGTTTTTTTTAAAGTAAAATGTTAAATTAAAAAGATTAATTTGATTCCTACAAGTACACAGACAAAATAAAATATTAGGTTAGATCTTCTTTCAACGGCATTGCATCTATAAATAGAAAAACATGCAATATGAACAAATTGTGTAAAAAAAATACAAACCTCTAGTTTTTAAAAATCTCTGATAATTTTTATTTTATTACAGAATTTATTAACCTAAATTCCCACTTGGTGATGGCAATGCACATGCGATGATAGTTTAGTAATTTGGATTTTTGCTCATAGCCCTTTCATTTTCCTTTCACACCCCATGTTGATGCCAGTGTTCTCCATGCCCCATTGACAATGAAATAATAGAACCTTTCAAAAATAAAAAAATCCACTTTTTCCCTCTAACTTTAGCAGCCTTTACGAAACGTTGCCGTTTGGACCCCACAACCTCAATTCCCAACACCAGGACCCCCTAGGGTTGGGTCCAACTTAACGGACACAAATCTTGGCGCTACGTTGGTAAATGTCACTAACGTGCAAGTAACAAGTACTTTCTAACCACTCACTTTCGGACCCAAATCCAAGAAAAACTGTTAATTAAGAAATTCACAACAACAACTACCTTAGAATGGTCAAAACCAAAACATTTCAGTTGCATATATTAAAAGTAAGCAACAACAAACATCAAAAGGATGATCCATCCCAAATCAAACGAACAAACACCTTTGCTTAGGTTAAAAAATAAAAGAAAAAAACGAGGTAACAACCTAACACGTGATTGGTTGAAAGTTATCTAAGTGACCAAGTATATGGGCATGGCTGAGGTAGACATCCTCCGCTGAAGTTGGTGCTGTTGTTCCATGTTGAGTTCTCTTAGACTCAAGTAAGGCGTGTCCACGTCATCTTTTGCCGGCGGCGTGAGGGTGCCGGCGAGCGGCCCGGAGGTAGGGCGGCTGGAGGTGCGGTGGGGCGTGGCGGAGCCGCTTCGGCTCTCGGTCCAGTACACGGGGCCCGAGATGGAAGCCCGGAAAGCCCGGGCTCGGGCCTGGTGGACGTCGTCTTGGTTAATGCCGTTGTCCCGGGGATGGGCCCAGCGCCACTTGAAAAAGAGGAGGGCGCTTCTCCACCAGCGCTTTTTCCTGGGCCTGTGGGCTTTGCTCCGGGATTCGTCCTTGGAAATGGGCTTTTGGAGCTTGAAGTGGATGGAGTCTATGGATCTCGCCGTCTCTCGCTTGTGCTTCATGGCTTCTTCCAACACCTGTTATAACGTCATGGTTTGTAAATGCAAAGAGAAAAAGAAAAAAAAAAGATTTTTTTTTCAAAAGGGTGGGAGAGAAAAAGGAAGAGAAACCTGAAAATAGTTTATTTGAGGGTCAAAGCCATAGTCGCTGAAGTGTTGAGGGTCTGGCATTGGAAAAACTGGGGACTTGTTGGTCATTGTGTGAAAAGTATGAACTTTGATGGAGAAGAGAAAGACTAAGAAAAAGAGAAGAAGAGAGAGAGAAGAAGAAGAAAAGTGAAGTGTATTTGGTGTTGTTTGTGAGTGGCTCAAGAGGAGTTGGTAAACACAAGTAAATGCAGTTTGGCTTCAAAGTTCACACCTTTTGGTATCTTCTATTTAATAACATCATTTATTACCTTAGTTACGGAAACTGCAGGCAAAACACAACTACTAATTGCTACATTTTCCAACCCAAAAATATACCCAAATCGGACAAATCAATATCCATGCACAAATTCTCAAACTCTTTCTTTTCGGGGATAACTATGAATACAAAATCAATTTTCAATTAACAACCTTCTGTGAAACTAACATAACCAACCCATTTGCTTAAACTATTTCAAAAATTAAATGTTTTTTTAAATTATATTTAGTTTTGACGAAAATGTTAGTTTTAAAAATAATATGCAGATGTTATTTATAATTGAAAATAAAGTCTTTAGTCGTTGTACCAAAATGATAAACAACAAAGGAAAAGTCTAAAACAAGCTAATGTTTTAATTCTGGATTACTTAATGGATTTCCATCACACTTCTTTGTCGGCTATAAGTTTTTCGAAAGTTAATAATATAAATTAGTGACCCTTTCTTTAAAGTCAAGAAAAATTAAGTTAAATATTAAATATAGCATCTAAGAAAGTAATTACTTAATGTAAATCAAATAAATCGTTCATTTAACATTAAAAGGTTTAATCAACTGTCAACGTCAAAATTAATATAAATTTTGAAAGTGTTTTTTGATGATAAAGGGAGAAACATATAAGGCATTTGAAAGAGAGAAAAAAAATAGTACAAGAGTTATTTATTACCAAATATGAAATCCGTTGCAAATGTCTTTACGAAAAATAAATTATTATCAAGTGGGTGGAAGCTTATTAATAATAGAAAATGATTATTACTATTATTAGATAAACGATAACTTTCTAACGGATTTGGGCCCACGATTAGTTGGGCCAGGCTGAATTGCCGGTCCATTTAGTTGTGACATAGTTAGGTAGGTTGTCAAAAATTATTTGAACTTCACAAATAAATAAACATATATACTTATTACTAATCAATTATGTGTTGTGATTTACTAATGCTTATTTTCTTAATCAAAACATTCATGTTAGTAAAATAAGATACTAATAAAAAAAGGCACAACGTACCAAAAGGTTTATCAATTTAACAATTGATTAAAAGTTAAATATTTTAGTTTACTCTGTTTTTTTTAGGTATTCAATCATCAATCTTATATATCTTAAAAGTTAAATATGAGATTATATATATATATATATATATATATATATATATTTATTTATTTGTTCATCTTGGAAAATTTGTTAATCAATCCAACATGTAATGCATTAGCATTACCTATTGGGTTTAAATTCCAATACAATCTTAAGGAACCTATTGCAATCCAATTTTTAGTGATTAAGAGTATGTGGGATTAACATATTTAATATACCTAAAAATGTTGATCGAAAACTCTCATCATACTAAAATCAATATTTTAGAGTAAAAAAACGCTTTAGATTAAAAATAGCATCGAAGATTATAATTAAAATATTTTAAATGATACACATGCACGTTTAAATATAAAAGTTCAAAAGTTATATTTATTTTGCAAAAACTATATTTAGCAGCTAATTGATAAGCTATTTGTGAAAGGTATTTACTATAAACAATTTATAAAAGTAAAAAACAAAAGTTATGAAATTATTTTAAGAGATTCATAAAATTACATAATTGTTTTTAAATCATTTAATTTTATTTTAACATCTAATATTGTAAATAAAAATACTTCAAATATTTTATGGTGAGATCAAACAACACAAAAATCTTGTCTATTTTCCTCCCTTATATTAGGAGTGAGCAAAAAAAATGTATAACCAACCTCACTTTACCAAACTCTAGTAGTTGCCATGTTCTTTTTTACTTCGCACACTCACTTTCATTCTTCACACACAACATCCAACGTTGGTGGAAGGCAGATAGAGTTGTATGGAAGGTTGTTGATGGTGGTGACTCTTCAACATTGACTATTTTATAGTTGAATGTTGCTATGATGTTGAGGAACTTAGGTAAAAGTCATTGTTTTGTGATACTTATGTGAAGATTCTTCCTCTCTATGCTCTTATTTATTCATTGCAAATTTGTTTTTTTTTTAAGCTGCAAAATTGAGAGATTATTTTGATCTACATTAAATTTTTGTTTAGATATGTAACTTGAAGATCACCCATATTTAATTATAACTGAAATTATCTATATCTGCATAACCCAACAAATGAAATTGTTGAATTGAATATAAATATGTTAAATTTGGATTATGATGGATTGGTAACCCGAACCCAATCCAGCTCAACTAATGCTCAGTCCTAATTAAAATTGTTGAAAGAAGTGTTGAAAGTCTTACGTCAATTAGAAATAAAACAAATTTAGAGTATATAAGTAGATGCAAATTTTATTTTAAAAACTAGTTGTATAGTGTTATGTTTAAAATTTGAAATCTCAATCTCAATTACAAGTCATCTCACATTACTCCGATATGATGTTAGTACTAATTTAATAGCCAATTGACGGGAAAGTAAATTATGTACAATTTTAAGTTTTAAAATTAAAAAAAAAAGTGTAAAAAGTTATTAATGTTATGAAATAAAGTGAATAATAGAGAGAAGAGAGAGAAAGAAACAATAGAGAATGGAGAATAGGGAGAAACTGATCTGTGTATTATTATTGATAGGAAGAGTCTTATTTATAGATACAATATGTAATCCATAAAGGAAACAAATCAACTTAGTTAATACAAATCTTTACCATAAAGAGTAATGAATCATATGAGTAAATATATCAAATCAATGGACAATCATTAATTCATAACAATTAATAAAATCTGTCATAAGCCTAAAATATAACTTTTTTTCTTAAAATTTAATGGTAATAATGATGTGAGATGTTAACACAAGGTGGTTTACTGTTTTACTTAGTTATTAATTGATAGAGAAATTTATTGCAAATGAAAGTTAAATCTAAAAGAAAGAACTATTGGCACACAATCTTAATTAAGTAACTAAGTGAAAACTTCTACAAACAATAAGGAAGCGTGACAATTTTATTCTACGAACATAACTAAATAGGATACATTTTTTATTAAGTTAAGAACATTACTTAAGAAGAAGAAGAAAAAAAAAAGTGTTCTTTTCTTTGCAATAAAGTAAAAAAGTGTAGACAAAAAATCACGATGACCCATTGCTTCGTGTTAAGTAAGAACACGTTGACCAACCAATACACAACTTCACTTCACCACCTTCTACACTTCTACTTTCCCACACGCTTTAATAAAAAAATAATGAAAACACGTGTGGGTTCCACTCGCCAACGAAGGTGCAAGCCAATTTCCGAAATATAAATTTTGATAATAAAAAAACAAAAAAACATAAAATTTAGAAAGAGAAAGCGCGTCAACAGTGGCAACTGAAGAACTTTGACACAACAATGGTTGCATATAAAAGCATTACCTCATCGTTCAAACCCTTCAGAACCTTCCTGTCTCTTTCTTTTCTCCATTCTATAAACCCAAACCCAATCAAAAATCCTTTTTTTCATTCACTACTAATCGTAGTAACAATAATTTTTATTATTATTCTTGAAAATTTTCTCAGTCACTGGTTCACTCTCAGACATGGCTCAAGAGGGAGGAAACGAAGCCATACCAAAACTCAAAGAGAGAAGCCCAATCCCACAAGATTTCGATGACAAGAGTTACAGCCTCAGCGGAAAAATCATGCTTTCTGCCATCGTTCTACTCTTCTTCATCGTCATTTTAATGCTCTGTCTCCACATCTACGCGCGCTGGTACCTCAGACGCGCGCGCCGCCGTCAGCTCCGCCGCCACCGCGAGCTCCGCCGCACGCAGCTCGTGTTCTACAACGAAGCCGGCACCCCCACCGCGGTCTCCCGCGGCCTCGACGCTGCCGTCCTCGCCTCGCTACCCGTGTTCACTTACGACCCCAGGGAACACCCGGAAAACGCGCCGGAATGCGCGGTTTGCTTGTCGGAATTCGAACTGGGAGAACCGGGTCGGATCTTACCGAAGTGTAACCACAGCTTCCACACAGACTGCATCGACATGTGGTTTCACTCGCACGCCACGTGTCCACTTTGTCGCGCACCGGTCGAGCGCGCTGCCGAACCGGCGGCGGTTGTTATAACTGTTAGTGAACCGGAATCCGGTTCGGGGGAGAACCGAACCGTTTCTACTTCTTGTCCTTCCACTTCGGTTGGCTCTAGGAAATCGACGTTGGTTGGTGTGACCATTGAGGTGCCTCCGCGGGACGAGAATTTGCGCGACGAGAATACGTCGTCGTTTCGGTCGCCGATGAGTCGCATGTTGTCGTTTACGAGGATTCTGAGCAGGGAACGGAGGGGGAACGTGTCCCCGTCGTCTAGCGGTGGTGATTGTAGCTCCGCCGCCCAGTGCGAGGCGGAGCGAGGTGGGCGAGAGGAGACTCAGTGAGTCTGGACTCGAATGCCGACGTTGGTCTAGAAAGAAAACCCTGTGTGGCGCGTGGTGGTTGGCTTATGTTGTCGCGTGTGGATTTTAATGAAGGCGGTGCGTTTAGCGGCGCGTCAGGGTAGGTGGCTGTGACTAGAATGTTTTGCGTTGAACATAAATAGGTTTACAATTTTTTCTATTTGTTGCTTACTTTGGAGTTCCTTAATAGTGACAATAGAATACCAAAATTTATTTGATCATTCAATGTTTGTATATATAGTCGGCAAATCAGGACAATTTTAAAGAATAACTCGTTTCTTAGTAAAACATGATTTCTATAATATTTTCTTTTTAATGTGTTATTTGAAATTATTTTATTTTTATTTTCGTAAAACTTTAATGTTCTAATTGAGTTGATGTTGGAGTCAACGACATGAAGTAAAATTTGATATTATAATATTACTTTGAGTAGGTTTAGGGATGTAATATTAATTACTTTTTAATATTTTATTTTTCTACTTCTGAAAATAAGTAATAAGTTCTATGTTAGAAAATATGTCATTACATTAAGATTTAAAAAAAAAAAAAACCATGGAGATTACATTGTAATCACGATAAAATTACATCGTTGAAAAAATATATCTATTACACTAAAGAAAATTATAATTTTCTTTATGAAAATAATTTCATACACATTTATAAGATGGATTAAACACCATTCATAAGAAATGTTAACATTATACATTCTTTTAAACAATTTAAAATATAAACTATTAAAAGAAATTTCTTAAGGAATGTAACATTAACATTTTTTTCTAGAAATGAAAATGTAAAGTGTCTCGTTTAGACCTATGTTGCATGTACACAAGAAAAAATATAGAATGGACGAAGTATTTTAATATGTTGTCTCACTTAGATCTTGTTTTAAAGATTGATTTGGATTTGATTCATATTAACTTAAATTTCTAAAATCTAGTAACACTAACATAGTACATGATGTGTGTTTTTTATAAAAAGATGTTAGTTAATGTTTTTCTTCAATTCATCCAAAAACAATTCATTCATTTATGTTTATGTTTTTGCTTCAATCTAATTTATAATCATTTCTATTTTCAATATACTTATACTAAAATACTAAAAAGTTACAAAATTATGAATTTTACTTACTTTAGAAAATAGAACTATAAAATTTATTATTTTTACTCATTTAATTAAATAAAAATATTATGGTTGAATGATCCATCGATGACATTAAGAATATTTATGATTTTTATTATCACAGGGTTTGAATGAGAACTTTGACATGTTGGTGCGGATTTAATTCATCACTCCAACTATATATATTCAACGTTACATGAAGACCAACTTATGAATATTTAGAGTTTCGATTGTAACGTGATTTGAATTTTCAGAAACACAGAAAAACTTTATTCTTTTTCCGGCATAAATGTTAACCAATAGAAGCAGAGACGCTATTTTTCTATAAAAATTTGGTATTAGTAAAATTGAAAATAAACTTAAAAAAAAAAAAGCAATGTAAATTCGAAAATTCTATTTTTTTTTCTATTAATAGTTGCATCAGTTTAAAGCCATTAACTATTTCAAAATCAAATATCTAATGTTGAATCAGTTTCTAGATCAACAAAATTAACATATAATTTAAGAAGAAAATATTAACTAGTATAAAGTTTAATTATATTTTAAATTTATGATAAGTTTAAGTATTTTCAATCAAGTTTTTATATTTTTATTAATTATATTTAATATTTAGAATTAAATATATTTTTGTTTTCTTAATTTTAAGAATTAGAATTAGTTATTTTTTAAAATTTTGACAAGTCATTTTAAATTTAATAATTTTAATCTGTTAAGTTGATTAAAATGACTAAATTTACACATTTTTTTAAATAAAAAACTAAAATTGGTTAAAATTTTCAAGACTGCTTATTGGTTCTACCCACAGCCTCTTTATACTGTTACGCAGACTGGTTTAATTGATTGTACTTTGCTTCAAAAGCTATAATAACAATTGCCAAGTTCCATTATTTTCTTCCATAGATAATTTGCTACACAGCAGTTGAAACTTACTTCCAGTTTGCATCAAATGCGTATGCAAACAAATGTCATATACAATGTTATGGTTTATTAAATAACCCATAACATTTTATATATTTCTGATTCCCCCGCACGAGAAATTCAAGTACTCCCACAGTATTATTTGTTGTAGCTGAAGATTAGATCTCAATTTAATCCATCAGTGATTTATATATAACATGTTAGATATTTGAACAGTTCTAACTATTGGGCATGGACAACACGTTATTACAATAATAAGAATTTGGTGTTACATGTGAATATCATTACATCAATGTGTTAATCTCATCAACAATAATAATACAGGCTAAAACTGATGGATGTTAGTATTAAGTGATAAATAAGAGTTACAATAATGACTACTTAACTTAACTATGCCCAAGACATCTAGCAGATGTCTTGAATCATTCAGGGAGAAGGATGGAATACGCAGATCTTGCCACTGTCACCCTGCTGAATGTAAATTAACTGGTTCAACATACTGAGATCTACGCCTTCTTTTGGCTTCAGGAGATAACTTTATCGCACTCACCTTTCCAAGCTTTACAGAAAGTTTACAATTTGTTGGTGGTGACACACCAGCAGATCCATTTTTCCTAGAAGATGTGGGAGATTTTTCTCTTTTAAATTTGTTCTTATGACGTTTTGCAGAATGATTTTTCGTTGATGACTTTTGTCTTTCAGTTTGGTTCTTATCACCTTTTGTAGAGGGTTTGTTTGGAGACTTTGCTCTCTTTTTTGGCAAAGCAAACTGTGCATCCTCCCGTTCCTTACCATGCTTAAGGAGCCTAACATGAAAGGGATTAACAGATGTGTAGCAGACAGACTTCCCATCAATTCCATTTCTCTCTAGAGATACTTCTCCGTTGTTTACCTGAAAATGGTAGAACTTGCATGATAGATTGGAAAAATAATCCAGTGATAACCCGATAAATTGGACTCTTCAACGTCAAACATCATAACATGAAGTAAAAGTTCAAGAAGTGTACTGGATATTGCTAACAAAGGAATTACCAGTTGAAGAAGGGAAGAAAAACTTCGGGCCACGTCATACTTTTCTTGACCTTTGACCAAATCAGAAAAGGACAGGACACGGCTACTGCTTGCTTCAAGGGAGAGCAGGGAGAACTTGTCAAGAAGTCTTTCACCATAATCTTGGATATCAAATGGTGGATGTGATTCCTATCATGCCAAAACAGTTCATTCAATTTAAAGAACTAAATAGTTGAAGGCCACCTAAAAGATGAATTCACCTGTTCTTCCAAATTATGTTCAATTCTTTGTTTCCACGTTGAAACCCTAGCAGCCATTTCAGTCTGCGTCTCAGTTTCAGCAATGCTTGCTAGGAGAGCATTCTGGATGAGGAAAAAGGATTGTCAGTACTAGTGCAGTGAAAACAGAAACTGAAGAATTTATCATACAGGGCTACAAATCTAGAACTCGTTCCTTAAAACTTCTCGGTAAAAACAAACGACTCAGTATAGATACTGTTTAATTGATATTTGGACTACATTGGAGTGAATGGTATCTTTCCTCCAAACCATAAGCATATGCTTATAAGATTTAAATTTCTCTACGATTTTAGTAAAATAAATTATGACCAGGGCAGGGGAAGGGGGACTGACAGACGCCTTTTTAACATAATTCTAGAATTGATAAATAACAACTTTTATATCCGAACAAGTCATAATGGCACTCTTACCAGATGAGAGCGGCAAAGATCTTCCAAACTTGCCTGAGAAAGATCTACGGCTTCATCAACATTGACATCAGCATCATCAAACTCAGGCTGTTAATTCAAGTAGAGATATAAAATTAGTTTCAAATGTCATTAGAATATATAGATAGTCATATTACTGATCTCCTTTCCTAACCTCGTTACCGAAAGGTGGTAGATTTTCTTCCATGAAAGCATTGTCTGGCATATCAAAATCAGGAATTCCACTATCATGTTCAATGTCATCATTGTCCCCTTCAGTGTTAAATGTTACACCAGTTTCATTCCCCTCGTTAACAAGAGATTGCCTCAGCTGCAATTTTCACATCAAATTTTATATAGTAAAAAAATCATATAGTGGCAAATAGAGAAACCATGAAAAAGTACCTTCTCATAGAATGGAGCTTGAGAATCCCTTTGTCTTTCATGGGCATTATGTTGCCTCTCCCACAGTTCCACGAGCTCTGGACTGATAGGGCCATGCAATTTTGCAAGTGGAAACAAGGAGCCCATAGGAACTGGTTGTCTCACATTTATGTTATTCTTTTTTAAAATTTTCCCTGCAGGTACAGCAAAAAGATAAAAGCAGATAAGTTACACAACTAAGGGAAGGCAAGTTGTTGTTGAAAGACTTTGAGGAGTTGGGAGGACCTTTTCTGAATGGCTTCACCCTCAAGTTGCCCTGTTCATGAGGATTTAGAGGTTTCCATGGATCATCATTATCGTCATCTGAATTGTCTGAATCCCTAGATGCATCACATCCATGACCCATATCAAATCCATAATTGCAGTCATCAAGACCATCAGAAGCAGGAAAACTGGGTCCGGCATTTTCATCATCAAAACCACTTTTAAGTTTAGGGGAGCAGTTGGAATTCGCACACTGACTCTTAGCAGCAGATAATCTACGAGCACTTCCACCACTACGTCCAGGAGAAAGAAAGGTTTTACGACCTGGGGTTCTTCTACTAGCATCATTTCGAGTTTTGGCAGCTTTCGTACCCTCCAAAAACTCATGAACTGCAACAGCATCAGACGTGTCCAATAAGATGAAGTCCCGGAACAGGTCTGTGGTTGACAACTGCAACAAATCATCGTATTATTAGTGAATAAAACTATAAGAAAAAAAAAACATCATTGTGCAAACAGCTGCAAGCAATTAAGATACCAGAAAAGACTCCAATTCTCCTCCATCACCACCAGCATCCAAGCAGTCACCTTCAAGAACAACTAGATTTGCAGGAGGTTTTATAAAGTGATCTAAATTCACTTCTTTGCCGGTTGTGCCATCCAAGGAATTCTTTTCTTCAACTGCATCATAACACAGATGATATAGCCATTTGCAAATATTTATAAATGAAACAACAGTTATTGTTTTGAGACGCTTCATGAAATACTGATAGGACACGCATAGAATACAATTTGAGGAAGGAAAGAGTCCAAGAATTAAGATATTGCGAATAAAATAAATAAATGTCTGATTTTGACCGAACTTAATTGATGATATTCTGTCCCAGAATAAAATAAGCTAAAACAATCTTACCATATATAGATTTATAGATTTATAAATGTACATTTTCAACCTTGGTATGCAACAAAACTATTTTTCCGGTAGACTAAATATTGCTACCTAAAAGTAATCATCACAACAATAAATCCTTTCTGCCAGGTTCTTGTGTGATCATTCAGTCATCTCCATTAAATAGGGTACCTTGGATGTCATCTAAGCCCCAGAATTGATCATTTTCCTCATCAGCAACAGCATGGGAACCCATTTCTTCAGGTTGGACCGGTTCCCCATCTTTATGATCCTGCTGTCTGCCCAAAAACACTTGGTCAGATTAAACATTGCTGTTTAATTTTCAAAAGCACAAATAAAAGTCAATCAAAACACACTATTACTTTGCAGTTCACGTCACCTACAATACGCTGTTAGCTTTGTCAATTAGCAATGCTCCAAAAAGGTTTAATCATTAGGTGAAGACAACACACAATGGGTTTCATATCTCTAACATGCCTAGAACATAGGGGATGAAACGGGGGCAATGCACAATACCAACTTGGCGCTGAAATTCAATTTTTGTGTTTACAAGAACCAAATAAGATAGGATCATATTACTGACCACATGGTCATAAAGGATGATACAGTTTCAAGGATGAGTTTTCCCAAAAGCTTAAACTGTAATGTGAAGGTCCACAATTGATTTCATATTCTTTCAGCCTAAATGACTCTATCAACAGGATTGTTTGCAATTGACATTTTTCCCATGGAACCGTAATTACTAGTGGAGGTACAGGTCATGCAACTAGAAAAAACGCAATTGTATCTACACTTTTCCCACAATGTCTAAGATTCTGAGGGTGACCACCATCACAATTGTATCTACACTTTTCCCATTATTTCGTTTATTAAAGAAAGAAAGGGAATATTACCATGTAACATAAAAAAATGAAAAATAGGTATAGAAATTGCAAATTACACAACAGAAGATAAAGGCTGAAACTTGAACTAAAGAATCAACCTTTTCTGGGAAAGGAACTCCAAAGCACGCAAGACCAAGGTGTATAGGTACTCCACCTTTCGACTATAGACCTGTATGGAACCCTGAAGCAGTAGAGCAGCTACAATTACCCAGAAACAACTAACTCAGTCGAACACAAATCTTAAACATTAAACGGGAACATTCAAAAGACCAATGAGTATGATGAACCAAACCTTCGGCAAAGTTCACAGGAATATGTCCTTCTTCCTCGCCAGTGATCTCGCCTGAACAAATTTTCAGCAAATACTCCTCAAGTTTTTTGGCGAGGTCAACTTCCCAATTAGATTCTAGGTCACGCTCCGCGTGAACAGCGTGAAAGCCACCGCCTCCACTCCCCCCGGGTTCCAAGGTACTCTTAGTCATCTTCAGCGGACGAAATCCTCTTGAAAATCATGGTAATATCGAAATTTTCGATGCCAAGAACCTAAAGGGAGAAAAAGCTAGGGTTTAAGTTTTCTAGCGAGGAGTTGGGAAACTCCAAAAACTGCAAATAGGGTTTTGAAATTTCCCAAAAAAACGTAAATCGGGTATTGTCAAGTTCGAACCTGGTGAGTATGGAGAGAGAGTGAGAGGAAGAGAGAGAATCGATAGCGTAGGAGAGAAAGAAAGAGGGAGGGAACGTTTTCTTTTTTTCAAAAATGTTTTGATTTATTTTTCCCGCTCCTGTATCAGAAATCGAAGGTAAATTGGGCCTACTTTACGGGCTTTCTTATATCTGAATCGAAATCAAATACTGTTTCTTCATGCACCATCTTTTTTCTTAGTGCATCCCATAAAATTCATAAACTCCAAATTATCTTGATTAAAATTATAATAAAAAGTTAAAATTTATTCATGCACCTTCTCATTTTTATAAATTTCGAATTTTACAATTTGAAAATATACATTTCAAAATACATTATAGAATATATTTCTAAATTGAAAAGTATTTTTTGAATTCCAAAATCTATAACATTTTAAAAAGTTATATTTCAAAATGTATATTTCAGAACACTTTCCAATCCAAACATATCTTTCGGACTGCATTTTAAAAAAATACATTTCAAAACATAAATTACGAAAATTGTTTTTAGATATGAAAATACATTTCGGATTGTATAATCCAAAATATATTAAAACAAAATTCAAATAGCTTGTCTCGATAGATATTTCTTAAAGATTTCCAATAATTTAAAAAATGTCATTGTTATTTTTTATATTTTATTTTAGTAGCAACATTAGACTTTGGTTGTTTGTAAAACCTAAGTTTGTTCGTGTTTAGGCTTCGATTTTACAAACAACTGAAGCTTAAACATCTGTCTAGGGTTAGATTTTATGAATTTTTACACTCACGTCAACTCCCTATTGCATTGTCTTGCTGCAGAGAAGTTCCGTTTACCAACATTCCCCTAATGTTTTTCTCTTCCTCCACCATTATTGCTCCATTCTCGCAGTTGTAACTCCATTTGTACACTCTTCCATCGTTGTAACACCATTTTCGAAGCCAACACTTGCTTTCTTCCATTTTTGCCGCTGCAACTCCTCCTTGCCAATACTCTTGTTCTTCCATTTCCCTCACTATGAAGATGTCCCATTTTCGTTGTTGTTGCATTCCTTCTCCATTACTTATGTATTTCCATCTTTGTGAAAAGGTTTGTTCTTTTCACTCATTTTTTTTTTCATTAAATTTTGTTAATGTCTACCTAAAACATGTGTTTTGTGCTGCCATTTGTGTCCAAGGTACTACATTTGATGCATTTATGAGAGACAGTGAGATTTTGTTGTACTTGTATAAGGAAGATGTATTAAAACTTCCGTTAAGGGAAAAAAATAATTGAAATTAGCCTTATTCAGTTATAGAGATGCATGTCTCTAACAATTCTCTATAAATAAAAGTGTTGTGTTCATGTATATGTTTGGTGTCAGTAAGAATACGGGGTTAAGGGATGTATATGGGTTTATAGACTCCCAACCCACACTACTAAAAATTTTCATATTATATGAGATTTTTCTTGTAAATTTGTTAAAAAAATTTACAAGAAAAGATTTTTTTCTGCTATTTTTTCTAAGAATCTTAATTGACCAACAATTCTTTTGTGGATAATTATTTCTTACAAAATTTTTTGTGAAAAGTGTTTTATACAAAATATTTTGCAAAAATATTGGCAGTAATTTTCTGCAAATATTTTCATAACAAAATTTATAAGTATTTCCTATGAAAAAAATTTCAAAAAAAAAATTGACAAGAAATATAAGTTTTTTTAGTAAGGCCACTTATGGCGGCAATAAGTTTGATGACATACAAATATACGTCACCAGATATTTTGAACAATGGAAACAAATGTATTTAGTCCCTTATATTTCTTCGTAAGTGTAGTTTGTTGTATTGTAATTATAATCCACCAATTTAAGGTATAACAATGATTGTATTTTCAATTTAGGTGTCATTGACAACTAATTGTAGTTTCTCTCAAGAAGAATATTGTTGTATGGTTTTGCTCCTTGCATACTCCCTCCCTGCATTTCAAATAAGTAATGGATTGGTAAGAACCTCAATATTAAGAACTTTCTTTGTTATATAAGTGTATCCTAAACATCCCTTTTACAAAGTTCATATGTTGGACTCAACATTTTGTTAGGAAGATCAACTACTACAACAAAAAAGTTTGCATGGTTGCCTATTGAGATTTGTTATTTTGATCCATATATAGTTGGATTATTTTTTTTTCTTAAATTTTTATAATTGTGTTAATATATTATATTGTCATAAATAAATTGGTTCATACGAATGCAATTACTATTGTGTTAATATATTATATTATGAAATTGATAACAATTGTTGTTCGTGTATTACAACTAATTGAAAAATGATAATAATTGTATTGAATCAAATACTTTGTAACTATCTTTTTATATATTAATTAAAAATATTATCTTTTGTGCAGAGATTTAATAATCCTACACAATTGCACGAGAAATTGATAAAGAAAGTTTGTGCAAGATATATAATAGAAATAATAGAAATGTAAAATAGTACATGAAACATTTACTTGTAAATTATATTTAAAGTGTAATAACATAATTGTCATTTATATATTGTTATATATTGTTGTATATAAACTTTGTGTGCTAGTTATGGTTGTATTCATTCTATAGGCAGATTTGATATGTACACAAAAAGAAAAATAAAAAGATTATTTAAAAAAAAAAAGAGTCCACATTGGGCTTTGGTTATTACCAAAAGTGAATGATAAAGAGAAAAATAGGTTTCGGTTATTAAAAAATTGACACAATTTCTTTTATTTTTTTAATTTTTCATCATTTCTTAATTGTTTCCTACTTCGATTTGTTCTAGAACCGAAATTTAATATCGAAGTTTAGGTTTCGGTTCAAAACCAAAGTCAAAAGTTCATCTTTTTTACCTCATGTTTTGGTCGTTGAATTCAAGTACAATAATCAAAATAACCATGCTCAAAACCTTTGCATGCATCAGTGGCAATACCATTGGGTTGATTCTACAATCATCACATGAAACCTACCACATACATTTCCAAACCAAACTTCCTTTTCATCTCTAAAATTGAGTGTTGCTGCAAATGTTGCATAAGATACTGAATTGTATAATAAACAATTATGAATGTTAGTGAAGTTTACAAGAAAGAGCAGTACATCCCAATACATCCCATATTGACACATTCACCTATCATTTTTACAAGAGAATATGATAATATATACAATAGTAAAATAAGAATGTATATATCTTTCAGAACTAACCTTAAGAGGAATCTAGAGTATGTATATGACTATAACCCCTGTGAGGTAGATGATCCTCACTTGTGTTAGTGACTCGACAATGATACTTTGACACTAGAATCTTTGACACTCGACAATGATCCTCAAATGATGTCACATAATTTAGTTTCTTACTGGCTAACCTAACTACTGGGGAGTCGCAGGGCCAACATTGTTGAAAGGTACATTAGATCTAACGAGCCAATTAGCATCATTTGGATTAGCAAGTTCAAAGAACCTTGCAGGATAATAACAAGCTGCTTCTTCTGCTGTTAGAGTCCTAACACCAGGCCATTTAACTCTGAGTGATGTGTCTGCATTAATGCCTCTGTTATTGTACTCTAAGTATGTGCAAGTGTCCATGAACTCAGTTCCCATCCACCCCATGTACCCTTCTGGTATGAAGATGTCGTCAATCTGGGAATCCATGATCACCACCTTAGAGAATGCCCTCCATGGCCTTCCGAGGTATGTCACCTTTTCCGGCATGCTAAACACATCAGGGTCTCCTGTGAACAGACAACCTTGGAAAACTAGGGCTGTGGGGCTGTCGGCTTTCGCTCTCCCACCGGCTGTCACCATGCACTGTTGTTTGCTCAACGGTTTTTTCACAATCAGCTTGCAGTTTTGGAACATTCCAACGGCATCTCCAAACACAAAATCAATCGTCCCAGTCACCGAGCAATCGCGGTAGAATTGGCGTTGTGACTGAGCGTATAGCGTGTCTTGGAACCCGTCCATGTGGCAGTTCAGAAACGCAGCTTGGTCTGCTGTTACTCGCAGTGCCACTGCTTGATGTTTCTCGGACCCTGCCGTGTTCTCAAATCCAACATCCTTCGCCACGAAGTTTGGAGCATTAACCGCTGTCATTTGATGATGATAATAAGAAATTAGGTATGGATATGAATTCAAAGGTTGAAAAAATAGGGTTTTTTTGAGATACTAACCAAAAGTAGCAGTTTTGTAGGTTTGGACGCCATCATCGTAGTTTAAACTGCCACTGAATCTGGTCTTTGTCGGACCATCTCCGATGATTGTGACATGGGTCATTAGTACGGTCATTTCAACATTTTCCTTGTACACACCTTCTTTGACGTAAATCACAAAAGGTTTTTCATTGTTAGCGGGAACAGACCGAAGAGCATCATTGATAGATGTAAACTGGCCAGTGCCATCTTGGGACACAATTGCATCAGGAGTTTCAGTTCCCATCTGAAGAAGACGCCGTTTTTCTTCACTCAACCACGGAGGATAATCATTCAAAGCTGGTATGTCCTGAGAGAGAAGCCTCCTATTCCCAAACGAGGTCATGTTAAGGTCCTTCAGCACACCAGAGATCACATTCACCATGTCCAACGCATTGCTGCTAAGCTCCAAAGAGGTGTTCAAAACCTTAATCATTGTCTCACCGGCCTTGGTGCTCGTGTTCACAAACCCTTCCAAGCACGTGTGCTGGTGCGTGAGACTCCCCGCGATCCAAACCTTTAGGTCATACATGTATTCACTCAGCTTCCCGTATTCAAACTTGTCTATTGTATCAGCAGATTTCTGAATACCATTAACCGCATACTGAAACACCTCCTTGCAAATATCCATGGCTTGTCTTGTCATGTTGTCCTTCCCCAGGTCTTTGTAAAGGGACGAGTTGCTTATGTGCCTCAGAAGTTCCACCGCCGTGGCATTGATCGCAGCTTTCACCAGAGCCCTCGTGTCTATGTTTCCTTTAGCAGCTACATTTTTAAGGCTTTTCCTGCATGTTTTCGCGTATTCTGTTGACAGGCAAAGTAGGTCTACACTTGTTCTTTGAGAACTAACGATATGACCTCCACTTTCAGGTTCATCTCCTTGGTTTATAGTAACAGCCACCGCAGCCACCACAGCCACAAGGAGGATCGAAGAGACGCCAAGAATGGCGAACCTTCTGTTTGGGTTGCGATTGTTATCTTCACTCATATCCCTCTCTATATACACATGCAATATTCCACCCTATCAAACTTCCTTCTGTGTTACTTTTTCCCTCAATTTTCAATCTTTTGGGTTCTTATTCTTTCTAACGTGTGATGTTATTTCATTTATACATGCTCTAAATTCTCGGCAAGTTCTCGGAGGTTCTATTCTGATGTATATGTTCTCTGCATCCAAGAATATTATCAGGTAATTCCTACATCATCACTTCAAATATATTTAGTTATTGTTTAATTTTGGCATCTGGTTGTTAAGAAAACATTTTAAAAAGGTATAGCTGTGAGAGGATCTCCTTGAATCAAGAACTTTGGTGCTAATATAAGTTTTTGATGTGTACGTACGTACGCTTCATGTTTGTTGTTGTTTTGGATAAAGTTATATATATATCAAACTTCTTTTTTGGTTAAGTTCTAAATTTTACAGTATCTGTCATATCTATTCATTTGTCTCTCCTAGGGTGGGAGAAAAACTTTTTTTTTTTCTTTTTTAGCAATTATATCATAATTTTTTTGCACACTTACACTGTAATTTATTACATAGAAAAATGAACAAGGCCTCTGTCATAGTTTATAAGAGAACATTGTTCTCCCACAAACTTCAATTCCCCAACATTAATGTTATACCATTCTTAATTAATCAATCCATAATAAATAATAATATTTTAACTATTAAATTTTTACAATTTTTTCGGAGTGGGAAAGCAGAGTTTTTTCTGAATGTGAAAGCATGAGATATCATTTTGTTGGTATAGGAATTCCATCATATGTTGGTGGAGGATGTAGTATGGCTATAGTAAAGTCCTCGTTAACATTGAAGGCATTTTTCTTTTTAATTTTTTCTTCTTTATTTAGTATTATTTGTCAATATTATGGAACGTAATATGGTTATTATGGAACGTAAAGTAGCCCTTTCTTTATTTCTTTTTTTAGAGAAAATCAGTAGAACTTAAACTCTAGTGTATAGATAGAAAAAATTATATTAAATTACTTAATTTTTAAATATTAATAATTGAAATTACAATATTATTATATATTTATATTTTTTGAATAATAAATATATAAATTTAAATCAAATTATATATTTTAATAATTAGAAAGAAATCCAAGAGTCAAACAAAATGAATGATTTCAATTAAGGGTGGCAATTAGGGTCTGACCTGTCGGGCCGATCCGTAGGCCCGCGAAAAAAACGCGGGACGGACCAGGGTAGTGAGTCCGCAAGCCCGCAGTGGCTCGGCCCGCATAAGCTCGCAGCTCGCACAGATCGGCTTGCAAGCTCGCATAAAAGTTAAAAAAGAAAACTTATACTTGTGTATATTAATTACTTTTTTTATGAACTCTTGCATTATCGTTTCAAATTCTTGTATAATTGGAAAAGAAAGTATTATGTATTTTTTAATGTACTAAAATTTAAAGAATACATTGTGTATTTCATAGTATGAATAATGAATATGAATATGAATATAATAAAATGTTGAATTATCAATTTATCATCCAACTTCCCAAAGTCTTTACTTAATTTTGTGAACTTCTTAAAGTTTTCCAATTTTTAAACATTGGGACAGGACATGCCAGTATTTGCAGCCTGCATAAAGTGTGCGGAACGGCACGGGCCAGCCCGCATTGTGCGGGCCCTATGAGGGTCGCGCCTAAACGGACCAGGCCGACCCGCATTGCCATCCCTAATTTTAATTGAAATATCATTAAGAATGTTTTAACTCTATTTAGTAGTGAAGTTCTGGAAATTTGTTAAAACGAGGTCATATATATATATATATATATATATATATATATATTTTTTTTTTATCATTAACCATAGCTTTTATAATAATATCATATTCAAATCCCAAATCCCATTAGTTGATATAGTTTACGAAGTCAGTGATTTGTACCATATGATAAATGAATAGATTACAAACGGTTTTGAATATTATGATGCATGGATGAATTGATATAATTCATACAGTAAATTGTGAGATAGTCCGAAAGAAAAGATTATTAAGTTGCTTAAAATAGGAAAGCTGATATAACATATTTTTTGTGAAGAAAGATCTATAGCACTTTTGCATAGATATTGAACATTAAAACTACTTAATTTCCAAAATTATTGGTAAACATATGCCACTGCTTGTGGCTAAATACATGATTTTGCTTGTTTGTACAGGAGAAAAGACTTCCACATGCATTCTATATACTTTTTTATATGCTTATTAAGCCATCTATGTTTTTACTATCAACTTAAATAACATACTGCATACCAACGTTTTTCTTCTTTCAGTAAACCACAGGGTTGTGATATTTAACTAAGGAATTCAAAGTAACAAATTTCAAACCTGATTTTGAATAACCTGCTATGTTACATAATGCTTCCAAAAGCATTTTGAAACACGGCTATTTTTCTCCTAGGAACATTTTCTTGGTGTAATTTGATGACTTTCATTTAGCCCTGAGGAGAAAAATGTTCAGGTTTTCAAAGCTTGGCTTTTTGCAGTTCTAACTTGGCAATGGTTCCCAAGTGAACTTCATCTGGACCATCAGCAATTCTCAGTGTCCTTGAAGCTGCCCAGAGATGAGCCAGAACAGTTTCAGATGAAACACCAGCTGCTCCATGCACTTGCATTGCCATGTCAAGCACCTTCAGTGCCATGTTCGGTGCAGCTACCTGCTCCCATAAGAATCAACATCAGAGTGAAGTGATAGGAGCCATAGAGTAGAACATTATTATTCTGTGCTAAAAACAAATACCTTTGCCATTGCTAGTATGCCCCGAGCATTTTTGTTCCCAAGCCTATCAAGTTGGTCAGCGGCTTCCAACACTAACAATCTGGTCCTCTCTAGCTCTATTCGGCACTGAACATCAGAAGCTAAGTAAGCAGATATCTTAATAGTGTAAAACTGAGACATTTATTTCTATTCCTGCCACTTCTAGTTAAGTTTTTTTTTTTCACCCATTTCAACAAATTCCTAATACCTTGGCCATATCTGAAAGAAATGAACCATGTTGAGCAATGAACTTCCCAAATGTTTTTCTACTGATGGCTCTTTGAACCATCAACTGCATGCCTCGCTCGGCAACACCTATCAGTCTCATACAATGGTGCAGCCTTCCAGGACCAAGCCTACCCTGTAAGAATGCTAGTTATCAGCTCACTGAAAATTTACTTTTTTGGTACTTTAGTAAACATATAAAAGAAGATAGGCAGATGTAAATTATGCAGTCAGACAGACCAAATAACTTCCAAACATAACCCCACAATTCCTTGTATAGTAGAATATAGTAAGAATTTATTTGATAAACTTCTTCAGAAACACTTAAAAAAAAATCATAAACTAACATTAACTTATATACAAACTAATTTGTAGATGCTCACTTAAATTAACTTCTCCAAAAGAACTAATTTTAACTTATTTATATACTACTTTTAGCTTATAGAGAAACTCCTTATTTTCTCCTCTTTAAATGTTTTCGGAGAAATTTATCCAAAAATATCCTAAAACTATTATTGTTGTGTCCACTTTTGAATGATAATTCATACTTATGAAAAGTCCCTATCTAAATATATGGAGCTGTTATTTATAGGAACTAGGGTATTATGGGAGTGCTGAAGTCTCACATCAAGTAATATGGTATGTCTAGAGGGGGTATTTAAGTGCTTGACTCTCTCCATTAAATAGTTAGCTCCAGAGGTGAGGTTTATGTACCAAACTGGTGCAATTTTCTTTCAAATTTACTAAAGTTGGTAAACTTTAAAAAAATTACAGAGACGGGTAAATCATGTTTGAAAGTACACCTTTGATTACTGTCAAGTTTACTAAAAGAATTAGCTTTCTTGGCACTTATTAACTTGAGTTTTAGAAGGAAACATCTCCCTTAACTTAGTTTTATATCTTGTTAAGAGTTGACAGACGTTGCACTCACAAAGTCTTGTTTTGTAGCAGATTTCTATCAAAGTTTACAAGGTTTCAAAATCAACCAAAGCGTTAAACCATTTTCACGCTCACTCAGCAAATCTGGGGAAACAAATAACATCGACACTGATAGTTTTTCGCTTAGTGAAATCAGAAATCGCTGAGAAAAAGTGGATCCAGAAAGCAACTGGGTCAATGGTCAAAAAGTGCCGAGTCATTTGACAAACTGCTCAGCGGTTTCACTTTCTTCAGGATGAAGAATTCTTCTTTATGATTGGTTTGATGGTTCACTGAGCAAAATTTGGAGATGTAAAATGAAAATCTTATGAGAGAAAACTGAAAACTGAAAAAGAAAACTGAAAAACAGAGAAAGAAAGGAGAGGAAGCTGGGAGACCATCTCAGAACAAAATCTCAAATCCTATTCCTTTTTTTTGATGCTTTTGTTTGTAAAACGGGATTGCTCTCAATAGTTACCTTTTGAAGGTGGGTTTTTGGATATTTATTAGTTATCTAAATGTTTGGCAAAGACAGTATCTAAGTTGATGTTGCTGATTTTTAGTTATGGGTTCACATAAGGAATTGTCCTCTACGGACTCTTGGAATGAGCCTCAAGGTTTTGCCCTTGAAAGGGTGTCTCGTGTGGCAAAACAGGAAATCTTTAAAGCCTTAATACTATCTCAAATTATTCATGGAACTCTTGAGTTCTGGGTAAGTTATGCTGTCAAAAATACTAGTCGCCAAGAAGAAAAAAATTAGTAAATTGACACTTTAACCAGGTATTATTCTTTAAGCCAAGGGATGGGAAGCATCAAACTAACATTAGATCCCAATATTCAATAGTAGATAACAGAGTTCAAACCAACAACAGATCCCAATATTCAACCTAGGAAATATTTTTCGACTTACTTGAGCAATCTCAAATCCACGTCCTTCACCCAGTATGATGTTTTTTGCCGGCACACAAACATTTTCAAATGTTATTTCTGCATGCCCATGAGGAGCATCATCAAAGCCAAACACCGTCAATGGTCTCTTTATGTGAACACCAGGAGTCTGGACATCTACTAAGATCATCGATTGTTGTTTATGCTTCGCTGCGTTGAAGTCAGTTTTCCCCTGCCCATATGTTTTGATCACACTATTGAGTATTGACATGAATGGCGCATGACTGTTAGTAAAATAACTTTCAATCAAATACTCACCATGACTATAAGAATTCTACATCTTGGATCCATAGCACCACTTGTCCACCATTTTGTCCCATTGATAATATATGAATCTCCTTGCCTATAAAAGGTGAAAAATTAAGAAAATAACTAAATTAGATGCCCATACTCTCACATATGTCTAAATTGTCTTCTACCAAGAAACTTGACTCAAACCCACGTTTTTAAAGTAGTTAGCCAATGCATTTGCATTGGTTAACTGAAAAGACTGAACTCTTGAATTACATAAGATTATCGATACTACTACCTTTTAATAGAACACTCAATATTGGTTGCATCAGAAGATGCTACTTGTGGTTCTGTCATAGCAAATCCAGACCTAATCGTCCCCTCAAGCAAAGGAACTAGCCATTCTTGTAGTTGTTCTTTATTTCCATAACGCAGTAATACCTAATATGCAAAGTAATACTATCAAATTAGACAAAAATGCAACATCAATAGAGTGCATACTGAATATGATCAACTCCTGAGAGATCCAATTAATGTTGGTCAGTTAATAATCAACCAAGCAAATCGATAAGTTCCATCTTACCTCCATATTACCTGTGTCAGGTGCACCACAATTAAATACTTGTGGAGCCCAAATGGAACGACCCATGATCTCACAAAGGTATCCGTATTCGAGATTAGTGAGACCAGCCCCCAATAACAAATCATTTGCATTGGTAGACAGATGATTATTGCTCCCATCAAAGATAAGGCTTCTTGCTCTCTCTGCACTATCAAGCTGCACACAAACGAATGCGTTCAGAGGACTTCTTTTTCAGGAAAAGAAATAGTGACAGTGAAAGGTAATAAAAGAATTTAAGAAATAATCATATATGATACATGTTTAATAATTCAGTACTCCATCTAGCTATTCAGGCTGAATCTTTTCTTAGCTGTCCTGTTGAGTTATAGCAATGCTCATCCCTACAGCATTTCCAGTATCCACAAGTTCTTTTTCAATCTATGATTAATTAAACCTTTATACTCTTGTTATTTTATTTTTAAGGATCTTGTTTTTTTAACAAGCTTAGATTTTATCAAGTTTTATTTTGAGAGGGTGGGTAGACAGGGTAGAATATCTACTAAATGACTTAGATATTCATGCCATTTAGAATGTAAGTTTGAACCTAACTCAACTCTACCAAATTGACTTATACGGTGAGGGATCTCCAAAAACATCTTTAAATATTTACTTCAATGCTCATAACTCAACTCCTAAGAAGCTGTATTATTAATATATCAAACCTGATGGATGGATGAAATCACAAAATACAGAAAAAATAGAGGAAAAGAAGCATACAGGAATCCATAAGTTCCACAAGCCTTCTTTCTTTGCCATCTCCTTTAACTTTTCCTCTTCTGGGTGAACAGTCCACCGCGAGTCTGATTGGGCAAGCTTATAAAATTCATTTTCCATGGGGTAAATGTGTTCCTCCATGAACTTAATTAATTTTTTCCTCAGTTCCAAAACCTTTTGACTAGGAACAAATTTCCCCTGATTTGAGTGGCCCTGTGCATCATTCCCATTCACAAACTCTTTTGAATAGTCTCGTACATTCGCATCTGATTGTCAGGTGTGAAAGGGTCTCAGCTGTAGTTTAATACTAATAAACTAGTAATATTTTTAGCTTCCAGTAGAGCAACAAATTACATTTTAGAAACACTACATGAGAGGCCATAACGTTTACATGCTATAGCTACCTGAGGGAGGATGCTGAGGAAGCACGGAATTTTGTCCAATAAATTCCCAAGCAGCATCTATAAGGCCGTTAGCAAGTACTCCAGTGTGCCGAGCACGCTCACCCCCTGATGCATTACCCTATTGCACACAAAGAAGCCACAAAATATTAGATCTTAAAACTATAGCAGCAGCAGCATCACTAACAAATTTAGATACCTTAACCCATCTATTATAAACTCCTGTATAAATTGAAGCGCCCCTGAACAAAGAAAAGGCAACATAGAACTTCCATTCAGCAACAGGCCATTTTCTTTCCTGGAATCCAAAACACTTCTGTTAGATCTTCAAGAATAGGCACAGGTATGATACAAGACATGCCAAAAGCATCCCCGGCTAAATAGCTAATGTTAATGACCACCATCAAATACAAAGTTATTAAAATCTCAAACAAATTATCAAATCAAGTTATGAATTAACTAATTATCATTGAGCGTGCTTTTAGATATTTTAATCTTAGGTAGAATATACTAGTCACATATTCCTATAATTTAATAGTTGGATTTCAAATATATTGGTATAATCCAGTTGTAAATTGTCATAACATTTGTTTTTTGGGATGTTATAAGAACTTAAACCCATGTGGATTTTGTTGGTCGTGAGCCTTGTGATAGGTTTTCCATTGCTTGCATAGTTTGTCAAAAGGATAAGCCCTTATCCTTATCCTATGTACCACAGTTTACCCGACATTAAGTGATCTTCCACATATATAGAAAATGAGGATACTTTCTCCTTCACATACATGAATCCTTCTTTTTGGTTTCTTTTACGAAAAATTACAGCTTTCACGTCAACTTTCTAGGCAACCCTATACCCTAATATCTAGATGGATGTGGAGACTATCATATCTATCCTAACTGTTGATTTGAATCTAAATTCCACACATACTTAATAGCAGAATTTCCAATCCCCAAGAAGTCGTAAGGTAAAGGTAATAATGCATACATTTTTTTAATATATCATCAGCATACATAACAAATGATACGAAAATCTATCGAGACATATATATTTAGAACACGTACTGCTAGGGAACAGTAATCAGCCAAATATTCTGGTAGTGAAGGAATCCCCTCAGGTAGTCCAGAACGTTCCATACCTTCACGCACGTTTTCAGACCCAATATCTGCAATATAAGTCTTCCAGGAGAACAAAAGGAACATGAATTGAACAGGTAATTCAATTAATCAAATACTTAGGTAATCTGGAACAGTGATTCTACTATCATCAGTTTAACAAGCAATCAGACTAAATGAAGATGCTAATCATCAAGATTATAAAAGCAAACTGCATATTCAAAAAATGATTCTGGCAGTATAATATAACTCATTTATGTTACAATTTCAGAAAAGTGAGTGTATGGTACGTACCATACAGCTATATGCAACATCACACATTTGGTTACCAAGGGTAGACAGTTCCCAGTCAAGTATTCCAATTACTCGATCCTGCATCAGAAAGAAAATTTATAAGGCACAAGAAGTGGGTTCTAAGATTATAAGGCCTAAATACCGAGTCTTGAAAGACAGTGTCCTAACTCCAGAGTAAAGAATACATCATACATGGCATTGAGAACATAAATTTTGTTTGTTAACACAAGTTATGATACTCTAAATTTGAGCATGACCAGATCAAAAATCTATGCCTTAGGACTAGAACAAAGAAAACTAGTTTTCATCCAATGAAACTTTAGGAAAGTGCATAATCTTACTATATGAATCTTACCTCTGTGGGATGGAACACAAGATTGTCAATGCGAAAATCTCCATGAACCAGACCACCTGTTGCTCCTGAAGAATCTTCAGAGGGGATTTGATGTCGTAGCCAATCAATCAAGGCAAACATTTTTGGATTACTTGCAGGTTTACCCTCACTGGTTGAGGCAACATATTGCTTAGCCCACCTCTCAATCTAATACAAAAAAGAAACTATCTATTAGCACAATTTAGTATTTAATAAAATAAAACTATATTGATCCTAAACTTGTCCTGGTACAATAGCAGAGGTGGTGAAACAAGATGGAGTGGAACCAAAAAATGGACATAGGGAAAGGAATTGATAAGTGCATCCTCAAATATTTTAAAAAAGCAAAGGCAGTACTCGATGTTTTCAAGGTCTCCTCAACGTTTACTTTCATAAATTTTACTGTACTTTAAGAACTGTTCAGCGCATCCATCTATGTTCAGCTTTCTATCCCAATACATATATCTCCACGTGAAAAAATTCAATGCACAACAACAACAAAGTCTTATTTCACCAAGTGAGTCGCTAAATGGATATACAATGTCATTCGGCACAATTGAAAACCAAAGTTCCATGTAAATTGACCATAAATAATCATATATAAAATAATATACCTGTCTTTTGCAATAATTATTGCGTTGTCCATATTTTCCCAGACCAATGGAGTCCACATTAGCAGAATGTAAGGAAGCTAAGGCTTTAGCAGTTGCCCTGTAAATTGCACTCCTCCTCTGAGGTGCCACACCCTGATTATTTACAAGTCACATGTCTCAAATCAAACCAGTGACAATTTCAGCAATCACCAAGGAAACCAAAATTAACTAGAAAGCAAATCATACCGGTAACTTAGAGTCAATAAATATGCGCCCCTCCAAATATTCCATGATATAAAACGCGGTTCCAATAACACTTGGATCGTTGCACAAACAGAAAACCTTAGGAACTGGAACTTTGGTATGAGCACCCAATGCCTGGAGAACCTGTGAATTATAGGGGCACACAACTAGTCATTTTCTCACTAAATGTTATTCACTGCCCACACTTCAAACACTTAAAGTGGGAGTTTGGATAAACATTTACAAAATTGATTTTGAATTAAACTTAATTTTGAAGTAAGGTGATCTATATTTGAATGCTTTTATTCTTAAAACTAGATAGTAGTAAAACTAAGTGCACAATCTCTTATTAATAACAAAAGATATCCAAAGTTATTCCAGTACGATCATTTATAGATCGAAAATCAATTCCTCATATATGAAATTAAACATGTAAGTATTTGCCTAACATCATCTTAGCTAGTACTTGAACATGACTCTATAAGATCTCACGTGAACCCAATGTATGATCGTTTACTTCTTCAAATTCAAAATAACTCAGACTTCAATTTCCATTAATGTAACATAAAAAAAACCTGAAATTCTCTTTCAACGGCATGAGCTGAAGCGAGCAATTTCCCGGCAGGTTTCTTCCTGAGAACATAGCGCTTCACGACGGAGTCATGAGAACCCGCTTCCAACAAGTAAGTGGGGTTGGATTGTCCATGCCCAAACTAAAACAACATTTCACCAGAGGATCACACAGCCAAAATAAAAATAAAAATCAAATTTTGATGAAAACCCAGGTGACCCAGTAGCACGAGAGAAGTTCCAAAAAAGACAAAAACCTGCGAAACGGTGAACTGAGTAGGGGGTTGAGGGAACCCCGAAATGTTGGAAGAACAGTAGCGGATGAGAGAGTCGTAGGGAAAGTGATTAGCAACATCGAGTTGCGCTACAAGGTCTGCTGTGTTCCGCGCCATATCCGAATTCTCGATCTGCGACAGCTGAAAAGGTTGCGGGTGAATTGGTTTGGTTTTAGAACCTCTGACGCCACGTGCAAAAAAGTGTCATGTCACAAACACTACCATGTGAATTGAAGAAGTAGCTTGAGAATTGCATTACGCAAAAATTAGTCCTGAATCCTGATGCTTGAAAGCTTTGGATTAATCTTCTTCACTAACTGATACAAGACGATATTTGGAATATTCTAAAATAAAATGCTGAATTACAATTAAGAATTAAAATTCTAACAGTTGTAATATAATTTATTACTCGGGTCAATAATTTATTGGTAATTTTTCAAAGCAAAATTAGTGTTAAAGGCATCAAACTAAATGGCGGCACATAACTTATTTGGCTTGTGGTGTTTGACTTATATTTTTATGTTGAGATTATTCTTCAATTTGGAAGTAATTTCCAATTCCAATTCATTTTATCACTTTTTAATTCATTTTATTATTTTAATCACCTCTCATTGTACAGTAACTCAATGTTTTCTTCAATTTTTGTATGCTTGTGATCTTTAGCATCAATTTAATTAACGCTAATTTAACTTAAATATTTATGTTTATTTGAGCTAAAATATATGATAGGTTGATGTTACCATAATTTATTTTTAATATTCATTTAAATTATTGTTGATTTAGTCAATATTAACATAATTTATTTTTAATATTTGTTTAAGTTAATGTTAGATAAACTTATAGCAATCTAACCTATTATAATATTATAATATTATAATATTTATTAAAGTTGGTATGGATGTATGTAGTTGATAATTAGCATTGATTTACTGAGAATATATATTTTTTACCCCTTTTCCAATAAAGAAACCACACAATGACCTGTTTTACAACAACATACTATAATATATTATTATAATTATATCATATTAGAGTTATATATGAAACAATTTTCACAACTTATAATAAATTAGTTAATATGTTATTTTAGATATTATAGTTTATTAAATATTTAATATATGAGATGATGTAATAATGATCGATCTCAAAGTTAAAAATCAATTTAAAACTCAATCATGAAAATAACTTTAACTTAACTTTTAAGTTCATGTTATTAACGTAGTGTCAACTTTTATTTATTTATTTACGTCGTCTTTTATTTATTAGTCAATTATTAATTGACATTATATTTTTAATAGTAACTTTTTAAAATTAAATTTATAGTTCAAGTTAAAATACTTTTTTTTTGTCATAAATTAAATTTTTTACACGAATGTCGTGGGGATCTCGAATCATTTCCTTAAAACAAATTGAAAACATGTGTCACTTTGAAAATAGAACAAATTGGAAATATTTAAGATATTTGTTTTTTTTTTCAAACTATTGTAATAATTTATTCTTTTGTATTCATAAAATGACGTTGTACATATGATGTATAATAACAATTATGCATATTTTCGGTTTGTTTTTAAGGTGAACAGTTTCTAAAATAGATTGTTATTAAACAAAAAGTAAATAAATAAAGATTTTGAAAGTAATTTCCAAAATATTGAAACTATAAACTTTCAACATCTTATTTAACTTTGATTAAAAAAACACATATTGCAAGTTTCACATAACATGATGTTATTAGATTAATTTATTTTAACTTCTTTTATTCATAAAATGATGTTGATGGATTCAGATAGCGGATGTTAAATGAATTTAGACTAATTTCTTTACAAATCCACTTTTAAAAGAAAAATAAAATAAAATAGTTTTTATAAATTAAAATAAGCTTATATAAATAAAAAATATATTTTTTTTAATTGTCACAATTTAACTATAATTTTTATCCTTACAAATATTTATAAGAAAATTTGTACAAATAAATCCTACTACTCATATTATAAGCCAAAGTCAGTAAGACAGTCAAAAATTGGTTTTTGCTGAGCATTTAATTAATTTTCATTATTGAAATTTCATCTTGGGGGTGATATGCAAAGAACATACAAATAATTAATACAACAGAATAATTGCATACAAAAACATCTAGTAAAAAAGAGATTTTGTTTTTTTTCAAAAAAAATTAAAACAAAGAAAAATAAATTTACAAAACAAAAACATATAGAATTGCCATTTATTCTGCAAGTGAACTTCATCAGTAAACATTAAGCAGAAAAACTCCTTCAACTGAGTCAAAGATGCTATTCAACCGCCATCGGAATTCCCTGTACCTGCACAAGGTTAACAATGTCGTGTTCTATTCGATATGGGACCTAAAACTAGTAGTGAAATTTAAAAGGGTTAATTAAACACAAACATTTGTGTGAGAAAACATAGCATTGCTTACCAAATCCCGGAACTTGAGAATGTAGAACATCTCCAAGTATCGTCTAGTTTCTCTCCTCTCAAGCTTCGAGACATGCTTCCAGAATCCATAGACACCAGCTAAAGTGAGAAGCCTCTCAGAGTATATCTTCCATGTATACCTACAAAGTTCAAACAAAGTAAAAGGTAAGTTTCTAAGAAGAGGAAGATTCATATCTTGAAATGGTACCAAGCCAGAGTAGACCTCTGATGAATGCGGCTTAGAGCTGCATCAGAAATCTTGTTCCAGTTGGCAGGATCATGCTGGCATTGCTCAAAAAAGTTTATTAAATTTGCAGCAACTTCATCCGGATGATGTGGCTCAATATGAAATCCAGAAACTCCATGCTCAATTATCTCAGCAGGGCCACCATGACAAGTGGCAAATGTAGGAAGACCACAAGTCATTGCTTCCACAACTGTTAGACCAAACCCTTCATAAAATGCAGGCTGCAAGAGATTCAACAAGAACATGGTTGATGTCGGAAATAATCTTAAGTTTAATTTCCACGTTCCGTAGAAATGGTAAAGTTAAACACTATTAAACTCTATACTATAAACACCATAGTATATGATAGTAGTATCAGAGTTGCTGATTTGTCTGGATGATCGACTTATACTATATCAGAGTCATTGATTTGTCTCGGTGACCGACTTAAACCTATGACAATAATAACATTATAAGAACAACAACGATGTGTGATTGAATACTTGTCTTTCTCGTACCTGCACAAAAGCACCTTTGACATCAGCAATACAACGGTAGAGCTCTCCATTACGAGCACGGTTCACTTGGGCCTTTATCCAACGAAATTGGCCGTGCAAGTTATATTTTTCTATGAGGCTATGCATTTTCTCTATCTCCCCCATTTCTTCTGTGTCCCTAGACTTTTGTGCATCAATGTTGCCACCTACTACCACAAGATTCACAAGTTCTCTCAACTTGGAGCTTTTACCAAAGCATTCAACAAGCCCGGTTATGTTCTTCACTGGAAGAAGTTTTGCCATAGAAAAGATAATTGGCTTTGCTCTATCATTTATCGAGCCACTAAGTCAGAAAAAAAAAAGAGATATTAAACAAGATTCTAATCTCCCATCACTGTTACCTGAGGAACAATACAGGATCTGCAAGAGATGTTTTGACTTCATTTATAAGAAAATGCATTTGACACAAAACCTGCTCTATATTCACAACAGCATGTGTTGTTTTTACATTCAAACATTTGTCCTATTGAAAAATATACTCACACATGTTCTTCATTCTGTTCATCACCATATATAAGTTCTTGAATCGAGCCATGGAGAGAAGTTAGCCTCTTTTCTCTGTCTGAGAATGGAAAATATATGCCCATGTCTGCACCAGGAGACACGATATTAAACTTAGGATCAAAAACATCAATGCCATGAACAACACGATAGAGTCCTGGAAGAGTGAAGGCAGAGTGGCTCTCATATTGTCCAACATTGTTCTTGCTGAGGAAAAAAATTAGTGAAAAATGTTAGGGAACAATGTGATACAAAATCACACATAGCCAACTGAAGAAAAACAGTGCAATCGTGTGCTACTTCAGGATACCATTCAATTACTCTTTGAAGAAATATATCCTAACCCACCTTCCTGCAATTTCTTGGTATGTACTAGTGATTATAAAATCCGCATTGTTCATTGCAATAAGATCAGCTGTGAATTGACAAGAAAAATGGTACTTGTCTTCATACTTTTTCCAATATATATCAGAGCCAGGATGCTTAGTCTTCTCCAATGAATGAGCTATATTGCACTGCATGGAAAGTTAAGTAAAACCAAAATTGATAAAAGATGAAACAGTCTTTGCATTTGCAAGTTTGGTTGATCTTTTTATATATGATAATAACATTATGTTGAATTGTTATCGCACCTGTGTGATTCCTAGCTTATAAGATAACAAGGTTGCAACAAGATTTCCATGACTGTAGTTGCCAATTACCAGATCAGGAATTCCTTGTAACTCAGCTGCAATTTCGTGTGATGCATCCTTTGTATAAAGAAAGAGACAATCATATTCAACAAAGCAAGAATACCATTAGACTATGAAGACAACATATTATGGAGTGCCACTCACTGTTACCTTAGAGGAGAATAGAAAGGGAGATTTGAAACACAGATGAGGCTTACCTCTGCAAATGTCTCTAGATAAGGCCACATGTCAAACCTTGAAATCCATTTTCTCAAAATTCCATTCTTAGTTCTAAAGGGTACTCTCAGTATATATGAATGCTCAGTTCCACTAACTCTTTCCAGTCTCTGATTGCAAGTTGTCCCTTTTGCCTCTGGTATCAATCTAGTAACCTTGAAGCATCACAAGGATTTCAGTTACATGTGAACAAATATTTCATTTGTCATACTTAGAAGAAGGGCCAAGACTTTCGGAATCACATACTATCAGAATTTTTGGAGACACATCATCAAGTCCTTGTTTTTGAATTCTGACCAGCATCTCCTTCTCTAAAGCACGAACTTGATCAAGTATATAAACAATCTGTTCATTGTGAGTGACATTAAGAGTTACAAGAAAGTTTCTTCAGAAACTAAAATTAGTAGAAGAACTTCTCAAGTTTTTTGTATCATTTCTAAGAGATTATGAATTATACCTGTCCACCAGTATCAGGCAAGCCCAGAATATTTACTTGGCCAAAGTAACCAGCTGGTGATACAATTACAACATTGAAAACCATAGGAATTCTTCCCAGAAATGACTCTACGATGTTTGGATCAGGAGCTTGAAGGATGTCTAGTAGAAGATGCACCATGTTTAACACGCTCTCTGCTGTATCACCCCAACCTCTCTCAAATCCCAATCCTTGTAGTCTACACCAAATTAGTGAAGAAAAAAAAGGATTCTGATCAAGTGTATCTGGTAAACGATTTGTTACTTCTACATGAAGTAACTAGCTCCAAAACTAATGAAAGTTCAGAATTATATCAGTTTAGGTGATTATTGCTTACTCATATTCAAAGCCAGAATACGGTGTATTGGGTTGGAGATTCGAAAGTATTTCTTCTGCCCTTGCCAAGGAAGACTGAAGGTTGGATATGTTATGAATCCGGTTATTTACCATCATTGCCTACGAAACATATTTGTCAGAAAAATGTTTTTTTTTTTTATAAAGTAACCTAATCCACCTAGTTGAAGCAAAGCAACACTGACAGGATTCATGTGCTATAATAAACGAGAACAAATCTTCTACATCAAAAACAAAAGAACATGGGTAATTTAAGATTTCAGTGCATCGTGCAAAATTGCTGCTGATGAATATCAGTGTTTGTAAATGATTGAATACTGCGTTCATCCATATACTACACAAACTTACATGACCATCATATCTGTGTGAGCGTAAAAATGCGAGGAGAGGATCCAAACTTTCTTCGTTACGAAACATGAATGATGACAGATGACGGTTGAGAAATTGAACACCATTACCAATAGAGGATGATCGAGTTGGTCTAGGGAATGTCGCATTAAATGGCTCAAAGTCTAGTTCAAGCATATACTTGTCACTGCACCTGGATCAAATTTTCAAATACAATGATATATGATTACATTTCTCCGTGAAGCCAAACTGAAACCATGGAGTGCCACGAAATTCACTTATATTATTCGAAAGTACTGCAGAAAATAAACTTCGTATATATATAACAAAGTTAATAACACTTACTCTCCATCTACTAGTTCTTCTTTGAATCGGAGATACTCTGCAACATTCAGACTATCTACACTGAGTTCAAATGCATTAATCCGAAAATACTCCCAAACACCAGGTCTTGGACGCAAAGCTATAGACACAAAAGGTGGTAGAATTATGGCTTCCTATGACAATAGAAACAGTAGCTTTGTAAAATCTGAAGAAACAAAGAAAACTAAAGAAAATTACCAAAGCTATACTTAAGATATATTGAGTTATAACCTGTGCAGATTCTAGCTCTTGAACAAAGGGACCTTCTTTGAGTTTCTGCATCCCTTCATCCTCTTGAAGAATCTTTTCAACATGATCCAGTAAGTCATGTGGTTGTAGTAATCCTTTGCCCCCAGTAACATAACTTAGCAACAAAGAGAGAAAATGAATAACTATTTTTACCTATCACTCACATTCTTGGCATTCAGCATTATTCCTAGAGATGAATTCATGCTGCAAAAATAAAAACTTAAGCTTCACCTTGAGAGAAGAGAGATCAACTCGTTCCGGTGGTTAGAGAGGGTGTCTTGCACCCTCTCTCTCACGCTGGAAACTGGCATGATTAATCCAAAAATGGCAAAAAAGCACTGAAAAAGAAAAGAGACAAAACAGAGTAAGAGAGAAAAAGGAAGAGGAATATTTATAGAAGAGTGAGAAAGAGAAAGAAAAGGTTGCACTTGGCACTTAGAAGGAAGAGGTGGCTGCATGCATGCACAGCACAAAATATTGCGTGTTTTCTTTTCTCAGAACTTAAATTCTCAAACGGTGGATTTGTTCTTTTCTGGTGTTGATTTTAATAACAGCTTCTGCTATTCACCTTTTTTGTTGTCTAATAATCATTCGTGCAATATTGAAATTAGCACACGTGTCAACTATACGATGAAAACGTAATTTGCGATTGGATGTTTTTAAATTCACACAAAAGTTCTCTTTAGATAAATTTAGCATCAAAGTTAAAACAAAATATCATAATTACTAAATAATAGTAAAGTTTCCTTACTGTAAGTAAAATTAGAGAAAAATATAATAACATTGTATAACTCTTATGGATATGTTCTGGGGTTGCCTTATATATATATATATATATATATATAGAGAGAGAGAGAGAGAGAAAGTGTTTTGATCCATTTTGTATCTTTTAGAATCATCTTAAGGTATTAGTGTTTGGGAAAGATAAAATTTTCATTTCTTAACCTGTTTACAATTAACTATGTTTAGGATATCATCTAAAAATTTCCAAAAAGAAAACTATTTAGAAAAAATAAACTGATTTTGTGAATCTAAGAATTTACAACTTATGATTAGTTTTTAACAATTTTTTTTTATTTTGGCTTT
>Ga0209589_1001172_pt1 | contig 42135 bp, 14 predicted proteins | sample CowpeawhiteBW_FD_187525 | JGI IMG/M metagenome (GOLD analysis project Ga0209589, IMG submission 187525) | Root nodule microbial communities of legume samples collected from California USA - Cow pea white BW (SPAdes) (version 2) | ecosystem: Host-associated > Plants > Roots > Nodule | place: USA...
TTTTTTTTTTTTTTTTTTGCAGATTGTGTGCTAATGTCTAGGAAGAACATGTATTGGGCCTCGCTCTTTACTATAATACCCTTTTTATTTTGGGACTATTTTTTTTGTGAGACTAATTTTTGCTGCATATTTCTGTTTAACATGTAAAATGAGTTTCACTCTGCAGTTGGGTTGATATCTCTGTATGAATTATAAAGCACAACATATTTCTGTAGCGATTCAATTGAAAAACTTACTATGGACATGTTCACCAATATTTCAAGACTTCGTTTCACACAAATCCTAATATTTGATCTTAGATTCAACGTACTAATCACTTGTTTGATTGAAAATAATTAGTTTCTCATATAATACTAATTAAGTTTACATTTTGTGTTTAATGTATAAATTTATTATTTAATTTAATTTATTCTGTTGCTTAATTTTATTTAATTTAAATTACTTGAATAATTTGATAAACAGAATGAACATTAAAATTTGACAAATCAAATTAGGTGAACTTTCTCATTCAGCACAAGTCAACAACAAGAGGCAAAATAACGACGATGAAATATTCTAAAATAAGTTAAGTAAACAGTGAATTGATCTGAACTCTGAATTTGTAAGTTGTGGCATTAGTTGCTGAATTAAAAGCAATTACAAATTTCTATCACAAACTCATTTCACGTTAAGTATTCTTTTGAATTACCAAATGTTATTATGTTAATGGCAAATATCAGTGGAGTTTAAAAAAGACAATTAAATTAAATAAAAATAACTAAATTCTTTACTTAAACTAATTAAATTTTCAATTTAAGTTTATGAGTAAATGACATTTTTTAGGCTGAGTAAATAACGTTATTTGCATTTATGAGGATATTGGGGATATTCAGGAATAAGATAGAACTGGTTGAGAACATGTTTATGTTGATAAAGCTTGAAGTAAATGACAAAATCAGAAATTTAACATGGTTGACTCCATTAATTCCCTGTACCTATACCAAATCTGATATATATGGTTTGAATTTAAAGGATGATGATAATGGGTTTCGAATGATTATAGAATGAAGTTTTAAGAAAAGAAAAATGGTGGTAGCACCAACTCTGAATGCGAAGAAAATCCAGAAGGTCAATTTGTGTGACAGCATCAACATCTACTCCCATTCACCACCTAACACACGCCTTAGACTTCTCCATAAAAGTCAAACTACCCTCACTTCTTACACTTGTCTCTATTCTACCCCATGAATCACCACCAAAAGCATTACGTAACAATTTCATTTCACAACAAAATCAAATTTAGTTAAATCACCACCTTTTTAATTAGTTACAACATCTCTATAAATAAATACCACACAACTCAAATCTTTCTCATGCTCAATAATTCACATTGCTGTTCAGTCTACAGTGCTTTTAACCTACTCAGTAAATCATAGTAACTTCTTATTACACTCCATGTCCTTTTATTTTTTTTAATCAAATACAAAATTTAAAAGTTGGTAACAATATGCATAAACTCTAAAACTCCGAAGTTGTAAAATTCTGATTATATATATGATCCAAGCATATGGGTTTAGAAGCATTACTATAAAACAATTAACCTAAGGGCGTGACTCGAGAAAGGGAAGAACTCGGTAACGTAACTATTGCATTAACGTGTGTTGTGTAAGTAATATTTTACAGAAAGTGCATGAAACGGGGATAATAGCAGTTTGAATTTTATTTAATGATTTATACTTGTTTATTAGCAAAGTATAACACGTATACGTAGCTCTGCAATTGTGATTAGTGTGATTTTAAAGAAGAATTGTGTTGGTATAAATAAATGTTTAGCGTCCAAGTCTACTAACAGCATCTTTGTCAACCCTAGTGACGACATATACAACACTGTGATCTTTGTGCCAATCGATGCTTATTTTTATACTAAAACCACTTTTTTCGATCTCACGCTTATCTTAACTCTACTAATTAAAACACTAAGTGAATCACAGGTGTCATGATAGCAAACTTATATTTCCTCGGATCAACATAAAAGCTATAATCATCTGCCAAAAGCAAAATCGAACAATTCAATTTGGAATAAATCGTGTTTTTCTGATGGGGTGGGCGTGGATGCTTGAAAGTGCCCTTAAAACTTGTTCAAGTATTAAAATTTAAGTAGTTTTATATTAAGTAGAATAAAGTAATTTTCATAATTAGAAAGATAATTTTCGATTGGTCTTCCATTTTTAACCTCATACGAAAACTGTACTCAGCAGTTGTTACAATAGATTGGTCTTCTGGATGATGAAATGTACTGTTCTTTGGCTTCACCTTTTTCTTGAAAAAGAAACAGAGCGTCAATTTAAAGATTCTTAATTAAGGAGAAAGACAAAGAGAAACATGTTTTGTTGGTCCCAAAGATCCGAGACTATTTGATGATAAAGATATGAATATTTATAAATTTTGGGAGCTATAAGTGCTTTTTGAATTTGATGGTTTCTCCTTGTTATATTTCTAAGTGAGTGCGGTTCTCGACCTTTATTTTCCTTCTTAGTGATTAAAAAAATGACTAGATGAAGTATTAAATTAGAAAACCAAGGTCAATGAGTGCTTCTTTCTTCTCAAAAATATTGAATTGCAATGACCTTTCTGTTTGGTTTTACATCTTTTCTTGTTTTCATACAGTTTCCTATATTGTCTTTTAACGTCTCCTACCCAACTTGTCAAACAGGAACAAAGAAGAAAAATTAAATTAAATGCGATTTTGTTTGATATTAACCCAACTAATTCCTATATAGCCAAAAATTAAAAAAAGGACTACAAAAAAAAATATAGCAATTAATTTAACAAATGTTTGACTTTTTCATTTTCTTACTTTTATAATCTCATAGCTACATTATTGCCCTATCAAACCCGATCTCCAACTCCAAGGCTGGTGAAAGAGCCTTTCTTTGAATTATAATAATAACCTATTTTGAGAGCTATAACGTGTCTTCATCTTCTAACTTGGATAAACCAGTAAGCTATACAGTTTTATATATTAATTAAAAATTATTAAATATCACAAACTTTTATAGATGCTTTTAATGAATCTCCCATGTAAATTATAATCTTCAATTTATTTTCATCCTACTCACATGTTAATTGTCACTTGGTGTGTTGTTTTTAAATCTCTTTGTATAATATTTTAATCGATTCAAATTTTTTATCAGCAAAAATAAATATATTGAATAAGAATAATAGGATTATTTCCAAATCTCGCGTACAAGAAAAAAGATGAAAAAATTATAACATATTCAGCAACAAAACAATATATGTCTAAAGACAATCATGATATTCACCAGAGAAGCATTCCCAACTAAAAAAATATATAAAACAATTTATAGACCTATTTTATTTCCATAAGTTTCTTCATATGAAGCAAAACTCTCTCCACTACTAAATTGATGTTCCTCACGAAACTTTGTTCCATTAGCATAATTGGAGTTCTTAGTCAAAATGTGCATAAGTAAATTTCATTAGTAGATTGAGTTTATAAAATTTCTTGGAAATAAAAAATAATAATATACTTTATTTATTTTTAACAAATAACGTATCATTTACCTTAAAAATAAATTTCTGTTGCTAGATATATAACATATTGACATATATTGAAATTATTTCAAATTTTGTTGCTTTCTCACTTTTATTTTCTTTTAATCTAATGCCTAAGTCATCTCTAGATTAAAAAAATTGAAGAACAAAAATAAAAAATAGCCTTTATAAAATTAATCTTAATATCATAGAGGGGGTTTCACTGGGAAGAACAAACACCAATGAGACCTGAGTCCAACTACATAAGATATTGACATTACTTTCAATCAAAAACCTTAAGATAATAGGTTTATGGATCTTTATTCTTATATAGTGCTCTACTTTTTCATTTTTAGTTAATGTGAGACTTAGACTTACACTTGATTCCTAACACAATATTTATTCTTGAAAGTTAGAAAATTTTAAGTATATATATCTGGTAAGAAATGAATATAATCTACACCCCTATGAAGAAAGGTACACCCGATCGATGAAGGGTTATGATATAGAACATTGCCAAGTAACTTAGACCTCTAATTTACGTGTGATGAGGAGAATTGAAGCTAAATAACTGTGTTTTTGACGCCGAGAGAGGAGAAGCACTTGAGAGTGGAATAACACGAACTTGAGTTAGAAATTACTAGCCAATACGACGGAAATACCAGTTTCTATTGGTGTGTGGTTTGAAATAATAAGAACGAGTCGGTTATGATTTTGTGGTGAACGCAAAGCAAGGGCACATTTCAAGACATTGACTATTTTTTCTAACTTTCATCATCAGCTCGTCAACATCTATATATTGCTTTGACAAACACTTCAATCGCTTTAAACTCTACAGTGCTTATGTTCAGACCTTATAAGAAAAAGTTATATCACTGCCTAATTATGACCTAGTTTCATGTCCGTACAATCCCATGAAGATGAGCCTATATTTGTCGCAATATTTTTTCAATTTCGATTTAGAAGCAACCATCATGGAATATATATCTGAAATTCATGTCTCACTTACGAAGGAAAATATTCCATCTTCATGAGAAATATGACATTTTCCCAAAATGAAAAAAAAGAGTTCTGTTTTACTTTTTGCCCTTTTTGATTCGGCATACGTACTTACCTGCGAACATAATAAACCAGAAGTTAAACTTTTACATGTTTTCTCTGAAAATGTATTTGTTTTTTACTTGATCACGTTATTGACTGAATCAAAGCGATATGTGTGTCCTTTCCACGAGAATTCCTGAGTTAAATAATGAATTACGCAGGGGTAATTTTTTTAAGAAATAATAATTTAGCAATAGGAAGGTAGCAGTGCATTTCCCTGAATACAAAAAAAGATGTGTTGGGAAGGCTTGACATGGAACATTTTGAAGGATAATGCCGACAAACTAAGAGGATGGAGACTTCTATTGATCAAATACTTGTAGCATTGGGTTGAAGTATTAAAGTAATAGAGGTATGAAAAAGCAGTGCAATTTTTTATGAAAAGGAAGAGGAAATTTATGTTACGTTTGTCCAGTTGCATGCATAATTAAACGCGGGTGACCGAACTAATCCAAAAAGGAAGACAGAGAAAGAGAGAGATGAAAAAACCCTAGAAGAAAAAAAATGGAGTTGAAAATAGCTAGTGAGGGAATGGAGGGGGTGAGGTGTGTAAGACTTTTTGTCCTTTTAAGATTCACATCAGCCATACCTGGCTACCTATAAATCACAACCTTCCTTCGCCGTAGTTTCCCAACAATCCTATAGCTAGCAAACTTCATATTTGCTTCATCAAAAAACATAAAGAGAAACCTAATTGGAGAGAGACAACAACAGAACAACATCATGGGTAGAGCTCCATGCTGTGACAAGGCCAACGTCAAGAAAGGACCATGGTCTCCTGAAGAGGATGCTGCACTTAAGGCCTACATTGAAAACAACGGAACTGGTGGCAATTGGATTGCTCTTCCTCAGAAAATTGGTACACTCCTTTCTTATATATGTTTATTTATTTTCTCTTGAGAGTTTATTGAGACCGAGAGTGATGGATGTTATTGATGGATACAAATAATTCGCAGGGCTCAAGAGATGTGGAAAGAGTTGTAGACTTAGGTGGTTAAATTACTTGAGACCTAATATCAAACATGGTGGATTTACTGAAGAAGAAGACAACATCATCTGCAACCTTTACATTAGCATTGGTAGCAGGTCATTCTCTCTCTCAAAACCCCCCCAATCTCTATCTTCGCGCCTGTGCTGGTTTTTCTCAACATAACTGTTTGTCTTTTTTCTTTGTCACTGGAATATGTCTAGCTAGCTCCACATGTTATTTCTTTGGTTATTCCTAGAAATTATAACCAAACATGTTCCAACATAATCTGTATGTATAGGTGGTCCATAATTGCTGCTCAGTTACCTGGAAGGACAGATAACGACATCAAGAACTATTGGAACACTAGATTGAAGAAGAAACTGCTCGGGAGGCGCAAACAATCTAACTTCAACGCAAAGGACACAAATAATGGAATAGAGGAGAACACTTATTCAAATGCCCTAAGCAGCTCGGCACTTGAAAGACTCCAACTGCACATGCAACTTCAAAGCCTTCAAAACCCTTTCTCTTTCTATAATAACCCTGCGTTGTGGCCTAGGTTGCATCCTTTCCAAGAAAAGGTGATCCAGAGTCTGCAATCTTTGAATGAGGGCTCTAACCCTGTGGTGCAAGATGCTTTGTCTTCACCCCATGTTGAACAAGGACAAAAAGATGAGTTCATCTACAAACCTCAACATGATGCTGCAAAGATCCACAGCCCACAGCTTCATCTTTTGGACAATATTCCTTCAAGTAACAGTGGACTTCCCTTTGTTGCTTCTGAGAGCAATAATAATCCAATGCACTCGAGTCTTGCACCGAGAGCTGAGGCTGTTGAACAGACTAATAATGTTGGATTTCAGCAACTTGGTGCACTGCAAACTGAACTAGATGACATTCTCAACAACAGAACAATGGGTTATGTGCCTCAGGAAGATCATCAGATGGCTGAATTTGATTGTTTCAGAGAGATGAATGGCTCCAAGGACAGCCTGATTTGGTGGTCCAATGATTCTGATACCAGATCAGCATCCTCAAATTCCTGGGAATCATCTACTACTCCAGCCCTTTTAACACAAGGGATGTTCCAAGATTATGAACTGGGTTACAGTCTGTAGTGACTACAAGGATTTAACTTTCTAGTTATGCTAATTTGTTGTGTTAGTCATAAGGTGTGGAACGAGGAGCATGAGTAGTAGCAGGTCTTGTAAACAACATCGTGAATATAATAATGTAAATCCGATCAATGTCTGAGTAATGTAGAAACTACTAGTTTGTTCTAAACAATAACCAACGTTGTCCTTGATATAAATATATATTTCTTAAACTTTAAAACATTGTTCCATTATTAGTTTGGTGCTAACTGAGATTCTAATGCATTTGATCCCATTTATATTCCTTTGACTCTGCCAGAGTATAACAAGAACTTCACTGTACTTCTTGCTGTGTTATACTGGTAATTTAATATATATATATATATACCAAATGTTTTAGGGTTGTAAAAAGGGGATCACTTTCTTCTGTTTGTTTTGCACAGTTAAGATTAGCATAATGTGATTTCTCATAGAAATTTCAAAGATAACAAGATTCCATTGGCTTCGTTAGCTCTTACACAAGAGAGGCCAAGTTAATTGGGATGTGAAATAAGGTTCCATGTACTCTTAGTCAAAACTTGTAGTAACAAAAACGATATTTTCATGGATTCGAACCACCCAATTTTCTCAAAAGTTTATATTATAGTTTTCCTCTATGTTATGTGAAATCTTTAATAAAAATTTCTGTGTCAAAAACTAGTTATCTTATCTCGATCATGGGAATAAAAATAATTCGATAATTGACACAAGGTCTACCAAACTTTATTAAAATAAACTCTAAATGACTTTTATATAGTTTAAAAGAATAAAATTTAAATCTAATTTAATTTATTTATATATTATAATTTTATTTTATTTGTAATCTATGACAATTTTATGATGATCATTTACAATCTTCTCAACCTTGAGAGCTTTGTAAGTAAATATGTAGTTCTTTCTTACTCTTGTTATTAAAGGAATAAAATTACATTATGCTGAATAAAAAAAAAAAAATTTTCTCGCTTGTTTGATTACAAGGAGATTTTTAATGGTTTTATACTATTATTTTATTTTTAACTGATAAAATATAAATTGTATTCAGTGGAGCAAGTAGATAGTACATTAACTATGATTAAAATTATATGTATAGTTTTACTGATATTAGATGCAGAGAAATGTGAACACTACATCACTATCTCGCCAACTATAATTTGTAAGATCCATATAAATTTAAAATTAGATTATAGTTTTAAGAATAAGACAACATTTAAATGTAGTAATTACATAAATTAAAAATTATTATCCATTTATTTAAATTCAAACTCAAATATATTGGCAATTCTATTTTTTATAAAATTATTTTATTACTTTCTTTATTTTATTGTGGTTATATGTTTCTCTCTCTCCTTAGAAAATGTATCTATAGCTAATTTTAGAATTTGGATTTTTTACTGGTTTTTCTTTGTTGTTCTTGTATTGTATCTTCAAAATACATTGATGACCATTAATTTTAAAATTTTAAAATATATTTAAAATTATCTTTTAAATATCAAAACAATGTATTTTTAATGTTTAGCAGAAGACATAAAAAAAAAAACTCAGAAAAAACCGGACTCTTAATTTTGACAAAATTAAATTTCCTTCTGCTTGATATATAGAATAGCGTTGGGGGGATCTTTCTCAGCAGTAAGGAAGTTCAACGCTTTTTTTTTAAGAAAAAAAAATAGACGCAGACTAGGCCCAAGACAAGAGGTGCAGACGCAGAAGCCCACCCAAAGAAAATGAGGAAAAGATTGCCCATACACAATAACTTTAATGTGTATATCAAACATATTTTTACCGGTTATGTATATATTGTATGAATTATATGTAAAACATTCTAATAGAAAACAGTATAAAATTATGGAAACAATTATACTTAAGTTTTCTCCATTAAATTTTTTCTACTTTTCAAATAAATTAATCAAATTGAGGAATAAAGTTTTTTTTATTTATTTCACTTGAGACAACACTAACCATTACATTTCTTTTTCTGTTTTACTATATTCACTGTTTTTTTAATATACACCTTTTTCATTTTCTCAATCAAACTTGACAGACATATTTTCTATGTATTGCCAACAGGAGATTAATAATAATTCTATAAGAAGAATAATTAAAATTATACCTTTATATTTAATAGCATTATATTTAATTAAGATGATATTTCTTTAGAAAGAGGCATCCTCCACACCGTTCTCCTTTATCTATAATGATTTTGTTATAAGTAATACTTTTAAAATGTAAGAATGAAGTATTATTTTCTCAGATTCTAAGGCTTATCAAGCTCTAAATGTTACTTTGTGAGAGAAAGAAAAGATTTAGAAGAGAGAACTCCTACTTGCTTTATTTATAACAAGAGAGATCTAGATTAATCTATAGAAAACATACATTTTTAATAAGTTGTAGATTACAAATTATTTCTGTAGATATATTTATAAAAATGAATATTCATTTTAATAGCATCTTAATCAACTATAGCTATACATTTCCTCCCCTATCCACTAATAGATTTTTCTCAATTTTTAGACGGAAAATTTAAGAATCACTCTAAAGTTGTGTAGTTTGAAATATCATATATAAGTAATATTATCTAATTTAAGATCAGAGTGTCCGGAGAAAATGGAAGTCTTCATTAATGTTTACATTTGCAGTTGAGGAATAACGAGGAACCTTTAGAAAATCTACACCTAGAGCCAAGTGTATATTCCTTTAGCTACCATATGGAAATCAAAATCCAAGGTTCCAACTAGTTTTAATAGATTTCAACGATGCAATTGTGGGTGAAAAAAACTTCTAAAACCTTAGTGCTTTTGATGGTGGTGATGGTGGTGGCGACGTAATTTGTGATGTGCTGCAGCAAATGCACCTGCAATTTTGTGGCGGATACCTTTTAAACCATGTGGATGGTGCGATTTGCCATGGTGTAAACCTGAAAGAATATCTGCAAAAGTGCAGAAATTCTTGGTAGAGTCACCTTCAGGTCCCGCGGCCTCCATTGCCGAATCCTTGAGTTGCAATACCTTCTCCCGCATCATCATCCCTTGCTCACTTGACATTACTATTTCCAGAACTCTTACAGTTTCTTCTTTAGTGAAAACATTGTTTTCAAGCCCCACACCAATTTCCCATACATGCTCAAGTGTAGCAGTGTTCAACGACTGGTCTCCAAAAAATGGCCTACAAATCATAGGCACACCACCAACTATGCAATCCAAAATTGAATTCCATCCACCATGTGTGATGCAGACACCAACCGCTGCATGCTTAAGGATCTGCATTTGGGGGGCCCACCCTACAACCTTCCCTTGCATTCTTGTCCTTTCCATGAACCCATCTGGTAATTGTTTATCAGGGTTACCTCTAAACGCCCAAATAAACGGATACCTACCTTCTTCTAGCGCCTCTGCCAATGCAGTCAACTCATCTGGTGGAGGCATTATCACACTTCCGAAGCTTATGTACACCACTGACCTCTCCTCTTGCGAGTTCAACCAGGGTAAGCACCCTTCATCATCTAGAGTAACAGATTGTGGTGTTGTCAGAATGAATGGACCAACGTTCAGAAGCATGTGGAACCTGCTTTCTAGCTCCTGCGCAATAGGACTGTGTACTGCACTGAACGAGTTTATGGCAACTGCGGTTGCTCGGGGCAAAGCATCTCCCATTTTGTCTAACATCATTGAAAATGGTTCTTCTGGCACTTCCACCAATCCTTCAGGCAAATCACCTGCCTTCAACCCATTGAAACCAGTAAGGAAATCGATTTCTTTGTTTTCTCGGACTGCAAAACAACAAAAACATATTTCTAGTTAGTCTCCTGAATCAATTCAATCTTTCCTAAAATGTTTATCAGAAAAAGAAGATTTTTTTAGGGGGGAAGAACGTCATATATACATACCTCCATCTGGGCCAAGCTTTTCCCTGATTTGATGGGAGGAAATATGAGCAAGGAGAGGGTGAGGCCCTGCAGTCCACAGAGGAATCCACTTGGCATGCAATTCTTCAGCCATGTCAGCACAAAACCAAAAGAAAGCGTCAGAAACCAAGCAAGTGATCTGTCTCCCGGTTTTCGCCACGGCTTCATCCATGGCAGTCCTATAGTTAGCGGGCATGGCCTTAACGAAATAGGCAACGGGGTCTTGGGGGTTCCCCGAGGGCACAAAATCCTCCGGCAACCCATCTTCAATGTCGTAAGGCCTTATGTTCAAAAGCTGCTCCTCGTCGAGCCCGGCGAAGACGGAGGCATTGGATCTTTTGGTGCTGAAGAAGGAGAACGACACTTCCGGTGACTCCGCCGCCGCCCTACGCACCAGGCTCAGAAGCGGAGCGGCGTGTGTTCCATAGGGAAATGCCAAAACGGCCACATGCCTGTCGTCGGTAGGGCAAACAGCCATTCTGGCCGGGTCTGATTTCGACACTATGATTCGCTTATTCTACCTTTAATATTTCTGTTCTCTTTTTCTTCTCCTTTTGACGATTTTTTGTAGCTAGATTTATAAGCCATTGGTTAGGTTGCCTGCAAAAGGTTAGGGAACAGAGAGAGAGACATGCACGTGGTTTGTTGGAACATGGTAACTAACTCAACTGCTTGCATGCATGCATGAATGTTTGAAGACGATAATGAACAAGTTTTTCTTGTGCACGGCATGTGCTCCGGCGGAGACTACCTGTTGACAGTGAGGTACAACGGCCGGTAAATGTATGTTTGTTTTCCGGTTAGTGACTTGGGTTGGTTGTGTTGAACCACCGACTTGCCTTTCCTTCGTGTATTCAATTCGTAGCTCCGCATGTAACTGAAAAACCCTAATCTTAGCTTCCACAAAAATAACAATGGTAATAAAACGGCGGGAATTTATCTCATTCGTCTGTTTTCTTCATAAGTGAAGAGGATGTTTTTCAATCTTAAAACTTCCTATATATATCAGCCATACATTACCATAATATTTGTATGGCATACATTTAAGTTTTCTAATTTGTAAAAAAGAATAATCATCAACACTGAATGAACATTAATTTGGGCCTTCCCTTTTGCTCTTCTATACTCTCCAAGAATATTTCATTTAGCATCTCAGGCCTACTGTGTTGTAATTGGTTCATGGATTTGTTGACCATTGTTACAGATAAATATCAAATAACTATAATTATTTTTTTATTAAGATTATAACAGTTAGTATTTTAAAGTATCATTATCATCTTTAGTAATTCTATTTAATGAATTCGATAGTAAAATCAATGTAATATATGTGCGGTATTAAATATGAATATTCACTCTTGCTTTTGTTCTTTTACTCCATTTCTTTTTAATTTGTTTGTGCGTACACCCTTGCACCCCTCAATACCTTGAAACTCAAATAAATGAAAGATGGAAGTATCAAATAAAATAAATAAGATTGTGTGATAAAAAAATATTCAAATTATGACCAACATTACAAAATTGTAATAGAAGATTCAAAAAGTAATTACAAGAAAAGCACTATCTCAGTTTTCCCCTTTGGTAGTGAATTACTCGAGGTATATGCTTTCTTTTTTGAAAATGTGAATAAGAAAATATATTTTCATATTTTTTAGAAGCTCCTGAAAATATGTATTCCTGAGAATCTTTATTCCCAATGTAAAAAGGAATTTTTAATTTTAGAAAACTACACTATCGATTTTTTTTTAGTGATTTCTATATAAGGAGGGGTGGATATCTCAATTTCCAATAAAATAGAAATTATTCTGTCCATAAATCATCTGCTTTTATTACATTCTTATATTTTTATCAATTTTAATTAAATAACATTTAATTTATTTTTTAAATTGCAAATTACTCACGTCTACGAGAATACAATTTTTTTAATATATAACATTCCATGAAATATGATTATTTGAAATACAAAATTACGCCGTGAAAGACACGCGTCCTTTATATAAAAACAAAAAATAATAAAATGTGCTTTAAAGTATATGTTTTTGTTTTTTTACAATTTTCAGTTATATTCTTAATTTTATTTAATTTTCAAGTTAATCTTTTTGATCCATTTTAATGGAGTCAACTTACTTTTAAAAAGTGTAATGGAGTCAACTTACTTTTAAAAAGTGTAGATAATTCTTTATAGGTTAACGGTCACTAACTTGTGGTAAACTATAGAGACATACATACCAGGCCTATTGATTCAAATATGATAAATTTTTCAACAGAACCGTCACTCAGTTAATTTGCGTTACCTTGTAATGGTCATTAGGCTAACTTATTTTTATGAGTTGGCCATGGATCACAATGTTTTAAGGGTCTTCTTTGAAATTTAATAATAATATAATATTAATTTTTAATTTTATAATCTTTAAGAAAAATACTTATTTTTTTAACGTTTGAAAATTCAAGTATAAATCAAAGTCTTACATTAAAAAGATAAAAATTTATAAACATTTTAAAATATTTTAGATTAAGAATGATATCAATAACTTATATAAATTAAATTAATTAATGTTATATCTTGTTATTAAATGTTTCTCCCTTAACACCTAACCATTGATATACATTTGAGAAAGAGAAAGGAGAGCACTGAACTGTTTTAACAATTAAAAATAACATTGTCGTATTTTTATTCATATTCAATATCATTTAATCGATAATAAATATTTGGAAGGAGCCTAGGTACTCAAATTTTACCAACCTAAACAATATATGTCAAGGCTTTTGCTATTTACAGACATCTAATTTCTATTTACACTCTCCTTTCCTTTACCAAACACACCCTTTTATCTAAATAAATTACAAACTCTAAAACCCTACTATTTACCCTTCCGGTGATCTTCACAATCTTTATTTATTTTCTTGGATGTTTTATGAAATTGTTCATATGAAATATTTTTCTATCGAAGAAATTATTTTCTATGTGCAAAATAGAGATATTTTTCTGGCTTTATTGTTCTAAAAACAACTACTGAGAAAGTCTTAAGTTTTCGAAAGTAATTTTCAGTAGAATTTCAGTTTTAAGTTTTAAGTTTTAACACTATCCTACATTCAAATATGTTAATATTTGAACTAATCCATTTTAAATTTGATACTTTTAAATATTTATTCAAACAAAATAATTCAAATGATAAATTTTGTTATTTGATTACAAAAATTGGCTATCATTAAATGCAAAAAATATTAATAATTTAAAAAATATTAACTTTCTTTAATAAATTTGTAGTCTATTTTAGTTTATATGATTTTTTGTCAAAATTTATCAAGATTTCTTCGCTTAATATTAATAGAATTAATTGATTGACATTTATTAATATTATTTTCAGTTAATATTCATCGTAATTATTTAAATTAAAACCAATTGAAATTATTTTGACTTGATTTCAGTAATTTAGTAATTTATATGGTGGTATAGCCTGTGAAGCCTCTAGTAGACTCGGTGTAGGGCATGTAATGAAGTTTTTGGTGGAGATTGTGGTACTAATGATGGTGAATCATGATAAAATATATGTTCTAAATGATTTTTTTATCAAGAATTTAGATGTTTATGCTCTTATGGAGCCATTATAATATGATTTCTTGGTATATCTTCTTTTAAAGATGTCACTCATAAATAGTTTGGAGTATTCATAATATCTAGATTCACCTCATAGTAGTTTTGAGGCATTTTCTAATTCTTAATGTGGAATGAAACTTTCTTTATGAAATATTTTAACACTAAAAAGGACGATAAATTAATTCAAATTACATGAAAATATGATAGAGATAGGTGAACGAAAGGTAAAATTAAATATTTCAAAATATCAACTTCTAAAAAATTATAAAAACTTTTCTTGATAATTGATAGGGTTAATGACAAATCTCTTAAAAGAATTTTCTTTCATGTATTTAGTTAGTTTTTTCTTTGTAGTAGGTTTTTCTTGTTGTCTATGTGTGTAGAAAATATTTTTAGTTAATCTCGGTAGCACTAATTTTTAATTTTTAGAAAATGAAATTTTATTCACCTTTTATATTATTTTAGTTTGTGCATAGTTCGTTTTGGTTGTAAATTAAAAATGATGGAAAAAATAAGAAAGTGAGAAAAGTATTTATCAATCATTAAAATCTAACAAAGAATTTGACTTTACTTAAAAATACAAAAGATATATTTGAATAAAATACTCTATAAGTATTTACAGTATACAAAATTACTTTTAGAAATTAATATTAATTCATATAAATTAAAAACAAAACTTTGAGAAAACTGGATAAAAGTTATTCAAATTTATATAAACATAAACTAATTTTATATTATAAATAAGTTCATTTTATTCAATTATATTTCACATATAATATATCTCTCCTCAATTACTTATTTAATGTGTGTTTAGTTATGTATGAAATTAATGTAGAATCGACTATAATTAATTTTCTAATGTAATATATGTTTTATTTTTAAAATTAATTAAAAGATAAAAAAATCACAATGAATGAAAAACTAATTATTAATTATGTGTTAAAGAATTTATTCAGGTAGAACTAAAATAACATGTTTTTTGTAAAGAGTTGTCTCTCGATCTTGTTTTCAACCAGTGATTATGTTTTCCTATTTTTTTCTTTTTAAACTAAGTATCTCCAAAAAGTACTTTATTTTATGTTATACTACGTTTTATTTTCTTCTTACCAAAACAATAAATAATAATTTCACCTTTAGGCGCGCGTTTTTAATGCTGAAACGTTAGTCAAAGACATTGGTAACTTGCATAAATTATGCTAATCCTTTTTTCTCGGGACTCGTGAATCTTTATATAGGTACTTACGTTGAGTCTTGATAATCAATTCCTATAAATACGTTTTTTATTAAAAATAATAAAGATAAATTAAAAATTACGATCAAAGTAACAGAAATATTTTTATCTTTAATTAAAGAGTTAATATTTGAGTTATACTAGTTAAAATTATTTGTTCAAATCCATGTTCCATTCCCGGAGGATGGGGAATGTTAGTTGATTAATTCACAAGTAACAGTAACAATGATTAGGTTTTTTTTTTCTTTTCCGATAACTCTGGCGGGAATTGAGAGTCCGAAGATCAAGGCGTAAATGTCCATGAACACACACGACAATTCTCTGCTTTACGAAAGTCTTGTGCTCTTTTATAAAATATTATACTTATTTTCCTAATCTAATCCCTTGTTAAATACTGAATTCTTTCTTTATCCTAGATCATTGGAATTGCAAATACATGTGGTGTAAAATAGCACTCATCTATCACACACCCTTCCACATTTTTCGTGTCATATTGTTTAGCTTATTATTACTTTCACGCAAAAGTAGTTAAAATAACTTCCTCAATTTAGGCTGAATTATTGGATGGATATTAGTTTAGTTAGTTAACGTGTAAATGATCCACCTCAACATGCTCATTTCGATTTTGACTCGATAAATATTTTTTATAGAGCGACGAGTTTTAGTCATGGACCGAGGTAACGAGTAAGGAATACGAGTAGGATTTGGGTCAAGCAAAAATTGGGCCAAGCAGGAATTGGGCCAAGCAGGAATTGGGTCGAGCCGGAATTGGACCGAGCAGGATTTGTGCCGAGCAGGATTTGGGCCAAGCAAGAATTGGGCCGAGCAGGATTTGGGCTGAGTAGGATTTTGGCCAACCAGAATTTGGGCCGAGCAAGATTTGGGCTGAGATGGTTAGTTCGTTCGTAAAAGGAAGGGATTTAATATCCAGCGGAAAAATAGGAATCAGTTGCTGATATTTTGTCACGCTAACACGTCTTCTTACATATCAGGTAGGTAGAAGCTCTATACAAAAAGAGAAGAGAGGAAGAGATAGGTAGATTTTTTTTGGAACCATAACTACTGAACTCCAAAAAATGGAAAACGTATATCTATCGGTGTAAGAGCCATAAAGGTAGTTTGTTCTTGGTTTTCGTCTCCCTGATATTCGAGACCGAAACAAGTACATATTATTTCCAATAAACTATTAGCATGAACTTTGACACTCATTAATTATTTATTATTACAAAAAAAATTAGTAAAATAAAAAATAAAAAATCAAGCACTATCATCATCTTTCTAATATTCTAAAAAATCACTTGTTAGGTTGAATAAATCATGATAAACTAAAGTAAAATCATTTTCTAATCAAAACCTTCGAAAGTTCTTCGTTCATTCATGCTCCAAAGCATAAATAATTCCTATAAATTCAACATAAATAAAAGTTTGCATCCTAAAAAAAGTTGAAAACTATCCCATTTCCTCCCCTACTTTCTCTAAAAATACTGCTGCATAATTAAATCATGACAATCCCTAGTTATACCATCAATATTTACCTTAAGTCCATTTACAAATGAGAATGGTCACGTTATATCTATAAATAAAACCACCATATCTTCCCTAATTTGAATATTGAAATCTTTCGATACCAAAAAATCAAAGACAATTATTCATATGTTTCTCAAATTTATTTTCTCTCATACACATCAACTCTTTAATTTTAAAAAATATTAAAAATATAAATAATTGAAACCTAAAATTTACTATATTTTCTAATTCTCCAAATCATACAAAATCATCCAGACAACTGTAATAATAATCATTTATATAAAGACTTGAACAAAACTTCGTAAACTAAATAACCAACCCAAAAAAAGAAAATTACTTGTAAAACATCCTTCAACTAAACCACAACCGCATACTCGTAAAATAGTCACCGCAAAACAATTACCGACAATTACACATACAATGACTTTATTTTAACTTAAGAGTTTGATTAGATTACATGTTTGTGTTTAAAATATGATACATTCAGTTTATTCCAAATGCGCAATAAATATATAATAGATATTAAACATTTAATATTTTCATTACAATTTATTAATATTTGAATATGTTGATCTTGCAGAGTTATCAGATGAAACAGTACACATAAAGAACTACCATTACAGTCATTCAAAAAGTTCTTAAAGGAAAGGAGGCATGTCTATCACACATGCCTCTAACAAAACATACATTACAGGGGTTCAGCAGTACACAAAAGAAAAGCTCTAGAGCTCGGAAAACAAAAAAAAAACACGGATGCCTTAAAATGCTCTGTTGAAAGCCAGAGGTGTTAGGACCCTCTATGTCGCACCATTGTTACCATCAGGTCCACCTTCAGCACTGGCGGAACTAGGACGTGACAAGGGGGAGCCACGACTCCCCCATTTTTTTCTTTTTTGAATTTTTTTTATATATATTTATATATTTTATAAAATTATATTATATATTATTTATATTAAAATTATATTATGGAAAATTATAATAAAAGATAAAATATAAAATTTTAATAGAGACATTAATTTATAAAAGAGATTAGGGTTTTTTTCTGACTATAAGATCTTTTCATCATGTAAATTATCATGAAAGTCTGTGAAGAGAGATAAATACAAAGATTGGGAAATAGAGGTTGGAAACACATAGATTGAGATTCATGTATACATTCTTGCATGATCTATCACAAATCAAGGTTAGTATCTTATTATGATTTATGTATGTTAGTTTATGATTCTTTTTAGGATATTTCTTCCAAATTAAGTTTATCCCAAATTAATATAACCCCTAATTATGATTTTAGGGATTCTTTTATGAAATTGGTATGAACCCTAATTATAATTTTTCCTAAATTATTATAATCCTTAATTATGAAATTTAGGGATTTTGTGTTTTTCGCTACCTATGGTATTTTTTTTTTAAGTTTTGAATTTATACAGTATTGCTTATTTAATTAAAGTAGTATGAGTTTTGTTATGTTTTGCATTGTGATAATTGTGATTTGTGAATATAAATTTTATTTTTTCTAAATAGGTAAGAGGTCATAAATTTATATTAGAAAGATTATGATAAAAAGTAAAAAAATTGATTCATTTTTTTCAAAGAGAAAGGTTTGTGATGAAGATGAAAAAGAAATGCATTTACGTTAACTAAGCTTGAGAAATTTAATAAGAACCAAGAATTTAAGACAATATAAAACAAATATCTAAAGTTATCAGAGTTACATATAATGAATTTAACAATTCAATAGAATGTGATCTGGAAAAAACGACATCAAATTTGACAATACCACCAAATCAAATTGATGAGATACGAATGTCTTATCTAAAATGGTATTCATGAATTCGTATCATGATATAATAGCGAATGATAGTAATATTTTTTTGAATTCTACTATTATATGTGTTTGTTATAAGAAGAGGAAATGAAGAGAAAAAAAATGAATAGTTTTTCTTCTAAAAAAATTATATATAACAAATCTAATTTGACCCCCCTACAATTTTAGTCCAAGTTCCGCCACTGAGTATACATATGTTGATATTTGAAAAGTTTTCTTAAATCTCTAAGATATTTTTTAACTTATCATACCCTTAATTATACATTTGTTTTTCTTTGTACGATTTCTTTCAATAGTCTCTCAAATTATTTGTAAACATTTGTTAATTTGTTAATATTTTTATTTTTTGTTTATTTTCATTATGTAGAATACTATTTCGATATATTTTATCTAATTATTTTTTATTTTCTAACTCATTATCAATCATACTGTAATTTTTTCACTATAATTGTATAAATAACTTTTATTTACTACAATATAAAAATTTAATGTAATTGTCATAAATATTTTTTTATCATCATCCAACATAATTGAAATTCAAAAGATATAAGATCTATGTTAAAATTTTATTATTATGATTATTATTTGTTCTTTGTATCATTTTGATCAAGTAATGAATTATAACTTTTATTAGTGTATAAAAAAGAAATTCATTAGAATTTAAAAGATTGAAGTAAACAAACATTTAAAATATATTTTAATTTGAATATTTGTTTTCCTTTTATAATTTTAAAAAAATATTTTTAAATTTTATCATATAGGTTTCATTAATGTTTGCAAATTTAATAAATGTGTTGGTTCTTATGAAATTTTATTTGGTATTATAATCTAAAATGTAAACAATTATAATTTATTTTAAACTTTTATTATGATTATTATTTGTTCTTTGTATCATTTTGATCAAATGATGTATTATAACTTTTATTAGTGTAAAATAAAAGATTCATTAGAGTTTAAAAGATTGAAGTAAACAAACATTTAAAATATATTTTAATTTGAATATTTGTTTTCATTTTATATTTTTAGAAAAATATTTTTAAATTTTATCAACTAGGTTTCATTAATGTTTGTAAATTTAATAAGTGAGTTGATTCGCATGAAATTTTATTTGGTATTATAATCTAAAATGTAAAGAATTATAATTTATTTTAAACTTTTATTATGATTATTGTAACATCCCATTTTAAAAAGATAATTCCAATTTAATAAAATGCCACATATATAAATATCCAAAGAGTACGGAAATTGGTATATGAAGGTACACAGTACCCCAAACATATTCATAACAAAAAAAATGAGGCACCACACTGTTTATCATCAATACAATAGTTCAAAAATAGCACAAGTTTTTGTCCATAACAAGAGAAATTCTAACTAAATAAACTCCTTCAGCCACGGGCCCCATAGTGAGCTCAATACCCATCCATAACCATCAAGCTGCAGCATCTCTACTATCATTACCACTGCCAGGGGTTCTCACATCTGCTCACATCAATAAAATTAATGATCATCGCAATGGAGAAAGCCACACACAACATACAAACAAGCGAAAGGGTAAGCTAGTGTAACAAATCCTTATATTATAACACTCAGTAGGTAAGTTCAAAACCAAACATAATTAACAGATATCCACACATGATATACCCAAACCACTTAAGGCATTTAGACTTGACTATCCGGATACATACGATGAGGCACAACCATCAAACTGTGAAATTACGTCCTAGCAGTGAGGCATCACCATGAGGCCTTCGTGGAATTACATCCTTACATGAGGCACCACCACGAGACCTCCGTGAAATTACGTCTTGGCCTTGAGGCACCACCACGATACCCCCGTGGAATTACGTCCTTATGTTGAGGCACCACCATGAACCCTCACCCCGAGGTTCATGGAATTAAGTCCATTAGATGAGGCACCACTAGGGACTCCCAATAGGAAGGTCCATGGGATTACGTCCATTAGGTGAGGCACCACCATGAACCCTCACCTCGAGGTTCGTGGGATTAAGTACAATGAATGAGGCACCACCAGGGACTCCCAATAGGAAGGCCCATGGGATTCCGTCCATTAGGTGAGGCACTACCATGAACTCTCACTACAAGAGTCATGGAATTACGTCCTTCTCAGACTTTGTATATGTGTCACCAACCAATCAGAGAGTTCCCATAAATACTAATATCATGTTGACATGCATATGTATATAAACAGCCAATCATACAACTCACAGTTCCCAATTCATACACAATAAAGCAACATCTTATTTCCATCTCAACCTCATACCGTAACCATGGCATCATCCCTCAACCCTTGTAGTAAAGCATTTAGATAAGACAAGCAAGCAACACATCAGTGAATCACTCAACAATAGTACCAAAACCTGTCTCCAGTCTCGCTCAAGCTAAAAGGTCTCGCTCAAGCGAGCCCCTTCTCGCCTAGGCGAGGGCTCGAGGAATGGGACAACAGCTTCTGCGATCTCTCGCTCAGGCGAGTCCCTTTTCGCCTAAGCGAGATCACCCTCGCTCAAAAATGCAAACTCGTCGCCTGAGCGACAGTTCAAGCAGAAGATCCTAGGCGAGCCTCTGTTAATCTTGCCTAGGCGAGACACGCTTGCTTGGGCGAGAAAGACAGTACTCACCACTGTTCTCGTGCGCAACAGATAAGCATTCAGGCCAAAATGACATTCAAACGATTTCCAATCAATTAAATCATCAATCAAGTTAGGCCATCATGAAATGAAAACAAAACAAGCAACAAATCAAACAATACAAGCGAATCATAGCTTCCCTTACCTGAAAAGGGGTTATACGAGACTTCGACACTGAACCACGGAGCACAGCAGCTCTAGAACTAAACATGCAAAAGTGAGCCGAACCAAGGTCAAGCTGAACGCGAATATGAGCATACTTCGAAACCCTAGCAGAGGTTTTGTGGAGAGAAAATGGGTGAGTTAGGGCACTGATTTTTCAGAATGACCTGCAATTGAGGAACCTTAGCTGCTTTAGGGGCCTTGGCACCCTATGGGCCAACCCTTTAGGTCCAACAATGAGGCAGCCCTTAACATTAGGTCACTCAATAAAAGTGGGTCTTACAATTATTATTTGTTCTTTGTATCATTTTGATCAAATGATGTATTATAACTTTTATTGGTGTATAAAAAAGAGATTCATTAGAATTTAAAAGATTGAGGTAAACAAACATTTAAAATATATTTTAATTTGAATTTTTGTTTTTCTTTTATATTTTAAAAAAAATATTTTTAAATGTTTTATTAATATTTGCAAATTTAATAATTGTTTTGGTTCTCATGAAATTTTAGTTGGTATTATAATCTAAAATGTAAACAATTATAATTTACTTTAAAGTATTTGATATCGAAGAAATAAACATCCTTCCAATATTGAATATTTGATAATATTATGTTTCCTTCACCGTAATTTTTTATTATTTTATAAAAATTAATTAAAATTAATATTGAAGTAGTAAGAAAATGGGTATGGATACGAGATTATATCCGTTACCCGGTGGGGATGGGGATGAAACAAAAGTTTGATACCCGTTGAGTTTGGATATAGGGATGAGGATGAATTTCTTTTACGGAGATGTGTATGAGATAATGAAACCCGTGTCCGCCCCGTCCCGTTCCCATCCCTATCTGGTACATGTCGTAACCAAATGTCGACTTTTGGTGTTTAACTAATTTTTTGTATATCGAAAGTTTACTGTCAATATTTTCTTAAGATTATCAAATGGATGTCGAAATTTGTTTCAGAAGAATACCATATGTACATATCTGTGTTTGAGCATAATTGGATATCAAAATTTGTTTATCATATAAATCGAATGTTGACATCTGATATTTAGTAACATATTTTATCGAAGTGTATATGAATAATTGAATCAACATGTATCAAGAATGCAACTAAGAAGATTTTGAACAACTCAGCACAACAAGACATGAACATACAATCAAAAATAAAATTTTCAATGAAAATAACAAGATACATATAAATATGTGAATGATACAAATGAACAATGAGAAAGAGAAAGATAGGAGTGGGGATTACTGAATAATGGAGTACAACTTCGAACAGAGAGGGACCACAATGTTGATGTTGAACAAAGAGCAACACAACAAAACATTAGGGCAAAATGTCGTTGGAGGAGGTTAGAAAGGAAATTTGGATTCTTTGTTCATTTTTTTTTACTGTTCTTCTAGTGTGTTGTTTTTTTATTGTACTTTCATAATACACTGATTATCACTAATTTTGATATTTTAAAATATATTAAAAAAATATTTAAAATATCAATATAATATATTTTTAATATTCAGTAGAGAATAATATTAAAAAAAATTAATAAAAAATCTAGACTCTTAGAGAAGAGAACTTGAAGAGATTTTCAAAACATAAATTTGGAGGTGCAGGGTTTGAGTTAAAAAACATGAGAAGGTCAATAGCTTTTTCTAATTATCGTCACCTACTTTGGTTGATCTGAAGGAGAAATGATTGGAGATGCACTCAGAAGCCCCTCCCTATATCTATTCCCCAATCCAAAAATTAAATTATGACAGGACATTAGTTTTGGGCTGAACTAGATATTTTCGAGCCGATTTGGTATTTAAGAAATAAAATATAAAAAAACAAATTAAAAATAATAATTATTATTATTATTTGATAAAATGGAAATTTATAAAAGCTAAAAAAAATCAATAAACGTCACAAGAAAAACTGTTAGTTCAAGAAAAAAAGAAAATACATAAAAACAACCCTAAAGCCTAATACAATCAATAATATAATTATCCATAACAAAAGCTGTCCCATGTATGAATGAATTGAGATTTCTCGTAATTTTTCACGGCAAACTATCTCATAATAATAGTAATAATAATAATAATATATTAACATTAATTTTTATTTTAAAAATACTAACTTTTACTTTTTTATTCATCTTTAACCAAACACTTTTGATATTAATTATTGACTTATGTTTTAAGTCCATCTTTCAATTGAATTTACACATACTTTATGAAGAGACTTTAATAACGAGAATTTCTTTTAGGATTTCCTGTATTTAATGAAAATTATTTTTAAAACAAATTAAAATTATAAAATATAAAATTAGATAAATAAATAATAATAAAATTACTAAATTATTGAATGTAAAACAAAAAAATATAATTTTATAATTTAATTTCATAATTTTTAATTATGTAATATTACCGTTAATATTTTACATTCTATAATTCAGCCATTATAAATTTAAAAAAATATAAAATTATATAATTATATAATTATGAAATTGTAAAATTACAAAAATAATAAAATCAAAGTTTAGAAATTTTGAAATTATGATACTATAATATTATAAACTTATAAAATATAAAATTATTAGAGACTCAAGTTTCGAAATTTATCGAAAACTTAAAACATAATTAAGTTTTATTTATTTTATAAAAAAGACAAGAAAAAAAATACTAAGTAAACAGTGAACCTGAACCTTAAACCCTATATCCTAGTAAAATTTAAAAGTAACTATTTAGAGACAAAAACATAATAAAATGAATTTGAAGTTATTTTGTAAAAAGAAAAAACATGCTAAGTAAATAGTGAACCCACCTTTATTTAATATAAAACGAGTCAAACCATAAGGTACTGTGGTGATACTTGCTTGTCTACGTTGATTTCTTTGATATTAGAAGTTAAGGTACAGAACTAGGTATCCCAAGTAAAAGGATTCACACAGAAACAGAAAGCAGAGTTGCAACATAAAGAACTATGCAAACGGAGGCGAGTTTTATGCAAAAAATTAGATACCCTTTTAAGATTTTACAGGATGTTTGACACAAGATGGTAGCACACGTTAGCCCTCAGAAACATCAATCGAGGAGCAAAATAATTAAACAACCAAGACATGAATAATGAATTATCGACATATCTCGTTTGAAGCTCCTGATTATACTATGCTTAACCAATGAACAAATGTGACGATGGCAGTAAATTATCTACGTTTCACATCACTCTTTGATGGAGGAGGAGGAACCGTTCCAAAAACTTTATCCCACAGGGGTGAAGTGATCCCAAAGCCATAGTTCTGGAGACGATAATGATGATTTAAGTGATATTTCTGCAAAATAATGAAGGAATTACCATATGCCTTTTTCCTGGCTTATAATTTTAGATAGCTGCCAATACATTATAAGCAACAGAAAATCTATATCATGACCAAAAAGAAAGAGGCAATCATCATCATGCTTATCATGCTCTGAGAAACAATCTTGCTCCAGAAGAAATGAGACAATACAAATCTCTAGAAGATTGGAGAGAGGAGAATGCTATCATATTTTATGGTCAGTTTAAGAGGCTAACTAAAAATGAAAATGAATGCCTCAATTTCAAGGCATATGAATTCAGTGCCCTTCAATTTGTAATCGAATTATATACAAAGACCAATTTTTTGATGAAATGCATCTGATAAACAGCCCAAGTTTTATTCATTGACAAGATGATTCTTCCAGTAGCACATTGGACCCTGCAATTTAACAGCTAAAGGAGGGGAAGAGCTTTACCTTTAGACTTTTGGGAACTTCAGATTTTGGCTGACCATGGTGCAAGTAGTAATGAGTGCAATCATACATCACATAGCCCAACAAAATACCTCCAAACACGGCAGGAGCAATTGAAGGGGTGCACATAAGCTTCACTAAGTTCCAGATCTGAACACGGAAGACAAAAGCAACAAAATCAACTCATGAAACCGCTTATCAAGTTAAGCTAGAAAAGAACGGGCACAGAATAGAGGTATCTCTAAATATCACCAACATCTTTATAGTAATCAATCATTGTCACAAAATGCTAAAAAAAAAAGGTTTTCTGGCCGTTTTCAGAGGAAATCTGCAAACTCTATTACAGACGGTGTGGTGCTTAGGTTCCCCTGTGACATCAACAAAGCCATTCCAGAAGCAGTCACTTTCGGAAGCTCCAACCAGAATATGATCACGGGTATAAAGATGTTCTTTCAGAAGCTACAAAACTATTTGCTTGATAAGGCTACTTTTGTGTTTTGATTCATGAGGGGAACAATTCATTAGACTAATTCTACTGTTTTCTCAGTGACAAAAGTATTGAAAGCATTTTAAATTCTCAAGATATCAAATTTGATCCTCACATTCATTTACCTCCTCTAATAGCATTTCCTTTCACGAACAAAAACTGATATTAACAGACTTCAACATCGTAAAAGCAAGTAAAAGAAAAAAATTCTTAGTACGTGAACAAATACAATATTTCACAGCATTAATGAATTTTATTGCATTGCATCTACAACAAGGTTTTTGAAGCCATAATAATAACACTGGATCTTGATGAACTAATTGGCAACTTTTTTGTATGCAGCAAAACAAGTGAAACTTTTTATGTATGTTAAAACAGAGTTTCTCATAACAAAAAATTTATCTAGATTATGGAATCTTACTCCAGTAAATTGAGAAAATCTAATCTAAGTGGTTGGGAAAATCAACAGATGGTATTCTAATGCAGTCATGTCATGATTATATAAACCGTTGATCTTGTTATAAGCATCTGAAATGATATACTTTGAATTTTTACTTTAGAGAAGCCGGATCCTACATGACCGGGTGAGGGGCAATCATTGGATTCCCGTATGAGGTAAGCTATAAAGGTTTTTAAAGTCACCAATTGCACAATTAAGTCGCATTTGAACCACATAACCCGCAAGTTCAAACCATGGTAACAACTCTGAATGCATGGAAAAGCATGATTTTTTCTCTATGAGGTAAGAAATGAAATTACCGGGAGAGCTAACAAAGCCGCTGCAACAGGGGGGAAAACAAGTCTGTAGCTATCCATGGGGTGCTTGTGGTGGCAGCCATGGAGAAGATAATGAAAGGTGTTTCCCCTGATGCAATATTATGAAACAAGTAATCAATCTCATGCATATAGATTGTATCGATCACATGAATACAGAGATAGATTAACTAGACTAGCTAAGAAGTTGTGAAGAGAAAGAGAGAAATCACACCAATAGCTCTTGGTTTTAACATGAAAGAGAAATCGGTGCAAGGTGTATTCCGCCAAAGTCCACACAAAGATTCCCAGAAGGACGAAAGGAGCCACTTGTTCAGAAGGGAGGTCTGACTTTACAGAATTAGAAATGAACCAACTCGCAACAGGCAACCAAACGGTCGGAATCACCCACCACGCAGTGCGCGTGAACAACTGTCCCAATGAAGAACCACGACAACGTTAGCTAACCTAACATTCGATCCAACGTGACAATCTGATAAAAAAAAAAACGAAAATGGATAACGGATAGGAATGTGCGTACCTCCAGAAAATCGCTCCCGAAAAAGCGAGGGCCTTCCTTGCTTACGATAGGCTCGTGAACCCACTCATCGTAGTCTTCGCCAAGATGCCCAACCTGTGAGCGAGAGAAAACGTAAAGACACGTGACGATTCCTGAAAATGCAGATTGAAAAGCACGTTACTGGGTTTACCTGGAACACAAGAGGCTTGTTCAAATCCACGAGGAATTTCTGGGCAACCATCTTGGTGCTGAAAGAAGGAAAGAAATGAAAATTAAACGGAATAACGAATAAGAAATGCAGATCTGGAAGATGAAAGTGGGGCAGGGAAACGAACAGTGCAGAGAGAGAGAAAGGTCCGATCCGAAGCAGAAGCGGAGCTCCCTCTTCACGAAGGAGAGGGAGTTGGAATACTCTGTGATGGATAATTCAGCTGAATGAGAATGGAATTTGAACCTCCATTTTATGTTTCCTCTTCCTTCTCTTCTAGCCGTTAACGCTTTCTCTATCGGAATAGAAAACTATGCCGATTTTCACTCTCTGGTTTCCGTCACTGCCAGCGCATCATCCTCCTTAAGCACCCTCTTTCTTCTAATTTCTCACCTTTAATATGTAAGATGTAAGTAATTCTTTTTAATATTTTTTAATCGAGTAATTATAAAAAACATTTAATATTTTTATTTTATCTAACTACTCTGAAGTTTCGTTTATAATCAAACAAGACTATAATTATTACTTTTATCTTTTTGCAGATCTCGGATTAACTTAAATTTTTCGTATCTATTTTTGTTTTTTAATTTATTGACCAGCTCCCTTTTAAAAAGCAATACACAAATTAACTAATACATTGGAAGAAATTAATGACGAGAAAAGAACTAACTGAGAACAAATTTCAAATAATAAATGAAAAATGAAAAAAATATTTTGAGCATTAAATTTCTTTTATAATAACTCAATTAAAAGCATTTGAATTTTTATATAAATTTGATATATTTTAAATTTAATTAAGTAAAAAATAAATAATCCATCCACTACATTATTTATTATTATTCAATGCTGAACCGTAATAATATAAGCTACATATATTAAAGTGTTAATGGTTACTGTGAATGTGTGATGGTCGTAATAAAATTAAATAATTGATTTTGTAAACGAAATAAATTTAAATATTGGCCTTTTAAAATATCCAAAAAGTGACCATAAATCGAAGCTACTTTTTTACTGGCTAAAGTTTCTGTTGTTGGTTTATGAATATATAAAAGGTCCCTGTTGCTTCGCTTCAGCTTGACATTGACAGCAGCATTACAGCATTATATTTGCTTTCCAGCAATTACATCAGAAATTGGTTTTATGGTATGAGCAAATGGTTTATGAACCGTAAACAACTTTCTACTATTATTTAATTATAATTTGCTTTTTTATACCCATGTATGTGTCCACTTTATTTTAGGATTAAATATGTTTTTGTCTCTCAAGTTTCAATGAAAATTGGAATTAGTTCTTCATCAAAATTTTTGATCAATTTAGTCCTTCATCTTTCAAAATGCGTGAATTTAGTCCTTTTAACCAAATTTTGTTAAGTTTTTTTTGACGTTTCAAGCGCATTTCATGATAGTATTTAAATTATTTACATTGTTCGACACATTTTTGTTTCAATGTTAACTTAAATACTATCATGAAATGCACTTGAAACGTCAAATAAACTTAACAAAATTTGGTTAAAAGAACTAAATTCACGCATTTTAAAAGATGAAGGACTAAATTGGTATAAAGTTTTGATGAGGGACTAATTCCAAAATTTACTAAAACTTGAGGGACCAAAACATATTTAACCCCTTTATTTTATCTTAATATTATGAGATCCAAGATGCTCTTCGATAAGTTTTGTTTATTGTATTTAATCATCAAAATTAATTATTAATGATTACGTTTTCTCCTATTTAATCTTATGATGACTTATTAATTTAGTTTTAGGACATATATGCTTCTCTAATATTAGTTATTTATGTTGGTTTAGTCAATGAATTTTTTTTTTTAATATTAAGGTTAGGATAGAAACTACTTTCTTTTCAGAAATTACAGTATTAGTACTTCTATTAGATAAATACTGATTATTATGTTGTAATGTAATTTGCTTCTTATTCACACTTATCCATTTTATAAATTTTGTGAAAAAAATATTGGTATGCATTGGTGTGTACTAAAATATAAGGATCAACAACAACAATATCAATAATTATTTTTTAAATCTCCTTTATATGTGTGATTTTTTGTTAATAATTTGGTATGAAAGTAAGGTGAATTTATTCACCTGTTAAGTTGTGAGATGTGTTTTAGAACTGAATAATCTTAATCTTGAAATAAGAAGGAATATTGAGGTAAGTCTTAAATATTTCAGTGTTGTTTCATTGTCCAAGTTTTGGTAATGATAAACAAGGCAATTAATTAGTGTAAAAACAAGGCAAATAATATAATTAGTTTTCATCGGATTTTATTTTTTTTACTGTTCTTTTATTCTCTTCTTCGCTAATCTTTTTGTTTTCTCTTGTTAATATTAGATAACCTTCTTTTTTAATTCTTCTCTCCATGTTCTTCAATATACAACTCTTTACTTTCCCTTTGAAACCTTCTATAAATGGCCAATAAATCAACATTTCTTGATCAAACTCTTACTAATGTTGGGCTTATTACCACACAATCCCCCAATCTGAGCATTTATATGCATAGGACAAGAAGAAGCCGTCAAGAGTTTACCAATTTAGGCCCTTAAGATTTTTATTTTTAATTATTGACTCAAATAATATATCTTCTATTATAAGCCCAAACAATCTTGGATCTCCAAAAAGGAACTACTAAGGTGCATGACGATCTTAATATCACATTTTGTAGTTTGTACTGTTTGAGAATATGAACCGTTAAAAAGTTCTTGTCCATGGCTTAATGTTGTTTCAAGGATGATTTAATGTTGTTGACCAAGTAAAAATCATGTTTCTTGATATATATATATATATATATATATATATATATATATATATATATATATATATATATATATATATATATATATATATATACCTCTGATCCCCTGAAAAACTGTAAAGCACTTCTTAGGAGTTTATTTGCTCCATTGATTTTAGGTTGCCTTTTTTTTTCCCTCAAGAGATTGATTGCTTCTAGGAGGCTTGTTGCTCCTTTAGAAGATAATTTCATAGGAGACTTCTTGATCCTTTAGAAGGTGATTTCATAGGAGACTTGTTTATTCGACCAACTAACACCAGAATTTGGGAGACTTATTTGCTCAACCCAATGGTTTGGCAGACTTGTTTGCTCAACCCAATGGTTTGGGAGACTTGTTTTCTCAACCAACTACCATTTAAATTTGGGAGACTTGTTTGCTCAACCAAATGGGTTGGGAGACTTGTTTGTCGAACCAACTACCATCAAAATTTGGGAGACTTATTTGCTCAATCAAATGGGTTGGGAGACTTGTTTGTTTAACCAACTATTATTGAAATTTGGGAGACTATCAATTTTCTTAAAAATCTTTCAAGATGTTCTTTGTTCTTCTAGGAGTTTTTCTTTATTCCTTAAGAGACTAATTGCTCTCATCGAATTTTAAGAGACATTTTATTCCTTAAGAGTTTGGTTGTTATCAATGGATTTTTGCTCCTTTTTATTCCTTAAGAGACTAATTGCTCTCATTTGATTTTAAGAGACTTTTTATTTCTTAAGAGTCTGATTTCTCTCATTAGATTTTTGCTTCTTTTTATTCCTTAAGAGATTAATTGATCTCATTGGATTTTAGGAGATCTTTTACTCCTTAAAAGTCTGATTCCTCTCATCGAATTTTTGCTCCTTTTTATTCCTTAACAAACTAATTGCTCTCATAAGATTTTATGAGATTTTCTATTCCTTAAGAGTTTGATTGCTCTCACCAGATTTTTGCTCCTTTTTATTCCTTGAGAGACTAATTGCTCTCATCAAATTTTGAGAACTTTTTATTCCTTAAGAGTATGATTGCTCTCATTGGATTTTTTTTCTCCTTTTTATTCCTTAAGAATCTAATTGTCATCATCTAATTTTAGGAGACTTTCTTTATCATACCAAATCCTTGTGGATACGACCTTGTTGTACTATAATTGACCCAATACACTTGCTGGACAAATTCACACACCCTTCACCGAGAGTCAACGTAACCTAATTTGTCCAAAAAGGAAACTAAAACCAAATTCCATTTAAATGATGACACAAAAAAAGTGTCCTTCAAATCCAAATAAAAAATAATGCACAATAATAATAATCTAAAATACCATATAACTTCCACCTCCATCGATTTGCCATCTCCAACATAGATCCATCTTTCAAAATCAATTAATTTTTTGTAGCTTATGCAACCCTTCATTGAAACATTGATGTTAGTAGTTGCATCAAATCTAACCACCAAAGGTTTTTAGGCACTAAAGCTAAATTGACCCTAGAATAGAGCAAAGAATGACCCATGCGATTTAAGCATCTCTCATAGTCTTTCCTCTCTTCAGAGGTATTAGAGTCTGTAGGAGAATCTCAATCTTTAATGCAAGGTCAAAATCCATGCAGCCAAGAACAATTTTCATGTTCTCTTTCCAATTCTTAAAATTTGTTCCACTAAGGACCGAAACTTGCGTAGAGACCTATCATCACACAAAGACTCTCCGCTAGTCCCTACCGCAACAAAGATGGAGGCTAATGTGTGAGAACTAGAACAGAGTCACCATTATGATTGAGATGGAGGCCACCGCGTGAGAACAAGAACATAGTCACAACCGCGACGTGTCTCCTACAACTCGCCATTAGCAATGAACATCTCCATCTTCGCCATGAACAACTTATGATTGTGTCACAACAACCATTTTCCAACAAGTGTATTGGTATGTAATAGTATCAATAAGTATCATATCCACAGGAATATAGCAAGTATATTAATAGTTTGATTTTTGGATTTTTGGTTTGTGATAAAGAGTATGTGTAAAAATAGATAATAATAATAATTAGATAGATTGAGTGGAGTAGGGGCTATGAATTGATTTAATCTTATCTTCTTCTATGCACCACTATCATCTTGTTTACTTACTATGCAAATCATTCAATGTCCTGGGAGTACTTTTTCTATGTAGATCTAGGTTCATTCTTGATACACTAGAACCTAAGAACTTCAAACCTAGTGTGATTCCTCAACTCCTAGTAGAATGAATCTTTGCTTTAATGTGCAATACTCGTTGAATGAATATGTGACATGTGTAGGACCCTTTCATCCAGCATCCCCTTTGGCTACTTAAATAAGCACCAATACATGTATGATGATTTGATTGGACTATAGTTTAAGACCGGTTTCCCAACTCAATCCAAATGAGTTAAATAGATGAGTGATCAAGTCATCATTAAGCATAAATCAAATCATAAAAATTGAATGAAAGCAAAGATAAATACCTAAGTAGAAGTGAATAGAATCATAATTGATTATATCAAACTTGAACATAAGGGAGTTCAACTACTCATAGAACATTGCAATGCAATTCCCACAACATCTACACATAAAATCTACATTAAGAGCATCTCCCTCGTAACTCACAAATCCTACTCTATCCCACTACTACATTTTTTAGCCTCCCCTCAATGTTTCAAATGAGGACCTAAGGTATTTATTTATAGAACTTTTTAGGCGATGCTCAGCCCAACTTTTGGCGTTCAGTCATGTACCGCCTTAAGTGCTAAGCACATTCTCTTATGACTCAGCCATGCACTGCCTTAAGTGTTAAGCACCATTTTGGTTTGGCTCAGCTCCAAAAGTCATATTTTGGATCCTTCCTTGACCGCCTTACTAGAGCTCAGCTGAATCATTTTTAATTCTTCAAGAAATTGTTATAAAATCATCTAAAATTCATTAATTTCTTATTTTTCTTATTTTTAGTACCTCATTCTGTAATTATAAGATAAAATAGGTTGTTTACTTACAAAATATGATCAATTAAAGCATGATAAATGTCAAGTTTGTATGGAAATTTTACGTATTCTAGACACTTATCAACGACTTATCTCTTCCACCTTTGTTCGAAGCAAGCTGTTGTAAGACAAAACCACCACGTCTTCCTCACGACTCCACCATGGCACTAGAGCATGAACCAAATTTTTCGTGGCTCCCAAAGAGGCAACCCACCACGACGAAGAACTGATACGCCTCCACCACATGAGAAAGAAACAAGTTTGAAACCCAAAAGTGCCATTGTGAATTACTGAGCAACAAACTCACCTTAGACTACGGTGCCACCATCGCAGGGAAGAGGACAAATAAATTGGGGCTTTCAGATGTAAGGATTTTGTAGGTTTCAAAATTGGGGATTTATGTTTCGAAAACCCACCAGAGAGATGAACATCAAGACGAGGATTTTCCAAAATTAGGGTTTAATTTGTCATAATTAGGGTTCATGCAATTAGGTGCCGAAAACTTTATCAAAAACTAACATGATCTAATACCAATTGTTAGATTATGCACTCAAACAGACCAATCATAAATAAGCAATTAAACCCCTTAATTAATAGAATAATCTACAAAACCCTATAGAGCAAAATGTGGAAGCGTATCTGAATTGGCCATTGAAAATAGTAGATGAAATTTGGTATTTGGTCTTCTAACTGTAGAGCACCTGGATGTTCCCTCTTGATTTTTTTCTTATGATGGGGACCATAACCCTTTATGTAACTTCTCTCATTTACTTCCTTAATTTCAATATTTTTAATTAGCCCCTTAATCAAATTAGAATATTGCTTATGGTGTCTACACTTTAAATATTTCATGACATATATGCTCTTAACCATATAATGACCTAACATATTTAATTATTATTATTATTATTATTATTGTGTGTGTGTGTGCGCGCGCATGTGCGTGTGTGTGTGACCCAAAATGGTTATAATGGAGACAAACAAAAGATAATGTTTTATGACAAATAAAGCATGAAAAGATGAAAAACCAAGGTTCGAACATAAATTATAAGATCAAACAAGCTTAAAATAGACACATGCTTAATGCATGACCAAGTGAAAGAATAAAGAACTCAACAACATATGCATTATGTGTTAGTTGACTATGTCAAGAACAAAGTAATTATCTTCGATGAAAACAACAATAGAATGAATGCACAAGACACAAGTAAAAAAATAAAATGCAAAAAAATAACAAATGTATGTAACACTTGACGTTAGACCAAAGAACACACAAGTCTACAAAATCACAAACAACAAATGACATATCCCTAGTGGAATAAATGCATTTCACATGTAACATAAGACACATCATTGCCATGCTACATAGTATGAAGTCTAAGAGTTGACCAATAACATCTTTCAAGGAAGATTTTAACACATAGTACCACTCATCAATATATGATATTATTCTTCAATGTATGGATGTTCAATTTGATATTATTAGTGATATAAAGAAATGTTTGAGATATAAAGTGTGATTTCACCAACTCCTTATACTACAAGTCGAGGTTGTCAGTAAAAATTATTGAACCTCTAAAAAAACTTTCAGTCAAGATGCTTTGAAGCACACAATCTAATATAGTTCATTTTAGACATCTATGTAAGGAAGCTATTCCTTGCAAAAAAAAAAATACAAGAGAGTCTCGCATGCATTAGATCATGAAAAAGCCTTCTAGGTTTTGAAATTATCGTTCATCTTATAAATGTCTTAGATAAAGAACTGTTGTCATTGTAAACTTTTTACTATCATCAAATAGCACCTCTAAAAGCAAGGAGAATGAATTATTTAATATTCACTCTAAGTTAAGTGTGAACCTTGTATTCAAACAACACTCTTTTGTTATATAACTTAGAGAGACTTTATGCATTTTTTCTAGGGAAACTTTATGTATATGTGCTTAAACATAAGGTGAGTTTAAATGGACAGTTTGGAGAGTCTCTTCATAGATAGCTTGGAGAGGCATTGTATAATGGGATAATCACGAATGGCTTTACATTCTCCTTTTTAGCCAGAAGCAACAATAATAATGCTTATAGTATAATTTGTTTAGTGGAACGTTTTGTCATTTTCATTGGATAACTTGATGTAGCTTATATTGAGGTGAACTGATATATAAATTATGTTATTACTTAACCTTAAATTACATATACATTTTTTATTGATTACCCTTTAAAAGAAGGCTTGTGAACATTTTTAAAAAGCCATCAAGCAACCTTTATTAGCATTTGATAGGCCACTTGCTCCTAATGACACTAATGGTCTCATGAAAAAAAGAGAAAAAACATAGATACTTGTAAAACTTGAGAGCACACAATGCTCTAATATGCTCATTGTTTAAAGAGGAATACTCGAAGGTTCATGTCTTCAAAAGTGTCAAGGAAATGTGGAACACTATTTTGACCATACTGAACAAGTTTGGAATTCTCAACAAATATTATGATATTTCTAATCATATTGATAAAGTGTTGAGAAATTTTCCTATATTTGAAGACCACATGTGATGAGTTCATGAATAGACAAGAAGAAAATGAGCAAGAACATACCATTTCTAGAAAAATCACAAGAAGCATGACAAGACACAACTTTGATCAACAAAACATTTCTCTTTCTTCTATATTTTGTGTTCCTTAGACTTATCATTTGTATTTGAGGAGGTGCAAATAATAAAATCAGAATAAGGTAATACAACTTTCTCAAAGCCATGAAAATATTAGAAGCGAATCCAAGATTAATAACAAGAGATGCAAACACAAGACATCAAGTCAAATTTGAAATTGGAGTCTATGTGTAAAAAAATCTCGACCAATGAAAGAAACAAGGGTGAGAAAGACATATCCGAGGAAGCATGAAGGCATATATTCAAGCATGATAGAGCTTCCTTCTTTTTATATTTTTTAATTTTAAATTTCAAGTTTCCTCTACTTTTTGTTTAATAATTTTTGGCCACATACGAATGGATTCTAGATCATTTATTTGCATTTGATTAGAGGCACATTTGAGTGTCATTTGGCTTGTAATGTTCCAACCTGGCTATAAATAGGCATTTCTTATATAATGTTACTTTAAATTTTATGAGAATTTGAGCTTGTTTGAGAATATTTTGTAAATGATAATTTTCTTTGAATCTTATTTCGAACTCTTAAAAGACAAGTGACGCTTTTTTTTTGTTGAACTTATCATAAAAATGACTCTTCTACCACTTTTACAAGTCTCTTCTAACTTTGCATCTTTTCTTTTATTCTTAATTGACTTTTTTATGTGTTCTTGTTCTTATCTTCTCATTTCTACCTTTAATTACTATTCATCATGTATTTTGTATCTTGTTTTATGTGATTAATTTTTACCTTTATCTTGAAAGCAAATTTTCACATTTATATAATTTTATTGGATTAAATTTTTATTCAGTGGTAATCTTTCTATAATTATTGTTCGTTGTAACACCTAAAATTCAAACAGAAAGTCTTCTCTCTTTTTTTAATTAAAACAAATTGTTGGTGTATGGCCGAGTACATCCCGGCCCAATAAGACAAAAATGGCCGGGATCACCCCGGCCCAAGTATGAGGCACATTCGTTGTGGCCCAATCACTGGGGTACCTGCTTTTCACCTTTTCTCTAACACAACACAGAGGGCCCAATAAGTGTGATGGCTAGATATATCCCGACCCCTTTTGGCTAGAGTACATCCCGGCCCAAGGGAGTGGCAGATGGAACATGTGATTATGGCGTAGAGGTACAAAGGAGCAGCGCGCAATCTCAGCCAAAAAGGAAGAAGTTGATATTTGGCGAAGTACAGATGGGAAAACCCCAAAAAAGAAAGGAATTGATATTTGAGAAGTACAGACGACAAAACCCAAAAAAAGGAAGGAGTTGATATTTGAGAAGTACAGACGACTAAACTCCAAAACGGAAGGAGTTGATCTTTGAGAAGTACAGACGGCCAAACCCCAAAAAGGAAGGAGTTGATCTTTGACAAAAGTACAGACGGACAAAACTCAGAATGGAAAGAGCTGATCTTTAACAAAGATACAAAAGAACAATCTCAGCCAATAAGGAAAGAACCGATGCGTGCAACCTCAGTTGGAAAGTGAAAGAATCGATCCTCGAATACGAACGGCCCACAACTAATAATAATAGGTCCATTAAGAAATTAGTATAAATTAAGGCCTAGTGAACAGGTAAAGGTACGTTTTTCTTACTAACCAACTACACCCCATATCAATCACTCTCTGACTTGAGCGTCGGAGTGCCTGCAGGTACCCCCACCCCCGGAGTGCAGACGATAGGAAGATCCAAGAAGAGTCCAGGGAGGAACAGAAGGAGGTTCGACACAAAGGGTTCTTGAGATCGTCTGGTTCCGCACCGAAATAGTACCGATCAGGTACAATTGGCGCCCACCGTGGGGCCAGACAATTCTCAAGAAGGATGGTGTCGACAAGAGCAACAGTCGATCAAAATACAGTAGCAGCAGAGATGCAACGAGAGATGAACCGCCAGTTGGAAGAATTGAGACGCAAGAACGAAGAAGAGATAAATGCCCTGAGAGAGGAGAACCAGCGGTTGCGAAGGCAACTTGAGCAAAATTCCCAACAAAGGGAAGAATCTCACAGTAATGGAGAAGGAGAAGGCGGCACAAGACGAGATGAATTCAGGGTACATACCACCACCCACCAAACAGGCGCAAGACCCAGAACAACTAGACGCCACCCCTTCGTGGACGGGATCATGGAGGTAGAACTTCTTGTACGCTAGAAGGGATTGACTATGAGCCGGTACGATGGCACTACTGATCTAGAGGAGCACGTGGACGTATTCACCACCCAAGCAGGGTTGTACACTTCAGATGACGCAATTCTTTATCGTGTGTTTCCAACGTCCCTGAAGGGTTCTGCACTCAACTGGTTCACACGATTACCACCTAACTCTATTGATTGTTTTGATACGTTGGTCACCCGTTTCGGCATTCAGTTCGTCACCAGTAAGCCACACCATCTCACTTCTCTAGCGCTAATAAATATACGACAGGAGAAGGGAGAATCTCTGCGAGAGTTTATGAAGCGCTTCGGGATGATATCGTTGAATATCTCTAATCTAAATCCTGAGGTCGCCATGCACCACCTTGTAACAGCGTTAAAGCCTGGCTCGTTCGTTGACAGTCTATGTAAGAAGCCCGTGAGCAATCTGGACGAGCTTCGAACCAAGGCAACCAAATTTATGCAGATGGAAGAATTAAAGGAGTTTCGCAGTACGACCCAATCAGACACTCGGGAAAAGAAATACATTGACAGAGAAAGGGTGTTAACGCAGCGACCTGACAGTAGGTTCAAGGACTCTAGACAACCAAAGTACAACAGGTATACACCCCTCGTGTCTAACAAAGCGAGAATTTTGGAGGAGGCCTTGAATGCCGACCTAATAGCAACCCCTCAAAGGGTCCCGACTCCCCCAAACGCGGATACCACTAAGCATTATCGGTATCATCGAAATTATGGGCACACGACGGAGGATTGTTTTACCCTGAAAGATAAAATCGAAGAGCCTATACAAGTAGGATACCTGAGAAGATTTGTCAAACGGGAGGAAAGGGGATTCTCTTCCACAGAAGAGCGAGAAGGTAGATATGAGAAGCGACCACGAAGAACGTTAGGGTACCAGGAGAGGCAAGAAGAAGGCACCAGAAGGAGGGTTGAGCCCGAGAAAGATGATGAACAGGATGTGAGGGAGAAGCCATTGAGAGGGGTGATCAACTATATATCAGGAGGCTTTGCAGGAGGCAGAGCCACTATGTCCGCGAGAAAAAAGTACATCCGAGCAATCCAAAATGTCAATGTCGTATCTACATGTCCTTGGCGGCACATGCCACCCATCACATTCTGTGATGATGATTTTCAAGCCATTGACCCCCAACACAATGACCCAATGGTGATCTCAGTGGAGATTGATGACTTTGCAATAAGTAAAACCTTGGTAGACCAGGGTAGTTCAGTGGATATCCTGTATTGGGTCACTTTCAAAAAGTTAAGAATTTCGGAAGTAGAAATCCAACAATACTCGGAGTCGATCATGGGCTTCTCAGGGGAGCGAGTGAATACAAAGGGCTACATTGATTTGTTCACCAAATTCGGAGCAGGGAGAACGACGCGAACGGTAAAAATTCGATACCTTATTGTTGACGCTCACACCTCTTATAATATTTTGCTAGGGAGACTTTCGTTGAACATGCTTGGTGCGGTGATATCCACATATCACTTAGCTATAAAATTTTCGTCAACTTCGGGGGACATAGTCACTGTACATGTAGACCAGCCAACTGCACGCAGATGCTACACAGACAGCTTAAGAGAAAGACCCATACACCAAGTTGAGAGCCCAACATCGCTACAATACCAAAATCAAACCCAAGTCTTTTCACCAGGAAATCTAGTGTGGCGAATGGCAAGTGCTGCCCGAAAACACGAGGGGAAGTTCTTGCCCAACTGGGAATAGGGCCACTCTGTGTCAAGGAAGTTGTGGGTAAATGCGCATACAGATGGGAACACCTATCAGGTGTCTCTATTCCAACAACCCGGAACGCCTCACATCTGAAGTATTACAGTTAGTTTGTTAAATGCTTATTTTTTATTTTCAGACTTCTTACGAACGATTTGTGGATTGATTGCATAATAAATGGTGTACTCTTTCCTACCTTGATCTTTTTTTTTAACCTAAGGAGGGTTTTGGTCAAGAAGGTTTTAATGAGGCATCGTAGCAATGAATAAACCATAATTTTTCATTATTATTACTCTACGCTTACATTTTCCATCGCTGAAGCACGCACACATTTAAATCAAGTGCATCAAACAAATACTTTCTTAGCATTCTCTCTATAGGAAAGGAAGCTTCATCAAACTAGATGATTCCCCCATATCTATATCAATGGGAAAGAAAGCTTCATCAAACCAGATGATCCCCTCATATCTGTATCAATGAGAAAGGAAGCTTCATCGCCCTAGATGATCCCCTCATATCTATATCAATGGGAAAGGAAGTTTCATCGTCCTAGATGATCCCCCCATATTGATAAAATAAATACGACAAAGATGACACATAACAACTCACAAAAGCAGACTTACTAACCTAGTAGGGCAAGAGGCCAGCCACATCTCGGCCAGGAATGGCCGAGTACATCTCGGCCAAGACACATGTTGGCAGCATCACAACCACATCCCAACCAGGAATGGTCGGGTACATCTCGGCCAGGAATGGTCAGGTACATCTCGACCAAGACACATGTTGGCAGCATCACAACCACATCCCAGCCAGGAATGACCGGGTACATCTCGGCCAAGAATGGCCAGGTACATCTCGGCCAAGACACATGTTGGTAGTGTCACAACCACATCCTAGCCAGGAATGGCCAGGTATATCCCGTCCAGGAATGGTCAGGTACATCTCGGCCAACCACACTCTTTCTTTCCTTCATACTCGATTTTACACATTTCAACCTCTTGTTTCACTTCGTTCACTACGAGATTGGGGGGCTGGTGTTGGTGTATGGCCAAGTACATCCCGACCCAATAAGACAGAAATGGCCAGGATCACCCCGGCCCAAGTATGAGGCACATTCGTTGTAGCCCAGTCACTAGGGTACCTGCTTTTCACCTTTTCTCCAACACAACACAAAGGGCCAAATAAGTGTGATGGCCGGATATATCCTGGCCCCTTTTGGCCGAGTACATCCCGGCCCAAGGGAATGGCAGATGGAACATGTGATTATGGCGTAGAGGTACAGAGGAGCAGCGCGCAATCTCAGCCAAAAAGGAAGGAGTTGATATTTGGCGAAGTACAGACGGGCAAACCCAAAAAAGAAAGGAGTTGATATTTGAGAAGTACATACGGCAAAACCCCAAAAAAGGAAGGAGTTGATATTTGAGAAGTACAGACGACCAAACCCCAAAACGGAAGGAGTTGATCTTTGAGAAGTACAAACGGCCAAACCCCAAAAAGGAAGGAGATGATCTTTGACAAAAGTACATACGGACAAAACTCAGAATGGAAAGAGCTGATCTTTAACAAAGACACAGAAGAACAATCTCAGCCAATAAGGAAAGAACCGATGCGTGCAACCTCAGTCGGAAAGTGAAAGAATTGATCCTCGAATACGAACGGCCCGCAAATAATAATAAAAGGTCCATTAAGAAATTAGTATAAATTAAGGCCTAGTGAATAGGTAAAGGTACGCTTTTCTCACTAACCAATTACACCCCATATCAATCACTCTCTGGCTTGAGCGTCGGAGTGCCTGCAGGTACCCCCACCCCCGGAGTGCAGACGGCAGGGAGATCCAAGAGGAGTCCAGGGAGGAACAGGAGGAGGTTCGACACAGAGAGTTCTTGAGATCGTTTGGTTCCGCACCGAAATAGTACCGATCAAGTACATAAATAATAGTCATCCATTCATTGAAAAGATTTAAAATGTATTAAAATATGCTTTTTTGTATTTATGGGTTCTTTTAAATTCAAATTTGTAAAAATGGGTGCGTTGAATTTTTTTTGCAAAATAGGGTCGTCATGCAGGAGGACATTATAAGTGAAGTCGTCCTTCACCGTGTCGGTTTCCTTTTTTTTTTTCAAAAAGTGAAACCGTGCTCTAGAAAGCCGGTTTCCATTCACTTTAAAAGTGAAGTCGTCCTTGGGTATGACGACTTCACTTTTTGTTTTTTTTTTTGTTTTTTTTTTACGTTTAGCTTTATATATATTTTTTTAAATTTTTATTATTTAGTTTTTTTAAAATATTTGTTTATAGTAGAGAAACAAAGTGACATCCTCCTTTCATCCATTGACGATTTTTCCATCAGTTTCTTCCGATTTGGTCAAAACGTCCTCTGCTTCTCCGTTTGATTTTACAAATTTAGTATTTTATTAAATGATACTTTTTATTTGATAGTTAGTAGACTAACTAAAACACAAATAAAATAAACCTAAACAAATTAAATATT
>Ga0209589_1001174_pt1 | contig 42111 bp, 22 predicted proteins | sample CowpeawhiteBW_FD_187525 | JGI IMG/M metagenome (GOLD analysis project Ga0209589, IMG submission 187525) | Root nodule microbial communities of legume samples collected from California USA - Cow pea white BW (SPAdes) (version 2) | ecosystem: Host-associated > Plants > Roots > Nodule | place: USA...
AATGCAAGAGTCCATAAAAGAAGTAATTAATATACACAAGTGCAAGTTTTTTTTTTTTTTAATTTTATGCGGGCTTACGGGCCGGCCCGCGTGGGCCGCGGGCCTATGCGGGTCTGCGGGCTCACTATCCTGACCTGCCCCGCGTTTTTTATGCGGGCCTGCGGGCCGGGCCCGCGGGCCAGGCCCTAATTGTCATCCCTAATAAGAAGTGTGCATTTGATTCTGCGATTAATATGAATGACTTCAGGAAGTGATGTGTTAACAAAAACGTTATTTCATAAAGTGCAGTGCAGTTTACAGAATAAATGATGAAAAAATTATTAATAAATCCGGTTCTATGAAAATTCAGTTTAATATTATAGTGTTAAAAAAATAATAAGGTGAGAAACAAAATTTTGTTATGCGTAAATATGAACTATACAGAGGTAGAAAGATGAACTAAATGGAAATAAAATAATGACAATATCTTAATTTGATAAATGAGTTTGTTTACAATACATTCTCTATGAAAAAAAAGAAAAGAATCATTTAAATATTTTTGGTTTAATTAGTTAGATGGTATCACTTTCTTTCGGATGTGTTAGTTTGGTATCCGTTTTTAAAAATGTATTAATTTAGTTCCAACTTTTGAAAAAATGTCTTAATCATGTTCCTTTCAGACAAAAATTACTAATGTCGTTAACTTAATTCATGACTTTTACCACTAAATTTTAATATAAATATCAATACTTATGTTGTAAGTCATTTGAAATATCAAAACCGTTTTAACGGTGTTAATAATTTTTTGCTAAAAATGACCTGAGACATCTTTTTAAAAATTATGACTTAATTAACATATTTTTAAAAAGTAGGTACCAAACTGACACATTTAAACGAGAGTGATACCAACTCATTAAACCTATATTTTTACTTATTTACCAAGGGTTTTTTAATTCCTTAAAACATGGCATATATATCCACACAACTTGAGGCGATTCTAAGTGAGACAGGACATAGCTAATTCCATTTTTCTCTCCACGATAATTGCTTGAGAAAACATTGTGGGACAATGCACGTGTGTTCTAATAGAGAGTGTGTGTTGTGTGTGTGTGTACAAGAGTAGAATAGAATAGACTACCTTAAAGAAAAGGGAAGGAATAATAATTTCCATAGTAGCAGTTGACCAAGTACAAAACCCTTGTCCTGCCACTGCTGAATTACCCTTAATTTCTGTGTTCTTTCCAATCACTGTGCATAAGATTTGAGGTATTATGCGAGAAGAAGAGGTATAGTTAGGTATATAGCTAGGAAGCAGACGAATCAAAACACCAGTTAGTGAGTCAAATTGAAATTGGAACCATTCCAAAAGTGGGATATGGAAGGAGAGAGAGGTGGTGCTACCAATTATGACCTTCAAGTTTCCTTCTCCAACACCCCACAACCCATACACGAATTGGGTTTTGTTCACTACCAAGAAAACCAGCTCCTTGGTTTCTTGTCACCTTCTTCACAATCTCAATCCTTAAACACCACCGATGTTGTTGTTACTTCTTCCGCCACAACTGCTGCAACCATCGGATTCATGAATCACACCCAACTTGTCGGAAAAACTTGGAACAACGACCAGGTGTGGTTATTCACTTTCGATTCTACTTAGCAAAATTAATCTCCTTATTAATTGGAATTAATACTCAATAAAGCTCTCTAATCTTCACCCTTGGTTATATTATATTATAGATTTTATTTCCTTCGTGTTCTCTTTTCTCTTCTGTGTCCTTATCGATCTTAGGGTATTTATAAGGACTTTTTGCTTACTGTATTTCAGGTAGAAACTCTAGATCCAAAGCCTGTCGATGAAGAAAACTGCACTGGAAACGCTAGTGAAGGCAACAACAACGCTTGGTATATATATATATATATATATATATATATATATATATATATATATATATATATAAATTCCATTTTTCTTCAATTTCATTACACTATTTTTGTTAATTTTTATGTCTCTCTTATCTTCTCTTTCTCTCTCCCTAAGTGCATGCACGTAGATATTTATTTATATATCAGTTAAAGAGATATAGTCTAATCTTATAGGAAAGGAATTGCTTCTTTATCTGGATTCAAGATTTTAAAACACAGTTACCACCGATTCGTGTTTTTTTGTTTTTTTTGCAACAGCAAGATTTTTTGAGTTTTCGTGATAGTATTTTGCCAACAGTTTGCGACTGTGTGCCGCATTTATCCACAAGTTTTAGTTTATGTGATCACATTATATATTTATCTCTGCAATTTTCTGCGATGAAGAACCGAAATGAAATCACAACCCCAGTCAGAATCTTGATATAATGTTGTTGAATCTGGAACACATTTCTGAATCCTTGACTTCACATGTTCTATCTCTCAAACAGATCACATGTCCATTTTCTTTAAGTGGCACTTTTTATTTGAAGTGTTAATTGGTTCTTTGAAGACGTGATTGATTACGTTGTGGTAGGTGGAGGAACGCAGGTACAGAGAAGAACAAGGTGAAGATAAGGAGGAAGCTTAGAGAACCAAGGTTTTGTTTCCAAACAAGAAGCGATGTAGATGTGCTTGACGATGGTTACAAATGGAGGAAATATGGCCAGAAAGTTGTCAAGAATAGCCTTCATCCGAGGTAATAATATTCAAATCTTTTCATTAATTATATATATATATATATATATTTGCTCAAGCCATGTATTTTATGTAATTTTTAAGGATCATAATGAGTTATATATTATTATATATTCATATCACGTGGAAGTTCAATTTTTTTTCTAACTAAAAAATGATTCATTCTGCAAAACTGAACTTAAAGCAGCACTTGGTTTGGATAAAAGGAAGCCATAATAACTAGGATTTTGAACTGAAGAATTCTTCTGAACCACCCAATCAAAGGACATTCATTGAATATAATAATGAAAAGATATTGAAGAGGTGGGAGAAATGAAAAATGAATAAATAAATATAATACTTTTGGTGTGTGAAAGTGTGTATGAACAGAAGTGTTTGTGGTTGAGTACACTGGCAATATCAGAGGCATTATACCCGGGGGGATGAAGGTAAAATGTCTTTTTCTGGGAAAAGTGTGTCGGTGGTGAATAATTTAAATCAAATCCTGATCACAAGTCACAACATTTATTGGCATCATTCATCTTAGACTTTTGTTTCTGAGAAAGAAATAGAGGGAATCTAACACCTATATAAACCTATGAAAGGAATGGTTCATGATCATTTAAATTCTGCATAAAATGCACAAGTGTTGATTCTATTAACTCACCCCAGGCTTATTGAAAGGGAAGGGAGAAAATAGGTATATTTATATAAATATTTGGTGGGCTATTATTATTGTTTTGACAATAAGATGCACTATAGGGTCCCCTATTTCGTACTCTATTTCAAAACCATCCATTTTCTCCTCGTATTTCTATCACAAAACTTCTCTACATATTCATCCTTCTCTGTAAAAGTCCAACTTTAAGTTTTCCAATTCCAGTTCATGCTTTATGTTAAAATGTCATAAAAACTGTTATCATTTTATACTTATTTTCATCTAAATAAACCTTAATTAGCCATGCATGGAGCTGATTACTTTAATTTTAATACTTTAACTTTAATTTAATTGATTCCATGCATGGAGCTTTTCGTTTAAATGGAATAATAACACCATACAGAATTTTATACAGTAAATATTGTGAGAACATTTGGTTTATTTTTCTTTAAGAGAAAGTATCAGCAAACTAATCAAGATTTAGAGCGGGTTTCGGATTCACATTTATCTTTTATTTTTTTCTAAGTTGATACAATTTAAGTTTTATATGTGTGGCAATAAAGTTTTAATTAGTATATATCATATATAGGACAAAAAGTTGATAAAGCACAATAAGTCTATTTTTCAGGTACATTATGATGAAAGGTTTTACATAAATTTTATCTTGAATGAGAAAAGGGGGAAAATAGTTATTGGCATGTGTCTCAAAGCTACTACAGATAAAAAGCTAAGAATGTTGAAACATATATGTTGGAAACATATAATGGGATCTTTCTAAAATGTTGACAACGTTGGAGACATGTTACAGGGTTTGGTAAGGTAAATAGATAATGCATGCATTAATTAAACAAGTTTTAGTGTTAATCTAGGTTATTAGTTTGATTAACAAAGTGTTCAAACAGATTGAGTCGTGTAACAGTAAATTTTTGGTTTTTCAAACACTGTCATTGCTTTACACATATTTGTACTTAATTAGTGTTGCGTGCATGGGAAGAAACAGTGAGAATATTTTTAGTGGAGGTACTTGTGAATGCAAATGGTCAAAGTTTCATCGATGGAAACTCAATATCCTTAACCTAAAAAGCAAGATATCAAGTGAGGTTGAGAATTTAAACGTGAGTCTAAATTTTATATTGAACAAAAATGAAAAAGTTGAGCACCATATAAGGATCATGACTCATAAATCCATCACTTTAAGATTTTGGATTGAGAATAATGTAAATACCTTATGAGATTAAACTCAAATCTTATTGGTGTTGTGTTTCTCCAATGAAATCTCCTCTGAACCTAATACATACATATATATCATCATCACAAGATTGCACTTAAAGATATGTACTTAGAAGTGCAATTAGGAAAGTGGAAAGAGCTGAAATGACTTCAGGAACGAAGGTTCATGGAACTGGAATTAGCAGAAATAGGTTTTCTAATAGGATGATGGGACATGACAGTAACATATATTGTTTAACAAAAAAATTATTAACATCATAGAGTGATGCAGTACCAACCTTGATAATAACCAGTTTTTTTTGAAAATAAAGTAGAAGAATTATATACTGGTGTGGAAACAATTGTTTGTTTCTCGACAAAGGAACTATGTGCATATAACTTAATACATATATCAGTAATAAATTCATACCTTTGATGTGTATTTATTTTAAGTGACAGGTTTAATCAACCATAGGAATTTATGTTGTTTATCCCTTGGAAAAATATTAAATAAAACTTTATCATCATATTACGAGTTGAGTCAAGTTCTTTTAATAATAATAATAATAATAATAATAATATATATATATATATATATATATATATATATATATATATATATATATATATATTATGAGATTGGCAAATAGTTTAGAATTTTATATATGTTTTTTTTTCATATATATTATTTGGGTTAAAATAATATTTAATATGTTTTGATGATTTTTTTTTTCATAAGAAGCTAAAATTGGTCCAAACATGCATTTTTAGTTAAATTTCCAATTTAAATCAATCAGATGACATTACTTGAAACCAAAAATTTGGATTTTCTGTTGATTTTTTTCTGTATTGTTTTTTTATTGTGTTTTTATAATACATTGATTACTAATAATTTTAATGTTTTAAAATATATTAAAAAGATATTTAAAATACTAATACAGTATATTTTTAATATTGAGCAGAAAACAAAAAAAAATCAGTAAAAAATCTGGACTCGATAAGATTTATTAACATTTTCGACCAATAAAAAACCGATATTCTTTATGTTTCTTTATTATTAGGGTAGTCCTTCAAATTTTATGCTGACATTTGGAAATTGGAATTTTTTTTTTCTCTCTCTGCGTATTAGTTCGAAATAACTCATTGATCAAACACAAATGTAAAGAACAAGAAAAAATTTAAATTCAATTCTTATGAAGGGACAGAGCTTGACTTCAATACCGATTCATCATTAGTTTGCTATATATTTATGCGAACTTATTCTTAAAAAAATATAATTATAAAAATTAAATAGAAAAAGTTTAATTGTAAAACATAATATGATTTTAACTTCTTTTAAGAGTTTGAATTTTTATTGAGAGAGGATTACGCATGTTTAATAGCATGTTTTTGAACATAAATATCTAAGAAGTACATCTAAAAAACTAAATAATCATACCATATCTTACTTTATATCTTTTATTAGCATTAAGAAATTATATTAATATCTACGACCCATATTTCTTGTAGATAGGGTAGAAACATGAATGATATGTCAAGAAACATAACATTTTCTGATTTTAAATTATATAAAATCTAAAGTTTATACATTTTCATTATTATGTTTTTTATGATCAATTAGCTATATAACGTATTAATAATGACATTTAGAATACATTATACAAGAATTGATATTTTTAACCACAATCAACCTATAAATAGCTATTCTAATGATACATATCTGTATTCGAGAGGGATCTTAATTCAATACTTTAGACTATTCTACCAATATTTTCGTATCTAATATAAAATATTAATATTTTTATAATAAAAATAATTTATAATTTTTTATTTTGACGTTGTTTAGTACGTATGATTTTAATTTAGATTCACACAATAGTTATATATTTATCATATTCTTAAAAAATTTTATAGACTTTTCAATATACATATATTACATATTATATTTTATTATTTTTAAAATAAACGTATTGACGTATAAGATATATATAATATTTGATACATATATCATATTCATACGTAGATTTTTATTAAATCCATTTACATGTTTCCTAAATTTGTTGTCTTATATAATATGGTCGTAAGTCCAGTCAATTATTTTTTTTTTTCATAAAGACTTCAAATTTTTAAAATACATAACTATACTTGTTTTCCAATTTAATTAAATACATGATTTTTTTTAAACTCTATAATTATTACTTGTTTTCCGAATATGATATTGACAGGCCACCTAACAATATTTGTATAAAAGAAAATTAAATCGAGACATTCCTTAAACAATGCATTATACCCTTAGGATTTTGTAGTCATTTATTTTATATTTTTATATTTTGTATTTTATAATTTCTCACACATTGGACGCAAGGTTAAAATTTCTCTTGGTGTGGTTTATATGCCTGGTTCTTTTTGGTAGGATTCAAATGTATCATAGAGAGCTTAATTTTTCAAAAACTAATTATAAAATCATTTAATTTTTTGTATCTTTGCAACATATTTAATATAAATCTGTTTATTTTCTTTCCTATATATTAAAAGGATTATTTTATTTATATCATGAAAAGTATTTGTTAGGGAATAAAAGATATATAAAGGTATTATGATCAATCAATATTTTAATATTAATATGCACTTTTTATACTATCAATAACAAATTCTTATGTATGATAAATCTATTAATTTTTCAATAATTTATTTTGTCACATACACAGTATATTAAACTAATATTAAGCACAATATAACCTTATCTTTGTACCTACACTTTGTATAAAAGTTTTGCAAACGACATGATTAATGACTGAATCTGATAAAGTGATAGAAGAATCTGTCTTAGATTATAATGACAAAATTTTGGTGTTTCATAAAAATCAAAACCCTAATATTAATGTCAACATTAGTGTCTTAAAGCAATTTCACTGTTAAGTAACTGTGTAATGGCAAACCAAGACACCATCCATGGTTTCTCTCTCTTTCTTTATGGCAAGACTTATGTAAAAAAAGATGACTGCTAAAGGAAGCACAACATAAAACACTAACTAATCATAGTTCTTAGTACAAATTTATATTAAATTTAACCTAACTTGTCCAAACAAAGCATCAAGAATTGAAAAATAACACCAAAACCAAAAGTACTCTACAAATTTCATCCAAATTTTTATCCTTTATTATATAGTTCTCTGCTAAGATGTAATCAACACATACCAGGTACAACTATTGTAAGTAGTTTCTGTCATGCATACCAAGAATTTACAGACTTTCATTGAACAAGTTTGATGACAATTTAAGGATTAATTGGCACAAAAACATGACAAAAAAAATGAATATATCTTGAGAGTTGCTGAGGTATTTTTTTCAACAATTTTTTGGAAATTGCAGAAGTTATTACCGTTGCACCCACAACAACTGCAGGGTGAAGAAGAGGGTTGAACGACTCTCAGAGGATTGTCGTATGGTGATAACCACGTATGAAGGAAGACACAATCACTCTCCTTGCGAGGACTCAAATTCATCGGAGCATGAATGCTTTACCTCTTTCTAGGTCAATGTTGGTCGGTAGGTTATAATCATCTACGTGTATTTATCAACTTAAATTAAGCCACTTTGATTGATACATATATATGTTGCCATGTACGTGTCACAGAGTTCAATGTTCTTCAAAGTTGAAATCTCTGTATATGTATACTTATTACAACTTTCCTTACATTTCTTTCTCCATTATTTTTCTGTTTGGAGGGAACCATTACCCCCATAAAAAATATTGTTTGGTTCATATTTACGGAACATTTTTTTGTCAATATATATATATATATATATAGAGAGAGAGAGAGAGAGTTTTTTTTTACTATTACTCTTTACTTAGATAAGACAAATGTATATATAAGTGTAGGATGCCATGAACTTTTACTGTGTATAAGACATCTTGATTTTTGCAGTAACTGATATCATTTGAAGGATATGGTAAAAAAAATAATTTCCACTAATGAATCTGTGTAGATTTTTTGGTATCCAAGAAAGTATTAATAGTATATTCTTTCGTCCAATATTTTCCTTACCAATTATTCACCGAAGAGAAATTTATCAGTTTGATGCATGCCTTAGTTTGGGCGTTATAGGTCGCTCAGGTATCTTCTTTTTTTTTTTATTAGAAATGTTAATCTTAAATTTGTCATGAACGAAAAACTTGAAAATCTTAGATTTTAAAGTCCAAATTCAAGTGTTTTAGTAATGTTTGGTTAGTAAGATGTAATTAGATGATTATAGAAATAAGGGATGAACAAAAATTCATAACCCAGGATATGTTTCTGAACCACAATTTATCTTCTTATATGATGGTTTCATTTTACTTCCTGCTTCATGTGCAACTGCTGTAATAAAAGGAAATACATGTGGTTGATGTATGTAATGAGAAGAGGTTGAGTATTATTGTTGGTCCTGTCTATTTTGTTTTTGATTCGGTGCAACACTCAAACATGAATTTGAAGTCAAATATAATATGGTTGTATATCACAAGAGATTAATCAAAAGAAATAATGCAAAGCTAGTATTACAAAACAGTATGAAAGATTAAATTAGATTTAAAGTCTATTTTTTTACATAATATCATAATCTGGTTAAAAAATCTTTTTAATAAAATTTAATATTTATTAGGTTTATTGATTTACCCATTATTGATTTGACTGGTTGACTATCCCATGCTAAAAACTCAACAACCAGGGTCAAGAGAATAGTGTTTAGATAAATGGATGGAACAATCATGTATTATTATGGTAAAAAGTCATTGTAATTCAACTTGAGGAAAAAAAGAAACACTTAAGAATCTAAATATAACAGATAAGAAAAAAATAAAATCAAGGAACGCATAATCTTGATGGTTTCATACTATGGACAACTCATATCTCTCGTTGACACAATCAATCTTCTTACTTTATCCCCCACAAAAACCCCAACAGCTATGCCTCCATTTTTTATAGGACAATGGCCAACACTGCACCTTCTCATCAATACATAAGATAGAGGTATTTGTGTAATAAAAAATCACTTTTTCAAATCACATTCCTAACGTTGTCAACATCGTCAACCGATAGATTTTTTTCTTTTTCTAAGTCTGAAGAAGTTCAGTGTAAATTGCACAGATAAAAATTTCCTCTTTCCTCATCTATACTCGTCCAAAGTTAATCGATTCTAGAATAGAAAATATGCATACAATAGAAAAAGGGTACTTTTGGCCAAACGCAATAGTTAAGGTACTACTCATCAACTCAAACAACAATCTGCAGTATATTAATTCCTCCACAAACATGGCCCAGACAGAATCTATCTACCGAGGTACACCTGCTTGAATTACAACACTGCAAACTATATTTGCCAATTAATGGACACTGATGAAATATATAGGCAAACCACAATTCATTACAATCTAATCTTTTTTGCACCAAGAAAACCTACATTTCAGACTCTTCTGACAGTTTGTTTGTCCCACCCACAATATCTTCCTCCCCCACTAGATTAAAATCTTAACTGCTGCCTCTAGAACCTTGATGATATCATACTTAGGCTCGCCTCAGTCTTGCTCAGATGTTAGAAGGTTAAATGCCGAATTGGAAGGAATGAAAATTACAAGAGTAGCATCACATCAAGTACAACCTTCTGGCTAAAACTAGTAGACTCCAAATAAGCACTGATAACTATCTTGTGAGAAGTTTGTATGAAGGAATATCTTCGAGCCGCATTATGTCATCAAGCAAAAGCTCTTTCTCCAGCTGACGTCGTGTAGATTTCATTACTGTCTGTTATAACAAAAGTAACATGTTCATAATCACTTGCAACCCAAACAAACATACATACTTCAGTTAAATTTGCTAGTGCCATATATTTCCTTATCTATGAAGAATAATATCATGATCAGGAATACATACGTTAAAATCCATGTATGACGCACGCATAGAAAGCCATTGTTGATCCATCATCTTGAATGTAATGCAATAGAGAAGATCAAAAGCTGATTCATTTTCTGTCAGACAAGCATAAAAATTAATTTACTAACTTTATGAGCGAAACTAACATAAAAAGAAGACCACCATTATCAAGTAAAAGCTACAAACACAAGTATTTTTCTCAAGCAATGCCATTTTGCAGGAAAAAAATTTCATGAACCTATCACAAATTATGAAGTACAATTGTTTGGGAGAAAAATGTTAGAAAAGAAAAGTGAGTGAGGTAGTGAAAGAAACATGTTCCTTAAAAAAAGCCTTCATAAATCTAAACAAATGTATCAAGAGTTCGTTTGGATGAGCTTTTCCATAAACCCTTCTAAGAAAGAAAAAAAAAACAAAAACGAATTAACTGCTCCGTAAGTTTTAACTTACTCATAAGTTAAAATAAAAATTTAAAGAAGTTATAAGAAAGTTTCTATAAATTAACTAAGCACAAGATAATTTTAGCTTGAGAAGGAACTAATTTCAGTTTTCCTTTTTTTTTTTCTGGGAGTTTGTGAAGAAGTTCTTCGAAACAGGCCCAAATACTTTTGTAACATTTAGCATTTTGTTATTCTTAAGCTCCCCACCTTCCTGCTTCCGATGTAAACTGAAAAAATATTACAAGAAAAAATTTACAGATTAACGAGAGCAAAACTAAAGACTACCTGCAATAAATTTTAGGAAAGTTGCTCCTACCAGGGTCCGAGGTTTGACTGTCAAGTAAAACAAAAATTACATTAGTAACAGAAAACCTAATAATCAAACTTAATTCATTACTTGTGAAAAACATCTATGATGCAACAGTCTGCAATAAGAAACATGCACTTTCATGATATCCCGCATCAGAAAATACAACTAAAATATTATAATCGATAAAAATCCATATTCGCATGTCCAAAACAATTTATTTAAATCCAAGGACATGGACATATACCTTTTAACTTTAAGAACAATTTTATACCATACAAAAAACTAAATGAAAATGTTTCAAAGTGAAGAATGAATGTGTAAGGCTGGCCTGTCATTTACCAACTTCTTCCATTCTTTCCAATAAAGTAAAAACATTATGCTCCCGGGATAAGGAGAAAGGCCCAAGGACACATCGAATCTAATCCCTCATAACTACAATGTGGCACTGGCCATCACTCAGATAATGATCAGTGGAAACTAGCCATACTGAAGTATGCAAGAATAATTGGTAAAACATCCTAAGCAAATTATAACAGCATAACATTCAGAGAATTATAACACAACCTTTTTCTTCCTTTTATACATGAAATATGCTGAGACTAGTAAACTACAGTAAAAGGAGAAGTAAAACAACCTGCTTCAAGATCAAGCATCTGAATAAGCATGAATGTGATGTTAACACCAGCAACAGCAAATGGGTATTCCCACACTGACCGATCTCCTTCCTGCTTCCGTAAAAGATCTTGAAAGGATTTCTACAAAAAAAAAAAAAAAAGTGTTCAAGTTTTATGATAGTTATATGAATAGCAAATATTACTAAAACTCAAGGTTGCTGCGAAAGTGTTCGAAGGAGTGCACCAAGACTAAATTAACATGGACAAACCCAGTGGGAATAAGAGTATAAAAGAATCTGATTCATAATATTCCTAAAGCAAAAATTGGGAACTGTTCATAACAAATGAAACCTGTAGTTTATGCTTATTCAACACCAAGAAAGTAATATATACAAAGAAGCCAGGGATTAGTACATAAAAAAGAGGATACCATATCTTAGAAATTATCAGAAAATATTCTCTGCGTTTAAGGCATATATTATCACAATTCACAAAATGTATTAAGTGACGGGTACAGATTTTTAACATCTAGCAAACAGTGAATAACGAAAAAAAAAATTCAGTGAAGTTCCATGGCTTTATATTTTACATGACTCTGATGAGGCTGGTGTACTTTGACAAAGAGAGACCATTGCAAAAGAGAAACAAAATCAATTAATTTCAATGTCATTCTCTTCTCATTTATATTTCAACTCAACCAATAAATGTCATACTTATATGTCAAAGATAAAGCAAAAGAACAAATCACTACGGCCAAAATATTCTACAATGGAGGAAGGAAGTCCAAAAGCAGCACATGAGAATTTTATCAATGTCTGTAGGAAGAAATTATGTTTTTCTCTTAGTTGCTGAAGAGTGAGTTGAAGCCACTAGCTAACGCACACCTATATCAGCAAATATATTTTTTGGCTAATCAATGCCTATTAGTTTCTTTACCGTATCAATTGTCGGATAAAGCATGCAAAAATTAAAAAGTCCCTTTCGGAAGAAATAGATGGCAAATCCTCAGTTTGAATTCAAAAAGGAGGAAGTACTAACTAGTTCTTCGAACAGATAAATACCCTATAACAAAATATTTACCCGCAGAAGTCCTATTTACAACTACAAACAAAAAATAACATTTCCTTAGGGTGAATCCTAATATGATTTATTTGTTAATCCCTTCAGGCAATCAAATAGCTTTTATATATAACAATCTAAATCTAGATATTGATTTTGGACAAGTAAAAATGACTTTAAAATATTTTTTACAATACCAAAATGTGTGTAAAACAATAGAAAAAAAAAACACCTTCCGAAAAAAACAGAAAGGGATCATACCGGGAAATTCCTAGCAAAAAACAATAAATTCTCCAATGATATGAAACCACCACCCCTACCAAAATATACACAAACAGAAACTATTAGCAACAAGTAGAAAAGTGATGACAGTTTATGGCATTGAGATAAAAACAAGAGGAATAATAACTACCTAAAATCGGTTGATGGATCCTTCCCTTGCCAGCCCATGTCCTTCCATTGCTCTGATATCAGGCCACGGAGTTCTTCTTCAGGAAATGCAACACTCCATAAAGCTCTTAGAGCATCCTAAGAGAAAGCATAAAAAAATCTAAATTATATTAAGAGATAAAAGATTGAACACAAGGTAAGGCATCAGAAGCACATAAAGTCTTTGATGAACTTCATACATAGTCATTACCACATCACTCACAGTGACATGAAAAATATCAATAGAAGAAATACCTGGTGCTCAGGAATAGAACTATCGTATGGAATGTCAATTCGACTCTGTAACCTCAGCAAGCACTCCTCCTGAGAATTTGTCATCCATAATTATAAACATTTTTTAATAGAAAAAAGAAGTATAGAGTGGCTTATTATTTCCATCTCAGAAGGTATAAATCACAGCAAACATTATAAAATAAAGAAAATCCAATAATGTGAAACACGAGTGTCAAATTAGGTGTTACAAATTCAGAACAAGCTATATATTATATATAAATACATTCATTTGTTTACAAAACGAATGAATTTTCCAGAAACGTAAGAGAAAAAAAACACAGCCCAAAATACAATTGAACTTTATTATATTTTTTGTTATTTGGTAAAATGGAAGATGTTCCAATACAAATTTATTGCTCAATATGTTTCTATGAAGAAAAGGCTATGCTTACTCTTGTAAGTAGTTTAGAAGAGGTTTATCTCATTAAAAGACAAGTATGATGAAGCATCTCATCAACAAAGTCACATTATAAAATTTCATTTATTTATTGCAGTGCCCAAGAGAAAAGTTAACATAATTACTGAACGGTATTAAATTACTGCTTCAGCAACTAAATCACTAAAACCATTACCTGGGCTGATGTTAAATCAAAAGAGGGTCGAGCATCACTTTCTCTTCTCTGTGCGCAGACACAGGACAAACCTCTGCCAAGCCACGCTGTTGATCCTGTCACAAACTCAGCTGTAACAAAATAAAACTGCCCATAAATGTAGATTGAGCTTCGAATTTTTGAGTCGCAATTTTATAGCCATTTGACTGACAGAAATCAATCATGTGTTATGAGTAACTAACTATCCTAAGTAGTACAACACTATTTGTAATCACCCCAGTTTCTAAAACCACACAACTTATTCTAACCACAAAAAAAAAAAAAAATAGTCTATTTCTTCCCCGTTTTTCTTTCTGTCACTTTTCCAACCAAAGTATCACTTTATAAATATTTTGTTTTCTATAGCTCGTATTATTGATTAAAGCTTAGGACAAGGGAAACGGACAAAGCCAAGCAGCCAAATATAACCACAGCGAAGAGTGGGCTTTGCTTTAATCATTATGCTAGCCACTTGCACAGTTTTAATCATACTGCCACCCACCAGCTTGCTTTATTCACCATTCCCCGCTATTTCTGCACCTAAACAGTTGCACTCAGCTTCACACTAGATGAAAAGAGATACAACAGTATCTGCACTTTCCAGTATACATAAACAAGCAATAACGCATTTCACGAATGCTAGATCTACGAGATAACCCCATCACGGATATAACCCATAAATTAAGCACAGTAAACAACTTATAACGCTAAGATTAACTAACAGTATGTCAGTAACACCCTCTATAGTAAACTGAGCTAGTTCCATAGAGATTTCTACCGAGCTTAACTCAGTCTTAAACCAATCAAAATAAAATAATAATAATAATAATTAAAAAGTAGTAGTAGCTGTAGGAATCATGAACTCAGTAATTCACCCACCAATGCAATTTTGAATATCCGCAAACATAACGCAAGTGAAAAACCTGAGTTCAGTCTCGATTCAAAGACTATTGCGAGAGTGAGCGAGAGTAATAAAACAAAAAACCGAAAAAAAAACCCCAAGGAATCAGACGTTGAAAATTACGAAAACCACGAGAGAAGTTTACCAGAAGTTGAATGGCACGCGTTGCCTCGATCAAGACCCTGCGAAATCCTCCTCACAGCTACGAAGGAACCGCCTCGATCGTCCATTCGTCTCACTTCCTCCTCTTCTTATCCCCGTTACTGCAGCAACGGTATAGTCATCGCGAGAACGCTCCGTTTCCCGGAACCCCCACTTTCCCGGAAAATTGCGCAGTGCAGAATTCCGTTAGGGGCGGAAATTCCAGTGAGCTGAAATGCGGGAGCTTGGACAGAGCAATAAGCAATTGGATGGCGCGGGAAAGATCGAAGCAGTGGTTGCGGCTGGGGATTTTCCCGGGAAACAAACGGAAAAGGAAAGAGAAGAAAGTGAGGGAAAGTAGAAAGTGCGAAAGAAAGAGAAAAGAATCTTGAAGAGAAGATAGAAGAGTTGCGGTTATGGAGAAAGGGGTTTTTGCAAGATCTGAGAGCAGAGAAGAGAATAGAGTTACGGTACTTAGACAGAAGAGAAGAGAGAATCAGTTCAGTTGTTTTGTTTGTTTTCTCTTCTCTCTGCAAAACGCGCGTTTAGCGCTTCCTTCCTTCTCCCTCTCCCGATTCAGAAGGTACACAACTGCGTTGCACTCTCTCGCTTTTACATATGCCACTTTTTATTTTATTATTTTCGTGTACTGTTTTTATTCAAAAAATAAAGTATGAATAATATTAGGAAAACAAAACACTCTTTAAAATGCCATGTTTAATGATTATTTAAGAATAGTTAAATTACATATAATATATTAGAAAGCATAATGGGTGTTTGAAACCAAATTAGGTGAAGAAGAAATGCGTTTCAAATGTAATTTTATCCGTTGCAACTTTTGTGACGGATACGATTTCAAAGACACTCATAATATATTTCTAACATGAAACTGCGAGTTGAAAGTCTGATCTCACTCACATCCATGGCCATCACGTGAAGTGAGTTAAATGGATTAATGATTAATTAAATTATTTAAATTTCTTTTTTTAATAGAATACGGGGTTTGCATGCAAGTGGCAGTTTGTTCTTCAAACTAGGTAATTGAACGTTAGTTCGCAAATAATATATAAATAAATAAAGCATAAGCTAACTTAACCTAATCCAATTAATTAGGTTTTGTTTTGGTCCTAATTAGTTTGGTTTAGAGGGTACTTAAACCACTCATACATTAATCACAAAAAGGCTTATTGGGTCACGTCAATTTATCAAACCAAACTTTTTATTACTTCTAAAAGAAAATCACGTGGCTACGTCAGGTTTAATGAATTCCCTTGTTTGAGAATTTAAAAATTTTGAAGGGAGAAACATTAACACAAACTATTCTCTTTTCCTTTTTTCTCATGAAGAATTGAATTATATTTCCTCCAGATTTGTGATACATAAACATAATGAACTTTATTCATTTGTGTAATAATGTGGGAGAAAAAGTAACTTCGTTGTATAGTTGTTTTCTCTGTCTTTCGGACACATACTCTCTTGTTCACATTCATTCAACCAATAGAAGAACACACACCATACACAGTCTTAGGTTATTCGTTTGATTGAGTTTTTGCTTTCAACCAAACTTTCACAAACGTACGTCAAATAAATAAATATATATATATATATATATATATATATATATATATATATATATATATATATATATATGTATGTATGTATTTATTGTGTGGAAAAACTTACATCAACCATATACTACACTATTTATTAGGTAGATAGTTTTTTTAATCGAAAGATTTTTCACGTAAATAATATTGGGTTAAATATTTTGCTCCCTTAATTTCAGTGAATTTTGAAATTAGTCCATTTCGAAATTTTAAACCAATTTAGTCTTTCATCTTTCAAAATACGTTGATTTGGTCCTTTTAATCAAATTTTTTGTTAGGTTTATTTAATGTTTCTTACGCATTTCAGGATTATATTTGAATTGTTAATACTGTTTGACACATTTTTTCTTCAATGTTAAGTCAAATACTATAATGAAACGCTCTTGAAATGTCAAATAAATTCAACAAAATTTGATTAAAATGACTAAATTCACGTATTTCGAAAAATGAATGACTAAATTGGTCCAAAATTTTGAAATAGATTAATTCCAAAATTTACTGAAAGTTAAGAGACCAAAAACATATTTAACCCAATAATATTTATAAACCTTGTATTATAATATAAAAGCCCCGAATACAGTATTGAAAGCAGTCAAAATCTTTTAATATGTATGTTTTAAATAAATAGAAAAAATTCTTCTACCTTTTTATATTTTTTCACATAAATAATTGATAGTATATAGAATTCGAATTAGTATGATTAAGAAGCTGAACACACGCAAGTAGTTCATATACTAAATTCAATGTTAAAAGTGTTGTCACACGATCCAAGTTCGAGTCATTATTAATTTTAAGTTCTGTTGTTACATAATCTTGGAAGATTAACATTGAATATATATATTTACAAAATTAAGACGGAATGGGAATTCGGTCCCTCAATAATTTTATGTTTTCAATGTTAAAAATCATAAATCTAACACAATTATTTCTTATATAAGATGAATATATATGACTTACTGTCATTCATGAGATTGTAGAAAAATTAGTTTTTGAAATTCGTATAAATATAATTATAGATATCTTCTTTTTTCCTTGTCTGACATAATTTGCATTTGTGAAAAAAAAAAAAACATTAAACATTTTAGAAACCAAACAAATGTAAATATGTGGTAAAAGTTTCCACCAAGTGTATGATGAAATGAGTGATGAAAATTTGAAATTTGCACGACACCAATTTCAAAAGCTTAAAAGCTACAAAAAAAGTTTATAATATTACCCAGATTAATTTTTTCTTGAACGTGCTAAAACTTGGTGAGAACATTAGACAGCATCATGTGTGTGTGTAAAGCTGGGGTCGACCATAATGCTCTCCAAGTTTTTGAAAACATAAGTCACATTCACATGGGATGTTGCCAAACATGGCCCGGCCATGATGGAAACTCGTTTGAAAAAGTGTCTTCAAAACTTTCACCTTCACCAACATTATATATATATATATATATATATATATATATATATATATATATATATATATATATATATATATATATATATGTATTAATTCACTATTATATATATACTCAATTTTACATGCTAAACTCAAATAAAAACCAATGCACACGTACACCCTAAGGATTCTTCATTATCATGCAATATCAAAACCAGTAATTTACACAAACTCTTTTTGTGTATTAATTAGACACAAATGGTTGACTCAATTAGATTCCATTTTTGAGATATTGAACTTTAAGTACAAAGACATCGAGAAATCATTGTCCGTTTCAAGATAGATTTCTCATCAGAATCCATAGATGGGTATCAGCAAAAGTAGATTTTATGCGACAATAATCGCTGTTCCTGTTCTTATAATAAAGTTGGTATTCTTTACAATTGTTTTCCTGAAATTAACGTTGTTGACGTGGATGAAGGTTTTGTTTAGCAATTTTAAGCCAAGAAATTAGGAATGGGTGTGCATATGTATTAAGAGGTTGGTCCACGCGCATGCATCTTCCAAGCCTCCAAAAAAGTTGTGGCCACTTTACGTGGGGGCGAATTTAACACGCAAGTACTCACTTTTTTTGGTTGCTTCACTTTTCCGAGACTAACCAGCATGCATGCTCTATCAATCTTTTCTGGTTTCTTCATGTTATCATCTTCCTAAACAAAACAATTAAGTATAATTAATCCATATTTAAGTAACTATTATCTATTAGTATTTCACGTTTTAGACTCTTGAGTTATGAACGTTAATCAGAGAGATATAGGACCCATTAACACAGTACAGTCACATGAATAAAAATTAAATCGAGACAGACTTTATCGGTTAAGAATCCAAGAGTAAACTTAATTAAAAATAAAAAAATTGAACACTATATAAGGATTATCGTCCATATACTCATCGTCTTAAGGTTTTGAGTTGAGAGTGGTGTCAATTCCTTATGTGTAAGTTGGACTCATGTTCTCAGAATCAGAACCAGATTTGTATGGTGACCGACTTAAACGAAGCTCTCCCTTATGTGTTGTATCTCCCTGCTGCATAGGTTTAGCAAATATGGTGTGAATTGTTTGAATAATCACAAATATGAGGTGTTATCGTCACACGACCAAAGTAGGGTAAATGATATATTACCAAATCATATGTTTCCATTTTTGCATTCAAATGTTGACGCCATTTTCCAAGAGTTTATACGTCAACCCGAATCACAGATTCTTAATAGTTTAACAATCGTGTTTGTTTTTTATTTGAAAATATGTTGATATAACGATTATTGTGACCTAGATTTCTCAACCAAAAGGAGAAGGGTACTGATTTTGTTTTGGATGCTTGCATTGCAGTCTACGTGAACAATTTTCTTGCTCCATACTCGTATGTCGTATTATATAATTGCTAGTGTGGTAAAGTATAATACAGGCCTGCACCACCAAAGTTTAGAAAGTTGGAATTCTCCTTTTTGAAATATATAGTCAAATTGAGATAATTATTGAGAGAGAAGGTTTTTTATGAGATGTAAGATTTTTAATACATATTTTCATACTAAGATATCTTGAACGAGAATTTTAAATTTAAATCAACCTCATAAAATTATTTCGTAAACTTTACATTCTTCTGTATAGTATAATTTTGTTTTATTTTTAAATGTGAGATTTCTAACAATAATTAATATTCATTTTTCACTTAAATAAAAAAATGAAAGGTATTAACTTTTTTCATTGGTTGAAGTCTACGTGAGTGGTGAGCACATCGATCTTTTTCTTGCATATTATGTCTTCTTGGTTGTGTGGCTTAAAGTGTATAGGCCGGCACCACTAGATTTAAAAAATTATATATAATACAAACCCTACCCTTTTATGATTAAAAGAAATGTTGAATCAAAGGTCATGGGACCATTACCATCTTCCAAAAGCTCACTTGTTAATTATGATTATAACTCAATGGTTATTATGATGATCCATGGAGTTTTCAAATGATAATTTACTATTTTTTTTATACGTGTATGATTAGCTTCTAATTAAAGCGTGGGGTGTATGTGAGCTTTTATCAAGTTTTTTCTTGAGAGCTCATATATGTATATATCAGATAATTACAATTATGTTTTTGAGTTGTTATAATTATGTTATAGCTAGAGAAAAATTCTGATTACAATTTCATGGTGCTTGTAATTTGCGATATGTGCTATTTTTTTTTTTCAAGTTTATTATATTATTATGATGCTCTTTAAACCATTATTTTTAGGGGTTAATTATGTTTTAGTTTTTGTATTTACATACAAAATTGAAATTCGTTCTTTTTTTCAAAGTTCATATAAAATTCCTTATAGTTTATACTTTATCTTTATACTTTTTAATAAATGAAATACGTTTTTCAAAATTAACAACGTTAAATTTTAGGTGATGCCGATTGGATTAAAATGTCAAAATATGTGACATGTAATTGACACATGTTAGCCACATGTAATTTAAATTTTCTTTTATTTTAAATTTTTTTTTTGATTTTGGAGATGTATTTCATACATTACTAAAATATAAAGATGAATTTTTTATGAATTTTTTCGAGGGAAACAAATTATAATTTCACATATAAGTTGAAAAACTAAAAACATGCTTAACCCAATTATAGAAACTAGTAGTCAAGTGAATGCATAATCTAAAGAAGAGTGTTAAAAGAAAATTTTTCAACAGAAAAACATTTTGACAAGTTATATAATTATAAACTAATTTAAAACCCAATTTTTTAATAGAAAAAAAATCTTAATAGCTAATGTTTAACCACCAAATTTCTTTGGTAGTTAAAATCTTGATAGCTAAATTTGAAACCAATTTGGAGACCAATTATAATTTTGTATTTATAATGTAGTGAATATTTTAGTAACCAATATTTTTTTTTATTTTGTAAACTAATATCTAAATTGGTCACTATGGTGGTTAACAATTTTTTGTCACTCAAATTAATTACTAATGAGACATTTTCTTGTAGTGAATTTTTTTTATGAACGTTAATAACTATTTATCTTATGTTTTGAAATATTGAAACTCTTGATTAGTTGAAATTATAATTATATAAATTCCAACATAATTTCAAATAAAATAAGAATGTTTTTGATAATTTAAAATGATAATAACAATGATGATGAAATAAATATGATAAATTTATATTCTTTATCCATGAGTTAATTTGAAAAGTTGAGTACTACTAATACTCATGTGTTGTCAATTTAAATATTTCTGTCACTATCAAAGACTTATTAAAAAAATTACCTACGAGTAAAAATTTATTTATCATTCTTAATTATACTTAATAGCATCAACAACTTTTATGAAGTTTTAGTATAACCATATTTCATCATTATAATGTGTGTGTGTGAGAGAGATAATGATACCCTATTTTTATTGATATATAGATGTGAAATTTCTTTTAGATAATGAATATACTCATATTCTATATAATCATTAAATATTTTTATAAAAAATAAAAAATTACAATAAAAGATGTTATTAGTATCAATAATTTAATATCAAAATAATACATTTTTTTCTCTTTTAAATACTAAATAAGAAGTTGCATAAAATTTAAAATAAAATACAAAATAAATAAATAAAAAATAACTTAAAAGGAATGAACAAATATATAAAACAAATATCTATAAATTTATTATTATTTTCTTATCAAATTTTAAAAATTGAGTATTATTCACGTTACATTGAGATGAATCTAAATAATATCTAGATATTCATGTATATTTCTCCTCTGCTCATCATATTCAATCTTGTATAGCCATTTTCATTGTTAGCACAAGAAAATGTATATTAAATAACGTTGACTCTTATAGTACCATGGAATTGAACCCGTTGATTGGGCTGGACCTATAAATGATCTCAGCAAGTACATAAATAATCCAAATCTTGATGGTCACGAATGTAAGGAAATTTTGAATTATCTTACTCAGAAAGTCATTATTAATTTCTACCATTGCCTAAATGTTTAGACAGGTAATTGAAATTGAAATGAAATGAATTTAGCAGGATAGTTGTTAACAATTTTTGCGGGACACAATTATAATCACTATTTTTGTTATCTATAATGATAAACTATAGGGTTAAATATGTTTTTTTTTTTTCCTTTAACTTTTACTAAAAATTTGAATTAGTTCTTTTCTAAACTTTAGTCCATTTTAGTTTCTCAATTATAGAAAGACAGTACTTAAACATGTTTCTCATCTAATATTGAAATAAAAATATGTCAAACAATATAAACAATTCAATTGCTATCATGAAACGAGTTTAAAACGTCAAATAAACCACTAGTACAAATTTTGCTTTTTACCTCGCCTTATATGCCTCGGTTGGTCAGGAACCGAAGCATATAATGGCGCGGTGGTATTTTTGCAATTTCAGACAACTTTTATGCCTCGGTTCAACGAAAACCCGAAGTAAAAGAGGGTTATATGCTTCGGTTCAAAAAAACTGGTGCCAAAAGAGGGTTATATGCCTCAGTTCCAAAGACCCGAAGCCAAAAATGTGGCTGGATATTTCAAAAATGCCACTAACCATTACGTCTTTGGCCTCGGGTGTCATTGAACCGGGGCCAAATAGGGCTATATGCATCGGTTATTAATTGAACCGAGGCCATATAGTTTAATTAGGGTTCAAAATTCGCGAACCCCCTTTTCTTCCCCGCGGTGCATTTCTCCTCTCTCTCTCTCTCTCTCTCTCTCTCTCTCTCTCTCTCTACAACCTGCTGCTCCAGCCACCCACCACCACCACGCGAAGCCCTGCAACCACGCTGTGCTGCCACTGCGCTGCTCCGGCCATTGTCTCCGCAAGCCGTCGCCGATGGCTCTGGCGGATCGAGAAGCTTGCAAGGTCGTGACAAGCTCTCGCCGGTGGCTCTTCTTCGCTCGACAGATCTGCCGCCACCACGGCCTCCTCTTTGACGCCGTCCCATCGCACCAAGCGTCGTCGATGCTTCCTTATCAAGACGACCTCGACGCCGACGCGATCAAGCGCCTACCGTTCATCCTGCACCAGCGCGCGGCGGCGGAGGAGTCGGAGTGCTGCATCTGCCTCGGCGCGTTCGTCGACGGCACGAAGCTGAAGGTTCTCCCTGGATGCGAATACAGCTTCCACAGCGAGTGCGTTGAGCGTGAAGGTAGCCGCGAAGGAATCCACAGTGGTTTTGTTGTTCATAATGTGAGAAGGAAAAGGCTTAACCCCTCCTTACTTGGGACTTTCGAAGCATCAAAGGAACAAAGTAAGAACGGGCATTAATTATGCATCTGCTGGATCTGGTGTTCTGCCAGATACCAACAACGTAAGTTAATGTCGCCCCTGTGTTTGAAGTTCATCATCATTCAGGTACTTTTTGTCTTTAACATGATGTACCCTTTTTGGTTGCAGGATATGTCTTTGACACTAGACAAACAAATTAAGTTCTTCCATAGGACTATTAAGCATAATTTGCCAAAGACGTTCACCGAGAATGAAGAATTAGAGAAGCATATTTCTGAATCCTTGTTTTTTGTCTCTACGGGTGTCAATGATTACTTCCACAACGGAACCTTCCGGGGCAACAAGATGGGTACTGACGGGGTATATGACCTCGGTTCTTACCATAACCGAGGCCAAAGGCTCTGCGAAATTTTTAATTAAGAAAAATATTGTTGAACCTATGGCTCCGGTCCCTCTGCAACCGAGGCAGAAAAGTGTTTTTACGACCTCGGGTGATAACCGAGGCCAAAAGGCACCCCTTTTGGCCTCACTCCAATATGCCTCGGTTCTAAAACCGAGTCAGAATGACAAAAATAACCGGGGCCAAAAGCCCTTATTACACTGGTGAACGTAACAAATTTAGTTAAAAAAACTAAATTCACATATTTTTAAAATTGGAGATTAAATTGGACAAAAGTTTAGAAAATGCATTAATTCCAATTTTTACTAAGAGTTTAAGGGATAAAAAACATATTTATACATAAATTTTAACTAATAATTTTAAATAATTAAAATAATATATTTAAGTGAAGTATATATAATTTAATGTTAATTTTCTTATAAAACTACTAAACTTTAATTTTTATCAGTTGCCGAATTTATTTTACTATATATAAGAATCTTTCCTAATTCATGACTCTCATTTCCTTACATGAACTTAATAACTTGTAACATGTATAGAAGATTGAGAATGAGATTATGCATAGGACAATTAATAGAGGATGAAGGTAACTAATTGTTACTTAGAAAACCTATGTTCATGAATGACAAAGACTAGGATATTGTAAATAGACATTATTTACAAGGAATTACATTTGACCTAATTATTGTTATAATATTTATTATCTATTAGGTATTATTGATTTGAACATAAAGTAACTTTGTAGGTTTTCTGACCCGATTTGATCCGATCCGATCCAATCCAAGTTAGTCCGACAATCATTGTTAGAAATAATTACCGTGTTTTCGATGTATTGTCCGTCTTGGAACGTAGAACTCTATCATATTTTTGTCTTTACAAGATGCATTAGAAGACGAAAGAAAAAATAAGTATTTAATCTGCGTTTGACCTCGACTCTTAGTAGATATGAGATTTATTAGATATACCAGAACACGACCGAAACTAACCTACTAAGCAGGAAAGACATACTTGAATTGATTAATTTATGACATTGAAGTTTTGAAAAAAAAATACAAACATAAACAAAATAAACACATGTGTTGAATGATTACAATTCCATATATAACAGCATAACTTATATTTAATCTCCAAATAACATTTCATTGAAACTAATGAGGATATTATTGCCCATTAGCTTTTTACAATCAAAAACACATATGTGTGATTAACCTAATTCCCTATAGATATCTTTTGTTGTTAAACTCCAAAGTTGTAACGATATAAGACCTAGAAATCTACTAAAAACAACATCACACCATGAACAACTCAGGGCCCTAGAATACCATACCTTAATAAAGAGACAACAACAGTTTCCGAGGATGGATACGAAAATAAGCATTATTTGAAAACTCCATATCTTATCAAATGTCACTTTTATTTAGAAACACTATATATGTAAATGCCATCATCTAAAAAAATTGCATTCCTTTGTTTGTCACTTATAGCCTATCCACAAAGGGTGTGGATTATTAATCAGATACCAACCCCTACCAAACAATGTTGTATATATTTTCCCATTTTTTTCGATTGCAAGTTGTTTTTAACATCATCTATTTTGGTTGGCGACAAGACAACTTTTTAGGTCATGGAAATGATTAATTAAATAACATATATTATGTCACACACCACCACCCCAGTGACCCCAAACTTTTATGAGTTTTGTCAAATATTAATTATTTTGAATATGAAAGGAAGTTTCAAATAACAACATATAAATTATTAACTTCCATTAAACCTTCTACTACACTTAGATCGCTTTCAATGATCTCTCGGTTCAACTACAACACTCTACCAATGAAGTTTTGTAGGTCAAACCCACGTCATCATGTATAAAGCTGTTTTAAATTTATATTAAATGTATAAAAAAGCATAATTTTCTTCAATTCTTCTGTTGGTTAATGTTCCGGTACACCCAATAAGTTCCATCTAGTTTAGGAGTCGAGATCATACGAAGTTTAAATACTTCTACCTCTTTTCACCTTTCGAGACGCCTTTTAAGGACAAAACGGTGACGAAGCTCAAACATTCTAAAGCGAACAATACTTCAAAAATTCGGTAGTTATTCTTAACGATGGTACCGGACGGAATCATAATATTATAAAAATAATAATAACAGCTTGAAGAGCAACAACAATAAATTAAAATTACAAATTGAACTAAAAATACCTAATTTAATTCTTGAAGTAAATTATTTTTCCGCTTAAATTGGATTTCCTAAAGAAAATATCCATGTTCTTAATTGATATAAAGCATGTTATTAGAGTGAGAATGAACAGTCTTGGAAAGAAACACTATCTAGTCCTTATCTTGTTTTGATCTGAACGCGAACTTACAGGAATTAGAAAGCTTAATAAAAACTAAAAGGCTCAAAGTTGTGAAATATATAAAATGTTGCAGTTTTAGTTGTTATGAAGAAAGTAAGTGAATTTATGCATGCATGGGACCATTTCTTTTGGAAAACAATTGTTTAGATGTTATTAATGAATAATGAATGATGCTTCTTTATGGCGTTGGTCGATCGTAAGGGTTAAGCATAACAGATAGTGGAACACATTAGAAGCTTTTAGAATATAATTTAATAAGAATATTAGGTACAGAAAGTGATGTTTCACTGAAAAAGACTTTATTTACTTTCACAATAATACCAAATCACAGATATATGCTCTCAATTATCAACAACTTTTTTTCTTTCTTTCTCTTGTTAGGTATACTCATGAAAGTGGGGTATGAGCTTTTACTCTTTTAAAAAGTTTTTCGTAAAACTATAAAATAATAATTTCAAACTAATCAAATATAAGTTATTATTATTATTTTTCATGTTTTATCAACCGAATTACTTTATTATTGCTGAGATAGAAAATTTAATATAGTTGTCAAAAAACTGATTATTGTTGAGATTTCCTTCCCTCGTTAAGTTGGAAATTTATTTTTGAATAAATTATACTATATGTTCAGTTATTTAAATTATAAAAGGTTTAATATCTCTTTGGTCTATTTTTTTTACTTAATATCCTCCCAATATTTATTAGAATGAGTCAATATATTGTCTTTAGACCAACCTTAACATTATTAGAGGATGATGAATTCACATAATTATATAAACATTTTTATTCTTCCAGAAATAAAATATATCACTTTGCTATGATATAATTTTAAAGAAAGAGATGACATTGACTTTTTTTTTTTAAAATATTAAGATTACATTGAATAAAATTATTGAACAGTTACTACAAATTCATGACAAAAAAGATATTAAGTCATTATTAAATATATGATAATTTATTAAACACATTTGCAAACTGCTGGTCCAATTATTATTTTGTTATGTCAGTTAAGTAAACTTAAATTCTTTTGTTTGTTTTGATCACAAAAGCATATTAAGGCCCAAATATTGAATGTTCTAAAGTGGGCTTATTTTAATGCAAAAAATATGGGTTATTGCCTCTTACACCTATAGATTTACTAAATACACCTAAAATAATGAGAAAGACTGAAATACCTTTTATTGTTGAACCACATCACTACTACTATAATTTTCATTGTCGTCGCAATTGATATAGTCCATACCAATCCAAGCATGCTTTTTTATGCACCTCCATCTTTTTCGTCCTGCAACACCATAAAACTTGAACTCCCCAAACTACCCATAACTAAAAATGTTTTCAATTTTTTTTGTCTTTATTGTTAGATTGAAATATATTTTGTAGTTAATCTATTAACGAATTGTGTGAATTTGGTTTCTTAACATAGATTTTTTTTTTCAATTTAATATATAAATTATTTTTAATTACTGATAAATTCTGTCAAATTTTCAATATATAAAATGTTGAGAAATCAAAGATAGATATTAAAGAAAAGAACGGCAAAATATTAGAGACCAAAAAAAGGATTAATGAGGTTCGATATTTAGTTTACATATTTAGAAGTAAGGGTATGTTTAGACAAACTTACCTTTAAAAATTTATAGAAGAGAAAAATAAAATATTTTTTATAAGTTAAATTTAGTTTATATATACCTTACCAAATAACCAAACCAAAACCAAACTATAAAATGATCCCATATTCCAAATGAAATTACTATAATAACCAAACCAAAAACAAAGATAAAACAACAACAAAGGCCATTCACAGCGAAGCGATAGCATGGAATCCCCAACAGACATGCAATTTTACATATGCATCTGCTTTAATGCGACATCCTTAACCAAGGATAAAGTTTTTCATATGCGCCGAACTGTTATTGGACTTCTAACGTTGTGTTTTCCATTCGTCCAAAGCAATTCCCCAAAATTATAATTTCCCCTCTTAGTTACACTTGTAGCCTGTACAACAATCCTGAATGTCTTCTTTTCACCAATTTTCGTGAAAGTCAAGGAATTGGGTACAACAGCTATGGTATATCCCGGTAATTGAGCTTTTGCAGAATATGTGCTTGGTGGTCCAACATTGGTGACGGTGCGAGTAACAGTTACGGCTTTTAACCCCAGATTTGGCAATGTGATTGAAGGGTAGTTCAAGTCTGTTATGGTGTGAGATCCTGAACAAATGAAGCTTTTGTTGAAATTGAGTGCCGAGATGAGTTGTTGGTCGTATCCGGAAGCACACAGAAAGTTCAAGTAATCGACAAGGCTTAGATCATAAACAAGACCAGGATCTATTGCAGGGTTTGGTTGCACATGTCCTGAACCATAGGCAAAAGGGTTCGCCAATTTTTTATCAAACGCATCCCTTATTGTTCTGTTGGTGTTATCTCTTGTGCTTGCTGCAAGGACATGTTTAAGGTAAGTTAGAAATTCCCAAAAGAAAATGATGGTACATGTGCATATTTTAGAGTGGGTTAACCAAAGTTCCTATAATAGGACAAAGTGTGTACACAGAAAGAGAATATATACCTGTTGTCATAATTGCTGACTTAATAGCAGCTGGACTCCAATCAGGGTGAAGTGTTTTGATAAGTCCAGCAATGCCAGCAACATGAGGGCAAGACATAGAAGTTCCTTGCATTACGTTGAATGGAAACCCTCTACGTGTGTCTGAAGGCAAGTTAGAGGCACTTGCAAATAGTGAATAGGAAGCAAGTATGTTCACACCAGGCGCAGTTACATCGGGCTAAAACAACATGATATTAAACAAAAACATGTCTTATCAAACAGTGAAGACAGTGTTATGTTATAAGAAGTGTACAACATACATAGTTGATACTAAATATTTCAATACTAGTGCGTGTGTGTGGGTGCACCTTGAGTATTGATGGCTGAATCTTATTGGGTCCCCTTGATGAGAATGAAGCCATAACTGGAGCTGGCTTTCTTCCCAGCAATGTTCTTGCTGAAGACATCCTTATTGTCGTATTCGAGTTTATTGTGTCGTCCCTGAAATATAAACATATATGGTTAACTTTGGTATAGCTATTATAAAAAAAAATGTTAAGGTTACTAGAAAGATATGAGAAACTATTATTAGGTAGTTCGAAATAACTACTTTCAATTCACAAAAAGGAATCAGTAACACTTCATTGTATGCATGCTATGTGAAGATTAGTATCATCTGATAAATTGTGAAAGGATATATCAATACGTGGCACTTATGAGAAAACCAGGCGTTGTTTTTTTATGGCCCGGAGGATAGTTGACAGTGGACAAAACATGAGGCTCGGCAAGAAGAGTGTTTCCATTTTGCTTTTGATTGCCCAAAATCATTCCCATAGCTCCTGCAGATAGAGCTTCATTACCCTCAGCAACTGATTTTATTTTTCCTTCTCGAATGCATGACACTATTTTTCCCTTTACTTTTCTTGGATCCAGTGTCCCAGCCTTACAAAGTCGACTGCAGGAAAAACACGCGTGAAAATAAATCAATAGCCATTGAATAAACAAGGTTTGAAGCAGCATTTGAGATGATTTGTACTACTCACGCGTCTCGATTTGTGGCATTGCCAAATTTAGCATCAGTAGAAAGGATTAGAGAAAAAGACTGGTTAGGTGGTATGTTTACAAAAAGACTGGCTCCCTGGTATTATATAATAACACTAATCAGCCATGTCATTGAAATCATAGGTTAAGAATAACAATGATAATTAATTACCGTAATTTGCTGATTGTTTCCAAAAGTTAAGGTACTGCTGAAGTCCCTATCGAGTGTGCTAGCTGCAATTGTGAACAGCCAAGGAGCCACATTGATAACGGTTCCAGGTGTTGGTCCATCGTTCCCTGCAGAAGCAACCACAAGAACATTTTTCCCAAGTGCATGGAATGCCCCAATGGAAACCTCATCTGTGAATATTTCTTCAGCACTGAGACTGGTTCGGCCTCCAACAGAGACAGAAATAATATCAACACCATCACTTATGGCTTGGTCTATAGCAGCTAACACATCAGCACCAAAACAACTAGCTGCATCAGTGAGAGACCAACACGCTTTGTAAGCTGCAACTCGAGCTCTCGGGGAGCCACCCTTTGCAGTGCCATTGCCATTGCCAAATACACTCGCACCAGGAACGAAATTGCCTCCTGCTGTTGATAGAGTATGCGTGCCATGCCCCACAAAGTCACGTGCTGTTTGTTGTGATCGAGGAAGTTGACCGTTGAATGCTTCATAAGCTTTGTTGAAGAACCTTGCTCCAATTAGCTTCCTTAATTATATAACATGTAATGAAGTTTTAATTGTATTATGGTTGAATATACCAGCAGCAATGTTCACATAATATTACAATTAACAGAACTAGAAACCTTAAACTATTGAAGAGGAAAGATTAAAAGAAAGGAAGATGACCTGTTACATGGAACTTTGTTTAAACCTCGGATTTGACAGACATTGCCACCACGCCATTTTGCAGGGACAGGACCCAAACCCTGGTCTGTAAAACTCTTGGACTCAGGCCAGACACCTATGTAAGAGGTGAAGTTAGAATAGTATTAGAAGAATATAGACATCCCACTATAGATATTGCAAATGTAAAACCAGAAACTGATTTCTGGTTTTAGATGTTAACATATACTGTTTTTTCCTTAAATCAAATTCAAAGTCTCTCTTATTGTGTATTGCAAACTAACTCACACTCAAATAGAAGTTAAAATTTTGCATGTGATTTATGTGTTGGGTTATGTTTCATATATTATGGTTATATTATGATTATAGTCATCGAAATATTATAATTTTATATCATTATATAAGATTAGTCTTACACATATAAGATATCAGATAATTTTTATCCCTCGGTAATATAGTTTTAACAGAAAATTGTCCTTGACATAAAAGTATTAAGTAGGAGTAGTATATAATAATTGATCGAATCCACACGGATGGAAATTAACATCACTATTTTTATATATAAGTTGACTAAATAAATGAATAAAAAAGTGTAATAAAATTGGTAACAATTGATTGCGCATGAAACATTTTCTTGGAATTGAGACCTTTAGATTCACAAATTCATGGAAATTCTCCTTGTAATTTACAAATGTAGAACACACCATGTGTGAACTATTGGAAAAATAAAATAGGAAAACGTTTCACATACACACTCAATAAAATATAATACTTTAAGGAATAAACGGTCCCACCTTTCTTGTTTAGATTTTTTGAGCCCAAAAAAGAATCTTGCCAACTCGAGAAGTCTGAACTTGTCGGTGAGAACGTAAACTAAATAACTTGAAAACTGGAACGCCCTTAATGGTCTATAATTAACATGCCATGACAACATAAACCAACTATACATCCTCAATAAAATAACTAAATTATATGGCAAACTGTAGGATAAATTGATATCTCTGGTTATGATCATAACATTGATGCTGTTTCAAAATATTTAAAAGATAGCCATTTGATTCTAATTATTGAGTAATGAAGTGTAAGAATTGTGCTGTGAAAGTTTAATGATATTACTGAATTGGTAGAGTAAAATAGATCATATATATGGTAATGTTACGAAGTTAATTACCTGTGTCGATGTTACCGATGATTGTATTCTCACCAAATCTCCCTCTTTGCCATGCTGAGTTGATACCATTTCTCTGCAGTCCAAGAAACTCCCACGAACGGGTTGTGTGCAGTTTATGCTCTTTGCTCAAAAACACAGATACTACGTTTGGGTTTTCTACATCAGTGGAAACATTATTTGTGTCAACTAATCTGAAAATAAATTATAGAAATAACGAAAAATGAGTTGAACAACACACTACTGATTTTCTCACTTGCAATAACTGCTGCTTCTTCCTCTTCAAGTGAAGCTGCAAAGCCATTGACGTGTTTGTTATATGAATAAATAATTGCTTCTTTGGCCTTTTCATGGCTGCGAATGATTCACACACACAACACAGTTAATTCCATAAACCAGTTTCTTCTAAACCCTGAAGTTAGTGGCTTCATCAACTTATATACCTTCCCAAGATCGAACCCAGTAAATCATAATGGGAATGTGTGGCTGTTTGAAGGTCAACAGATGAAGGGTTTGGACCATGAGAATGTGCTCCCAAGTACACAATGTAGCACTGCAAACACCAGATCACAGACTAACAATTGATGCAGAGTAACTAAAATGAAGTAACCCAGCATTTATATATCATCCAAATTCCATTGTTAATTACTACATCCTATGTATAAAATCACCACCTTATTTTCAAAGCAGAAACTGATTAAAATACTGAAATAGAGTGACGAATTAACAATTAACTGGCTTAGGCCTACCTTTTTACTGGCATGGACAGCATTCAGCAACAAAGTGAAAATAACAAAACATGAAAGAAGAAGATGAAGGTAAAAAATGGAGCCACTCATTCTTTTCATTGGCTCTGGAAAGTGCTTAGCACATGGCTTTCGTGCTCTTTCCTTATATAGTGACACAGACATAGCAAAGGCAAATTTTATATTCATTGGTTAAAGACCACTGTAGATTTCACTGAAAATTATTTTTGTTTTATTTATAGATTCTTGCTTTTGATCTTTAAATTTGACCAGTCAAAAATTTTGAACTTTTTTCTTCGTTATAACTTTTAGTTTTTATACAATATTGTTAATCAATTTGTGGAAAATATGTAAATGAGATCGAAATCACCATGTATATTGTTGATGTAAAGTCTTTGTTTTCATAAAGGCTAGGGAATTTGATAGAGATGTGACGCATATTTAAGGAGTAGTCCTTTTGTTTATGATTCCTAATAAACTTTAAATAATCTTTTCGTGGATTTCCTAACAAACCCTTTAAATTAAACTCGTTGATAGAGACGTGGCGTTTTAGCTTTGATGAACGGTAAGTTTGTACTTTTTTTGTTTGTATCCCATGAAGTTTTATGTTGTGAAGTAACTTTTGACCCTAAGTATTGTTTCTTACTAAAGTTTTCAATGCATGTTCCTTGCGTATATTTATTAATAGTTTATTTTTTTGTGTTGTAAAAGACACTCCTCTGTCGGTTAGAAAACATCAAAGACATGACATTTTCAGAATGGATAAAACTTTTTGTCACTCTGATTAGAATATAAAATTATACAGCTGGTAGATGTTAGGTAATGGTGAGTCAAAAGGAGCCATTATTTTAGGAACCAGTGAATGAGAAAAGAGGGAGATATAATACTTTTTCTTCTTTTTTTTACTTGTACTTTGTAGAAGTGATCTCTGAAGGGATATAAATAAAATAAAATATAAGAATGACCATTGAAAAGTACTATTTGAATAAGACTAAATTGACTTTGAAAACTAAGGTGAGGTGGACAAAAGTTCCCTATTGCTTCACCACAAGGAAGTGCTGGCTATTAAATTCCTAAACTCATTATAGTGAAAACATTAAACTCATATTCCAATAAATTGCCTTTCAAGTAATTCGTCTTTCTCAAATTTTTCCATTAAATTTTTTTCAGCACTCATATTCCTTCCCATGACACCTCATTTAAAATATTTAAAAAAAAAATTCAAATAAAAGTTTAAGTTTTACCTTGATTAAAAATGAAAAAGTAAAGTATTATATAAATATTATTTTTATTTTTCTCATTTGCACAATTTTTTTATTTATTTTGTGTTGACGATTACCACAACATATCAAGATGAGTTTCTTTTTCTTTAACTCATTGAATATGGATTCCAAAATCATTTTTGTCGACAAATGAATTGTATTTTTCTTAACATTTTCAATAGGCTTAAAACCCACAACACAAGATTTAGCATGAAATTGTTGACCAACATATGAAAGATGTGACAGTGTAATCTCTTCAGAGGAAGTTCTTGTGTTAAGAGACATGATCTCCTTAAAAGAAATGTTTACCTCATGACTTTTAGGTTTATAAAAGTAGAAAGATAGTACGAAATTGGAGGACAATTTCCAAACCTACAAGGACAGAAAATAATGCTGCAAAAGCCGTAAAAAGGAGAAAGTTTGTATATATAGTTTATTCATATCACAAATTTTTGTTTATATTGTTTCAATTTTTGTCACTTAATTAACTTGGGTTGTAACTCATTAATATGAAGTGTTAATCTAAAATAAAATCAAAGTTTTATATCAAGAAAGAATTATTCCACCAACGAATGCAGACACAGGAGGCAGGTATACTTGTTATACATTTATTATTGTTGCACATGTCCATTAATTAAGTATACTTATTATGAATACGCGTGAAAGACCAACCAAAGAATAGAAGTACAAAAGTAAACAAAGCAGAGAAAATCCTGTCACCCTGGATTTTTTTATCTTTGTTTCTGTCTCTTCATTCTTCAACAACCAAACTAATAATAACTCCACCTTATCTTCACACGCATATTCGATCCATCCACAATATCATGTTTTCCTTTTCCATCGTAATGCATAATAATTTAATTACCAGAAAGCATTTTATTCGAGGCCATGTGTGAATACAGATATTCATAATAAAAAGTATACCATAATGTTTATTATACCTTTGACCAGTGTTGGACCAAATGTACACATGTGAAACACACTCATTCTTCAATTATCAATTATAAGCAACACAACTCTGAGCTCCAATTTCTATTATCACCACCATATCCTCTTATTCTTGATTCAAGGACATTGTTACACTTAAAAATCATGGAATGCACGTTTGAAAGGGAAAACTCTATGCTGCTTCTGTTTCTTTGTGTCTTTCTAACGTTGTCGGGGCCCCAAGCTGCTGCTGAAGACAGTGAAGCAAATGCTTTGTTGAAGTGGAAACGCAGCTTTGACAACCATAGCCAAACTCTGTTGCCAACATGGAGAGGTAATAATCCATGCACATGGGAAGGAATTCAGTGTGACAAATCTAACTCTGTGTCCATCATAAATCTTTCTAGTTATGGACTTAAAGGTACACTCCACACTCTTAGCTTCTCCATTTTTTCTAACCTTCTCAGCCTCAATATCTACCAAAACTCCTTTCATGGAACCATTCCCCCACAGATTGGTAACATAACAAAAGTAAATGTTTTAAATTTTTCTTCAAATTCTTTCCACGGTTCCATCCCTCAAGAAATGTGGACACTGGGGAGTTTACAAAGCCTTGATCTTTCCTTGTGTCACCTAAGTGGAGAGCTTCCTAATTCCATAGCAAACTTGTCCAACCTGTCATTTCTAGATTTAGGTGGCAACAATTTTTCTAGCTCCATTCCTCCAGGGATTGGAGAGTTGCACAAGTTGCAGTATCTGGGTATGGGGGATTGTAACCTTTTTGGTTCCATTCCTCGAGAAATTGGAATGTTGACAAACCTTGAACTTGTTGATTTGTCAAGAAACTCTCTTTCTGGTACTATCCCTGCAACAATAGGTAACATGAGCAGTTTAAATCAGCTTTACCTTTCTAATAACTCCCTAATCTCTGGGAAAATCCCATCCTCTCTGTGGAACATGTCTAACTTGACCTTGCTCTTCCTTGATGCCAATAATCTTTCTGGATCAATCCCTGCTTCCATAGAAAATCTAGCCAATTTAGAGCAACTTGGACTTGATATCAATCAATTTTCCGGACCCATTCCTTCCACCATTGGAAACTTGACAAAGCTCAACATGTTGTATTTAGGCTTTAATAATCTTTCTGGAGCAATTCCTCCCTCTATAGGTAATTTGATCAATTTGGATGTCCTTAGTCTCCAAGCAAACAAACTCTCTGGACCAATTCCTGATACAGTTGGAAATTTGAAAATGCTCACCGTTTTGGAATTGTCCAGTAACAAACTCAATGGCAGCATTCCACAAGGCTTGAATGACATTGCTAACTGGCTATCCTTGTTACTAGCTGAGAATGATTTCACGGGCCATTTACCTCCTGATATTTGCTCTGCTGGTTCACTACAGTTCTTTAATGCTTTTGGCAACCGTTTCACTGGTCCAGTGCCAAGAAGCTTAAAGAATTGCTCTAGTATTGCTAGACTCAGGGTGGAAAGAAACCAATTGGAAGGTGATATAGCACAAGATTTTGGTGTATATCCAAATTTGGTGTACATTGATTTGAGTGACAATAAATTTCATGGTCACATTTCACCAAACTGGGGAAAGTGCCACAATCTTCATACCTTAAAGATATCCAACAATAATATCTCCGGGGGTATGCCAATAGAACTTGCTGAGGCAAACAAGCTAGGTGTGCTTCACCTTTCTTCTAATCACTTGAGTGGAAACCTTCCAAAGGAATTAGGGAATATGAAATCGTTATTTCAACTCAAGATTAGCAATAACCATCTTTCTGGAAACATTCCAACAGAAATTGGATTACTGCAAAATCTGGAAGATTTGGATCTTGGAGATAACGAGTTGAGGGGCCCAATACCAATAGAAGTTATGAAATTGCAGAAGTTACGGAATTTAAATTTAAGCAAAAACAATATTGATGGAAGCATTCCCTCTCAGTTTAGCCAATATTTAGTGTCTCTTGATCTTAGTGCCAATTTGTTGATTGGAACGATACCAACAAATATTGGAGAGTTGGAAAGGTTGTTCATGTTGAATCTCTCACATAATAGTCTTTCTGGCACCATTCCTTCCACTTTTAGCAGAGCATTGAGTATCTTCAATATATCAGACAATCAATTAGAAGGGCCAATTCCAAATATTCCACTTTTTCTTGATGCTCCAATTGAATCATTGAAAAATAACAAAGGCTTATGTGGTAATGTCAAGGGATTGGTTCTTTGTCCGACCAATCATAGACGAGAGAGCAACAAAGTGATCCTAGTGACAGGTCTTACTTTAGGAGCCCTAGTACTTGTTCTATGTGGGGTGGCACTTTCAATGTACATCTTTTGTCGTGTTAAAAGAAAGGGAAAAAGTCATTCTAATTCTGAAGAAGCGCCAAGGAAAGCACTCTTTTCCGTATGGAGCTACGATGGAAAAATCATGTTTGAAAATATCATTGAAGCTACAGAGAATTTTGATGACAAATATCTCATTGGAGCAGGAAGTCAAGGATATGTTTACAAAGTGGTGTTGCCTTCAGGTTTGGTTGTTGCTGTGAAGAAACTTCATTCAGCGATGGATGAGGAAATGTCAGAATTTAGTTCAAAGGCTTTTGCAAGTGAGATTAAAGCATTGACAGAAATCAAACATCGGAACATTATAAAGTTGCATGGATTTTGCTCACATTCACAGGTCTCATTTTTGGTCTATGAGTTCATGGAAGGGGGTAGCTTGGATCAGTTGCTGAACAAAGATACAGAAGCAACTTCATTTGATTGGGAAAAGAGGGTGAATGTAGTTAAAGGCGTGGCCAATGCTTTATCTTATCTGCACCATGATTGCTCACCTCCAATTGTTCATCGTGACATATCAAGTAAAAATGTTCTTTTGGATGTTGAGTACGAAGCTCATGTTTCTGACTTCGGGACTGCTAAGTTTTTGAAGCCTAGTTCAGATAGTTGGACTCAATTCGCAGGCACCTTTGGTTATGCTGCTCCAGGTTAGACCCTTTTCTCTCATATTTAGATAATGCTAGCTACTACACTTGATTGCATTTAACCCACATTGCTTTATGCTTAGCATTACTCTAAAATATCATTTTGTTTATTATCTATTTGCAGAGTTGGCCCAGACAATGGAAGTGAATGAGAAATGTGATGTTTATAGCTTTGGAGTACTTGCTTTGGAAATCATTATGGGAAAACATCCAAGAGATCTCATTTCTCAGTTTGTGTCACCACCACCTATGCCACCAATTCTTAATGATTTGCTATTGGTTGATGTTTTAGATCAACGACCTCCTCAACCCACAAAACCAATTGATAGGGACTTGATCTTAATCGTAAGGTTAGCACTTGCTTGCTTGAGTCAAAATCCACGTTCCCGACCAACCATGGAACAAGTATCCAAGGCATTTGAAACAGGAAAATCACCTTCGGCTGACCTCTTTCCTACGATCAGTTTGGGACAACTTTGCTGAATCATCGGAATACTAAAGTATTTTGTTTCCTTTTTATTCTCGTCTATCCCATCCTTCTTTTTCTCATCCATGTTGTAAACTTAGGGGTGCTATGTTCATTGTATACACGAAGTACAGAGTTTGAAAATGCCAATTGTTCAAGTAAATTAATGTTTAACACACCCAAGAACTCATATCAGGTAACAATGTAACCAAAATGAAAACAGGGGGAGACAACCCTTGCTCTATGATTAGTTTTTGGAAGCTGAATTGGGCTTAAACTCAAATGTTAATGACTTCAGAATTTATTAAAGCGATTATGATTGGGTTTATTAGCTATTTTATCTGTATTGTAATATTATCGGATCATCCATAAGTGTAATCATGTAAACTTTTTTGTTTGAAATGTTTTATCTTCAACGTGATGGAGGTATTAGAGATCCTAATTGATTAGTCATGTAGATAAAAAATCTATATAATTAAGACTCATTTAAAATTGAGTAGTCTTCATTGGGATGCTTAAAATTAAGTAGTCTTCATTGGGATGATAAGACGAAACCCAAATTCTTAGATTTTTTTTCTAGAGTGATCTTGAATACTGGATTAATGTCCAAATTTTTGACATTGTTTCACTGAGAAATTTATAAATATGCAATGTTAAGATTAGAAAGTTAATGTAGGTTTTAGATTTAACTCACAATGGTAATGCTATTCAAGCATCTCCATTTCACCAACCTTATTATTGTTCTTATTATACACAAAACACAATACATCACACAGCGGATAGAGAAAAAACCAAAAACGTAGACAATATCCCAAAAAAAAAGGAAACACAATCATACCATAACATGAGATGAGATCCTAGCTGTAGTCAAACTTGCATATGCTTATGCACGCATGCAATTATTATGATGAGTAAGAATCCCAACACAACCAACTTCATTGAAGAGGCTTTCATCTGCGCTTTACAGTAATAGGACTTCTTACTATATGTTTTCCATCTGTCCATCGCAATTCTCCAAATTCATAAGTTCTCCGCTTAGTTGCACTACTTGCCTGCACAGTAACCTTGAATGTCTTCTTTTCACCAATTTTATTGAATGTCAAGGAATTTGGCACAACGGTAATGTTATATCCAGGTAATTGGGCACTTGCAGTGTATGTGCTTGGTGTTCCTACATTTGTTAGCGTGCGAGTAATGGTTACGGCTTTTAAGCCTAGATTTGGCAACGTGATCGAAGGGTAGTTCAAATCTGTTACACTGTGAGTGCCTGAACAAATGAAAGTTCTGTTGAAGTTGAGAGAAGAAACGAGTTGTTGGTCGTATCCAGAAGCGCATAAGAAGTTCAAGTAATCAGTGAGGCCTAGATCGTAAACGAGGCCGGGATCAATGGCAAGGTCAGGTTTAACATGTCCTGAACCATAAGCAAAAGGAGTTGCCAATGTTTTAGCAAATGCATCCTGTATTGGCCTGTTTGTGTTGTCAAGTGTGGTTGCTGCAAAGGTATATATACTCAATCATGTTACAATTTGTCCAACTTGGTAAAAAAACAAAACTAAAGAAATTATGAAATTAGAGATTCACACCTGTGGTCATGATTGCTGATTTTATAGCAGCAGGACTCCAACTAGGATAACGTGTTTTGAGAAGTCCAGCGATGCCAGCAACATGAGGGCAAGACATAGATGTTCCTTGCAATACGTTGAATTTAAACCCACGACGATTGTCTGTTGGCAAGGTTGATGCACTTGCAAATTCTGAGTAGGCAGCAAGTATGTTCACACCAGGTGCAGTCACATCAGGCTGAAACCAAAATGAAACAAGAGTTTAATGAAAAAACACAAACACACACAATTATATACTAATTAACTGATGTGGATGTATTGCACCTTGAGTATAGATGGCTGAATGTTATTGGGTCCTCTAGATGAGAATGAAGCCATAACTGGAGCTGGCTTTCTTCCAAATAACGTCCTTGCTGGGGTCATTCTTATGGTAGTAACTGATTTTATAGTGTCCCTGAAAAAATTGCATGCGTGCATGTATAAAAAATGGAGCAACTGTTTCGTAGCACGTCGTTGAAAAGTGTTAAATAATTTTGAAGTGCATGAAGGATATATAATTACGTTGCAGTTAAGTAAAAATCAGGTTGTCCCCCTGCATGGTCCCCATTTGTGCCTACAGTAGACAGAACATGAGGCTCGCCAAAAGTCGTTTTCCCATTTCGCTTTTGATTGCGCAAAATCATTCCCTGTGCGCCTGAAGAAAGAGCTTCATTACCCTCAGCAACTGATTTTATTTTTCCTCCTCGAACACAACGCACTATTTTGCCCTTTACTTTTTCAGGATCAAGTGTTCCACGCTTACAAAGTTCACTGCACCAATATATACATTCATGTCAACAATAAGAAGAATGTAAGAAACATTGATATTCTAAGCAAGTTAAGTCTCTGATGTGTTGTACTTACGCATCTCGAAATGTTGCATTAGGAAGTTTAGCATCGGTGGAGAGGATTAAAGAAAAGGCCTGATTCGGTGGCAAGTTTACAAAAAGACTCGATCCCTGCAAATATGTAATACAAACTTAACAATTATATACAACACTAAGCTATCGTAGAGATTTTAATTAGAGAGGATGGTACCTCGATTACTTCATTGTCGTTAATGATTAAATTACTGCTGAAATGTCTGTCTAAGGTGCTAGCAGCAATGGTGAAGACCCAAGGAGCCACATTCACCACAGAACCAGGAGTTGGTCCATCGTTCCCTGCAGAAGCAACTAAAAGTACGTTTCTTGAAATAGCATGAAAGGCGCCAATGGAGACTTCGTCGGTGAATATCCCTTCGGGGGTTGCCACGTAACTGCCACCAGCTGAAAGATTGATGACATCCACGCCGTCGTCGATGGCTTGGTCGATAGCAGCCAACACGTCGGCGCCGTAACAACCGGCTGGGTCCGTCAGAGACCAGCACACTTTGTACGCCGCAACTCGTGCTCTCGGGGACCCACCCTTTACGGTGCCATTACCCACCGCAAATACGCTTGCGCCTCCGACGAAATTGCCTCCAGCGGTTGATAGAGTGTGGGTTCCATGCCCCATGAAGTCACGCGCTGTTTGCATCGAGGGAACAAGTTCGCCATTGTAAACCTCGAAAGCTTTGTTGAAGAATCTTGCTCCTATCAGCTTTCTGTTCATGGTGCACAAATAAATAGGAACGAGTATATCGTAAACAATATCTAAAATAAAAACAGATAATAAATTGTTAATAAAAATATCTATGAAGAGGAACCTGTTGCATAGATTTTTCTTGGTGCTTGGAAGTTTGGTAATTTGACAGACATTACCCCCACGCCATTTGGAGGGAACGGGACCATATCCTTCATCACCGAAGCTCTCTGACTCTGGCCAAACACCTATCCGATGCAAATTCACGATTAAAGAAAGCACTTCATTATTCCCATGCACATAATTAATAAATAATTAAGCTTACCAGTGTCGATGTTTGCAATTATTGTATTTTCACCAAAGCTTCCCTCTTGCCATGCAGAGTTCTTACCACTTCTGTGTAGTCCAAGAAACTCCCATGAGCGGGTAGTGTGCAGTTTATGTTTTTTGCTCAAGAACACAGACACCACGTTAGGGTTCTCTGCCTCATTCCAAACACTGTGTCACAAACTATAATTTCATCAAAACAAAATGAAAAAGAATGAATGGAAGCTATTGCATGCTCACTGCCAATATCTGCTGCTTCTTCCTCTTCCAGCAGTGCTGCAAACCCATTTATGTGTTTGTTGTATGAGTAAATAATCGCTTCTTTCGCTTTCTCTTCACTGTCAAACCATCAAATTACCTATATTATATATTGTTCATTGCTGACAAAAAAAAAAAAAAA
>Ga0209589_1001175_pt1 | contig 42106 bp, 19 predicted proteins | sample CowpeawhiteBW_FD_187525 | JGI IMG/M metagenome (GOLD analysis project Ga0209589, IMG submission 187525) | Root nodule microbial communities of legume samples collected from California USA - Cow pea white BW (SPAdes) (version 2) | ecosystem: Host-associated > Plants > Roots > Nodule | place: USA...
TATTTTAAAAAATTCTTAAAATATTAATTTTAGAACTTCATAAAATTTCTATAACATTTTTCACACAAATATTAATGAATACAAATGTTAAAAAAAATATTAATTTTGAGAATTTTCTAAAATAAATCCTTTTAAAAAATTTTATGCAACATAATAAACATTGTAAAACTAAAAAGTAATATTACATGAGATTTTAAAATATAAAAAATAAGTTAATACCGATATTTATATTTATTATATTAATTTTAATATTTTAATTACATTTTAAGTTACGGAAAACTTTAATATAAATAAAAAAACTATAAAGATGTTAATTGGTGTATTGAAGTATGATGCATATTTCAAGTATTATTTTTTAAGCACTTTCAAATTATAAACTTTAGATTATTATTGTGTAGTACAATCATATGTAATTAGTGTAATTCGATTCAAAACAGTGTAATTCAGTTCAAAAATAGTGCAATTCAATTCAAAATCAATGCAATCCGGTTCAAAAATGGTACAATTCAGTTGAAAAAGAGTGAAGTTTATTCAAAATCAGTGCAATTCGGTTCAAAAATGGTTCAAAAACAGTGTAGTTAAGTTAAAAATTAGTGCAATTCAGTCCAAAAATATTGCAGTTCAGTTCTTACGTAGTGCAGTTCATAAAACAGTTTAGTTTATAATAGTTTAGTTCAGTTTATATTATAGTGCAGTGCAGTTCAGTCCAGTTTATTTTTAAGAATAACAGTTCAGTTTAGTTCATCTGAATTGTTTTTCAATTCAGTGTAGTTCATGCGAACAATTTTTTAGTTCAGTGTAGTTTTTGATAGTGTAGTGCAGTTTGGTTTATTTTGCCCAGCCCTACTCATAGGTCACACATTGTTCTTTGTCTTCTCCATAACTTCTTCAACAACATCTTCACAAATTTGAAAATTTTCTCCCAATTCACTCTCATTCTCACATTTTCAGTGGTAGTCATACATTCTTCTCGGTCACAGGTTTGAATTTCAATTTCACTCTCGTTTTCTCTTATGGCTGCATCTCGCCCAGTCATATTCTCTTGTATTTGTTATTGACATTATTTTTGCGATTTTCACAGGTTCTCAATCTATCATTTGATTATTAATTACCTATTTTCGTGTTTTTTTTACCGATTTTAGTGTTTGGAAATTTGGCAGGTTATGTGATTTTAATAGCTAGGTTTTATCGCTTTTGTTTTAATTTTAGTTTTCATTTGTGTTTTGATTCTATTTGGTGTTTCATCTTTTTGGATATTTTTGATTAACTAACCTAGAGCATTTCTTGCTTTTGTGTGATGATGTTTAAGTTTTAATTTTCTCTAGTTTTTGTAGTCATAAGAAATAAATAAATGTAGTGGAGTTTTCTTTGTGAATGAATTTTGGGACAGCATCCCCTGGCATCAGCACATGCAAACTCTCTGCATAATTTTGCTACATCATTTTCATTGCATTAAATTCAATGTTATAAACTTAAGAATTTAACTTAAATACTCAATCGTGTAAGGAAATTTTACATTGTTATATAACAACTACTTATTCTTGCTACCTGCTAAGTTTTAAGGATATCTATTCTTAGTTTTAGTTTTATGTATTCCTATAATATATTATGTTATGGCATGTTGTCTGGTTTTTTTTTTTTTCTCTCACTTTGTTTTTGGCTCTATTACTTTCTTTTCTGTTTTGTTAAAGTGTTCTCTTCATTGAACATTACTTATGAGTTTTCATAGTTTTTTCAATTTTTACTTTTCACCTATATACATAAATTAATTTTAGTTTTTTTTTCTTAAATTAATCAAAGACAAATTCTAGCAAAAGGCCTATATATCACATGGTTTCGTATATATGTAACTTAACAGCTAAGCACATTGAATGTGTTGTGTGTGACTTCTATGTAGAGGAATGCAAGGAATATTTCATTAAGAAAATATGTTTTATTCATATCAAGTAACCCTTTGCTAGAGTGTGCCCTTTAAAAGATGTACATTGATATGAAATGCAAGTACATCGTATTATTACTCATGAAGTTATTGAAAATTTGTTCCACCATGTCTTTAGTTGAGGTATGCTAGTGTACTCTATAACTATTATGGTTTGAAATAGAAAAAGATGATTTGGTTAACTTGCATGTTCCTTCTGGTATAAAACACATTAATAAATTTATTTTTTGTCTTGTAATGTTAAATCCTTTTGTTAGCATTAGGTCTATTGCATAGATATACACATTAAGGGTGATGTAGATAGCATGATTCACCACATAGGTTTTCTTACCTTTTTTTTCTAGGTTCAGTATATAAAGACGATATAATTTTATACTAAAATTTGAACTGAAAATGATAGGTAGATGAAATCTAAACTAGTAATCTACCTCAATATACTTTGCCTACAAGCTTTATCATTAAAGCTAAAGGGTGAATGCTAATGCTAGAAATTAATTCCTTGTGTCACCTAAGTGGAAGATAATAGTTTGTTGTTGTTTGAAGGAACTGCGGTGTTTGTAGAAATCAATTGTACGAGTGAGTTGATGCTTTATTCTTTTTTCTTTTTTCTGAAATCCTTATTGACATACTCTAATACTGTTTGGAAATAAGGGTTTCAAGGTACAATATCAACATTTTGTCTGTTTCTATTGTTGTTGCTTGATAATCTAGAATATGTAACTTTGTGAACCAAATCTTGTTTAGAAAATTTGGTTGCTCTACTACAATGTTGGCAATTTCCCTAAACATATTTCTCTGAATTTTAAGATATGTGTTTTTCTAATTATTTTTGTATACAAAAAATCATCATTTATGATACAACTAGAGTTGATGCATATACACTCATCCTCTTCCCAATCAAATATAACTTTCCACTTTTTAAGAGAAAGTTATTATTGTGTTAATAGGTTTTTTGTGTAGATCACATTCAAACAACTTACAATATTCACTAGTGAAATGCTAACTTTTATAGTTTATCGATTCATGTTGTCTAGGCTTTTGTCAAGCTAAGAAAGGAAATGTCTACACATCGAGAATTGATGTATAATAGGCTTCTTCCTGGTCGAGAGGCATACACAAATGAGTTTTTAAGTGGCCGTGAAGAGTTTATGGCTTTTGCTTGTCGACAACCAAATTTGAGTGAAGGAAAAACAAGATGTCCATGCAAGGAATGTAAAAATGATAGATTTTTAATTCTAGATGAAGTAAATGTTCACATTCTTCGAAAAGGATTTATACCTGGATATTGGTGTTAGACATACCATGGAGAGAGAATCCAACATACTAATGTTGATATGCATTCCATCTTCGGTAGTAGTCAACAATGGGGTTCTCAAGATGTTAATAGATATCAAGATATGGTGTTTGATGTTGTTGGTCTTAACCAGGAGCAATATTTTATACAAAATGAAGAGGAACTTCCAAATATGGAAGCTGCCAAATTTTATGAAATGTTAAATTCAACTCAACAATCATTGTGGCCAGGATGTAAGAATACTTCAAAGTTGTCTGTTGCTATTACGATGTTGAGTATAAAATCCAAACATAATATGTCACAAGCTTGCTTCAATGATGTGATGAAATTTATGAAAGAGTCAAACCACCCTGATAATGTCATTCCTTCTAATTTTAGGGAAACAAAGAAAATTGTAGTAGAACTTGGTTTATCAAGAATAAAAATAGATTGTTGCATTAATGGGTGTATGTTGTATTACAAAGAGGATAGTACTTTGAAAGAATGCAAGTTTTGTAGGAAGCCTCGATATAAAGCACACAATGAATGCAGGAAAAAAATATAAAGATGTTCCATATAAGAGATTGCATTACTTGCCACTCATTCCTAGACTGCAAAGATTATATGCTTCTACAACATCTACAAAGCATATGAGGTGGCATTATGAAAATCGTAGGCAAGGTGTGTTGTGTCATCATTCAGATGGAGAAGCTTGGAAATAATTTGATCAATTATATCCTGAATTTGCCTCAGAACCCCGAAATGTAAGACTTGGCTTATGTGCTGATGGATTCACTCCATTTAGCCAATCAACAATACCATATTCTTGTTGGCCAGTAATTGTCACACCATATAATTTGCCCCCAGAACTATGTATGATGACTCCTTATATGTTCTTGACTTTGATCATTCCAGGTCCACACAATCCAAAAGCTAAAATAGATATGTATTTGTAGTCGTTGGTTGATGAATTATTACAATTATGGAATGATGGTGTCATAACATATGATGCATCAAAAAAGCAAAATTTTCGATTAAGAGCTGCATTGATGTGGATAATAAATGATTTTCCTACCTATGGGATGTTGTCTAGATGGAGTACTGCTGGAAAATTTGCATGTCCAATATGTATGAATAAATCGAAAGCTTTCTCACTTAAGAATGGAAGAAAAGTAACTTGGTTTGATTGTCATCGTCAATTTTTACCTTATAATCATGTTTTAAGGAGAAATAAGAAAGCATTTTACAAAAGTAGAATTGAGAATAAGGATCCTCGTCAAAGGTTAAGTGGTGAACAAGTATATGAGATGGTTTCTAGCATTCCTAAGTCAACTGGAGTCAGGATATGCAATGTTATTGGCCATGGACATTCCCATAATATGACAAAGAGAAGCATATTTTGAGATTTGCCATATTGGAAAAACAATCTTTTGAGACACAATTTAGATGTTATGCATATAGAAAAGAATGTATTCAAAAATGTGATCCACACTATTATGGAAAACAAAGAGAAAACTAAAGACAATGAAAATGCACGATTGGAATTGGCAATGTATAGTCATAGGAAGGAGTTCTTATTGAAAACAAATCCTAATGGAAAATGTATTGTGTTTCTGGGCGTGTATTAGCAACAATGATTTAGAGAAGGAAAAAGTAACCATTTGTCACTCATTTTTCATATCATCTTCCAAATTTGTTTACCTTAATCATTAAATAGCTTTGTTTTTATGCTCATTTCAATATTTCTTTTCATTTACTTATATATTTTATGTTTATACCACAAATGATTAATGATGAACTATTATAATATTGGATTCATAATATGTTGAAGTCTTATGTGACTGTGTCCATCACTTACGATCTTCTCTTTTGTTTCTGATGTTGCATTGTAAAAGGTTAAATTAAATGTTGTCTGAGTTTTTTTTTAGTGTGAAAGAAGAAAAATTGAAAATAGGTGACGCGGGAGAGAAAATTCAGAAATTAAAAAGGAAAAATTGATGCAACATGAAGCATCACAAGTCTAAGTTTATAGCAAACTACTGGATGGGCCACTTCATGTACATGCATAACTTAGGCTTTTCGTAGCATCTAATGTTGATTATGATTTTTTCAAAAGCTACTTTCCTTGACCCCATGTTGTAATGAGTAATGTTTTGATGCTGATCTTATAATATTTGTACATAACTACTTTGGATATGCATCTAACTTTTACTCATACATTTATTGGTTTGTATCTATAAGGTGCATTTAGCTGGTTTTTTTTCTTTAGACATGCTTGGGCTCTGTAGACCATTTAGAGAACTTACAATTTAGCTTTTGATTTAATTTAATTATACTCTTGTCTAACTATTGCTGTGAATGAAACTAATTTGTCAGAATGATAGGCATGGATTCTGCTCTCCAAGATTTGCACGGTCTGATGCAGATGGCAAGAACCAATTTGGTGATTCAAGGTAAATATCATAACTGCCTCTCAAAAGATTAAAGTATTATATGTTGCTTCTTGGAAAAGTTCCTTTAAACAAAGATATTAGGACCTTTTGAGAGACTTACTTTTATTTTATGGTTTTAATTTCTAAAGCTCAAATTAATAAAATTGTTTTCTACACTATTTTGTCTACATTGTTGACCATTGCATAATTGAGCTTAATATTTTGTATGTTCGTGGATAAAGTTATAATGTCATTTTTGAAATTATTCTGATTTGTTTGATAAATTTTGAAGAATATTTTAAAGATTTGAAATAGCTTATGTAAAAATTTATTAACTTCTCATGAATTATGTTATTCAGGAACATTTATTCGGTAAAAAAGCTAAATAGATTTAGAAAGTTTTTATTTTTGTTATTTAATTAATATATGTTATTGATAATAATAAAATAAATATTTTTTTACAAATTATTTTGTCATTTAAAATAATATGAAAAGAAAAATTATATAGTTTTTAAAATATATTATAATTCTTTTTGCAAAATTTCTTGCAACATTATTAGTAGAGAAAATATACTTGCAAATTCATTTTCGCAGGAAAATATACCTGTGAATTTTTTTTGCAAGAAATTACCTGCAAATTTAAAATATGCTAGAAAGTTTTGTGTGAAATGTAAATTTGCAGAAAAAAGTACTTGTGGTATACTTACAAATTTATTTTTGCATGAAAAGTTACCTACAAATTTTAAATATGCAAGAAAATTACTTGCGAAATGTAAATTTACAGGAAAAAGTACTTGCAATTTTGTTAATTGATTTTTTGTAGAAAAGTTTCTGTGAATTTTTTTTTCGTAAGAAAATTTGCTGCGAATATTTTTCATAAAAAAATTTGCAAGAAATTTCCTGCAAATTTTGAAATTCCCCAATAACTAATTACCCATGAAAGTATTACCTACCGATCAAAATTCATCAGAAAATTGGCAGGAAACACTCTTCTTGCATATTTTTGTAAAAAATCTGCAAGAAATTTCCCATGAAATACAGAAAATTCTAGTAGTGATAACATGAGCTAGAACTTGGCACACGGAAAGGAGAAAATAAGACCAGTGTTAGCCAACAACAAAAAGGCTTATATGAATTTGGAAGACAAAGAATTGGAAAATTCAAATAGTGAAAACTAAATTTACTTGTAAAGAAATTACCAAAGTTTATTAAGTATAAAAAAATAAATCTACCATCAAAAGCATGTTGAAAAGAATGAAGCCAAGAATCATAACAAAAACAAAAGACCTTATATTTTCTGACAAGACAATGTTTCAGGTACAACTAGTGAGTCAAGTGAAAGTGATGATTAAGAGGCAATGTTTCAGGTACAACTAGTGAGTCAATATGGAGACCTCCAACAAGAATAATGTAAGTAGTTATGAGTTTGAATTACAAGAAAACTATCATTAGTTATTAGATGCATTTAATGGGTTGCAAGATAAACCTAAAAATTTGTCATATGTGAATAATAAACTTAAAGGTGAAAATAGATGATTGTAAAATAGATTAAAACGGTTAGAAGAGGAAAATGACAATCTAAAACCATATATGGACGCTCTAGAAATGGTTTGTAAAAAATTATCTTGTAAATGTGAATATGTTGTTCAAGTAAAAGAGTGTTAAAATTGCAAGAAACAGTTGGAGAAGATAAAATATCTAATATAAACTCTTGCAAGATTCACAATAGGAAATGCTAATCTTGGTGTTGTCTTGAAATCACAAAATAGTGTTTTGAATAGAAAAGCAATTGGGTATAAAAGTAAAGACAATTAGAAGGAATTTAGGAATTTTTCTAAATATTAGTAAACCATCCTCTATAACATGTTTCTATTGCTTAGAAATTGGACATGCATCTAATTCATATTTCATCCAAAATCAAGGTACTCCTAAAGGAGAATATATGTGTGTACCAAAAATAACACATTAAAAGGAGCCAAATTTACTTGGTTACCTTAAAGCTCTCTCTTATTTGTGTTGCAATTAAGTCTTGAAGCTAAGAAATCTTTATGATACCTTGATAGTGGTTGTTCAAGACATGTGATAAGGGACATGGATAATTTCAGTAAAATCTCATTTAAGGTAAATAATTGATTCAACCCTGGAGACAACAAGAGAGGTAAAATTCTTGGTGTTTGGACAAGTAATAAATTCATGATCAATAATCATTAAAAATGTGCAACTTGTGAAAGGATTAAAGCATAAACTTCTTAGCATTAGTCAAATATGTGACAAAGGTCTTAATGTAACTTTTGAGGTAATTGTTGTGTTGCATTAAAAGACTAGACAATTCCAAGAGATTTATCTTTGAAAAATGTCATTGGAGATGTTACAAAAAAGAAGTATTTACAAGAAGACAACCAGGAAAATTCTGCCTGAATGTAGGTTTTATATCCCAAATAGAGCCAAAATTTGTGGGCGATGCCTTGTAAGATGAACATTAGTTGTTAGCAATGTAAAAGAAATGATGAAAATGTTATTGGAATCAAGTGGGTGTTTATAAATAAGTTGGATGATTTTGGATCAATCTTAAAAAATAAAGCTAGGCTTATTTCTAAGGGTTACAAACAAGTGGCAAGATTAGACCTATGCACACCAGTGACAAGACTAGAGGCTATCAAAATTATGCTAGCTATAACATCTTTAATGGATGCCAAGCTTTTTCCAAATGGATGTGAAAAATGCCTTCCTAAATGGATTTATCAAGGAATAATTTTTTGTAGAGCAACCACTAGGTTTCACTAATTTTGAACATTTAAACCACATCCACAAGTTGAGAAAGGATATTTATTGTGTAAAACCCACACCTAAATCCTTGTATGAAAGGCTTAGTCAATTTCTTATCCAAAATAATTTCAAAAGAGGTAAAGGATATTCCACTTTATTTGTTAAGAAATCAAAGACTAACATGCTTTTTGTACAAATCTATGTTGTTAATATTATTGTTGGATCCATTAATGCTTTGTTATGTAAGGAATTCTCTAAGTCAATGAAATTGGAAATTGAGATATCATTTATAAGGGAGTTGACATTTTTTCTAGGTCTACAAATTAAACAAGTCAAAAATGAAATATTTTTACACCAATCAAAGAGAAGTCAACAAGAGAAACTATCCTAGTGAACTTTGAAAGAGAGAGTTGCAAATTTGGAAGAATTTCTCAATATTATTTCCATGTTATTTTTACAATACTTAAGCACTCTTATTTATAGAATTTAAAAGTGAACCCAAGTCTAAAAAAGGATACAAAGAACCTTGAAATTAACAGGCTTCAAAACTTTCAATAGTGACTAATGAGTTGTCAAGTTCATGCACCAAGTTAACTACCTAATGCATGTACCTTTCTCATAGTCACTCAAGAATCAGCTTGCAAATCCAAAACTGCACATTTGTAGGACACAACCTGATTTAATTGATTAGGTTATTTTTATAATCGATTAAATTGAGGTTGTCACACTAAAATAAGCCAAAATACAATGCTAAGGAAAATATCAACCTAGCCAAAATACAGGACCTAAAGGAAATACTTATTTACATTTTGACAACGGTAAGAGAAATGAAATATAAGCTAATACACTATTTTCCACAAAAGAAGATCTATTTGAAGTTGTTATTCTTTTTCCATTATCCTAGCCCTGATTGATGTTGCAACTTCCTAGATAAGCTCCATCAAAAAGTGTATCCATCACAAAGTGTATGTGTTTGCACTACATTTCAATCAAATCCCAAATAATGTCATCTTACAATTTTCAAAACAATCGCAAAGTACCTTAGAGGAACAAAATCATTTAGACTATGGTACCCTTCTAGTGCATCACCTAGCTTAATTAGGTATTTTGATTCAGATTACGGGGGACGTCAAATAGATAGAAAAAGTACCACTGTAACACGTCACCTCTAAGGATGTTCTTTATTTCTTTGCACTCCAAGATTCAAGCTTGTGTGGCTCTTTCTACCACTAAAGTTGAATACATAGCAATTGGAAATTGTTGTGGTCAAATACCATGGATGAAACAACAATTAGAAGATTTTTTACATATTTTTAGATCGCATACCATTGAAATGTGATAGCATAAGAGCCATAAACCTAAAGTAGAAATCACATCATGCATTCAAGGACAAAACATTTAAAGATATGACACAATTTCATTAGAGATCATATAGTCATAAGGGATTGTATAATTAAGTACATTAATACTAAACATCAATTAGTTGATATATTCACCAAACCTTTGGCAAGAGATAGATTTTATGATCTTATAAGAGACTTAGGTATCATAAATGGTGATTCTTTGAGTTAAAGATAACTTCAAGTGAACAATTTTGTATTTCAGTCAATCTAGTCTACAATAATCAATTAGAACTTACTATAATCGATTATTAGAGAAGAATGTTGTTTGGAATAATTAATTATTGTTCAAATAATCGATTATAGAGGATTCTGGAATTTCAGGATAAAACAAAATGAACTAATAATCATTTAAAATTATTAATAATTGACTATCATGCAAAGTTGAACACCAAAATTCAAATTTTTTTCCATTTAAAACTCAAATTAAAAAAAAAAAAAAGAACGTTGGCAACATATATTTACTCGTTTAATGTTGAATCTAAACATTTAGGAATGATCTTTACTCATAAAAAGCTTCTCTAAACCTATATTATCACATCAAATTCAATCCTTGTTGTGAAATCTCTCTAAACATTATATTTGTGTTGTCTTCGTCACTTTCAGACCTTCCTAAATTCAGTTTCTTCTTACCTTCACCATTTTTCACCATGTCAGGCTCATCATCAAGGAAGAAGCTCAAGACAAAAACCAAAGGGAAGACAAAAATTGAAGAAATCCCTAAAAATGGAAGAGAAACTTCTAATATTGTGATTTATGATTAATTGACACCATGAGTTAACTTCTAATATTGTGGATTATCTTGTTATGATATGCTTAACTTTGTCCTATGAATCTTACAGAATTCTAAGTGCATGACATCACAAAAATACTTTAGGATCATAATAAAAAAGGGGGAAATTGTTGATTTCAGAAAACAATGAGAATCCAATATCATGAATTATGAAGAAAGATATTAAGTACTGAAGAATACATGGAATGCTTAAAGCATCTTGAGGTCTTTTGGAAAACTGGGTTGGAGTCTTTAGAAATATGATTTTTGTAATAAATAAGTGTAAGAGTTTTTTTAAATAATGAGTGGAAGACAACTGCATTGCACTTACCTCATTAAATACTCTTATGACTCTTGAAATTATCGTAAAAACACTATAACACTCGAATAACTAATAATCCCCATCAAAAATCAATTATTGCAAAGGAAAATTGTTTTCTAAACCTAAAACTTTCTGAAATAACCGATTATTATAAATGATAATTGATTATCCTGACCTAATTTCAAAATGGGTGTTTTTTTTTTCTAAAATGGACCAAACGTGTTGTCCTTTTATAAATTGAATAGAACTCTATGTTTTCTAAGATAGAAGTTAGCTTGTTAAAATTAGCTCTGCAAGAAGCTTTGGTTAACCTAGTTTTGAAGGAGTGGCTTCATCAAGAGTGTTCTTAAATGATAAGGTGTTACTACTACTAGTGTTTTGAAGCTTGATTTATCCCTACAGGTTTCTTAAAAGTATTTTTTTTATTTCTTGTGATTTTCAAGATAGGTGTGGTTTGATTCCTTGTGGTATTTTTAGGAAGGTGTTTTCATCCCTTGTGGTAATTCAAGGGAGGTGTGTTTCATCTCTTGTGGTTTCAAGAGAGGTGGTTGATCATTCTCTTTTCCCCACTTAGCAACTTGTTGATAAATGTTATCCTTTTGTTTATCTCTTTTCCCAAATTGATTTCCTCTAGAGAATCTTGTGGCTAGATTCTTTATTATGTGATGACATTTACTTTTCAAACCTTAATGGGCTTTGGTCATAGATACAATCTAACATATTTCAACGTACACCTATACCAACATTATTTTTTGACTCCATTAAAACATTCGACTTATTCATACCTAAATTATTATTACTTATTCTTAGCCCACAATTAGTTAAACTTTCTTGACGATTTTCGAACTCAGCCACCTCATAATAGGTCTCCATTTTGGTCAAGAAAGACAAGTACTAACCTTCTTAAAGGTTCATTTCGACCACTTATCTCTTTGATCAACTATGATTACTTCCAAGTGTCCATCTTGATTCCACATAAAAAATTCTTGATGAGTTGTTGAAGGAACTACTCCCACTACGTGAATCTACTCTCCTCCTAACAAAACATTAAAGTTTGCTTGGGATTGGATGTAAGACCCGAGAAATTTAATTAAATAAATAAATAAATAATTAATAAATGCGGGTAGTGGGAGCCTTTACTACAATTAAGTACTAGCTCAAGTGGTTGAGAGTATTTAGGCATGGTGAAAGGACTTGTGTTCGAGTCTAGTGTTTGCCCTTTTTGTGTTATTTTAATTGTTTATTATTTTAATAATAAACGCTTGAACAATGAGTGATAATACAATCCTAGATTTATAAGAATCATAACGAAACATGAATTGGTTGAATTGGGTGTGCCCTTGCTTTGAAATTTGATGGTGTGTTCAAACCTTGGCGCATCATGGTTTTTTTATTGTTTATCATTGTTTTTCAAAGCATGAATATGTGATCAAAGAAGATTGTGCAAAGTCTAGGAAGGGACTTGAAGTTAGAGCAACGTTTGGTGCAAGAAGGAATTCTTAGAATGCTTTGGAACAAGATTTTCAGGTTAGGGGAGTTGCACTTCGTGCTTTAACCTTTGATTCCATAATTGTGTAATGTATGGGTTGCATTTGTGTGTTTTATTTCTGCCAATTTTATAGATTTTTCGTGTTTCCGGAATTTTCCAGAAATCACCTGGCGACAATGAAGGTCCACCAAGCGATGCAAGATGTTTGAACTAAGATTACGGGTGCTTGATAATCTCTTGATTTGGTTTGCGGGTTAATAAAAAATGAATTATCATGCTCTTGCTTTGAAGATATATTAATTTTGTGATGTTTTTCATCGTAATGCATGAATACAACGCCTTTGTATGATCAAATTCTTCCTGGTTCGCGTTTTTGGAAAATTTCCAGAAACCGCATGGCGACGCGTGAATTACCGCCAAGCAACTCATGCTAAAACAACCCAGTTTCTGGGCTTTTGTTAAGAACCGCCTGGTGGTGAAGAGTTGCTGCCAAGCGGTGAAGAGTTGCCGCCATGCGGTGAAGAGCTGCCGTCAGGCGATGCGTGTGGTGTTATGTTCATGAAAAATGATATTGTTCATATTTTTCGTGTAGCAAGAATCGCCCGGCGCTAGTTCTATACCGCAGGCGCCAGGTTCCTGACTTTTGGGCTCTATACGCCACTGTTTTTCTAGTCTGCATAGTGTTTTTAAAACTGCATTTCCCGATTCATTAACTGTCCGATTTAGGTGAAATTTTGACAAGTAGTCCATAACATCTTGTTCTTTACAATGGACGGTGTAGATTTGAATTGGAGGTCGATAGCTAGAGATATATGTGAGTCGTGATTGTTGGTTTGAATTCTCTAAGAGTATGTTTTTTTGTAGTACTTGTTGAGCCATGTTGAAAATATAAATCTATATATGTTAGCTCGAATATATGATGTTATATTTGTGTGAGAAATGCCACTATTGATGATATCACTATGACCGAGTGTTGCATGAACATGATGGGTTTTGGACAAGTATGGGAGTATGATAATCATACTTTAAATGTAATGGGATTGCGGGGGCATGCAGAATAAGTATATAGCTTTGATTGTGTCTTATGTGGTGTATAAGTTGTGTAATTGTGCAATTGTATCAATTCAAATATATATGAGTTAGATGACTAAGTGTTGATGTTAATCTTAATTTCACATAAGCGATTAGTAAAAAAGGCGTTCATGTAGTTACTGATTGAGGTAAGACTTATGCTGTGTATGAATAAATGAGTTATGTGCCTACTGTCTTATTATTTCATAATTTCATATGAGTGTGGCTTACTCTTGGTTCAAATTGAATGTTAGCATTGATTTAAGATGTGGGTATATATATGAATTATAAAAGAGAGGAATGTGTGCTTATACTTGAAATATGCATATGTGTTGTGATGTTGTAATTTGGAGTATATGAATGTGTATTTTGATTCCTGGATGTTTGAGAATTGAATGGTATAATGCTAGGATTTGAATTAAAGTACCTAAAACCAGTAGTGTCATATTACTAGTGTAGCACCTGGCGATGCAGAGTGGACTGCTAGGTGATAATAGGAAACATGGAAGTCTTGGGTGTTGTGGCGCCCGTCGGTGATGGGGAACCATCAGGCGGTCTGCACTGCCATTTTGCTTGGCTGCGCCAGGAGATGGTGTAGTGGCAGGGTGTGTTTGTGATACATTTTGCATTGCTTGTTGTATTTTTCTTTGTCTGGGATATGCTTCATATTGTCATGAGCGGGTAGGTTCATCACTGGTGATGAACACTTGATAATATGAGCAGGGAGGTTCATATTATGATTCTCTCATGTGAGGATACGAGCAGGGACGTTCGTATGTTCTGTGCTCACACTTGAGGGTTGTTGTGAGCGGGGAGGTTCGTAGTTGTTGGATCACATGTGTTGGACTACGGGCAGGAAGGTCCATAGAGTTGGACCACGAGCAGGCAGGTTCGATGAAGCATTGGAATCCCTAAGACCAGCTTGAGTATGTGCCTTGTATAGTGCAATGTGTTTTTCTTAATTTTGTTTTGATGTTGTGATGTGAGACTGAGATCAGGAGATCTTGTGTCATGAATGGGTAGGTTCATTGCTGGTGGTGAACACGTGATGATATGAGCGAGGAGGTTCATATCCTGATACTCTCGTGTAGGGATACGAGTGGGGAGGTTCGTATGTTCTGTGCTCAGAGTTGAGAGATGCTACGAGTTGGGAGGTTCGTAGCTGATGGATTATGTGTGTTGGACTAGGGGCGGGGAGGTTTGTAGAGTTGGACTACGAGCGGGGAGGTTCGTAGAGGCAAGACCACAAGCGGGCAGGTTCATGGAAGCATCGTATATCCTGAGTCCATGTCAATTATTTGTGTGACTTGCAGGTTGAAAAGCCTTGGGGTATTAAGGTCTTAGCAAAGAATTAACTAGAATAAAATAGTTGGGTGTATCTTGATGTTATTAACTTATAGGGTTAAGTATGTTTTTAGTCCCTCAACTTTGACTCAAAATTGGAATTCGTCCCTGGTCGAAACTTTGATCAATTTTGGTCCCTAAACTTTAAAAATGAATGAATATAGTCCTTTTAACCAAATTTTCTTAACTTTTTTTTAGGTTTCGAACGCATTTCTCAGTAAATATTGGAGTTGTTTACGCTGTTTGACACATTCTTGGCTCAATATTCACTAAGAAATGCGTTTGAAACCTAAAAAAAAGTTAAGAAAATTTGGTTAAAAGGACTATATTCATTCATTTTTAAAGTTTAGGGACCAAAGTTTCAACCAGGGATGAATTCCAATTTTGGGCCAAAGTTCAGGGACTAAAAACATACTTAACCCTAACTTATATGTTAATTGTTATGAGCTCACCCTTTCTGTGTGTGTTTGGCGATGATCGTGTGACTTGTCACATGGGAACATATGATGTTCCAGGTGATGCTAGTGAGACATAAAGTCGGATAGGGGCTTGCGTGGGAAAGCCTTTTAAGGAAATTTACTATCATTTTATTTTTAGATTTTTTTGTAAACCGTATTTTTACTAGAATATGAACTAATATAGATTATTGGAACACTGTGGTTTAATTGGATGAGTTTAATAAATGTTTTTAATTTCCCACATTTTGGGAAGGACATTTAAATAAATGTGACTTTATTATTTCTTTTATTTTATATTATTTAAAATTAGTAATATCCCCTCGGTCGCACTAAGGGTAGTCTATTCATCGTTGCTCTTTCATCGACAAAATCCTTGTCCACTGTTTGATTTTCAATCTCGATTTGCAAGATTAAAGGCCTTAAGTGAAACCATTTTCCTTTAGAAGGCAGCTTTATATATGTAGCTCTTCAATGAGGGTTTTCATAAGAAACCTCTTGTATACATATCATTTTTTCCTTGTCTCAGATGTCAACACCCAATTTCGTCCATGCAAATAAATTTGTTCTAAAAAAATGCTTTTAATTAATGATAGAAAAAATTAAAAAAAGGAGAAAAAGAAAAAAAGGTGTAATAGTCTTTCTTTATATTTACAAACTTTAAATTTTAGTAAATAATAATAATAATAATAATAAATAATGATAAAAATAATAATAATAATAGTAATAATAATAATAATAAAAGAAGGGATAATCTATTTTGTTTTTATTTTTCACAACGCTTTTTCACGAGCACAATGGCTCAAAGCTTTTATACATATCTTCACCCCTACTCTTTGATTTTTACACCCCTACAAGACATGTCGCGAGAAGATATTTTTGAAATCTTTGTTTTAAGAGAAAGGTATGATTTTAATAATTAGAAGCAAATATTCACAATAATAATTTTTTTTTTGAGAACGGTACGATTTTAATAATTAGAAGTAAATATTCTTCGTAATAATTAGAATTAATTATATGAATATTATGTTATGATTTGATTTACATAATATGTTGCATTAGGATCTTCTTGTACCATAAAATATATGACTCTAATAATTACAGGAAATATTTTTTAATAATTTATAATCAATATCCTGTATATTATGCGAAGATTTAATTTCTATAATATAATTCATCGGGACCAATTCCTTCCTCATATATTTCATTATAATTAAAGACTCAGATTTCAGTGGTATCCAATGTGTCTATGTAAGCACAAAATATTTCCAATGCAAGACAGAAAAAATTTTGACACTTCCCTTCTATTTTTATTACGAGAGCACACACGCAAAGGGCATCACCTCACTATCCTCTCGGTCGGATTTGCTCTATTTGTGGCCTTGAAAGGTAAGTTCTTTTTTGCTCCTAATGTTATTCATTATTGGTGAGCATAATAAAATTAATGGGTCGTGAATCTTGACTTCGTTACTTTGTTACAATATTAAGTGTATATGTCGACCTGTTATATGGCCAAATGTGTTTGGGGTTCGGATGTTAGTATGAATTTGGGTTTGGACTTATGATTGATATGTCTTGATTGAAACTTAATGTTCGATTGTAGCAACAACTCTGATTATGTATGAACGAATCTATTTGAGTTATTAATCCATGTGAAACTTAATTTATATGCGCGACCCTTTTCTTTTCTTGTCTTTGGGATGACATTATTTTTATCTTGGTAATTAGAAATATCTCTTGTAGGCTTTTACTTCTCTGATATTTCCTGCAGAGAACAAACAAGATAAGTTAGGCACAAGCGTCACCTTACCCATGTAATCCACTATCTCCTCAGTTGCCCTCTTCCCGGTTGGTACGTGTCGGCTTGGACCCAGGAGGGGTTACCTGCAGAAGGGACTCCGAAGCTCAAGTGAGTCAAAGCTCTCAAAAGGTCAAATCAGGTGATTAATGGAGTAATGAATGTGTACCTTTAATTACTGGGGTCCACGTGTATTTATAGAGTATTAATTATGTCTGGTTATGCCATGCGTCGGGCCCTGGCTTGGGCCTTAGTTTGGGCTGTAAGTGGGCATGGGCCCTAACCCAGGCACTTAGGTGGACCCGTTGAATACTAGGGGGCTTTGATTTTGCTAAGTATATTGAGGTTGTCGGCCTAAGCCGACTACTTTCCTTGGCGGTTTGTGTTGCTCATGTGTTGTCTTAGGCATGTTGTTCCTTTAGATGTTTAGGTTACCGGTTTAGGCCGGTTAGGCCTAGGTCAGCCCAGCCTAGGCTGATTACTTGAATGCTTTGGTATATAGGTATCGTTTTATTACTATTTTGTTGAGTTGGCTTGGTGTGGTACACTAGTCCCCCGGCCTTGGCCGATATAGGTGTCGGTCAAGGGTGATATATGTTAGCGGGGCCGGCTAGGTGTGGTACACTGATCTTAAAAAATATAAATTATAAATTATATTATTATTGATATCATGTGAAGTCTTGGATTTGCTGTATAACTAAAATACTCCTTCATAGGCTTTTAATTCTCTTATTTTAAGAAAATAAAATAAAATAAATAAAAATAATAAATTATAGTTATTGAATATCAAATCAAGTATTGGATTTACTTGATAATTAAAATACTCCTTCGTTGGCTTTCAATTCTCTTATTTTAAAAAATAAAAATTATAAATTATACTTCTTTTGACATAATTATTGAATATCATGTCAAGTCTCATATTTGCTTGATAACTAAGATTTTTATCATGTTGAATCTTGAATTCCCTTGATAATTAAAAATATTAAAATTTCAAATTTTAACTCATCATCTCAAATAGTCTTTTACAAAGAACTATGTGATCCCTGATTTTCTAAATGAAAATATGTAGAAGCGAAGTACAATTAGGGATGTCAAAAATATATGTACCTGCGAGTATCTGTGGATAAAACCCGCAATGGGTAAGAAACGAATATTAAAAATGAATATCCGCTACCCGCGGGTACAAGTGTTTTTGATACCCGCATGCTAACAGGGTGGGTACGAGTATCATAGTATCCGTACTCGTGGTTACCCGTACCCGCTAAACTTTAATTCACAAAAATATCCTTATATGTATATATATATATATATATATATATATATATATATATATATATATATATATATATGTTAGTAAAAAATATTCTGACCTAATATTTTCTAAGTTGCACATCTTGCACATCTTGTCTGGTCTTTTGTCTTCATTCTTCCAGCTTTAAGTATTGGTACATTGCCTTCTTCCAAGTGCACCCCTTGTCATTCTTCTCTTTTCCTTTTCTGAAATTAGGCATATACATCAAACCCTATATAGACAGTGAGTTTATGGTATGCTTGTTCTCAAATGATGGAATCAAAATAAGAATACTTGGCACATGGCAGTTGAGGTTTATTATTTGATTATTTTTCAGGAATCAATTGGAGAATGTGGGTTTGTTGATCAAAACACTAATTAAATAATTTTCATTGTTTTGAAGGTCATTTTATATCTATTTTTATAATTATTTGGACTTGTATGGACTTGAGTTTGTGTTGAACTTTATTTAAAATTTATGACAGTGATGTATTTTATTTTATTTGAATTTATGATTAAATATTTATTTTTTAAATAATTTTGTAAATACCCGCAGGTACCCGTGGATACCCGCGGATATGAAAAAAATAGACGAGTACCCGTATAACGGACACTTGACATATATGGGTACGGGTACATGACAAATATTTATCCAATAGGTAGGATACGGGGGAGCTACTACCCGTACCCTACCCGCCCCGTTGACATCCCTAGGTACCGTCCTTGACAGGCCAAAAAAGTAAAGAATTAATTTTTTTTATCTTTATTATTTTGTATATGTATTTATTTTGTGTGATTTTTTGGGAACAAAAAATATTTTAAAAATCTACTTTTATCTTGCATGCGTAATTAGGACAGACGTTGTGGGGTGATAATACCTTCCCATGTAACCGACTTCTGAATCCAAATTTGGTTTCAAAAATTATTCTTCTTTTAATATTTTTTTTTATAGTTTTCCATAATAAACTATGGTGACGACTTCTCTATATCTTTTACATTATTTTTACGATCCTGCCGCGATTTCGATTGCGACATCAAGTTCATAATGATCTTTCTGATGACGAAAATCATTCATCCTTAACTCGTCCTCGTAAGGCTTTCTTATTATATTGGCAAGATCGAGATAACATCAACACTCAGACCTTGCTAGTTTGAATTTATTGCCCAACTTTAGTATTTGAAATCTTAGCAAAACTTTTATTGGCTAACTCTGGCTCCCACTATCAAAAAACCTTTTTTACTACACTTTCCCCTAGCAAGGTTTAAGTCTTTTCATCCAATGTGCACTTCGATGAAAATTCTTCTAAAATTTTCGATACTTGTTGCTCATGTGTGTACAAAAGACAACTTGTCAAACACATTTTTACTCCTAGCATTATTTGATTCCTAAGGTGAAATGGGCGTCTTCAAAAAATTCATTCATTGGACCCTTTACATATGGAACAAAAGTTTTCTCAAGCCTCTATACAGCCTTGATTGGAGCCATTTTCTTATTCTTTGCAACATTTGCTTTCTTTCTCCTTTCAACCTCGAAAGTCTTTGTAGCAGATCAATCAAAAGTCGCACTACCCCTAAGGCAAAGAGTCATGTTCATCCTTCTCTTTCTTTCTGGTTAACAATTTACCAAGGGGCCCCTTACCTTTAGATAGATTTTCTTCTTAGAGTTCAAATTCATCCAACTCATATTTGAAATCCTCCTCTGACATATTAACGTTCACATGTCTTGAGTTGATATCTCCAATGCCAATATCAAGTATCATGATATTTGTATTTCCAACTTTCGGTTTTTTTTACAAAAATAGGTGTCTTTAACTCGTTTATTAAAAAAATATCAGTTTACAAATTAATTACATGATAGGGTCAGTTTACTAATAATTTGACTAATTTTTTTACAAAATTGGGTTGTTTTGATTTATTTATTACAAATATAGGTCAGTTTACTAATTAATTACATCACAGATTTAACTAACAATTTGATTTCTCTCTATTTTTTTTAACTTTTATAATAATTTCTAAAGTTTTACATATTTTTTTAAAAATAAATTTTAAATAATTTGATTAAAATTATTTTAAATAAAATTTTATTATTGTAAATTTTATAATAAAATGAAACAATAAAATTTAAAATATAAGTTTTAAAATATCAAAATTTTATTTAAAATATTTTTAATCAAATTTTATTATTATAAATTTTATAATAAAATGTAATAATAAAATCTAAAATATTAAGTTTTAAAATATCAAAATTTTATTAAAATTTTTTAAAATATTTTTAAACAAATTTTATAATAAAATTTAAAATATTAAGTTTTAAAATATCAAAATTTTAATAAAATTTTATTTAAAATGTTTTTAATAAAATTATTAAAAAATTATTTTTCAAAAAATATATAAAACTTTAAAAATTATATAAAAAGAATAAATAGAGAGAAGTCAAATCAATAGTAGACTGACCATGTCATGTAATTAATTAGTAAACTGATCAATTTTTGTAATAAATGGGCTAAAATGACTCATTTTTGTAAAAAAAAAAGAACCAACTTTCCCATCACTATTAGTAGTGTCTAGGATTGGTTTAACATATCCCACTTGATTCTTGAAAGTGTTAGTATCCACTCTCATTGGTTCTCTTCAAACATCGACCTTCCTTAATCAATTGCATCTTGCATAATATTCTTGTGTGCAATTATTAATCATATGACCATAAATATTATGAAATTTACGATACTTTCTCCTTTTTCTTTGCTCTAAAGAGGATAATTTATGATCACCATTAAGCTTTACTTGGTTTTCTTTTAACTGAATATCAAAGATTTGATAAACTTTAGATACATAAAATGTATAAGTTCAATTTGCCAATCTATCATCTACTTCTCCTTCTTGTAATAATTTACACATATAGGGTGGCCCTACTTTTACCTTAGCTAAGTTAACTTCTTCAGTTTCACTCATACTTTCCTCATTGATTCTTGAAGTGCCTACATATGTTATTTTCTCTCTTTATAAGTTTCTCAAATCTTCGATATCTTTCTCATATTTGATTTATTCAATTCTTCTCATTTTATCTACCAATTGAACCATATCCCCTAGTGATAAATTCACTAATTTCTAACACATCGAGAAATCTAAACCCGAAAATGTTATTCTCACTAACTCATGTTTTGGAATTTGAGTAAAACACCTAGACTTAATTTTTCGAAATCTATTCAAATAATTATCTATGTTTTCATTATTGAACCTTTTCACACATTCATCAAATCAAATAGACTTACTTATGTTTCTACACTAATGAATTATTCATGGAAATTCCTTTCCAGTTGAACCGAGTTATGTATCGAATTCAAAGGTAAAGTTGTAAATGGTGTGAAAGAATTTTTTTTTGTCAAAGACCAGGGAAATACTTCATTTTCAAAATTTCACTTATGTTAAATTCTCACACTCAATTAGAAACATACTAGATTGTTAATCCCCAATGTCTTTGAAGAATTTAGAAAATTTATGTAGTTTATACTTTCTAGGTAACTGCGTTTCAGAAGAAAAAAAAATTGGGAATGGAGACACAAAATAAGGTTGATTATAAAGTTTGTTTTATATTCCTTAGTTAGGCCCTTGATTCAAATAATTGAACTGCATGTTGTGTTGATAATAATTATAACAAAAATCATCTCTCATATATAGTCCATATTTTTCCTTTTATTATGCCATAAATTTAGTATTGATTAGCATTTTGACCTCTCCTAACCATTTGGATATTTCTCATCCGATTGGTAGGGCTGGGCAAAATAAACCAAACTGCACTGCACTATCAAAAACTGCACTGAACTAAAAAACTGTTTGCATGAACTGCATTGAACTACAAAACAGTTCAGATGAACTGAACTGAACTGTTATTCTTAAAAATAAACTGGACTGAAATGCACTGCACTGCACTATAATATAAACTGAACTGTTTTATGAACTACACTACATCAGAACTGAATTACACTATTTTTGAACTGAACTGCACTAATTTTTAACTTAACTACACTGTTTTTGAACCATTTTTGAACCGAATTACACTGATTTTGAATAAACTTCACTATTTTTGAACTGAATTGTACTATTTTTGAACCGAATTGCATTGATTTTGAATTGAATTGCACTATTTTTGAACTTAATTACACTATTTTGAATCGAATTGCACTAATTACATATGATTGTACTACGCAATAATAATCTAAAGTTTATAATTTGAAAGTGCTTAGGAAATAAAACTTGAAATATGCATCATACTTCAATACACCAATTAACATTTTTATAATTTTTTATTTATATCAAAGTTTTCTGTAACTTAAAATGTAATTAAAATATTAAAATTAATATAATAAATATAAATATTGGTATTAACTTATTTTTTATATTTTAAAATCTTATGTAATATTACTTTTTAGTTTTACAATGTTTATTATGTTGCATCAAATTTTTTAAAAGGATTTATTTTAGAAAATTCTCAAAATTAATATTTTTTTTAACATTTGTATTCATTAATATTTGTTGAAAAATGTTCTAGAAATTTTATAAAGTTCTAAAATATATTTCGTGAAGCAACGAATCAATCACTTTTTATATTTTTTAATAATTTTTTAAAATAAATTCTTTTTAAAAAAGTTGACGCCACATAATAAATATTTTAAAACTAAAAAATAATATTACATAAGATTTTAAAATAAAAAATACGTTAGTACCAATATTTATATTTATTATACTAATTTCAATATTTAAAAATATAAATAAAAAATTATAAAAATGTTAGCTGTCACAAAATTTAATTTTTAAAAATAACTTCTATAAAATCATAACATAAAAATAACATTACATAGTAAAATTCATTCAAAATAAAATAAGATCTTGAATTAATTTATAATTTTTTTAATAAACTAATTATAAATATTTTATATTTTTCTCAAAGAAAGAGTAAAGAAAAAAATTAAGACAAAATAAAATAAATATTTCAATATGAAAGAGAAAGAACAGAAACTAAGACACAAGATACATAAGTTCAATTCTTATCTTAATACCAATATTTTATTTGAGGTATTTTGCTCTTTCAATTTACTATAGTTCAATAGTTAACTTAGTTAACTTAACATAAGTTTAGTTTCTTAAAACTGAACTATTTTATAATACAATTCAATTATTATTATGAATAGTTTAATATATTTTAGTTTAATATAGTACAATTAACTATAGTTTAGTATAGTTTAGTAAATTATGCCCAACCCTACCGATTGGGGTGCAAATTAGTTGCTTGAATTCCATGATTAATATTTTCTGATCCATTAACATTATTATAATTTATTTGAAGATTGTCAATATTCTCCCCTAGAAGAATTGCTTAAGCATCCCTGTTCGAGCCATTTGTTTTGTTAGTCTTTGAAAACTATCAAATGTAGTTTGAACTAAATGATTCAAAATAGTAGTCATATAACTTGGATAACAAATTTACCATTTCATATTTATTATTATCCATTTCTTGTCTTATGATTTCCAGATATGCAATAGATATTCTAGCTCCATTGGTATCGAGATCTATTGTTTTTCCTCCAACTTTTTGACTATTTTTTCCTGAACTTGTTTATTTCTGGATATTCTTTTGATTCTTTATCCTTCTACTTGTTTTTCGATGTCAATATTCTCAACCTATGTTGTCCGGATACGAAAATGGTATGGACATGACACGGACATGGATACAAAGATACAACTAAATTAGAAAAATATAGAACACGGGACACGGTGTAAGGCCCATTTATTTTGCTCCCTTATTTTAAGGGCTACCCTAAAACAGTTGGGCCTAAAGGCCGGCCCATAGGATAAAAGTCATTCGTGTTGCCCTAATTCACACTTCTACTCTTTTTCAGAAACCTAGATCTGTGCCGTCTCCCTTCTCTGCCGTAAAGAGCTCTGCTAGAGTTTACATTTTTCCCGATCGAACAAAGCTCAAAACCGTTCCCATATTCTACGTAAGTATCCCTCCAACTGTGCTCATTGTTCTGCTACTGTTCTGCTGGGCTACTCATTTCCCTGTTTCCCTTTTCCTTCCAGCACCTTGAATCACCCTTTTGCGCGAAAGGTCGCTAGGCGACCCGCTCAATTTTTGAGCGAGCGAACATCTCGCCCAGGCGAGAAAGGTCTCGCCTAAGCGAGATCCCGCGTTGGCTCCTGGTTCCTCTTTCGAGCCCTCGCCTAGGCGAAGGAAACCCGCCTGAGCGAGAACGTCTCGCTTGAACGAGACCCTTCGGCCTGAGCGAGGGGCTGGGCGAGACAGGGCGGTGTTTGGTTACTTGATTGCTCTTGGATGATTGAAATTTGTTTGGGTATGATTGTTGTAATGAGATACATGTACATATGTATGTAGATATGCACAATGGATTGCTAAATATGCGTGACATAATTCATGAATGGTGAATGATGGATATTGTAGGAACTTGGCATGTGAAATGAATGAGTGGATTGGAATTAAAGTAACATGGTATTGATATGGAATGAGGCCCTAGACTCATGGGGTGGTGATGACCAGTGGTATGGATTCAAAATGTGGTACGTATGAGGAATTAATCTCAGGGGTTGGTATGAAAGTGCAAACATGATTTAATGTTCTAATATTGCTAATTTATGATTGTTGGTCCGTGTCAGCGTGTAATTCCTTGGGGTCTCTAGGTGAGACCTCCGGGGTTGCGCTTCAGTGGTCGGGACGTAATTCTATGGCCCCTGTTAGTGGGTGTCCATGGTGGTGCCCCATCTGTATAACTAGGTAAGGATTCAAGGTAAGGTTGCATCCTGACACTCTAAGGGGTCAGTTACTCTCACCTAGAGCGGACTGACTCCTGTGGTGAGAGTAGCAGGAGGCCTGAAATTCATTAAGGGCTAACCTTGTGGCGAGGGAAAATTGATCCATCGTAACACTTGTAACACATAGCTCGGGGGTGAGCAAAGGTATCCACCATAAGTGCAAGCATCGGCTAAATCCGACCATGTTATACGTATCCGAATGAGTCGAGTCGAGTCGTAGTGTATTGATTGAAAAGTCATAACATGCTTGGTTGTTGTATGGATATTGGACGGTGAAATTATGTTTGATTGTATGATGAAAATGTTATTGACTCTAGCTTACCCTGTTTATTGTATGGTTGTCTTGTATGTGGCTCTTCTTTCTTGCGATGATCATCAATTTAATTGATGGGAACAGATGGGCGAGGTTCCCGCGGTCAGCAAGGAAATGGAGATTTCGCTGCTTAGCCATCTGGGCTGGACTTTATGTTTCTTTTCTTCATGGGTTTTCTTTAGGGCTACAGCCCATGTATTTTTCTATGCCTTACTATTCTACTCTCTTTGTTAGACCTTGTATCTGGTTTCCGTTGGCATCGTGGTGTGCCCAGTTTGTAGGGGTTGTGTTAAGGACCCCAGGACTACTCTACATTACTATTTTGTGTGACGTTTTTTTTAAATTCGCTTAATAATTAAATGAGACGTTACACACGGCGTGTATATACATGTTAAGTTTGAAACTGTCAACTAACACGATGTCAACTAACACAAAAATGAATTTAATCTATCTATCTAATATCCAATATGTAAAAAGTAGTGATAATATAAGATTTGTTCCTTATTTTAATTGTCAAAATCATATGAAAAATAAAAAAATATTTCTCAAATTGAACATAATGTGTCCTACAAGTATCATACTAGTGTTGTGTCCGATACGTATTGGACACGGGACACGAATACTAAATTCTTTTTTTTTCTCGATTCTATCTCAACATTCCAATCCGATCTCATCAATATGAATTACATAAAACTTAAAAAGGAAAATGAAATTTCACTGTTTTCGTGCCGGTGGACTCCCCACTTTCCTCTTACTTATACGTAACTAACTAAATAATAACTTTTACATTTTTGACCAATGAAGTTCAATTGGCACTAAAATTTATAAAAAAAAGAGATAGTAATTATTGATTTTATTAAGTTCTCCCTTTGGTACTAAAAGTCCGAAACAGCTGTTAATTGTTTCGTAGTAACAAAATTTCCATTCAAAATGGAAAAATGTGCAGGCTAGTGTGCATCTAACTGTACATTTTTCCTTTTTGACTTGACTCATTATTGGTAAAGTCCCGTTGAAGTTTTATTGCGCATTTAGCTCCAACCTTTTTCTTTCTTATATAGAAAATTTAATTCATTATTATGGGAAGTCTACCAATCTCATTTTTTCATTGATTGAATTCCTATTAATTTAAGTGATATTTTATGCATGATGTCACACATTGTATTTATGCTTTAAATGGTTAATAATGATGATAAAATTAAGGTTTAAATAGGTTTCAAATATTTAAATTTGTTTTCAGTTTTTAAACATAAAATTAATATTTTTTTTATGTAATTTGAATAACGCTGCTTTAATTGTTTCTATTCAATATTTAGACATAAATACTATAATATATAAATACTTTGAAAGTAAAATAAATACATGATTAAGGATTTGATGATATGAATGTAAAATTGATGTAGACTATCATATAAATAACTTGTAATTTTGAGTATATGAATTGCCTTTTTTTTTCATTTTATTTGGGACAAAGGGAACAAAACAAATATTTTTTAATTTGACAATAAAAAATATACTTAACCAATACACAATACAAATTAGAGTACTTTTATTTTTTACTTTTTACGTGCCTTAAATAAATCCTTTCCAATCTTTTCATCTATCTATCTATCTCTATCTCTCTATCTCTATCTCTCTCTCTCTCTCTCTCTCTCTCTCTCTCTATATATATATATATATATATATATATATATATATATATATATATATTAGTGCTAAAGAAGGTGACATTGCCTTGTTTTGTTATTAGACATAATAGTATTTGAACCCGTGGGACGGGGTTTTCTTTAATCAAAGTTTATTGTGTTATTTAAGAAATTATCGAAAAATTGACATGTATTAAAATGAATTACCATTGAATATTTGTCTTAATATTCATCTGACATGAAATGTGTTCATTTTTTAATATGCTGGACAAAATAAGTGACCTCTATAAAAAATAAAACATATTACATATTATTTATCATATAAATAATTTCACATCTTGATATAATAATAATTTAACATTTGAAATAAATATATAGAAATGGTAAGCGTTTGTTATTTAAGTCAAATTTATTGTTGTATAATTGGAACAACTAAGAACAACTATAAGAACTTGTGAAGATCGATGAAGTTTGTGAATCTGCATTTTATACAACAAAGATATATGAAAATTAAGTTTGACAATGGAAGGAATAATGAAAAATAACAACAGTTATACCTTATTTCTGTGATCAAAAGTTATATGCAGTTGTACAACAATATTGTCAAATATTAGGAAATATTTCTCTTTACACAATATTTCTAGCTGAATTGCTTATTTGTCCACCATCGTCCAAGATATGTATTTTCAATTCTTTTTTTTTATTCTAGAAATAGCATCATCATACAGTTGATCATAAGAAAAAGTTGGACGTGAAAGATACAATTCAACTTTTAAAAGAGATTATCCTTTACTCTTATTGATTGTCATGACAAAACACAGAGATATTGGTAATTGTCTTCTTTGAAATTTTAAAGGAAGTCCTCTCTTACGAGTAACTAAGTCCATTCTTAGAATAAGTATATGTTGGTGACTAGTTTTACCTATAATAACAGTGACAACGATAACATTGTTGCCCAAATTATTAAGTTGCAACCTTGTCCCATTACAAAGATCATTAGTTTGATCAATATTTCCTAAAAGCATAATAGGAACAATAACCTTAAATTTAATTTGATGATTTGTTATCCCTGGATAGTTAATTTCATTTAAGAATTGTGAAATAAACCATTCACCTTAAATTTCTTAGTCTTTATCTAATTGGCAAGGTGTCTAAACTTAGATAAGTTCTCTCTTCACTTCTAATTAACTATAGAAGTAAATCATTTACATGTTCTATCGATTCAATTCCAAGACAAAGTATTGCTCCATCATCAAAGAATCCATAAGTAATCATATTAAAAAAAATTTACGAACATTAAAATCAACCAATTATAATAGAGGTGACTCTGTGTTATTAATTAAAAAATCTTTTGGTATATCATCAAAACCTTCACCATTTTTGTTCAAATGTGTTTTCCCATCTCGAATCTTTAAAATCCAACAAATTCTTTTATGTTTGTTGCACTTTTGCTACTTGTACCAATATTTAATCTCATGTTCTGCAAAAGTTTTAAAACTTCATAATTCTTCCATAAATCAGAATAATTTATTATTGATTTGACACCATCATATCTAGATCCGTTTCTGACATCACTAAGGTTCACCTAAAATCACCTTCCAAAACCACAACTTTACCACCAAACGGTTTTTAGTTATTTTCTTCATTTTCAACTTTCAAATATCTCACAAAGTTCTATCAAATACTTCAAAGTACAATTTGTTCATCATCGTTGCTTCATCACATGTCATTAATTTTGCTCCAATCAAAAGCTTGACATAGATTTTCTTGTGATATATAGTATGTTAACTCCTCGTTTATTAACATAGCGGATAAATCTCTAAGGAAAGTCACCATTCATGCTTCAAGAAATACTTTTAATATATGTTTTGAAAAATCATAAGTTAACAAAGTTTTTTTTTCTATCTTTTACAAACTACCTATTTAGGTAAAAAAGTACTACTTTATTACTTTACTTTGGTTAAAAAATAAAAATTAATCTATTTAATTCTATTAATAAAAACTTTGTCAAATTTATCAAAAACTATTTTGTTAAAAGATAATTTTCCTTATGTTTTATGCAAAATATCTAGCATAAACATAAGTTACATTTGTACTTATATTCGTTTATCCGTAAAAATTAAACAATAGATTTAGAACAATTCAAGCACACCTTTATCAACTTCGACATTTCTACTTATTATATGTATTACATTGTTATCAATATCATGTCATACAAAATTAAAATATATAACAATTTCGCAAAGTGACGTCCGTTGCACAGGGGCTGCTAGTATTATTCAAGTTTTTCTCCCAACCCAAATTATTATAAGGTGAAATATGTTTTTTCGTTCCGAAATTATTATAAAAGAAAATTGTATTTCATTTTTAAACTAAATTTTAAAGTATTTAGTTCCTCAATTTTGTACAAAAAATATAAAATATTCTTCCAATAAATCATATGTTAAGTATTTTAAATGTGACAAATGTAATTTTTTATAGTAAACTACAATATAATCTACACACGTAACATTTTGTTGGAAAGGATATTTTATACGGTTTTCACACAAAATATTTTACAATTTAATTTAGTGATGAAGCATAACCTTTCATACTAGTTTGTAGACCGAAAAACCATTTAATCCCTATCATAATTTGAACATCTATTTTCCATACGTGCAAGCTTGAACGAGTGCAGTAAGAGCTTTTTGTCCCGATTATTTTCCTCATTTTACCTTGAGTCTGGAACCCAGGCATATTGGGGTGAGGCCAAAAGTTATTACCCGAGACCATAGACTCCCTTTTATGCCTCGGTTCTAAATGAACCGGAGCCATAGGGTTCCTTTTCTGCCTCGGGTCCACGAGAACCGAAGCCATATGGTAAATGCAGAAACTTCTGCAGATTCTCCCGTGTGCACTCCTCCGAATGTGACAACTATTTTAGCAGCCACCGTTGCCACTGCAACTGTATGGTGGGCTGCCCATGGCCTGCTTCCTCTGTGTACTCCACTTAACACACCCTTTGGGTGTCCTCCTGCACCATCCAGTGAACCTCCATTCATGGCTCCCACTGAAACACAACACAAAATCCAACAAGGAGAGGTTAAGCCAGAAAACCCTCCTCTGCAAGATCAGATATTGGATCCAGAACAATCGAAAGTTTTGCAAGCTCAACACTCGGTTTCGAATTCACCAGTTGTTTCTTCATCGGAATTTGAGGAGAAGGGTGATACCAATGTAAATACATCATCAAAGGCTACTAATGATGAGATGAACCAAACAGTTTCGAACTCACCCGCGGCGGGAGGTGATTTGCAATCGGTGAACCTAGACAGCGCGACGGAGGCGACGATGCACGATTATTGACGGAGGATGCTGGTTGGCGAAGGAGGCAGAGCGTGGTGGTGGTGGCAGAGCGGAGAAATTCGCGTAGAGAGAAGAGAGTTGGGGGAGACGATGAATAGTAGTTAGGGCTCGCGAATTGGGAATTTTAACAGCCTTTATGGCCTCGGTTTAATTAATAACCGATGCCAAAAGCCCATTTATTGCCTTAGTCCTTAAAGACCCAAGGCCAAAAGCCTGATGCTGATGGCATTTTTGAAAATTTGAAAACTGACACTGCCTTATATGCTTCGGTTCTGTTGCAACCGATGCCAAAAGTCTCATTTATTGCTTCGGTCCTTAAAGACCCGAGGCCAAAAGCCTGATGCTGATGGCATTTTTGAAAATTTGAATATTGACACTGCCTTATATGCTTCGGTTCTGTTGCAATCGGGGCCAAAAGTTAGACGAAAATTATAAAAATGTCACCGCCTCTTTATAGGCTTCGGTTCAGCGACAACCGAAGCCTATAAGGCGAAGTAAAATGTCAAATCTCCATTGGAAATTGCTTTCGTCAACCCTATGATCATAATTCCACAAAGGTGGGCACATGAAATTATCCTATATAAGCCCCTCTTAGTTTGGCAATGAAACCCAACAATATATAACAGCCATGGACAACATAACATTCATTCAATTGATTTTCTTTGCATACTTATGCATCCATATTTTCTTTAGCCTTAGCAACAAAAACACAAAACATCCTAATCTACCACCTGGTCCTCCCAGTTACCCCATCATAGGAAACATTTTACAACTTTGGCCATCAAAACTGCACCAAGCACTTCATAAACTCTCCAAAACCTATGGACCTATCATGAGTGTTAAAATAGGCACCATCACCACTATTGTCATTTCCTCTCCCAACATTGCCAAAGAAGCCCTTCACAAAAAAGACCGAGCCTTAGCAAGCCGATTCGTACCTGAGTCTGTTCAAGCACTTTCACACCATCAATCTTCTGTAGTGTTCCTTCCCGTGTCATCAAAATGGAACACCCTCAGAAAAGTTTGTGCCACCCAAATTTTCTCCACCCTCCAACTTGATTCCACCCAATCTCTGCGCCATAGAAAGATGAAGGAGCTGCTTGATTACTTGCACGAAAATTGCGAAAAGGGTCGTGCTGTTGATATTGGTGAGACCGCGTTTACCACAGTGCTTAACGCAATATCAAACACCCTTTTTTCGCTTGACTTGGCTTCCCATAGTTCTGGTGTTTCTCAGAAGTTTCGCAGTGTTATTTCTAGTGTGCTCGATGAAGCTTCGAAGCCTAATGTTGCAGACTATTACCCTGTTTTTCGTAGATTTGATCCGCAGGGTGCGCGACGAAGGATGAAACGCTATTACCGAACGTTGCTTGATGTGTTTGATTGCATTGTTGAAGAAAGAATTCAGAGGGTTGGTTCCGTTCATGGAAATGATGTGCTAGAGTCGTTTCTTGATATCATCCGAAGGGAAAATTCAGAATTGACACGCCATGATGTGTTGCATCTGTTTCTGGTGAGCATTATCAGAGAGATCAAATTCAAACTAATCTTCCTTATTAAAGTCACATAGTTTAATAAATAAATAAATAAATAAATAAAGTCAATCATAATACAGTCAATTCTATTTCTATTTAAGTTAAATACATTTTTTGTTTTTAAAATATCATACAAAAAATATTTTTTTATAAATTAAATTAAGATATTTTGTTTTTACCTTTTATAGAAATAATGTAAAATATCTTTAATTTTATTTACTTTTTATCAATAAAATATTAGTTGTAGGAAATTTTTAACCATAATTTTTTTTTTAAATCTATCAAATCAATTTTATATTTTTGAAGTATTAATGATAAGGTTGAACGGAAAACCTTTTCACATCCTTCATAATAGATGACATGTAGAATTTTTTTTATTAACAAATGGAATTTTATATTAAACTATAATTTAATATTCAAATGATCTTGATTGTGAAGAATGCTTTACATAATTTTTATAATATAGAAAAATAAAATATTTAATAATTTAATTTAAATATAAAACATATGTTTTCAAAGTTGAGTAAAAAAATTGTAGTCATTAAGATAGAGTTCAAATTGTAAAAGGAAAAAATAAAACACTACTAAAAATTTTCATATTGCATTAGAATTTTTTTGTAAATTTGTTAAAAAAATTTGAAAAAAAAAATTTACTACTATTTTTTTCTAAAAATCTTAATTGGTGGGTAATTTCTTTGTGGATAATTATTTTGTACAAAATTATAAAATTCGTAAGTATTTCTTACAAAATTTGTTGTGAAAAATGTTTCATACAAAATATTTTGTTAAAAAATTGACAGTAATTTTTTACAAATCTTTTTTCGTAACAAAATTTATAAGTATTTCTTAAAAAAAATTCAAAAAAAAAAAGAAATATAAATTTTTTTAATATAGAAAAAATTTAAAAATAATTAAATAATTTTTTCAACAATTTATTCACATAAATATTTTAATCAGGTACACAATCATGATAATAAGTCATCATCCCATTTCTGTACATGTGAATATTTGAATAACATTTTGTACGTTCTGTAGTGTAATTTAATAATGACGTTAATTGAACATACATCACGCATAAATTGCTGTCTTTTCGTCACACAGAAATACTACACCCACCAGTTTGACAATTTAATTGGGTTGTCCGAAAATGGGTACAACTTTAAACAGTTATCAAAATTGGTAAGTCAAGTTTAGACAAACGATTTAAATGAAAAAAAATTGTATTTCTTAAGACAAGGATGTATTTTAGTCCTCGTTTTTTATTATTTTTTTTATGTACTTACAAACCGAATTTTAGAATTGAGAACTGTTTTTTCTTAAAGTCAAGCACCCCAGCACATTTGTAGTGTTTTCTTAATTTTTATTTTATTTAAAAGCTAGATATTTTATTTTATTTTTTATTTTTATTCCCATCATTTTGTTGTTATTATAACATAAATTTTGTTGCAGGATTTATTCGTGGCTGGATTAGACACCACATCAGCCACAATAGAGTGGGTTATGGCAGAGTTGCTGCACAACCCTGAAAAATTATCGAAAACCAAAAGGGAACTTGAACAAGTTTTTGGTGAAACTGGGTTTGAACCTGAAGATTCAACCATATCCAAGCTCACTTACCTACAAGCCGTGGTGAAAGAAACCCTAAGATTGCACCCAACAGCCCCAATATTGATTCACAAATCAGTGTCTGAAGTAGACATATGTGGCTTTCATGTTCCCAAAGATGCACAAGTTCTTGTTAATGTATGGAGCATGGGGCGAGACTCGGACACTTGGGCAGACCCAGATTCATTTGTACCTGAAAGATTTTTAGATAATGAAAAGGATTTCAGAGGAGAAGATCATGGTTTCATTCCCTTTGGGTCTGGCAGAAGAATGTGCCCTGGTGTTGCACTGGCTAATAGAATTGTTCATACCGTGTTGGCCTCACTTCTGTACCATTTTGATTGGAAGCTAGCAGATGGAGAAAAATCAGAGGATATGGACATGACTGAAAAATTCAGCATTACTTTGCATAAAGTCAAGCCTCTGAAGACAATTCCCATTAGAAAATGACAAATTGTAGACTAAGATTTGTGGATAAATACGACAAGCATATAGAATAATGCATGTAGTACACTACGAAGTAAGTATGCTAAATTGTATCTATTCTGCATTTTCCTTATTGGAAACGTCCATTTCTCCTCCCTCTTAGGGTAAGTGGTCCCGATATAAGTGGAATATCTTAAATGTTCATATTTATTGCTTGGATAAGTTCCGAAGATGATGACATTCTACCTTCTTATATGACCTACATGTATTCTTGTTGTCTGGTTTCAATCGGTGGAGTGTTCTTACCGGTTTATATGGCCTACTTGTATTTTTGAGCTCTTGTTTGAACAAGTGGAGTGTGTATCTGAAAAGACAAAATACTACACCAGTTAGTCATTATTTATTACGTATTCGTTCTTTAGGAACATTTAAAAAATGTCACTAGATTATAAAAAAATGTTACTATAATTTAGTACCATTATATCATATGTTACATGTATTCTATGTTGTTAATAAATATTAGTGACATTCTTACCTATCAATTGAGATATTTATAAAAATGTTATTAATATCTTTATCGGACGTTTATTGAATAAAAATATAACATTTTAGAAAATGGTACTGAGTGTTTTTAGTTATTAACAACTCAATTATAAATATTTTATGTGGAAAATATATTATTATAAAAATTGAAAATGTTTTTGTGAATAATTTTAATCAAGAAAATTGGTAGGTAATAGAAATAAACATTTGTTTAAAATATAATTTATAATAATATTTATTTAAAAAACGTTTCTGTAAATTATAAACTTTATCTATAGTAACATTTTTAATAACTATAATAAAAAAATGTTACTAAAAGCATAAAAAAGTGTAATACCTATGGTAACGTTTCTAAAAATGTTACGATATAACTGTTAATATTCTTTATACTAACATTTTTTAAAAATGTAACTAAATTATGCATAAAGTAACATTTTTAATAAATGTAATTATAAAAATGTTACTATAGCTTGAAAATGTTGTAGTGTTAGATCTAACTTTGACATATTCTTTGTTTAGTTTTGATTGTTCGTAAACAATTAAATATTAAACATATGTTTATCAGATTTTGTTGGCCCGACAAACACAAGCATGAAGTTGTGTAGTTGGACATACGTGAGCGCCATTAAGAATGTGTTTCGTTTGACACACTGTTCACATGCACCTCTGATAAGATTTTTCTGGAACAAGCACAAGTAATATACGTATTCAAATAAACTTTTGTATGAACAAATAATAAGCATACTTGGTGTAACACACGTAAGCCTTTAGTATTACGGTATGTTTCGGCTATAGGAGCCAAGCACCTACTATCAATATTCAAGTTACCCTTAAGTCTTCCTTCTACATTCTCCCAAGATAGCTGGTTCAATCCTTCGTTCAATATAATCTTTCTCCTCCACCGTTCGGTCACCGGGACAATCGATGTACCTATCTAAAAGGTTATGCTTAAGTCAGTTCAAGTCGATCAGTAGACAATAATAACTGCTGTAATAAATGCGAATTAAAGATTCTTACCGACCTACCTTAGGCCTCTATTTATAGTTTTCGGTGTGGGCCTATAATTAGGGTTTTTTAATCATGGTCCAATTGCTCTTTAAACTTGATTACTGACTTGTATTATCTTAATTTACTTCTAACTTACTGATTCAGGTTTTGGTATGAACAACAACAACAAGAGGTGAATTAAGTTTTTTCAGATTATAAAGTTGTTGTCTATAAAATGGTATCATAGCTAATTAGCTTCAATGTCTGAGTGGGAAAAAAATGATAGAGATTAAGTGTTTGGAAAAATGAGAAAGTGAGATGACTAGTCTTACAAACAACGTGTCCCTACAAGGGATGTCAATGGGGCGGGTAAGGTATAGGTAGTAGCTCCCTCGTACCCTACCCACTGGATAAATATCTGCCCCGTACCCGTACCCATATCCGTCAGATATCCGTTATGCGGGTACCCGCATAATTTTTTAATATCCACGGGTACCTGTGGGTATACAAACAAAAATATATATTTAACAATATATTTTAATTTTAAATTCAAATAAAATACAATACATAACATTCATAAATTTTAAACAAAGTCCAAATAACTCATTTAAACAAAGAAATGATTTTTTTTAAAACTACTTGATAAAAAAATAACTCATTCAAAATCAATATGTTAATATTTTAATCATGTTTTTTTTTTAATTTAAATTAGAGTATATTGGGTACATGTATCCACGGGTACGGATACTATGATACCCGTACCCGTTACCCACGGGTATCCATTTACAATATTCATTTCCTACCCGTTGCGGGTTTTATCTGTGGATACCCGCGGGTACGAATTTTTTTGACATCCCTAGTCCATGCCCAAGTTGACAAAGGTTGTTATGACAATTAGAGTGTCAAAATGAAGGCTCTTCTTGGCTCCCAAGAAAAGTGGGGGGTGGGGTGGTTGAAAATGGTTTTGATGAATCAACTAACACAATGAATTGGTCAAATGCCCAGTTGAAAGCATTGAGAGAAACACGTGTGAAGTACAAGGCAGCTTTGCTCATTATGTACCAAGTTGTGGACGAGTCTAGCTTTGAGAAGATTGAAAGTGCCAAATTTTCAAATGAAGCATGGGATATTTTTGAGAAGGCATATAAGGAGGATGAGAAGGCGGGTGAAGCAAGTGCGGCTTCAAACACTCAAGGTCGAGTTGGAGAGCATGAAGTTGAAGGAGACAAAAAGAGTAGTTGAGTACATAACTTGGGTTGAAACCGTGGCAAATTAACTTGCTAGAAATTGAGAGACGTTGTCCGCTAGCCGAGCTGTGGAGAAGATTTTGAGGTCAATGACCAATGACTTCGAGAGTGTGGTGTGCGTGATTGAGGAGTCCATGGACTTATCAAAGCTCACAGTTGAAGAGCTTGTAGGATCTCTTGAAACACAAGAACATTGAAAGAAGAACTAGGAGCCACTTGATCAATTACTTCAAACGAATACGTCAATTAAAGATGAGAATGCTCCATTGAAGGTAAAGGACGATACCGAGGAGGAATAGGAAGCGGCCCTTGTGGTAAAAGCCAAGGACAAGAAAAAGAGAAACAATAGTCCGGTCAACAAAATTGATAGGGAAACGAACGAGGTCCACTGAGAGAAGGTCGATCGAGTAAATCAAATGCTGAGTGATTTAAGTGTGGCATGTATAACCATTATGCAAAGGACTATTACTTATACAAGTTTTTCAGTTGTGGTAAGGTCGGGCATTTTATCCCTGCTTGCATTTTTTTAAAAAGACGAGTCTTTGTTACATCAGTTATTGTACTAATTGATGTAATATCATCATCTTTGCTTACTTTTCTTTTCCATATTAAAGCAATTACATTTAAACTGAGGCAATATATCAACAATGTTACATTGGTTATATAACCGACATAATATATGCACTACTTTCTACATCGCCTAATACAACATTAGTTAGAAGATCGATGTAATAGGGCCAACTTAAATGGAGTGATTGGATAGCTCGGTGAAGCAAGTGAACAACTCGTGTAGCTCGGTGGAGCAGGTGATGCTGACAAAAAGAAGAAGATGGCCATCTTTCTTCAATAAGGAGTTTTGATGATGACGATGAGTTATGAAGAAGTATGAAAGACTTAATGATGTTATGAATGGAAAAATGTTGAAGACTTACAAAATGCTTGGATTCAATAGACACATTCAAGACTTAAGGGTTTAGTTGTTTAAGTCTTGTAATCTAGGTATGTTATTTAAAATAGTTAAATTGGTATGTCAAAAGTCCAAAGGCAAAATCGAAGCAGTAGAGCACTAACAAAATTTTATTTATTTGTAAAACTCACTAAAATAATCAATTATCTTCACTACAAGAAAAACTAATATCATTGATAGTCATAACTCGTTAATAATGGTCAAAATCCGTCGCTAATCGATGGTAAAAATTTATCGACGAAAATCATGTTCATCGGTAATTACCGACAGAAAAATCCGTTGGTAAAATCTGTCGATAATTACCGGTGAAAAAATCCACCGGTAATTATTGATTGAAAAATTCGTTGATAATTATTGACTGAAAAATTCGTCGGTAATTACGGATCGAAAAATCCGTGAGTAATTACTAACCGAAAAATTTGTCATAATTACCAAACAATTTTTCGGTAAATATTGCGCACTGTTCTTCTTCTTCCTATTCCCTCTCTCATTTTTTTTCGTCTTCTTCTTCGTCGTAGTCGTGGTCGTCACCGTCGCCTTCTTCTTCTTCTTCCTCTTCTTCTTCTTCTTTTTCTTTTTCTTCTTCTTCTCCTTCTTCTCCTTCTTCTCCTTCTTCTTCTCCTTCTTCTTCTCCTTCTTCTCCTTCTTCTTCTTCTCTTTCTTCTTCTTCTCCTTCTTTTTCTTCTCCTCCTTCTTCTTCTTATTCTCCTTCTTCTTCTTCTCCTTCTTCTTCTTCTTCTCCTTCTTAGTATTGCGCAATTGGTATTGCGCCTAGCGGCGCAAGGTGAGCCGTCAGGCGATAGCTACCCAAAATAGTGGTAGTGGCCACTGGACGTGAATAGGGCCTGGCAGCAGGGTTCGTTCTGCCAGGCGAAATCGGAGCGACAGGGCATTGTAAGGCGGTTGGCGCCTGGTGGCGCGAGAGGTGCGCTAGGCGGTCTGGAACCAAGTTCCGCCTAGCAACGTGAGAGGCGTGCCAAGCGGTTTTGGTACAAAGTTGGTGCGCGAGGAGGATTTCTACACAGCTTTAGGTGAAGTTCATGATGTGATGTTTTGGTTGGGGGCCAAGTTACGAGTGTAATTTGTATTGGGGTAACACGTGGCCACTCGAGGTTGTAGCCTGACGATTTAGGAAGTCCAGTGGAGTGTTCGAGATGATTGCTCTCTTCAGTGCATTTGATTGAGTTTGGTAGTCTGGGAACAACAACGAATTTTGGTTCGTTTTGGGGAACTTCACTTAGTGCCGCGCTGTGAGGCCGTGACAATTTATTCCCGCGTGTGGACTATTAGGTGGTGGCCTGTAGTCGAAGGGGCGAGTAGACACTCATGCAGCAAGGATCGATCTGTATACTCACCAAAGGGTGTAGAATCAAGCGGCGTCTATTGTAAGGGTGACAAGGCGAGGAACTGAGGAATAGGAAATACTAATATGAGTTTTATGTTGAGATGCTTTAATAATGATTATGTTGCATTTTGTTCTTATTTTTATTTTGAGCTCACCTTGTTTGTGTGTGTGTGGCGATGATCATGTAACTTGTTACATGGGAGCAAATGGTGATGCAAGTGAGCATGTAGACGCATAGTGTCGGGGTGGGGATCATCGATGGGAGTTTTTATATTAGTTTTCTTCACGGAAGTTTATGGACTATTTTGCAATGATTTTATAAACCATTTATATTTGTAATAATTGAACATCGCGTTTTTTAGTTATTATTGGCTTGTCGACTTTGGATTTCAAATTTTCCCGCGTTTTTAGGGAAAAGGTAATTACAAATAAATGAGGTTATTCATATATACTATCCATACTTTTGTTTTAAATAAGTAATTTCCGGCTAGGACATTACACAAGACCCTAAACAGCCCTAACCCTTCTTATTTCAGCTCACTTTGCAAACAACCCCTTCTCAAACACTCTCTTTTCCTTATAGAAGCTCTACTAGGGTTTTGCTTTCGCTTTCCGTTGAGCTAGAAGGACTCCGTTTATTCGACGTAAGTTAACCTCCCAACAGTTATTCCCTCTATTCTAGTTCTGTTGTCTTTGTTCCAACTAAGGTTCCTCTTGATGACCTCGTTTCCTCTCCGTTCCACTACTTTCTAGCTCACTAAGGTGTTCCAGAGTTGTGGTGCTCACTGTTGGGTATACGAGTCATTTGCTAACCTCTGTCTAGGTAAGGGAAGCTAGGGTTTCATTTTTTAAATCGATCTTTGCCTATGTTTTGGTCTGTTTCATATTTCTAATGTATGTATGGTATTTAAAATGATATGAACATGAACTGTGCATTGCTCTGGTTGAATCTTTGTGTTGGCCTGCATGAACAGTGGAGGAAATATGATATTCTTGCCCAAGCGGGTGGGTCTCGTTTATGTGAGAGTATCAGAAACCCCTCCAAGGTGTTGTGCGAGCTGTCGCCCAGGCGACGAGCTCTAGTCTTGAGCAAGAGGCCATCTTGCTCAGGCGAGGAGGTCTTTCCTAAGCGAGGGAACGCGACAACACCACTGTTCCACTTTTCGAGCTTTCGCCTAGGCAAAAGAAGCTCGCCTGAGCAAGCTCTTTCAGGTTCTACTTTCTTCTTTGTCCTTGTAAGTTTGCCACATGTTTGGGTGAATTAATATGTTAAAGCATGAAATGAGTGATGTTGTATGTATTGAATGTCTGATGGGCTGAAATTAATGAGTTTAGCATGACCTTGGCGTGTGACATGAGGGAGATGGTTGGTTATAAATGTTAACATGGAATTGGTATGTATAATGACTTTGTGTTGGTTGGAGAAACATGATTATGGTGTGGTCAGGACGTAATTCCATGATGGTTGCGTGGTGGTGCCTCATTGGTCAGGACATAATTCCATGACTCTCTAGGTGAGATCTCATGGTGGTTGATAGAGGTCGTACCCCACCAAATTAAAACATAATAAATATAGTATATGAAAGTGAACCAAGTCGTCTCCCAACGACCAATATTTTCATTCAAAGCCAAGTTTCCAGATGAACACAACAATAAAACACAGGGGGGGGGGTTTGGCAGATTTACACAACTTTGCTAAATTCTAATAAAAACACCAAAACTGAATTAAACACAGAATTCAAAATGTACTGGTTCCTTGATTCCACTGAAAATCCACCAATCACAAGTAACTAAATCAATTCTCTTATCCAATTTACTCTCATGAAATATAAATTAATCAACTATGCGAAAATTAACACAGCTTCATTATGCCATTAAGCATAGCACACATCCTTCTTTCAATTCCACACACACACACAGATTAAGCAACTATGGCCAAAACCCGAGCTCATTAAGCATGACAAGGATTCTGAAATTGTGCAAAACATGAACCCACGATTAAGCATCACAAATTCCATTTCATTCAAAGCTACGAAATTGAATACGATGAAGAGAAAATAGGAATTGGAGTGCACTGCAAAACATCAACCTCATGGTTTCAAATCAGTTTCTTCAAGGAACCAATACGAAAAAAAACTTAGCTAGACATAGAGAATGAACAATTAAACATTTCAAAATTGCAATCACAAAACAGAACCAAGAAACCTAACTTATCAAATCTGAAAACGCAATTTAAGAGCAAAAATAGAGATTTCAAAGCTTAAATGGAATGCCAAACGGTGCTATCATATATAATTGCGAAAACCCCATGAATGGGTATTGTTTCAACTCAATGAAATCACAAAACGAGCTGCCCAATGTAGAAAACGAAATCAAAACGCAAAACCCTCAATGGGTGCTGTCAAATGTGCATAAAAACGGTAAAAATAACCCAAAAATGTGAAAAACCACAAGGGGAGGCATCCATGGAAGCTTGGAGCACGAAAAAAATGGAGATGGAGAGAATGGAGAAGATGAAGTGGCGGCTTCCCCTCCATGCAGACCTAATTTGCATGGTCATATCACCCTTGCCACTCATATTTACAAAACTATCACTCTGCCACTCAGATGTACAAAAATGCCACTCTGGGCCTCAAATGTTGACCCTTTGACTTTGCTGACGTGGAAATGACATGGAAATGATGTGGCAATGATGTGGACAGTCTCTTCAACTAAATATTAATGTCCAAGCTCCAAAATTGCTTCACCCAAATACCTAAAAATAATTAAAAACAAAAATTAGGCTAAATAATGTGGAATTAGTCCAAATTCGGAACAGTGGCCCAATAAAGCCCAACAGATGAAAAACACTCTAATGATGAACAATTAAGCACTAATCAACTGTCTAATGGGTACACAAAGGCTAGTGGAATGGAAGAAAGTAATGACTCATCAAAATCGACCACACTTACCCTTTTGCACTCCTGGGCA